>Ga0187892_10002291_pt1 | contig 39123 bp, 39 predicted proteins | sample MA1701073metaG_FD_139345 | JGI IMG/M metagenome (GOLD analysis project Ga0187892, IMG submission 139345) | Bio-ooze microbial communities from a basaltic lava cave in the Kipuka Kanohina Cave System on the Island of Hawaii, USA - MA170107-3 metaG ... | reverse complement strand
GCGAAGGACAGGCTCAGGGAACTGGTGGATAGATTTTCGGACTGAGAGCCTGAAAGCTTGTGAATCTGCTGCGCTCGGGATCTCGCGTTCCGGCGGTGCTCGGAATCCTCATGTATTTCAATATGCACTCCGGTTGCTCGTCTCATCCTTGAGACTCGCCCTGCGGGGCTTGCGCTCCGTTTCGCTCCCGCCGAAACGTTCCTGCGCTCCGGCGGAACGCAATCTCCCTTCGCTCGCGACGATTTTTTCACAAGCTCTGAGGCGCCTTCAGAGGCCGCTAGTGCTGAGGCCCAGTAGAGCTAACGTACGTCATAGCGTACTATATTGACGATTTAATCCAAGCTACCCGAGGAACGGCCGATGACGACACTTACAGCCAGTGAAGCGAGGTCGAAGCTCTATCGTTTGATAGATGAAGCGACTTCCACCCACACGCCCATTCTCATCACTGGCAAGCGCTCGAATGCCGTTCTTATTTCCGAGGAGGACTGGCGCGCTATCCAGGAGACATTGTATTTATTGTCCATCCCTGGCATGAGAGAGTCCATTCGCGAAGGGTTGAATACGCCTATCGAGGAATGCGCGAAGGGCCTCGATTGGTGAAATGGCAACTCGTCTTTACTAAGCAAGCCCAAAAAGACACCAAGAAATTGGCCGCGTCTGGGTTACGGCCCAAGGCGGAAGCTCTATTGGATCTGCTTAGAGAAAATCCTTTTCAGAATCCACCGCCCAGCGAAAAATTGGTCGGGGACCTGACAGGTGCTTACTCCCGCAGGATCAACCTTCAGCATCGACTTGTATATCAAGTGCTGGAAGAGGACCGGGTCGTTAAAGTGATCCGGATGTGGAGCCATTATGAATAGAGGTCGATTAGCATTGGCAGGCCCTCTATATTTAAGGACCGACGGGGCGGCCTTCCCCGCTCGCGCGAAAAAAGCAAAGAGTAAAAGCACAAAGAACAAAGGTCAATTGTCCTGAGCCAGACGAAAACCAATGAGGAAATACCGGAGGCCTGGCGCGTAACAGTCACGGTCGGCCGAACGTACATGCATCGGTCTGTCGCTTCAGGAGCCGCCACGGATCACACGCCGGGCGCAATCACCACCTTGTTGCTTTCCCCCGGCCGAACCATCCGTGGGCGCACCTTTGTAGCTCTCATGCCAACAGTCCTGGACCCATTCCCACACATTACCGAGCATATCGTGCAAGCCAAAGACGTTCGGCTGGAACGAACCCACCGGCGCCGTCTGCTTACCGTCCCACGGGCTGCCGCAGCCGGCGCAGTTGGCGTTGTTCTTCCCAAGCTCATCACCCCACCAGTAGCGCGTCGCCGTCCCCGCCCGTGTGGCGTATTCCCATTCGGCCTCGGTCGGCAGCCGTCCACCCGCCCATTGCGCGAACCGTTGCGCGTCCTGCCAGGACACGCTCACCACCGGTTGCCGCGCTTGGTTGAATTGCCGGTCGCCCCAGTAGCGCGGGTCTTCCACATCCGGATTGGCTTTCAAGAACCGCCCGTATTCTTCGTTAGTGACCGGGTGGCGCCCGAGATAAAAGGCCGGTACCTGAACCTTATGCTCGGGGCGCTCATGTTTGTATCCTTCGGCATCAGAGGCCGGCGAGCCCATATGAAACGTGCCCGCAGGAATCAGTACCAACTCCACACCACCCTGTTGGGTGATGCGCGTAGGCCGTATCACGGCCTGTGCACGAGCTTGCGCCAGAGCCTGCACCTCATCAAGCGGATGTTGGCGTAATGATTTCACTAGGGTGTTAAGCTCCGCGTCGGCCCTGAGCTGCTCCAGGAGATGTAAGGCCTTGAGCTGTCTCGTCCAATGGCCCGGGTCCTCGCCGGGCGGCTGTTGCAGTAATTCAACAAAGGGCGTCACCGAGACCTCGGCCGCTTCTTCGAGGATGAGGCTCAAGAGTTCGATCGCTTCCCCAAGTCGCGCGTGGCGAAGGGCCTGCCGCATGAACGGCGTAAACAGCGAGGGATTGCCTTGGGCCAAGAGCATGAGGATCACTTCCTGCCACCAGCTCTCGCCATAGTGACTCGCGAGGTCTTTGAGCACCGCGTCTTTGTCGCCCTCAAAGGCGAGCCGACGCAATTCGCTGGCGGCGAGATATTCTTGAAAACCCAGGTGCATGAACCCATAGTGGTCCGGACCCCAGCCGGTCAGCAGCCCGCTCTCATCGCACACCGTGTGCAGAAATTCGCCGACATCTCGGTCGCGCCACTGAACGGTATTCAGCGTAGGCTCCAGCACCGGCGCTAATTCTTGCGCGCTTGCGCGGGTGCGGCCTTCTTCCGAGTGCATCCATAAAGCGGCCGGTTGCAATACACGCCGCCCCACCTCGGCCGAGACATTCACGCTCATTTCCTTACCCTCCCGCCAGCGCTCCAAGAGCACCTCGATGCATTCGTCGTAGAGTTGATGCCGGCCGCGGGGCAACGCGCCGCGGTCGCGGTGCACGAGACAGAGGTTGGCAAGCAGTAAGGGATTGCGGGTCATCTCGACCATGCGGGCGGAGCGGAAGTCGGGCGCCCGCAGGCGCTCGATGAGGTCATCGGCCCGTTGTTGGGCGGTGATGGCCCCTTGGACCGGATCAGGCGCCAGGCCGGTTTCAACCGCGCGGTACCAATTGCGGATAAAGGTTTCGGACTGCTCGCGGTCTAGCGGGCGCAGGTGCAGTTCGAGGAATTCTGGACCGAGCCGGGTCTTGGGATCGTAACCGGCGAAACGGCAGGTCACGACGAAGGTGCAGGTCGGCCGGGCGTGGGCGGCTTGTTCTAGCCACCGGGCCACCTTGGCGCGTTCCTTGGGATTGCTGACTTCATCAAGCCCATCGAAGAGTAACAATAAGTGGCCGCGATTGAGTAGGCGCGCGCCGAAGCCCGCAGTCATTTGCAGGTGCGGATCGTCGAGGGTTTGCTCGATAAAAGTGTCTATACCCTTGGACAAGTCCTCCAACTCGCGCAGCGGCAGGAAGACCGGCACGGTGTCGGCGGGCAGTCCCATACGCTCCGGTGCCTGTCGCAAGCAGGCCAGCAATAAACGCTTGAGTGCATGGTCTTGCCCGAGCCGGGATCGCCGAGGATGACGAGACCGCGACGCTTACGTTGGGATGCTTCTCGAAACGCCTCAATCAGGAGGAGGTCTTGCGCGCCGTGCTCGCGCAATTTCGTCTCCGCCTCGCTGGCGTCGGCGAAGACGCTCTCGCCCGTGCCGCGTAGATCGACCATGGCTTGCAGCGGCACATAGAGATCTTTGAGATCGATAGGCACCCGGAGCTTGGTTTTGAAACCGGCGAACGGAAGGGAGGCATGTTGGGATTCGGCGGCCGTGCAGTAGTGGTCGATCCCTTGGGTGGTGCCGAGGGTGCAAGTCTTGGCGCCATCGGTCTCGGGTTTCTTGCCTTCGTGTTCGTCGCGCCACTCGATTAGTGCGTGCAATACCTTTGCGCCCAGAGTGGTATCGGTGAATGGTGCGGCAGGCATTTGGTCCTTGCCGTACTTTGCCCTGAACGCATCGAGCTTCTCTTGCTTTGCCCAACGCCCTGGCATTTCGTCAAAATCCCTTTCCATGTGGATGGGGACCGACCTATCGATCTGAAACATCAAGGACGGTCGCTGGGCTGACTTCGCCGCATCGTATTCGATCTCGGTGATGGAGACGGCCTTGCCCTCGGGGATCCAACCGTAGCGATGGGCGATGATGCCGACATAGATATCGCACTCCCGCGCCTGGCGTTCGCATTCCTCAACCGTGGGATGCACGCTGGCCGTGAATCGCTCCATGCCTACCGGCTGCATGTCCGCACGTAGCACAGCATCCTCAACGATCTTGCGCCGCTCGGCGTTGTCGAGATAGGTGCTGGAGATGAAGACCTTGTATGTTTTTCGCTCCCCGCTCATAGCGGCCCCTTTTCTTGTTCGGCGGGCAATCGTACCGCGAATGCTATGCAATGGAATACAGGGATTGGGTGGCATACACCGTCCCGTATTTCGCTACGCTGCATACAGGCTACACATTCATCGGGAGTGTTTCGCGGCGAGCCAGGCCGTATGTAGGGCAAACACCCTGCGTCCGCGAAGAAGGCATTGGGCCAGCGTCGATGGTCCGTCAAGACGCCCGCCTTCAGGCGCTCGCCCAGCGTCAAGCGCCGTGGAGTGACCTGTCCAATCTGGAAATTCTTTTTTTATCGCCTGGTCCGCGACATTGCCATAACGGCACGCCTCGTTCGCGTCGTTACCCCAATAGCGAATCGTCTCCGTCCCCGCCCGCGCCGCGTATTCCCACTCGGCTTCGGTGGGCAACCGATAGCGTTCGCCGGTCTTGTCACTCAGCCAACGGGCATAGGATTGGGCATCTTCAAGGCTGACACACACGACAGGGTGCGTGTCGTCTTGCTTGAAACCGGGTGCAGCCGACGTCGATGCCTATCAATGTCATCGCCCCCAACGCGGAAATGGCTATTCCTAGTTTAGCCATTAAGCGAGGGCTAATGCGCCGCTGCGCTCGTTGCGGCATCTTGTGGGAGTTTACCGACTCGCGATCGACGGTATGATCGGGTTTGGTGATGGCGGTGGGGCGTGGATCAGTTGTTTGAACCCTTCAGCCGCCGTAAGGGCACGGAACAGGCGCGATATCCTGACCTCAGCCGGGGAGAGAGGAAGGCGGCAAAAGAAATCCCGAAACCTCGTCAAGTGGCGTTGTGTCACCTAGATAAGACCTCACCCGGTGCCCTCACCGCCACGACGGCAGAGAAAGTAGCGGCCGGACCATTGAGGTGAGGGGGTGAGCGGTCAATCAGCCAGATCAGCGATTGCTATGGAGTTAGCGGAATCGCTTGGTCGTTGAAATTTCTCATAGGCGTTGATATCGAAAATTCGCGCGGACTGAATTTCGTCCATTGGAATGCAGACGTTGAAGTGTTCGCGTTCCAGGTGCGCAAGCAAGGGATCGCCGTCCTGCATCTTTTTGTACACAGGTGCGTAATTTGTTGTTAGCTCGATCTTCATCCGATCCGGTGTTCTATACCCGCTCATTATTGGCAACAGTAATACCCACTTTCGAGGATGCGCCGGATTGATGTTGTGTAACACGGAACCGATATAAACTTTCTGGCTTTTGAGTGTTACTTCGACCTGAACGGATTCTTCCATTGCCTGCAAAAGCAGTTGTTCCAAGTTATCGTTAGTGTCCCGTACTGCTCGCCTAACTGCTTCATCCCTGCAAAGTAACCAGTTCGGCCTATAGCGCCATTCCCGATCACTGGCGAGATTTAGCACATGGGGTAATACGATTGCAGTAAGGAACGCCAGGCTAGCGGTACCCAAGTAATCAAAGGGCACCAGCATTTTCCAAGTAGTGCCAACCGCCGCACAACATCGGTTTAGGACTTCAATGCAGATCCTTGCAACGACCGCAAACCAAACGCCGACAAATGCTGAGCGGAAAACAAGCCTCTGGCCGCTCTCTCTCAATGATGGGTATCGAGTGGCGTTGCAGGTGGTGACGAAGTGATAGCCCCCGATTAGGGGCAACAGGAGGAGGTTTAACTCCACGCAGCGGCTTGATTATGATTTATTCCGTCCGGGTGTGGTCTGCTCGGCCGTACTCGGTTGGCGCCGCCCGGCGGTCGGGATCTTCGCCATTCTATCGATCTGGTCTCGGAACTTCGTCGTTTCCCACAGCTCCTTGAGCTTCACATATTGACCGCCTGTCGCCGTAGTATAAACCTTTGCTTTTTCAGAGTGATGCGACATCGTTATTCGGACATGCGGTGGTAAAAGTGTGAACGCGCTCAGGTAACTATATGCTAGACTACAAGACTACAAGAAACGCAAAAGTCCTTAGGATTGTATCCACGCCGTGACTCTGGCCGCGCGCCCCAGTTCAATTGCGCCCGGCGCTGGGTCGGGGCTATTGCTGGACCTTCGCGCAGGCGGCCTTAAGATGTTATTTCACCAAAGCCTTTAGGTGGTAGAGGGCCTCCAGCGCCTGTCGCGGGGTAAGCTGGTCCGGGTCGAGGTGCTCGACGGCTTCCTTTAAGGGATCGCAGAGGCGGGTTTGGAACAGGCCAAACTGGGCGCTTTGGGTCGATCGGTCTGTGATGGCCTGGTCATACTCCAGCGACAGCAGGCGTTTCTTGGCCTCGCGTATCACCTCCTGCGGCACACCCGCTAAGGCCGCTACTTGCAGCCCGTAGCTTTGGCTCGCGGGGCCCTCTCTCACGGTGTGGGTGAACAGGATCTTGTCCCCGTGTTCGACGGCGTCGAGATGAACATTCGCAAGCCCTGGATGATCGGCGGCCAGGAGGGTCATCTCGAAATAGTGGGTGGCGAAAAGGGTGAGCGAACGGGTTTGGCTTAACAAAAACTCGGCGCTGGCCCAGGCCAACGCCATTCCGTCGAACGTGCTGGTGCCTCGACCGACCTCGTCCATGAGTACCAGGCTCAAACCGGTGGCGTTGTTCAAGATGTTGGCCGTCTCGGCCATTTCCACCATGAAGGTGGAACGGCCACCGGCAAGGTCATCCGCGGCTCCGATACGGGTGAAGATGCGATCGATGGGACCGATGACGGCTTTCTCCGCCGGTACGAAGCTGCCGCAGTGAGCGAGGATCACGATAAGGGCGACTTGCCGCATATAGGTCGACTTCCCGCCCATGTTGGGGCCGGTGATGATCAGCATGCGTCTTTCCTCGTCGAGGCGAAGATCGTTGGGAACGAACGGCGCCGGTTGCAGCTGTTCGACCACGGGATGGCGTCCCGCCTCAATCGAGATCTCCGGGGTATCGGAGAGCTGCGGTGGGTTAAGGTTCAAGGTATGTGCTCGTTCCGCGAACGCCGCCAGGACATCAAGCTCCGCGGCCGCGGCGCTGGATCGCTGCAGCGCCGGCAGTGGGGCGGTGAATTTCTCCAGCAGTTCGGTATAGAGGTATTTTTCTCTCGCGAGCGCCCGCTCTTCGGCACTCAGCACGCGATCTTCGAACGCCTTTAGCTCAGCGGTCAGGAAACGCTCCGCGTGCTTCAAGGTTTGCCGCCGATGATAATCGGTGGGCACGTGCTCGCTGTGCTGACGGCTGACTTCGATATAGTAGCCATGCACCCGATTGAAACCGACCTTGAGCGTGGGGATCTTCGCGCGGACCCGCTCCTGAGCTTCCAACTCGGCCAGATAGGGTCCCGCGTCACGGCTGATTTGCCGCAACTCGTCCAGGCTCGGGTCGTAACCGGGCGCGATCACACCGCCGTCTCGCACCAAGGCCGGCGGTTCGGCTACCAAAGCCTGTGCCAGTAGGCGGTGCAGCTCAGGGAAGGTGGCGATGGCGTCGGCCAGGCGCTTTATCAGAGGACTGTCCAAGGGCGCGATCAGTGCTTGCAGTTCTGGCAAGCACGCCAGTGCCTCCCGAAGGCGAGTAAGATCGCGAGGGCGCGACGTACCCAGCGCTACCCGCGCCAGGATCCGCTCCTGATCCCCGATGTTACGCAGACATCTCCGAATGGCGTCTATTGGTAAGCTCTCGAGCAGGGTTTGCACGGCATGGTGGCGCAGCCTGAGCTCTTGTCTATCGCGCAAGGGGAGCTGAAGCCAGCGTTTTAAGAGGCGGCTGCCCATGGCGGTCACGGTGCTGTCCAGGACGTGGCTTAGGGTGTGGCCATGTTCTCCCGAGAGGCTGTGGAGGATTTCCAGATTCTTAAGCGTGGTCGCATCGAGCGCGATGTGATCATCAGGCAGGATGCGCTTTGGCAGCTGAAGGTGGGGCAGGGCGGCGCGCTGCGTTTCGCGCGCGTATTCCAGCAGACATCCCGCGGCGGCCAGCGTTTTCTCGCCCTCACCCAGCCCCAAAGCAGCGAGATCGAGGATCCCGAACTGGGAAAATAAGGCGCGCCGCGCCGTGTCCAAATCGAAGTACCAGGCGGGCATGGTTTGCAGCCGGGCATAACCCCTGATCGGCTCCAGGGGCGAATCTTCCGGGATCAGGATCTCGGCCGGTTTAAGCCGCTCCAGCTCGCTCACCAAGGCGTCCAAGCCGTCTATCTCTAGGAGTTGAAACCTCCCGCTGGAGAGCTCGAGGCTGGCGATCCCATAGCCATCGCCGCCTGGATAAACGGCCAAAAGCAAGTTGTCCGAGCGTTCATTGAGCAGGGCTTCGTCGGTGATGGTGCCAGGGGTCACGACGCGGGTGACCTTACGTTGTACCAGCCCCTTTGCCATGCTGGAGTCACCGATTTGCTCGCAGACGACCACTGACTCCCCTGCCCGGATCAGCTTGGCGAGATACGCTTCGGCCGCGTGCAAGGGTACCCCGGCCATAGGAATAGGCTCCCCCGCGGAGGCGCCTCTTGCAGTTAATACGATGCCGAGCAGCTCCGAGGCGCGGCGCGCGTCCTCATAGAACAGCTCGTAGAAATCTCCCATCTGATAAAACAAGAGCTTGTCTGGGAATTGCGCCTTGGTCTGCAGGTATTGGCTCATCACCGGCGTGTGCTCGGCGGCTCTTGCCTTTTCCTTCATGGCGCGCAAGTTTAGCCTAAGCCACACACTCGCTCTACGCGGGGGGAGCGACAGGATCCCGTATGTGGGTGTCGCCTACTTATAGCGGTAGCCGCTGCTTGGCCTTCGCTCCGGTAGGTGTGGTCGTTGATCTGTGCATCGCGTGTCCTATTAGCTTCACCGAGCCCCATAACGGGAGCGATGACAGCCCCTTATCGAGGGGGCGATCCGCCGCAGCACAGTCAGGCAGGGTAGGCACCAACCGCCGTTTCCGGGCTTGCTTGGCACTCAAGATGGGCAATGCCCACCCTAAACTTGGTACACGGCGCTGGCCGCATGAGGTGTCAGAGTTTGTGAAAAAATCGCCTGCGCGCCCCGCTGCTAGTCGAACCGAATGGCTTCCATCCTTAATGCTTCTGCCGCAGCCCCCATAACGCCGTCAGCCGTTGCCAAGCGGTCGGTACCCAGATGGCGGGCAATGCTGAGGTGAATGGCGTCAAGGGTTCTTAGGGGGTGACTTGGCAACAGAGTGAGGAGATTGAGCGCTCCGATCACATGCTCGTCCGCGACCGGATGGAGGGTCAGAAATCCTTGCGCGATATCATCTTGCAAGGTCGCATGAACCTGTTGCTCGATGTCCATCGACAGTTCGCGGTTACGCCGCCGTCGGGCCACTAGGCAACGCGTCTCAACCACGGTCAAGCTGCTGATATGGACATCCGCTTCTTCCTGGATCCAGGCCGCGAAATCCTCGGATCGCAATTCATTGAGATACCACTTAGCCAACGCTGAGGTATCGAGGTAGACCACACTAACGCTGGTCCCGATCCGCGCGGATCAGGTTCTCGCTCGCTGTGGTCAAGCGTGGCATGGAGCCGCGCAACTCGCCGTGATTCGGTCGGCGCCGTGCGCTCTTGACCGGCAATAGGCGAGCGACGGGGATCCCATGACGGGTGACCAGTACCTCACCTTCCTTCTGAACCACTTGGTCCAACCGGCCAAGTTCCGCCCGGATCTCGCGTATGGATAGCTTTCGCATCGCTGCTCTCCTATTGTGGCACAATGATTAGAAATGTAGCACAAGGCGCCGGTTCAATGATAGGCGCCCAACGCCCACTGTCCGAGGTGATGCGCTGCACCCCGCTCACCGGTCTTACTCAGAGAGAAGATTAAAACCCGAACTGTTCATTATCTGGAGGGACCGGTGCACATCACTCGACAGGTCCTGGTGTACCTTCTTCTAGCGTGGGCAGCGCCCCTCGTGCTCGCGGAAGAGGCCGCGCTTCACGTCAGCGTGCCAACCCAATCCCTGGCGGGGGCGCTGGATAGCCTGGTGCAACCCCGACCGCCGCTTGGCTCAAACCGATGCGGGAGACACCCAGTTTTCGACGGGCAGGCCGGTATAAGCACGGAAATCTTGTTCGTTATTGGTGACGAGGGTGAGCCTCAGGCTTAACGCATGAGCGGCAATCAGCTTATCCAAGGCGTCAGTGGTGCGCTCACGCGTGGTAAAGCGGACTGGACCGTAGGCCGCCGCCGCATCCTCATCAAACGCGATGGCCGGCACCGCCTCCAGGAGCGCTGCCACTTGGTCTTCCTGAGCTGTACGATCGGCCGCACGACATTCGACCCCATACCGAAGCTCTGCCAGTGTGATGGCCGACATGACTACGTCACCTTCGACGCAGTCGGCCAGCTTCGCCACGACTTCTCGCGGATGGTGCCTTATCAGGTATATACAGATATTCGTGTCCAGCATGTACCTCATAGCGGCTCACGTTCAAGCTGCGTCTGAGGCTGTCGATCGGGAAAGTCGGGCGACGGACCTAACGCAAGAAAACGCCCGAGCGTCTCACGCATCGAACGTCGTTGCGGACGGAGGATGAGTGTATCGCCGTGGCGTTCGATCTCAAGCAAGAGGTCCATGCGTTCGAACTGCAACTCCTTTGGGATGCGTACCGCTTGTGAATTACCGCTCTTGAAGATACGCGTGGTTGACATGAAGATCTCCGTAGCTCAATGTATATCCAAGTATATACACGGTAAAGTATGGCGGCAAGCCTTAGCGCTAGCAATCGGCCGATTGTGCACGCAGAACGGTGGGGATCTAAGCCTACAAGCCCCACGATGGGACAGCTCAGCGCGCTCACCGACACCGCTGGAGGCAGCGTGAGCTATACCTATGACGGGTTTCTACCGAAATCGACGACCTTCGCTGGCACAGTCAGCCGCAACTACAACACCGACTTTCAGGTGCGTGCCTTCTGTGAGCGCCAGCCCCAAGGCGCCAGGCTTGGCCAAGCTCGAATTATTTCGTGCTACAGTGGATGCAATGCGGCATGGCTTAGGATGGTAGGAGCAGCATCAAACCGTGGGGGACAAACGCCTGGAAATCGTTTTGATTATTGGTAGCTAGAGCTGCTCCTGACACCAAGGCGCAGGCGGCGATCATGGCATCGACGCGCAAACGGCGCGAGCGTCCGATGGCATTGAAAAGTCGCGCGGCTTCGGCAGCTTCCAGTTCGCCGTAAGATAAAATGCCACCTCGCAAAAAAGCACGCACTAATTCAATTTCGCGTGCGGAGACAGGACCACAGAGAAACTCATACCAAACCACGCTAGGCGCAGCCAGCATTTCACCGTTTCTATACCAAGCGATTAATGCAGCGGCTTGCGGGGCTCCTGCGACCAACGCATTGATTAAGTAGTTGGTATCCAGCGCGATCACGATTCCCCGCGCCAATGAATGCGATCTTCATGCAATTGTTCCAAATAATCGTGAACCTGTGCGGCATCCAGACCTCCCTGCTCATGAAAGGCCAATAGCTGTGCAACCGGATCGGAGGCCATTCGTTCCGCCTCTTCGGCCCGCGCCACCGCCCGCCGTACCACTTCCGCCTGTGATACCTGCCACCGGGCTGCCAGCGTCTGCAACCGCCGACGGGTTTCTTTATCAAAAGTGAATGTGGTTCGTTCAGTCATATTAGCCATACCTTCATGCTATAGCACATATTTCGGCCAAGTCAATGCTAGCGAGAAAGGGAGAAAAAGCGGGGTCAGGAGAAAAGGGGCCACAGGAAAAAGAGGCGGAACAAAAAAGCGAGAACTTGCTGTGTCGTCCAGATCATAGCTATCCCTGTGTTTAATGCACGGAGGCTATACTTCAGTACAAGCGATTCCGTGCATCGGGCAGTAAGGTACCAAAATGAAGCTACTGCAAGACCTTGGCCTTGAAACTCTCAATCCCGGGGCATGCGCTGGGCCACGGGGTTGGCTCAAAAGTGCACCGGGTCCGGTACTGACTTCGCTATCGCCATCAACGGCTGAGCCTATCGGCTGCGTGAGCGTTGCCTCGGCGTCGGACTACGAGACGGTGATCCAGGGCGCCAGCGAGGCGTTTAAGGTCTGGCGCATGATTCCCGCGCCGCGGCGCGGGGAAGTGCTGCGCAAGATCGCGCAAACCTTACGCGAAAGGAAAGACCCGCTCGGCAGCCTGGTATCGCTCGAGGCCGGAAAGATCAAGCAGGAAGGTGATGGCGAGGTGCAAGAGATGATCGACATCGCCGATTTCGCCGTCGGACAGTCCCGCATGTTGTATGGAAGCACGATGCATTCGGAACGCCCCATGCACCGCATGTACGAACAGTGGCATCCGCTGGGGGTCATCGGGGTCATCACCGCATTTAATTTTCCGGTAGCGGTCTGGGCCTGGAATGCGTTTATCGCCGCCGTTGCCGGTAACACCGTGGTTTGGCGACCGTCACCCAAGACGCCGCTCTGCGCCATCGCCGTACAGAAGATCTGCAACGAGGTGATGGAGCAGGAGGGCTGCGCGGGCCTATTCTCTTTGATCATCGAAGAGGGCGCACAACTGGCCGAGAGATTGGCCGAGGATCGCCGCGTAGCGCTCGTTTCCTTCACCGGTTCGAGTCGCGTGGGGCGCCGTGTCGGGGAGACGGTCGCTAGGCGCCTGGGCCGGAGCCTCTTGGAGCTAAGCGGCAACAACGCCGTCATCGTGGACGAGACGGCGGATTTAGATCTCGCCGTGCCTGCCATTGTCTTTGGCGCCGTGGGCACGGCAGGCCAGCGCTGTACCACCACCCGTCGCCTGATCGTGCAACAGCATAAGTACGATGAGGTACTCGAGCGCTTGCTGGCCGCCTATCAACAGGTCACCATCGGTGACCCGCTCGATCCCCATGTTTTGATGGGGCCGCTTATCGAAGCGTTGGCGGTCGAGAAATTCCAAACCGCAGTCGGGGAGATCCAAGGACTCGGTGGGGAGATCATCTACGGCGGCCGAGTCATCGAGCGCGGCGGGTTTTTCGTGCAACCCACGATCGCGAGAGCCGAGAATCGCTGGGACATCGTACAACGCGAGACCTTCGCGCCTATCCTCTACGTCATGAACTATCGCACCCTGGATGAGGCCATCGCCCTGAACAACGATGTGCCCCAAGGGCTCTCCTCTGCGTTGTTTAGCACCGATCTTCGCCATGCCGAGCGGTTCTTGTCAGCGCTCGGCTCCGACTGCGGGATCGCCAATATCAACATCGGGACTTCGGGAGCGGAGATCGGAGGCGCCTTCGGTGGAGAGAAAGAGACCGGTGGCGGGCGCGAAGCGGGCTCGGATGCCTGGAAGAGCTACATGCACCGCCAGACCAATACCATCAATTGGGGTTCCGAATTGCCTTTGGCGCAGGGAATACGGTTTGGGATCCCCGGTGGCCGAGATGCTATCCCATGACAAGCTTATCGAAGGCAAGAGACCCCGCCGCAGCTCCGGCGGTGATAGCGGATGAATTCCGACGGCATGGCTTCCTCCCAGCGCAAGACCCCTGCACTGCCTTCCCGCAGGTCTCCGAGTTTTCTCTGCTGGATGAGATAGGCCACGATCTGCCTAGCCTATTGCACGATAAGGGGTTCCGGCAATACGCCGAGAAATTGAGCATACCGCTCTGGCCCAAAAACCGTTTGCGCACGGGTGATCTACCCCAGCTCAGGCTTTACTACCTACGGGTGGGGTTCCTCGCATCGGCCTATATCAATCAGGTCGGCGTAGCGCCAGCGACTCATTTGCCCGCTAACATCGCCGTGCCTCTAGTCCATGCGAGCAGGCTCTTGGGGCGCCCGCCGATTTTGAGCTACGACGGTTACGCGCTTTACAACTGGAAACGGTTTCAGAAAGACGGTCCGATCGCGCTGGGCAATATCGATACCCTCCAAAACTTCGTCCACTTATACGACGAGCACTGGTTCATCTTGGTCCACGTGGAGATCGAGGCCATCGCCTCTCAGATCCTCGATGGGATCGAGAGAGCGGGCATAGCGTGGGACAGCCGGGATGAGGAATCCCTATCCCAGGCATTGACAGACATCCAGGGTGCGATCCGCGAGCAGATCACGGTGTTGCGCCGGATACCGGAGCTGATGGACCCCGCGCTCTACTACAAGACCTTCCGCCGATATATTCGCTTCTTCGAGAATGTGGTCTACCAGGGCGTGGAGCAGGACCCGATCAACTTCCGCGGTGAGACCGGCGCCCAGAGCAGCATCATGCCGGCGCTGGTCGCCTTTATGAAAATCCCGCACCGGCCCTCTCCGTTGACCAACCACCTCGCCGACATGCGCCACTACATGCCGGCGGCGCATCGCGCCCTGATCGAGGCGATAGAAGCCATGCCCGATATCCGGAAGCGAGCCGATCGGTCGGCCTACAACGGCGTACTGGAGGCCATGGCCGTCTTCCGCGAGGTGCACTACGGCTGGGCGCAGGAGTATATCCACCGGCGGACTGAGGATCCGCGCGGCACCGGCGGTACGCCTTACATGCAATGGTTAGCCCAGCTCATCGATGAGACCTATGCCCATCGACTTCTCTAATACCCCTAATGAACCGGTCAGCCCTTCCGGAGGAGGACGTAGCCAGACTGGGTTCCCGCGCCTCGGAAGGGACGCTCGATTACAGTAGTAGCCGCGACGGCGTGGTTTCCAATCGGGCGGTATACCCCCATGCAGCAGATTCGCAGAACTCGATCCGTCACTCTCTGTAACCTGCGGATAACACGCTCGCGATGCGCTCCACCGCCCAGTCGATCTGCTCGCGGGTGATGATGAGCGGCGGGGCAAAGCGGAGAACCGTATGATGCGTGTCTTGGTGAGGATACCTTGGCGCAACAATGCCACGCATAGATCGCGCGTGGAGGCGCGGCGGGTATCGATCTCAATACCGGTTAAGAGGCCTTTACCTCGCACGGCGCGCAGCACGGGGCTATCGATGGCGCGCAGTTTTTCCAATAGATAAGAGCCGAGCTCCGCCGCCCTTTGAGGGAGTCTCTCTTCGACCAGCACATTGAGCGCCTCCAAGCCCACCGCGCACGCCAGCGGATTTCCACCAAAGGTGCTGCCGTGATCCCCGGGCTCAAACACCTCCATGACAGCGCGCCGTGCGAGAAACATCGACACCGGCAGCAACCCACCCCCTAAGGCCTTGCCCAGGATCAGACCGTCGGGCAGAACGCGCTCATGCTGGCACGCGAGCAGCTTACCTGTGCGCCCGAGACCCGTTTGCACTTCATCGCACAGCAACAGAACGTTGCGGGAGCGGCAGATTTCGGCGCAACGCGCCAAATAGCCCTCTGGCGGCGTGATGATACCCCCCTCCCCCTGGATCGGCTCCACCAGGAACGCGGCGGTATAGGGCGTGACGGCCTGCTGCAACGCCTCGGCATCCCCATAGGGCACGAGAACGAAACCTGGGGGAAAGGGCCCAAAACCGGAGCGGTATTGCGGCTCCGATGAGAAGCCGACGATGGCGATCGTGCGCCCGTGGAAGTTGCCGCGGCAAACGATGATTTCAGCGCGGTTCTCCGGCACGCCCTTGACCACATAAGCCCATTTGCGAGCGGCCTTTAACGCCGTCTCTACAGCCTCCGCACCGCTATTCATGGGCAAGGCCAAGTCCATACCGGTCAGTTCACAGGCGCGCTGCGCCAAAGGCCCGAGGCGATCGGTGTAAAAAGCCCGAGAAACCACCGCCAACCGCCTGGCCTGCTCTTGCAGCGCATTCAGCAGGCGCGGGTGGGTATGACCTAGACTGACGGCCGAGTAAGCGCTCATCATGTCCAAGTAACGCTTGCCGTGCTCATCCCAAGCGTAGACACCCTCTGCCCGCGTCAACACCACCGGCAGCGGCTCGTAGTTATGGGCGCAATAACGTCGCTCCAGTTCTATGCAATAACTCATGTGCTAACTCGAAAGGTGGCAACCTTAGCAGTCACCGTATCACGGGGGGAGGAGTGGCTCTCAAGAATTAGACTGCGCACAGAACATTTTTTCCCAACGGCCATAAGGCCACCGCATGCATACTAAGAATAGCAGCAAGCTCGTTGTGCGGGTATTGACCGAGGGCTGAGCCTTAGCTCGGAGCGAGAGCGGGTTCCCTCATGGGATGGCCGCGATAGGCGCGAGACGCCCTTTTTAAAGTCCCTTATCTTCTTTTTCGCTCTTTTTCTTGTCTTTTTCTTCGGGTGCCAGGAGCTTTTCCAAGGTGCTGTTCATTTTCTCTAACTGAAAGTCTGGCAATTGGTAAGCCCAGCCCGATACGGCTTGGTTGAGCTTCTCGACTTCCTGTTTCACGTCAGCTTCTTTCTCGCCAGGTGTCTTCTCCTTTTTTGGTTGCTCTGTGTTTGCGGCCTTCACGTTTTTCCCTTCAGCGCTTGCGGTAGGGCTTACTTCGGGTCTGTTTCCTTCCTCTTTTTCGGACGATGCTTTGCCTTTATCCTCGACGATCAGGGATCGGTCAAACGAAAACGAAAACGAAAACCGCGTGTAGCTCTTGTCGCCCACCTTGGCCGATTTGGCTGTGGCAACCAGTCCGTCAACCGTATGAAACGTGGTGAGGATTTCCTTGTCGGGCCATTTAAGGGTTTTTTCGGATCCGACGTCTTGGAAGCTCAATGCCTGCAGGCTCGAGGCGATGCTGTTCAGCGTCACCTGGGAGCGAAGCTTGTGGCCCGGTTTAATGCCGGCCAACTTGAAGTTCGGCTCTTTGGCGCTTTCGCGGCTGAGCGAGACAGTCTCCCCGCTGGGATGGGTGATAATGACGCTTTGTATGCGTTCGGAAGAGATATCGACTAAATCCTTGTCCATCCAATCGGCGGCCTCACCCGAGACATCGAGATCGCCCTCGACCAGGAATGCCTGCTCCTCGCCGGCCCGGCGCACATAGCGCGAGCGCAAGCTACCGCCTTTCGCGATGCGTTCCTTTCCCACGATAAGGGAGGCTAGGGTTTGTCCCTGCCTGTCCTTTAGGGTGATCGAGGTGGACTCGGCGTCTTTGGCGTCGATGTCTTCTACACCAAGCTCTGGGTAACGCGCTTTGTCCTTGGTCTTGGGCTCGATGATATTCAGCTCGGTGAGAGCGAACGCGAGCTCTTGCACCTGGGTAAACGAGGCCGGATAGCCCTGCCGCTCTTCTAACACCCATTTATCATCGCGCTTCACTAGGGTGGTGTCCTCGCCTCGAGTGCGGATCTCAATGCGGGAGGCACCGTTGATGCGCTCGATGAGCCCCGGGGACAAAGCGCTTTTGCTCAGCTCGGTCTGTGGGACCCGTTGGCGGCTCACCATCCAAGCGACACCGATCAGGACTACTGTGATCAGCGAAAAAACAATGAAACGCGTCTTAGTCATTGCTATCGTGCTGTCGGGATCCGTACAGAAGATCGCCTAGCTTCCAGCCCTCCCTTGGTGAGGCCTGAGATTTTCCATGCTTTGTTTCAGAAAGCCCGGGCAGCTCAGCGAGCGCATGAGGGAACTTAACTAGCGCTTGCCGCGCTTCGGTTCAGCCGGTAGATTGCCGTGCTAATCGCAAAAACGGCGATCAATAGCGGCACCAGAGCGATGTTGATGAACTTGAGCAGCATACCTAGCCCTTCGATGTGTTTGCGCATGTCATGCTGTACCGCGCGCAGCTCTTTACGCGTCTGGACCTGTTCCTCACGAAACTTTTCGATCTCTTTGCGCTGCTCGGGTGTGAGGATCACACCCTTGCCCTGGTCGTTTTTTTGCTGTAGCTCGCGCAGTTTGCTTTCGGTCTCCGACAGCTTGGCTTGCAATACCTGCTCTCTGGCCCGGAATTTTCCTGCGGCTTCGCGTTCGATCGCCTGCACGCGCTCGAAAGGCCGGGCGTATGCGCTTCGGCTACGCAGGCTGATGAGGTCCTGATCACCACCCAGTAAATCCACGACGTTGAGTGCGAAGGTCGCGTTGTCCGCTATGGCCGAGGTCAGGCGTACCCCGAGAAAATCCTGCGATTGCACCCAAAACCTGTCCGCCAAAAGGTCGCTGTCGGCAACGATGACCACATTGATCGGATCTTTTGACTCCCTTATAAAATCCGCATCGGGTTTGTCGTCTTTGTTTTTTTTCGGTCTGCCATCGGGAAAAGCGCTGGAGATCTTGCCGCTTATGCGCGCCGCCAGCACCAAGGACTTGCCCTCCGGTTTGAAGCTATCCAGCAGCCCGCCAGGGTCCCGCACGAAGACGATCCCGTCGCGCTCCAAGGCCATGGTTTGCTTTCCGGTCCAAACCAGCGGGGTAAACTTGATCTTGGCATCTTCGGCTTTGTCCAGGATCCCGGCGCTACCCATATGCAGCACGCTTAACTGGTTGGTCGTGAAATCCTCCTTGCTGAAATTGCTTGGGCCAAGGCGCAGCCAAGGTAAATAGGGCAACTCCTGGGTACCGCGACCGCCGGAATAGGCCACGCGGACAGCCGCCTCGATATCACCGGCCACCTTATCCGTGCCGTACTTCACTCCCCACGGTTTGAACAGCTCGGGCAGGTCGGATCCGCGCTGCGACATGGCCGTGGGGTGCTGGGGATTGGGCGCTTCACTGTCCTCCTCCGCCAAGGGGTCAACAAAGATGAACGCTTTTCCGCCTTTCAGCACGAATTGATCGATCGCATAAAGTGTGTCCTTACTCAACTCCTTGGGATGGACGATCATCAAGGTGTCCACCTCTTTGTCCACCTGGGTGGCGTCGGTGCCGAGATCGCGCACCTCGTATTCCTCTCGCAGGACATCGACGACGGTCCATGCTTCGCTGAAACCGCCCCTTATGTTCGGACCGCCGAACAGCGGTAGGCTGCTGATAACGCCGATGACCCGGTCTTTCGGGTGCGCGAGGTTATAGATCAATTGGGTGATTTGATACTCTAAGGATTTTTCCTCATCGGGCTGGAAAAAGGCGATGGTGCGCTCGTCATCGGTGGTGTTGCTGCCGGCGAGGCCGAAGTAAGCCAAATCGCCCGTGGTGCCGAGGGGGATCTGGCGAATGCCGTAGCTTACCGCCTGGTCTTCTGCCTCGGAGAAAGGCTCCGGATCGGTGACTATCAGCGTGAGCTTGCCATCGGCCCCCGCCGCGTATTCCTCCAACAGGTCTCTGACTCTCGCCCCGTAATTGAGCAGCGAGGGGATGCCACTGAACTGCTTGCTCGAGAAATAAAACCGCAGCGTGATCGGCTCTTCCAGCGCTTTAAGGATGTTTCGGGTGCCAGGGGAAAGGGTGAAAAGCTTGTTCTCGGTCATATCCAAGCGCCAGGAGGTCAGGGCGCCGTTGGCGATGATGTTAATGGCTACAAAAAAGGCGGCCGCGAGGACCAGCCCGCCGCTGGTGAGTAATCGCCTGTTCATTGTCTAGCCTGCTTTCTTTACCTCTATGGCCACGGTGTTCGCATAAAGCCAAAATCCGATCAGCGTTCCGAAATAGATGACATCGCGCAGATCGATGACCCCCTTCTGAATGGAATCGAAGTGGGTGAGGAAACTGAAAGAACTGATGAGATCGATGATCGCCTGCGGTGCCCAGCCCTGAAAGAAATTGATCACCACCGGAAATCCACTCAAGATGAAGAAAAAGCAGATCACGACGCTCACCACGAAGGCGATGACCTGGCTCTTGGTGAGCGCGGAGATGCAGGAGCCGATGGCAAGAAAGCCGCCGGCCATGAGCAGGCTGCCGACATAGCTCACCACTATCACGGTGTTGTCCGGTTCGCCCAAATAGTCAACCGTGATCCAGATAGGGAAAGTCAGCGCGAGCGCGATGGCGGTAAAGCACCAGGCGGCCAAAAACTTGCCGATCACCGCTTGGCTGAGCGACACAGGCAAGGTCATCAGCAGTTCGATGCTGCCCGATTTGCGTTCCTCGGCCCACAGCCTCATGGCGATCGCCGGAATGAGGAAGAGGTACAACCACGGGTGAAAGACGAAAAAAGGCTCAAGATCGGCTTGGCCTCTCTCGTAGAACCCGCCCAGATAAAAGGTGAAGATGCCCGTTAGAAATAAAAAAATGACGATGAATACGTAGGCGACCGGTGTCGCGAAGTAGGCGCCTAGCTCCCTTTTAAAGATCGCGATGATGTTTCTCATGTGCGGCTGCGCTCCCCGGTCGTAATGGAGCGAAACACTTCATCCAAACGCCCCGTTTCAGCATGCAGCTCATCCACCTCCCACCGATGGGCTTGCACCAACTTGCCGATCTCGTTGACGATGGAAGAGCCGTTACGCGGGATAACCAGCAAACGCACCAAGCTGTCGCTTGAGGGCTGTTGTTCCAATGCGGCGACACTAGGGAGCGCTTTTATTCTCTCCTGTGCGCTTTGGGCGTGCTGCGATGGCATGGACAGAGTGACCGCGTTGTGCAGTCGGGATTTCGCCGTAAGCTCTAAGGGCGTTCCGGAGAACACGATGCGCCCATCTGAGATAATGATGGCGCGGTTGCAGACGGCGTCCACCTCTTCCAGGATGTGGGTAGAAATGATAATGGCCTTGTTTTTGGCCATCTCCTTGATCAGGGTCCTGACCTCATGTTTCTGATTGGGATCCAGCCCATCGGTCGGCTCGTCCATGATCAGCACTTGTGGATCATGCAGGATGGCCTGGGCGATCCCCACCCGGCGCTTGAAACCCTTGGATAGGGTTTCGATCGGTCGATCGAGCACGGACTCCAGGTGGATCATGTCGACCACGTGGCTGACGCGCTGCTCGCGCTTGTCGCGCTCGAGCGCGCGAATGTCGGCGATGAATCCAAGAAATCCCCGAGGGGTCATCTCGCCATACGCCGGCGCCCCTTCGGGCAGGTAACCGATGTTTTCCTTTGCTTTTATCGGCTCCTCCAGCACATCATGACCGCAAACCGATATCTTGCCCCGGGAGGGCGCGAGAAACCCCGTGATCACTTTCATGGTGGTGGATTTGCCGGCCCCGTTCGGGCCTAAAAAGCCGAGCACCTCACCGCGGCCCACGCTGAAAGAGATGTCTTTCACCGCGTGTACAGGCCCAAAATGTTTGCTGAGGTTCTTTACTTGTATGACATTGTCCATGCGCTGCCCCCCGCGGCTACTTACGCGTGAACAAAACGGCACCGGATGGCTGAATCGCTTTCGCGCAATTCTTCTATTGTAGTTGCCACGACAAAAAAATCGAAGGACAAACCCTAATGGGGTGCCTATTTTCCACAGTCACTTCGATTCGTCAACCCGCCTGCGGCTTCATTACCACCTCCGCCGGCGGTTGATCGCCCCATACCCCCGCAGACCCCGCGATCATGCGCGTGTCGAGCCCGCGAGCAAGGGGATCAGGGGCGTAGAGCAAGGCCTGTTCGAGCCGAAATGCCGGACGAGACGGTCTGGGCTTGATCGAAGCTCGCCACGCCAAGCTCTGAGTGGGTAAGTTCCTTGAAGGCGTTAAGCAGGTCCTTGATACCGGAACCAGCCGCTCCCGCCCGTCGATGACTTGACTCTCGCGAGATGTTTAACCTATAGTGTTCAAAACATGAACGCGACAGAAAAAGAAGAAAGCGTCACCCTTGAAATCCTTTCGGCGATAGAGGAGAAAAGCGATCTCAGCCAGCGACACATCGCCGATCGCCTGGGGGTGGCTCTGGGTTTGGCGAATTCGTACTTGAAGCGATGCGTGCGCAAGGGACTGATCAAGATGCAACATGCCCCTGCGAACCGGTATCTTTATTATCTTACGCCCAAAGGGTTCGCGGAGAAGAGTCGGCTTACCGCGCAGTACCTTATCGTCTCGTTCGATCTTTATCGCAAAGCAGGCGAGTCGTTTGTTCGAGTGTTCGAGTACTGTGGGGCACGCGGCCACGACCGAGTGCTGCTCGCCGGCGTTTCCGAATTGGCGGAAATAGCGTCTCTGCGGGCTCACGATCTTCCCATCCGTATTGTCGGGACCTACGACCCGGGCAGCACCCTGGAGCGCTTTCTGAAGCTTTCGGTCTGGAGCGATCTGCGACAAGTAGATGAGTACGACGTCTGCGTGTTGACCGATATGACTCAGCCCGCCGCCCGCTATCGTGAGCTGATCGAGATGATCGGGCCGGAACGTGTGTTGGTTCCCTCAGTTCGCGCGGGGGCCGTCCCTCTACGAGGGCGTCGAAGCTTCGGACGAGAGATGCGCTTTGACTTAAAGTGATCCTCGTAACGGGTGGCGCCGGTTTCATCGGCTCGAACTTCATTTTGGATTGGCTAGCGGGATCGACAGAGACAGTCTTGAACGTGGACCGGCTTACCTATGCCGGAAACATGAACAACCTGACCAGCCTGAACGGTGATCGTCGTCATGTCTTCGTACGCGGCGACATCGGCGATGTGGATCTCATGTCTGGGCTTCTCGCCCCATACAAGCCGCGGGCGATCCTCCATTTCGCCGCGGAAAGCCATGTCGACCGCTCGATTCGCGGGCCGGCGGCATTCATCGAAACGAACGTCGTCGGCACCTTCTGGCTGCTCCAAGCGGCACTCGGCTACTACGGATCCCTTCGAGCAGGCGAGCGGGAGCGGTTTCGTTTCCTGCACGTATCAACCGATGAAGTGTATGGCTCGCTGGGAACAGAAGATCTCCCATTCTCGGAGACGACTCCTTATGCGCCGAACAGCCCGTATTCCGCCAGCAAAGCGGGATCGGATCATCTCGTGCGCGCCTACCACCACACCTATGGGTTACCGGTGCTGACGACCAATTGCTCCAACAACTATGGCCCTTACCAGTTCCCGGAAAAATTCATTCCGCTGATGATCCTCAACGCGACGCAGGGAAAGCCCTTGCCCATCTACGGTGACGGCCGGAACGTCCGCGACTGGCTGTACGTCAAAGATCATTGCGCCGCGATCCGAGCCGTTCTCCGAGGTGGCCGGCCGGGTGAGGTCTACAACATCGGCGGCTGGAACGAAAAGGCCAACATCGAGGTTGCACACACGCTTTGCGACGTCTTGGACGAATTGCGGCCGTGTGCACGCGGCTCTCACCGCGAGCTTATCACCTTTGTCAAGGATAGGCCGGGCCACGACCGGCGCTATGCGATCGGTGCGCGCAAGATCAAGGAAGAGCTTCATTGGAAACCGGCCGAAACCTTCGAAACCGGGATCCGCACCACCGTCGCTTGGTATCTGGAAAACGTGGGCTGGGTTGAAGCCGTCACGAGCCGCAAGTTACCAGAAGTGGATTCGTTCAGCACTATGGTGAAGAATTAACACGATGAGGAAAGGGATCATTCTCGCCGGCGGGTCCGGTACCAGCCTGTATCCGGTTACGCAATCGGTATCCAAGCAACTGCTGCCGATCTATGACAAGCCCATGGTGTATTACCCGCTGTCGACCCTCATGCTGGCCGGCATACGCGACATCCTAGTGATCTCTACACCGCAGGATACGCCGCGCTTCGAACAACTGCTGGGCAACGGCAACCAGTGGGGGATCGAGATCTCGTACGCGGTGCAGCCCTCGCCGGAAGGCCTAGCGCAGGCGTTCATCATTGGCAAGCACTTCATCGGCACAGATCCTTGCACGCTCGTTCTGGGAGACAACGTGTTTTATGGGCACGATCTCTCGCTTCAGCTCGAACGCGCCGCCCGCCGGGAGAACGGCGCCACGGTTTTCGCCTATCATGTGCACGACCCCAATCGTTACGGTGTGGTAGAGTTCGACGCGAACGGCATGGTCTTGGGCATCGAAGAGAAGCCGAAGCAGCTCAGATCCCATTACGCCGTGACCGGACTGTACTTCTATGACAACCAGGTGGCCGATATCGCCGCGAGCCTCAAGCCCTCCGCGCGCGGCGAGCTCGAAATCACCGACGTCAACAAGCGATATCTGCAGCGGGGCGCGTTGAAAGTCGAAGTCATGGGCCGCGGCATGGCCTGGCTGGACACCGGCACCCATGAGTCGCTGTTGGAGGCGGCCCACTTTATCGAGACCATAGAGCGTCGCCAGGGCCTCAAGATCGCGTGTCTCGAAGAGATCGCCTACCGCAAGGATTACATCACGGCGAGCCAGTTGGAGGATCTTGCGACACCGCTGGCCAAGAGCAGCTACGGCCAGTACCTGTTGGAGCTGTCACAGGAAAAGGTGTTCTCATGAACGTCATCCAGACCACCATCCCTGAGGTGCTGATCATCAAGCCCAAGGTCTTCGGCGACGCATTATGGTGAAGGACGGTAGCATTGCTTCGCCTGCGCGCGCCGAGTGTGAGGGATCTGTGTCGCGGACAGTCTCCGACCGCGCACGGCGTGGTCTCACGCCTGAGGTCAAGAGCCTGATCCGTGAAGCCATACAGATCGAGGCGGAAGCTTTAGAGCATCTGCTCGCCGGCGTCGACGACGCTTACGTAGATGCGGTCAAAGTCATTCTTGCCGCAAAAGGTAAAGTCGTTCTGACGGGTGTAGGCAAATCCGGCTTAGTCGGACAGAAAATTGCCGCGACGCTCGCCAGCACCGGTACGCTCGCAATATTTTTACATCCTACGGAGGCACTCCACGGAGATCTAGGCCAGGTCACACCAAGTGACGTCGTGATCGCATTGTCGAAAAGCGGGGAAAGTGAAGAGCTTAACAATCTTCTGCCCGCTTTGCGGAAGATAGGTGCACGTCTGATCGCGATCACCGGCAATCGCGGATCCACATTGGCTCGAGCGGCTGACGTTATCCTCTGCTATCAGATCCCACGAGAAGCCTGCCCCTTTGATCTCGCACCCACCGCCTCCACCACCGTTACCCTGGCGATCGGGGACGCTATCGCGATGGCGCTGATGAAGCTTAAGGACTTCCAGCCCAAGGACTTCGCGCTGTATCATCCCGGCGGGCGCCTGGGCCGAAGGCTGCTGCTGCGGGTTGAGGATCTCATGATTCCCGCCGAGGCGTGCGCCGTGCTGAGCACCAATGGCACCAGCATGGAGGACGTGCTGGTCGCGCTGTCGCATTACGGTCACGGGATCGTAATCCTTGTTCAAGGTGACGGGACCCTGGGTGGAATTCTTACCGATGGCGACGTACGCCGGCTTCTTGCGCAGCATCGTGATGCGGTGTTTGACCTGCGTCCAAAAGAGGTCATGAACCCTTCCCCGGCGACCGTGTCCCCATCGATCCCCGCGGTACAAGTGCTCGAGTTCATGGAGGCACGAGACCGTCCTCTAAACGTCGTGCCCGTCATTGATGAACGCCGACATGTACTTGGGATCGCCCGATTGCATGAGTTTTTGAAGGTCGCCTAAGCAAACAGGTAGTGAAAAGAAAAAGATGGCCAGCCCGATCAAATCCAATAACATAGAGCGTATCTATTCGCCGCGGAGTGTAGTCAAGCGCCCCGGTCTTCTCTTTCGACAGATGCTGCAAGATTTGGCCGCGGCTCGCTACCTCGCCTGGCGCATACTGGTGCGGGACCTTAAGGCTCGGTACCGGCAGACGCTTCTTGGTTCCCTCTGGATCGTTATCCCGCCAGTTTTTGTAGCGATCGGCCTTACTTTCGCGACTCGGACGAAAGTCATACAGATCGCTGCGACCGACCTGCCCTACCCGGTGTTCGTGATCCTATCGATGTCGCTTTGGCTCACGTTTACCGAGGCGGTGAATGCGCCGCTGCAAGCCATAAACGAATCGCGGTCCGTTCTCGCCAAGATCAGCTTTCCGCGCGAAGCGCTGCTCATCGCACGGTTCGCGGATGTGATGACCAACCTGCTGGTGCGGATGCTGCTCGTCGTTGCTGTGTTTCTGTGGTACCGGGTAGCAGTAACCCCTTTGGGCTTGCTCGCCATACCGGCGACCTTCGCGCTTATCCTGTTCGGCTTCGCCGTCGGGTTGCTGCTCGCGCCGTTTGGCACTTTGTACCACGACATAATCAAAGGGACACCCATCGTTCTCAATATGCTGTTTTTTCTCACTCCCGTTGTTTATCCCACGCCGCAGGGCGACAATATATTCGCGCAACTCGTAAACTGGAATCCGGTCACCCCGCTCCTGACTACTGTGCGTGAACTAGCTACCGGTGTGGCGCTCAGCGCTGGAACAGCTTACCTAGTGTTGTCGATAATCGGCGTTCTCGGACTCCTTCTCGCCTGGGTGTTGTACAAGGTGTCTCTGCCATTCGTGATCGAACGGCTTAGCTCCTGAGACCGGACGAGGGCGCAATGAGCGACTTGCTTGTTTCGGTCAAAAATGTCTCCAAGAAGTTCTCGCGAAGCCTGCGCCTGTCGCTTGCCTATGGGGCGCACGATATTCTGCGCGAACTGACGGGCAAGCCGCGATGCAGTTCAGAGCTTCGGAAGGCTGAGTTCTGGGCGCTTAAGAATATTAGCTTTGAAGTGCGGCGTGGCGCCGGCGTTGGGTTAATCGGCTCCAATGGTAGCGGCAAGACGACGCTGTTGCGGCTATTGAGCGGGCTGATTAAACCCGATGAGGGCGAGATCCGAATACGGGGGCGAGTTGCGCCTCTAATCGCGCTCGGAGCGGGGTTCAATCCGGTGCTGAGCGGCCGCGAGAACGTATACACAAACATGGCAATGCTCGGCTTGTCGCACTCGGAGATCAGGGCCCGATATGATCAGGTCCTGGATTTCGCCGAGATTGGCGACGCGATCGATGCGCCGTTGCAGACCTACAGCTCTGGCATGGCGGCACGGCTTGGTTTCGCATGCGCCATCCATACAGCACCCGATGTGCTCCTCGTGGACGAGGTGCTCAGCGTCGGCGACATGCGCTTTCGCGCCAAGTGCTACAGGAGACTCGCCGAGCTGCGCGAGAGCGGGATCGCGTTTATCCTCGTGTCGCACAGTCTCAATGCGATCCTGTCCATGACGAACGATGCCATATACCTTCGCAAGGGCCGAGAAATCGCCACCGGCGATCCTGTGCGGGTCGTAATGCAATACGAGCAGGACATGGCGGCGATTTCCGCACCGCCGCCAGTCGCAACTTGCCCTGCCGAACTCGCTTCCGGTGCGAAGACCGAGCTCAGGATCACAGAAGTCGGATTTCAATCCCCTCGTGGTAAACTGCTAAAGGAGCTGCGAAGCGGCCAACCCGCAAAACTAGTGGTGAAATACTCTTCGAGTTGCCGTGTCGGCAATCTTGTCATCACAGTACTCATAAGAGAGCTATCGGAGGACATGCGGCTACTGCTCAACTTGAACAGCGATAGAGACAGCGCGGTGCTTATAGTAGAGCCCGGATTGGGTCTCATTGAGCTGGACCTTCCCGCTGTCACGCTTGGACCCGGCGTGTACTCCGCCAAGATCGCTCTGGGGACGACGCTTTTTTATGTGTTCGATGCTGTAGAGGATCATCGTTTCATCGTCAAGGCGGATTCCGACATGAGCCAGTGTGCTTTTTATCAGGCCCGTAGTTGGCGTACCTGCGCGAATGTCGCAAACGACCTGCAACGCTTGGTAGAACCAGCGCACGGCGCGCCTGGATGATCGTCTGGCGACTTACTAGTACAGATCCCACGATCGCGAGCACGCGATACCGTGCGGTATTGCCCGCATTGCATCTAAGGAAGCTCGGTTATGTCTCACGCTTTTCAACGAGGGACGAACCGCTCCCCAATCTCTTAGGCGTCGAGGCGTTGATCTTTGTAAAGACATTCTCCGAGCAGGACTTAAAGGTCGCACGGGCCGCGCGGCGTCGTGGCATTCCAGCTATTCTGGACATCTGCGACAACATTTTCGTCGAAGGGTACTCGTTCTTCGGGGCACACCCCAATACCTTTCGTCAAATGGCGGCCATCGCGAGCGTTATTGTCACAACGGGTTCAGAGCTCGCACGTTTCGTTCGCAGCGAGACAGGTAATTCAACGCCGGTGATGATCGTGCCGGACGCCGTGGAGACCGAGGTTGACCGAGAGCAAATTGTCTGTGTGCTGGCCGACTGGCAGCTCTATAGCGCTGCGATGCGCGGCTACTTCCGTGTGCGGGCTCAGATGCGTGAACACGGCGCGCTGTTGACGACGGCACGCGCTCTGGTCCGCTTGGGCACGGTTGTCGCGGCACGAGCAGATAGGATCCCCGGAAGGCCTTTCCGCTTCATCACAACTTCTGCACGGACGATCTTCCGATCTTCCCGTCTGGCCGTAAGGCACGCTAGGAACCTCTCGCAGATCGTAGCTAGACGTGTTCGGGAAGACGGACCGCAGTGGGTCATTCGCGGCGTTGCCCGCCGTACTCGTTCCTTGATTGAAAGGTCTTTCCGCTTCATCACAACTTCTGCACGGACGATCTTCCGATCTTCCCGTCTGGCCGTAAGGCACGCTAGGAACCTCTCTCAGATCGTAGCTAGACGTATCCGCGAAGACGGACCAAGGTGGGTGATGCGTGGCATTGTTCGCCGTACTTGTTCCTTGATTGAGCGGTTACGTGGGGTTGCACGCGTACCTCTAGTAGCTGCCGAGGTCTCTCCGTTTAGTGAATATCCTAGCGCGAAGGATTCGTGTTCTGCGAACGACGGCACCAGCGGGAAAGCTGCGCCGGGCAGCACGTCGTCGAGTGTTGAGAACGGAGGCGATCCCGAAGGCGCGTCAGCGAAGCACATACTGATCTGGTTCGGCAATCATGGCGGCTTTTACGGCCAGTTCGGACTGGAGGACCTGGCCCGCTTACGGCCAGCACTGTGCACGATCGCTGAGCGCCATCCGATTCGCCTGATCGTGGTCAGTAACTCGGATGCGCGTTTCAACGATCTCATCCGGCCGTTTCCATTTTCGACCCAATACGTGCCTTGGCGATCCGGTGTCGTCGAACAGCTTTTTCAGGAGAGCGAAATCGCACTTTTGCCGAACTCGCTGGATGCGTTCAGCGTGTGTAAATCGGCGAACCGTGCAATCCTTGCCCTTTACCACGGCGTTCCCGTTGTCGCAACCCGTACCCCGGCATTGGAACCGTTTGCGGGCTGCGTGATCTTCGATGATTGGGTCGGGGGCATCGAGACTTACTTGCGGGAACCAGGACTAGCCCAACACCATGTTAAAGTTGGCCAGGCGATTATAGAGCGAGAGTTCAGCGCAAAATGCATCGCCGCGAAATGGCACGCGATACTGCAGGCTGGCCTTGCAGAGTGCCCGAGACCGGCTGAAGAGAGTGCCGGTTAACAATTTGAGACGATATGACACGGCTTTTTGGCTGGATCGCGTCCCATGTTCAAGCTTGTGACTGGATGCCCGCTAGAACTTGATCATGAACGCCTTGGTCTGGTTCGGACCGTAGTCGCCGTAGCGGAGATGAAACAGCATTTCGGGGCGACCACGCATAAAGTCGTCGATCGCCCGGCGGGCCATGGGAAATTCGACTGAGTGGTAGTCATCGAAAAAAATGATGCCCCCCTTGGGCATCCGAGGGTAAAAAAACTCAAGACATTGAATATGAGGCTCGTAGAGGTCACAGTCTATATCAACAAAGAAATATTCCGAGTCTGGAAGGGTTGCGAGCGTTTCCTCGAAAAGTCCAGGTACAAGTACCACGTAGTCTTCGACGCCCTTTGCTACAAGGAGGCCTTTGACCATTTGAATGGAGGTATCTGTGAACGGGATCGTCGACAAATAGGGGGCGTTATGAGGAGCGAGCTCATAATCGACGGGCCCAAGCTGGGGAAGGCCAGTGAACGTATCGAGGCCATAGATCTTAATTGGCAGTCTGGATGCCTTGGCGAGGTCAGCACAGGCCGCTAAACCGGTACCGCGAAAGACCCCGCATTCCGCTGCGAGGAATGGCTGTCGCAATTTAAGCTGCGCCTGGGGGACGCCGCTGACGCGCGGCGGCGTCCTTCCGAGCGATGCGAACAGGCAGTTGGCGAGGCCGAGCTCGAAAGCGTGGATCAATGGTACGCGCTCCTTGTATCGCGGGGAATAGGGAAGCGTGGCAGGAAACGGGCTTCTCGAATCGAAAGGCTCGGCCACTGTGCTCTCATGGTTAGTCATAGTTTACATACTAATAAAACAAATGATGCTACCACTACTATGATTAATTGGGCGTTTTCAAGCGTTCGATCAAGGGCAACAATAGTGAAGAGTGGGAACGGGTTTGTGCGTTCAGCGTTCCCGTGGATTTGTGTGCGTTCCTGCCAGGGTCGCTGGCCGCGTCTTTCTGGTTGTAAGGGTTAGCATGCTGAAACCCTTTAAAGCATGGTTTGCAGCCAGTAGCAAGTGGTCCGAAGAGGGCAACCCCGAAACGCCAACTGCGCCAGACGCTACTACACCTGGACCTTGGCAGAAAAAGGACAGGTTTCATTCCCGCACGTACTCGACGTACAAGGAATACGAAGAGCATCAGGCGTCAAAACTAGGGAAGCTAAAGCTGGATGAATACAACGAACGCCTACGAAGGGAGCTTGCCTCCCGTGTGACGCTCATCCCAGAAATCACACGAGGTGCTACCGTGCTTTGTTTGGGAGCACGCCTGGGCCCGGAGTGTCAATCGTTTATAGATTCTGGCGCGGTTGCGATTGGGATAGATCTCAATCCAGGTCCTGCCAATCGTTTTGTCGTCACTGGCGACTTTCATGATGTTCAATATGGAGATAGATCTTTCGATGCGGTCTACACCAACGCCCTCGATCACGCATTCGACCTGGAACGGGTGATCGCCGAAGCCAAGCGGGTCCTCAAGCCGTTGGGGGTGTTTATTGCTGAGATCGTTCGTGGCTCAAAAGATGAAGGTGGTCGTGAGCCAGGGGACTTTGAGAGCATATGGTGGGAGCACGTCGATGACCTGATAGCCCGAATCGAGCGAGCTGGGTTTGCCGTCCGAAGCCGGGAAAGATTTGACTGGCCATGGGGCGGTGATCAGGTGGTATTCGTCAAGCCCGACGACTGACCCATGCATCGGCACGGTATGGCTATCCTTTTGGCTTCCGCTTTCGAAAAGAAGCGAATTGTTGGATGGTGCTGCTTGGATGAAGCGCGCGACGTCATCGCGGCGAGCTGCGAGCGCCGATTACCGTGTATACGGTACTCAGACAATTGGTCTCCATTTAACCGTGGGAGTTTTGGATTCTCAGACGAAACAAAAAAATCCTCCACATTTGTCCGGGGGCCAAAGTGGGTTTAAACGTCGTGTGCAGTAATTCTCGCACCGCTAACGTGCTTTGCCCGAGGTTGAATTGGGCTGCAGAACGTTGGTGCGGCAGAGGACCATGGGCGTCATGCGCCTGCTACCTTGCCGCGTTTCGGGCAGGACATCAACGTTAGCCTATTGCAGCTAGGATATATGTCGGGGCAAACACGAAGGAGTTTGGCGCTTGTGGTGATCTCGTACTACGATCGCCGACCAGTCGATGACTTGTACCAACTTTTCAACACGATCGGAGAGCAGGCGGCGGGAATCGACTTCAATATCTGCGTCGTGGTTAACAGCACATCTGACGCGAGACTCAATCTCGACATTGGGATCCCAATCCAAGTGCTCTACCGATCAAACCTTGGCATGAACATCGGTGCCTGGGACTACGGGTGGCGTACCTATCCTGCCTATGACGACTACCTCTTCCTACAGGACGAATGCTATATAGTTCGCGAAAACTGGCTTGACGCCTTTCGACGCCGAGGCGAGGAATTGGGTGTCGGCATGGTCGGCGAGTCGATGAACCAGTCATGGGATCGATCGTGGGCGGATTTGCGTAGACAACAGGAAGGCGTCGTCCTTCCTGATCATGTCATTGACGGCAAAGGCGTCAACCGCGTCGATTACTACCTAAAGTTTCTCCACGATGCCGGCATCGAGCCCGGCCTTGGTGGCCGACATCTACGTGCCCTCGTATGGTACTTCAGGGGCGATGTTCTGTCGCGAATCGGGGGCTTCCCGCAGGGATGCAACTACCCGGAATGCATTGCGTCCGAAATCGGCGTGAGCAAGCGTGTTGAAGGCCTCGGCTTGCGTGTCGAGCAGCTCGATGATGAACCGTTCCGATACATTTGTCACCGCGAGTGGAACCAGGATCACCCTGGAGCGCCATTTACCCATAGCTCGACCATCAAGCGGCGAATCGATCAGCTCGAGAATCCGTCTTGGCGGATGCTAGGTCGAATGTTCGCGCGGAAATTGAGCAATAGCGTGCGCGGAGGAGGGGAGAGACGACCGTGAATCTTGCCGATCTTTTGCGCAGGCGCGACCGTACAGTGGACGTGCTGTCGGGTGAGATCGAGCCCGGTGAGTGGAGGGGACCATTCGGTACCGAGCGCGTGGTGCGCTTCCGCAATACTGCATCGCTCAAGCTCAGCAACGCCTCTGAGTTTTCAATACTGAAAGGATTTCCTCGTTCGATCGACTGGATGGTAGTGAGTGAGGGAAGTGCTTCGAGTGGACTGGTAGTGGACATCGTTGACGCTGCCGACCCTAGCAGACAAGAACAGATTGCGCACGTTGATCTCACTGATGGCGAGACGCGGTCCTTGGTCATATTCGATTGGCCGGTGTGGTCAGGATCGCGTGATGGATTCCATTTGCTGCTACGTCAATCACGGGGCGGGACCACAACCCTTAGCATCGGCCCGCTGTTTAACCCACGTCGCCGTATCATACCGTTGATGAAAGGTCGCGGTATCGAAGTGGGGCCAGGCCTCAACCCGCAGGTAGTACCCGCGCGCGATGTCGATGTGCGCTATGTTGAAGCGCTTTCGGCTGAGGAATGGATGAAGCTCTATAAGAAGACCGACAAACCGCCACGTGCGGTCACCGACAATCTATGGGCGAACTACGTGGTCGGCTCCGCACATACGCTCGAGATTTGCGAGGATGGCAGCCTGGATTTCATCTTTTCAAACCATGTCTTTGAACATCTTCCTAACCCACTCGGCGTACTGGCAAACTGGCTCCGTAAGCTCAAGCCGTTTGGAGTCATCGGGGGTGTGGTGCCTGACTTACGCTACACCTTTGATCTTCGGCAGCCAGCTTCAACGGTCGAGGATTTCCTTCGCGAACGTGAAAAGGGGCGCTTCGATATAGACCGAGAAAAATACGAGCGATGGTGTCGATATACCGCTCCCTACAACACCCCGGAAGACCTCATTGCTCGCAAGTATTCTATCCACGCCCACTATTACACCCCGGAACGGTTTGTGGATCTCGTTTCATTTCTACGGGAGGAGGGTGCAGTCGATTCGGCTTTCTTAGACACCGCGCCGAACAACAAGGACTTTGGATTTCTCTTGCGGAAGCCCGCAGTAAGTGCGGATTCTGCTGCATCTTGAGCGCCTGTTTTGACCGGATTGCCAGAGTGCCGATTTCCTCTCGCTATGGTGGAAGTCATTGATCGAGGTAACTTGCGCATACCCTTGCGAGCCGTGGAAGAGGCACGAACGGAACATGTCAATGCGCCCAATGGCTGATGAACTACAGAAGCTGCGCCGCCTTACAAACCAAATGCAGGCAAAGCTTGACGATCGGGCCGAACGCCTGAAAAAACTCAGCGATGAGAATGCATCGCTGCAAAAGATGGTTTCGTATTCTACAACGTGATATGATCGACTGGTCGACGCGGCGATGCGTTCAAACACGACAGCGCTAAAAGAACTGCCGACCGAGAATCTGCGGTTGAACGTTGGCGTCAAGACGTCCGCCGCTAACTTTCTTGAAGGCTTTAACTCCGCCCAACGAGTCATGGAAGTATTTGGGCTTCATCCCATCGGGTTGATTCTTGATTGGGATGTGGATCTGGCCGAACGTTGAACTGGCTAATGCCGCACGGAAGCTGGAGAGATGCGTGGTGCGGCTGCGACGTCGACGAGGAGGCGATTGGCTGGCTAAGGCAACAAGGAGTCTCCTCGGCCAAGAAATGCGGTGAGCTTCCACCGCTTCCCTATCCAGCCGAATGTTCTGAGGTCTTCTCGTTCCCTGTATTGACTCATATTCATCCACAGCAACACCGCTCTTGGTACGAGGAGATGTCCCGCGTTCTAAAACCACGAGGTCCCGCCCTCTTGACTACCCAGGGGGATGCCATTCATGCGTCAAACCGGATCGCGGATAGTGAAGCGCTCGATCGGTACTAGGAAGGGGGCTGGTGTTATATCAAACAGCCAGGGCACTATAAGAACGCCTCGCTTGTGAGTCCGAAATTCACTACAGAATTGGTCAAGGGGTATTTCGACATAGTGGAGTACAAGGTGGGTGGATATCAGGTATTGATGGATTGGTTCATTGTGAGAAAGAAGCCCCTTGCCCTCCTAGGACTAAATAAGAAGTAGACGTGAAGTTCCAACTGACACATTGCTATGTTATGTTGTGAAGTGGGTGCCCAATGTGACGCCCACACGCAGGAGGGTAGCGCAGTGAAAAGCGATACCAAGAAAGGTCTGCGGTAATGTGCTCCACAGGCCAGTCGGATGCAACCACGATGAATCGCCTCAGACAAGTTAGGGCTTTGCCCCCTTCGTAGCGATAGGCACCTAAACTGATCCACGCAAGTGTCGGCAGATCAACTGACAGTGACTATGTATTCAGCGCAGCTTACTGCCGCCGCTAGTTTCCTAACCTCGATTCCCTTCGAGCAGGCCTTACGTGGCCGCGGATTGGATTCGCTACGGGCACGTCTGAGGGACGAGCGGGAGCTCTTTCAGGACATGGCCTGGCCCGATGGGACCGCACCTCGGTTTCGCCTGGTGCTAACGCTTGGCGCGCGGAATGCGTGGCCGGAATTGCTGAACACAATGCGCTGCTGGGCGCTGCAAAGCTTTCCGAGCTGTGAGGCGGTCGTTGTTCGGACGTGTGCAAGTTTTGCGGATGAACTGCGCGAGCGACTCGCCTCGGATACGATAGTTCGGAAACTCGCGTGGCGAGTCGCTGACGACAGCCCGGGCGAATGGCTGGCTGCGGAGCCGGGCACGTACGTGCTCTTTGCGAAACCGGGTGATCTTCTGCACCCCTCCCTCGCCGCAACGCTCGCACTGCGACTTAGGAAGTCCCCACGGGACGTGATCGTTTGGAATTGCTGCCGCTACACTCGGACCGCCAACGGGGCACCGCGCCTCGCGGCACTGCTCCGTCGCCCGCAACTTCAGCGGGTCACGCTGCTGAACCATGACTACGTTGGACGCGCGCTCTCGGTTAGAGCATCGCTAATCGGTGAACTTGATTGCAGATCGCTCGCCAGCCATTGGGCTGACAACGGCCACGTACTCAAGATGCGGCTTGCGGTTCATGCGCGCGCAGGCTGGGAAACGCATCCAGAATACCTAACCCTATTCCCCGAGCAAGATTCCATGGCGACCGGCACGGCGTCGCGCGTCGCTGCCGTGCAGCCTCCCGCCACAGAAGTGGTCGATGGACTGCTGGGTGGTCCGGCCGAAGAGACCGGAGCCAATGCGGAGTCACCGCGATGGAGGCCATCCAGGCGAGCTCAGGCGGTTAGCATCGTCATTCCGTTCCGTGACCGACCTGAGTTGACATTGCGCGCCATCGCGTCCGTATGCGCACAGCGCTTCGATGGCGAGTTCGAGATTGTGCTCGTCAACAATCAATCCTCCGAGGCAAGTCTTGCGAGGCTTGATGCCGGCATGGGCGACTACGCCGGGAAACTGTGGATAATACGCGTTGATTACCCGAAGGCGTTCAACCACAGTCGACAATGCAACCTGGGGGCGAAGGCGGCGCGTGGCGAAGTCGTGGTTTTTCTGAACAACGACGCGGAGCTTGTTTCTCCCGATCTTGTAGACGGAATGTCTCGCTGGAGTATGCTCGACGGCATCGCGACGGTCGGTTGCCGGATCGAATCACATGCAGGGGCGCTCGTGTGTGCCGGGCTGAAAGCGCGACTCAATGCCGGATATGACTACCACTCTGTGATAGAGGAATGCCGCGATCTCGAATATTCATACCTCGTTCGCGAGGTCATAGGAAACACATTTGCGTGCGCTGCCATTCGTCGCGACACGTTTCATCAACTTGGCGGTCTGGACGAATCGGATTTCCCAAACGGCTATAATGACGTTGAATTCTGTCTGCGTGCGATACAGAAGAATTATCGTCATCTTTACCTCGGATATCTTATCCTACGGCACGAGCCGGGAACCAGTCGCGGTAAGAGCGACGAGCTCTACCAGAAAGTGCTCATCCGTGAAAGATACCCTTGGGTTGTTCGAGAGGGAATGTTTCAGCTCGAAAATGAAACCCATTTACTGCGTGGCGTCCATTCCAATTCCACTTCTTCACCGCCGACCTCGTCGACTGATCCATTGGGCGCATTTAGCTCAGGACAGATCGGGAACGTGCTGCGGCAAGCGCTTGGTCGGCTAGCGGGACAATGAAGCGCCGGGTGTGCTGAGACGTTGGCAGTACACCAGTACACCGGTATCTCCTTCCCTAATGCATTTATCACATTCGACAGTTAGCAGACGGAGTACTAGCTACTTTCCGGCGCAAAATTCATGGACCCCGCCCAGAGAGTTTCGAGGCCGAGTGGACGCGTTCTGTGGTGTCCTTTCGGCAAGCCTGCGTGACTTGATCTAATGGGAGCTGGTACTGTCGGTCTGTCGCCCCGCAGGGGTATGGAGGACGGACTGATGAGTGCGAGAAAGACACCGATTATTCCCATTGGAACGAAGGAGACTCGCCAGCGCCTTGAGCGTTGGCGGGCGACGCGCGCGGCCGGGCTGCCTATGCCCGAGAAGCTGTGGGCGGCTGCAGCGAAACTGGCGCAGCGGCACGGCGTTTACCCGACTGCCCGCGCGCTCGGTCTGGAATACAACAAGCTCAAGCGGCTTTCGCAATCTGCAGAGCACAGAGAGAAAGTGCTGCCATCGCCGGCGTTCGTGGAGCTGATTGCACCGCAGCCGGCGGGTGTTTCGGAATGCAGGATCGAGATGAAGGGTCCGCGCGGTGGGAGACTGAAGATCGAGGTGCCGACGATGGCGAGTGCGGATCTGATCGTGGGTCTATGTCGTGTGATGTGGGGCGATGCGTCATGATTCAGGTGACGCCGCAGATGCACATTCTGGTGGCGGTGGAGCCGGTGGATTTCCGCTGTGGGATCGATGCCCTGGCCAGGGTATGCAAGCAGCATCTCAAGGCAGACCCGTTCTGCGGATGGCTGTTCGTCTTCGGCAATCGCAGACGTACCGCCATCAAAGGGCTGGTGTATGACGGCCAGGGATTCTGGTTGTGCCAGAAGCGGCTCTCCAGCGGACGGTTCCGCTACTGGCCGATCGGCGCAATGCAGACGCAAACGCTGCAGGGGCACGAACTGCAGGTGCTGCTGATGGGCGGAGATCCGGCGCAAGCCAAGGGGGCGCCAGCCTGCCGTCGGCTCGCCGTGGCGCAGTGAAGGCAAGAACAAGCAATCGATGCGGGGCTCTTGCGTTCCATCGGTGGGACTGCTACGCTGCTGGCCATGGAAACGAAGCTCGCCTATCGGCACCGGATGGTGACCGAGTGCGACGTGGCCTTCGTCCGCGCGCTCATTGCCCAGCATCCGGGGGCGAGCCGGCGCGAACTGTCCAGGAAACTGTGCACGGCGTGGAACTGGGTGCAAGCCAACGGGACGCCGCGCGACATGGTGTGCCGCGGGCTGATGTTAAAACTGCATCGGGAGGGCTTGATCAAGCTGCCGCCGGTACGCTATGTGCCGCCCAATCCGTTGGCCGAACGCGGTCAACCGGGAGTGGTCCGTGTCGATACGCAGCCCCTGCAGGGGACTCTGGCCGAGATCCACCCGCTTGAGTTGCGCGAGGTGCGGCGCACGCCGGATGAGGCGCTGTTCAATAGTCTGCTCGCGCAGCACCACTACCTCGGCTACCGGCAGCCGGTCGGGGAACATCTCAAATACCTGGTGTTGGCCCGAAGCCGGCCGATCGCCTGCCTGGCCTGGTCTTCGGCCCCACGCCACTTGGGGAGCCGCGATCGCTTCATCGGCTGGTCCACCACAGCGCGGCGCAAGAACATCCGCTTGCTGGCCTACAACACGCGCTTTCTCATTGTGCCGTGGGTCACGGTGCCGCATCTGGCTTCGCACCTCCTCGGCCGGGTGGCGCGCGTGCTGGCCGGCGACTGGGAGCGCCTATACCGCCATCCGATCTACTTTTTAGAGACCTTCATCGATCCGCAGCGCCACCCCGGCACCTGCTACCGAGCGGCCAACTGGATCCGCCTGGGGTATACCACCGGACGGGGCAAGGACGCACCCACATGGACGCCCAATCGTTCGATAAAGGAGGTGCTGGGGTATCCCCTGAGAGCGGACTTCCGTCAGCGGCTGTGCGAGCCATGAAACCCGCGATCGAGGCCGTAGATCGGCAGGAACTAGAGAGGATCCTCGAGCATGTGCGCTCGGCACTCTCGAAGGAGGAATACCAGCGGCTCAAAGCGGCATTCGACACCCTGGTGTACGTGACGCAGTTGGTGGAGAACAAGAACACGACGATTGCGCGCCTGCGCCAGATCCTATTCGGCGCGAGCACGGAGAAGACGGCGCAAGTGCTCAAGGCGGTGCGCGAAGCGGTGCAACCGGATGTCTCGCTCTCGCCACCCGAGGATCTCGACTCGGTGCCCTCACGGGAGGGACACGGCCGCAACGGGGCGCAGGCCTATGTAGGTGCAACCCAGATCAAAGTCCCCCATCCTTCTTTGAACTCCGGGGAGCTCTGCCCGGAATGCCGGCGGGGGAAGGTGTACCCGACCACCACCCCGGGGGTGCTCGTGCGAGTGGTGGGCCAGGCCCCGCTCGCCGCAACCGTCTATGAGCTGCAAAAGCTGCGTTGCAATTTGTGCCTGGAGGTGTTCACGGCACCGGCCCCCGAGGGGATCGGATCGGAGAAGTACGATGCCGGTGCGGCGAGCATCATCGCGCTGCTGAAGTACGGGAGTGGGGTCCCGTTCCACCGCCTGGAAGGGCTGCAGGAAAGCCTAGGCATTCCGCTGCCGGCGTCCACCCAGTGGGAGATCGCCGAGAAGACCGCCGCGCAGGCCAAGCCGGCGTTCGAGGAACTGTGTCCTTCAGGCGGCGCAGGGCGAGATCCTCTACAACGACGATACCACCATGAAGATCCTCGCACAGATGGCGGAACCGTCCTCGAGCGAAGCTGCCGAGCCGCCCGGGACGGCGCGGTTGGAACGTACGGGGATATTTACCTCGGGCATCGTGTCGACGCGCGAGGGGCGCACCCTCGCGCTGTTCTTCACCGGCCGCAAGCACGCCGGAGAGAACCTGAGTGAGGTGCTGGCGCACCGAGCCGAGGGCTTAAGCCCACCGTGTCCTGATGTGCGACGCGCTCTCGCGCAATCTCACCGGGCCGCTCAAAAGCATCGTCGCGAATTGCACCGCGCACGCCAGACGAAAGTATGTCGAGGTGGC
>Ga0187892_10002290_pt1 | contig 39127 bp, 27 predicted proteins | sample MA1701073metaG_FD_139345 | JGI IMG/M metagenome (GOLD analysis project Ga0187892, IMG submission 139345) | Bio-ooze microbial communities from a basaltic lava cave in the Kipuka Kanohina Cave System on the Island of Hawaii, USA - MA170107-3 metaG ... | reverse complement strand
TTCAACATGATGCGGACCCACGGCACTGTCGGAAGCTGCGTCGGCGGTGTTTCTAAGGGCAACAGCGTGGTGCTACTCGCGTCTCCGAGCGCGCCCTCGAGCACGACCGAATAGATTCCGTTGTTCTTGTCGCCCCCCGTGACGTCGCTTCTCTTTCCATACGGCGTCTGGCTGTCACGCGAAGCGGAACGAACGAGCTCGCGCGGAACGCGCATCTGTAAGCGTTCCTTGCCGCTGACGTCGACCCAATCGATTACCACATCCTTGTCCGGCGGACCGCTGTGGGCCCCGCAACCGAAAAGCACGGTCGACGCAAAGAGGAGCGCTGTCGTGAAGCGCTTCCATCGCGTCTGACGCTGCCGCGTGTCGCTCGCGAGTGTGATCATCGCCTTTCTCTCCGTGAGGTGAGGTAGTCCTTCCAGATTGGGACGCGTTGCATGAGTTGGTCGTGAGTCAAGACCGTCCCGTCCGAGAACTCGAAATGATCAACGGCGCGGCTCTGAGCCCCGTCGGGATCGGCCGTTTCGAGTGTGATCGTGTCTGCCGACCGGCCGAAGTGGAGCACCGTGCCATTGGCAGTATCGACTTCGATGTCTTCTGGCTTGATGCCTGCGCCGAAGCGCAACACGTTTGCCACCAGCACATCGTCGACGATCCGATTTCCCTCGTCCACGATACGGTCGCTGCCATCTCCCGGCTCGTACAAATAGACGTTTCCGCCCTTCGAGACACCGTCGCTCGCGCCGATCAGGGTGTCGTTGCCGTGACCGCCGTAGAAGAACCCGTAGCCTCCGGTGATGGTCAGCGCGTCGTCCTTCGCGCTGCCGAAAAGCCTCTCGCCACCAGCGGTGCTCTTGCGTGTTATCGCGGTTTGAAGGAGGCGCCCCATTAGGTGCCGGTAACTCATCGAACGAACATGCCCCTCCGAGAAGCTCAGTTTGAAGAGCAGTTCGGCCGGCTGCGACTGCTCGCGATTCGAGCGAGAGCGGCTGCGGAGCGTAGCTCCCTGACCTTCCTCAACCCACGATTCAACGAGATCGCGCAGGTCAGTCAACACGCTCGTGGCATCGTCGAGAAGGTACGCTTCAAACTGCAAACGCGCTCTCAAATTCGGGCGAATGCAAACATAGGCGTTGACGTATCCGCCGTAGCTTTCTGCCATGTGGAATATGCCACCCGACCGTGCGTGTTCGACGTTGAACTCATACAAAAACTCGACGTCGTTGCCCACGCCGTCTTTGACGCCAGAGGCCGTCCACAACCGACCTCGATAAGGGGCGGAGTAGGACGGATGAACCAGCAGAGACGAATCCGGCACCTGTATCGGCGGGTCATATGCATCGGGGTATCGCACTGACAGCGGATGGTCTGGACACGGCTGATCGACGAGAGACACAACGATCTGCGGTCGATCAGTTTCCACATGCAGCGGACCGACTGCGCCCGCTGCCGATCGTTCGGCCAACAGTTCTATGCTGTCAACGCGACCGCCGACATACGCCGGACCAGCGATGTACCGCGCCGGGATGGCGAGTTTGTAGCCGGCCCAATTCAGCCGGATCGTCTCGTTGGTCCCCCGACCCACGCGAGCTTTCTCAGCCCATTCGGGTTCAGTAGGCACGGGGTGATCTGAGGAGGTGGGCTCTCCGATCAAGAATGCACCGAGGGTGGCATTCACCTTTGCGCGGATCTCGCGCCACCGTTCGAGCTGATCGCGCGGGAACATGTACATGAGGTGCCAACCCCTGAACGTCGTCTCGGTACGACACTCGAACGGGCCGTAGACGACGCATTGGATGAACACGCCGTCACTCTCGTCCGGAAGAATCGCCATGTATTCTTCGGATACGGCCAGGTCACGACACCCTTCGCGCGGCTCTTCATCCGGCAACAACGGATGTCTGTCAACGTCCTTCGGCAGCTCGTGACCGCACGCCTGCGGGCGATAGTGCTCCAGGCCAAACTTGTCCTTCAGTTGGCGCATGTCGCCCTTGCTGATTGCGTACTCGTTCTGGCTTCTCCACGAGGACCTGCGCTCCCATTGCTTGCCGTACACGCCATGATCGGCAGTCAACATGATTCGCACCCATGGAACGGTCGGTCGTTGCCGGCGCGGAGCGGCAAGCGGCGCGAGCGAAGTGTCGGAATCGGCCCCGAGCGCTCCGCGCAGTAGAACGGCGAAGACACCGTTGTTCTTGTCGCCGTTTGTCGCGCCACCGTGCGTTCCGTAGGGGGTGGGACCGTCACGTGTCACGCGCAAGACCCACTCCGGTGGGATGCGCATTTGCAAGCGCTCGTGGCCGCTTGCATCGAGCCAGTCGACGGCCACGTCCCGCTGCGGCACTCCGCTATCGACGCAACCTGCGAGTAGGGCCCCGAACGACAGAAGGGTCGCGTTGCGGCAGCGCCTTCTCACGTCACACCACCCACGATCGTCGACGCTGGGGTTGCCTTGCTCGCGGCCGTGGGTTCGCCGATGCGCGCAATCTGATCGATCTGCAACGCGCGCGGCACATGGTGCGCGATGAACAGGATCGTCGCGCTGCCGCGCAGCTTGTTGACGGTGCGCGCCAGCGCTTCTGCAGTCGGCGGATCAAGGCTCGACGTAGCCTCGTCGAAGATCAGGATGCGCGGACGGCGCAGCAGGGCGCGGGCGATGGCGATTCGCTGACGCTGCCCGCCGGAAAGGCCGGTGCCGTGTTCGCCGAGGCGAGTCTGGTAGCCCTGCGGTAGCGCTTCGATCGCCGCGTGCACCTCGGCGAGGCGACACACGTCGACGATTTCCTCGAACGTCGCATCGGGCTTCGCGAGCTGCAGGTTGTCGTAGATCGTGCCGTTGAAGAGCACCGTCTCCTGCGGCACCACGCCGAACGACGCGCGCAGCTCGTTCGCCGCGAGGAACGCAATGTCGTTGCCGTCGAGCCGGATTCGGCCCTCGAGCGGCTGGTGGAAACCGAGCAGCAGCTTCGCGAGCGTGCTCTTTCCGGATCCGGACGCGCCGGTGAGCACCGTGGTCTTCCCTGGCGCGAGACGCAGGGTGAATTCCCGGAACAGCCACGGGTGATTCGGACCGAAGCGGAAGCCGAGCGACTCGACCTCGACCTGCGCGGCGCCGCTCGCAGCGACGCGGCTCGGCACGATCGAATACGGCTCGGTCGGTGCGTCGACGAGGTCACCGAGCCGCTTCACCGCGATCGCCGCCTGCTGGAACTCCTGCCACAGTCCGACCAGACGCATGAGCGGCTGGCTCATGCGCGATGCGAACATCTGGAACGCGATCAGCATGCCGACGGAAAAACCGTTTTCGCGCATCACGATCAAGGCGCCGACGAGCAGGATCGAGATCGACATGGTCTGTTCGAGCGCGCCGGAGACCGTGCCGAAGGCGTTCCCGAACTGGCGCGTGTCGCGGCTCGACCGCACGGCGTCCGCGAGCAGTTCGCCATAACGGCGCTCGAGCACGGGCTCGAGCTGCAGCGACTTCACCGTCTCGAAACCCGCGACGTACTCGGTGGTGAAGGCCTGCGTCTTCGCGCCGCGAAGGAACTGCTCGTCGAGGCGGCGCCGCAACGCCGGCGTGACGACCGCGCTCAGGCCCGCGATCACCAGCGTGAAGCCCAGCGCGAGCAGCGAGAGCTCCCAAGAGTACGCGAACATGATCGCGACGAACACGAAGAGGAACGGCAGGTCGAGCAGAACCGCAATCGCGGCACCGGTGATGAACTCACGGATCGTCTCGACGCCCTGCAGGCGCGCGATGATGGTGCCGGTCTGCCGGCGTTCGACATAGCGCGGCGGCAGCCGCAGCAGATGCGCGAACACGTTCTGGCCGAAGACGGCGTCGACCCGGCTGCCGGTGTGGATCAGGAGGTACTGCCGGACCCAGGACATCGACGCGTTGAAGGCGATCGACAGCGCGAGTGCCAGCGCCACGACGATCAGCGTGCTCATCGTACGGTGCACGAGCACCTTGTCGATGATCACCTGCGTCAAGAGCGGCGTCGCGAGGCCGACGACCTGGATCGCGAACGAAGCGGCCAGAACGTCGCGCCAGATCGACCGGTGTCTGCGGAGCAGCGGCCACAGCGAATGGAAGCCGAAGCGCGCAGCGGTAGCGCGCGGTTCGTGCGCAGGGTCGTCGTCAGCCTCCGCCGAATCCTGCGCGCGCGATGGCAGCGTCAGGAACCAGCAGGTATCGGCGCTGGCGAGCTCGTCGCAGTGAACGCTCGCGGCTTCGTTCGCCGCCGGCGTGAAGACGCCCCAGCGCTCGCCCCCGGCGCGAATCGCCAATCGGGGTTCCAGATCCTGTGATTCGGCAGAGACCGCCCAGACAACGGCCACGCCGACGCGTCGGCGCAGCGCATTGCCCAATCGGCGCCGATCGACGCGCTCGACCGTACACCCGAGCGACGTCAGCGCGTCCGCGCAATCCGCGACGGTAACCTCCGCGGGATACCGCGCTCCGACCAGATGTCGATCGAAGGGCAGGCCAGCGAGGCGGGCCGCGCTTTCGAGCAGCCACTCCAATGTGTGGCGTGCAATTGCCCGCGTTTCGCCATGCGCGCGCGAGCGCGCGCGCAAGCCTTCGAACGCGGCCTGCATCCAAGCTTGCACAACGAATCCCGTGAACTCGTGAAGGATCAGCCGTCTACGCAGAGACGGCGTGCCCGACGGCAACCCCCAGCCCGTCAGGGGCGCGAAGTAGACAGGCAACCCAGTGGAGAGTTCAAGTTACACGTCGTGAAATGACACTCACCGCTTGTTCGCGTCGAGCACCTGGTTCCACTGCGCGACCCGCTCCTTGTGCGCCGCCATCAGCGTCGACGCATCGCCGCCGATCGTGACCTTGTCGATCTTGTCGCCCTGCTTGATCGCGTCGACGACCTTCTGGTCGTCCGGACCGACGATCTCACCGAACACGGTGTGCCGCCCGTCCAGGTGCGGCTGTGGCGCGTGCGTGATGAAGAACTGGCTGCCGTTCGTGCCGGGACCGGCGTTCGCCATCGAGAGCGTGCCCCTGCCGTGCCGCTTGGTCGGATTGAACTCGTCCTCGAATCGGTAGCCCGGACCACCCCGCCCGCTGCCCTCGGGGCAGCCGCCCTGGATCATGAAGCTCGAGATCACGCGGTGGAACGCGAGCCCGTCGTAGTAACCGCGCTTCGCGAGGTTCACGAAGTTCGCGACGGTGACCGGCGCCTCCTTCTCGAACAGGCGGAGGTTGATCGGACCCTTCGACGTGGCGATCTGGGCGGTGAGATTCGACATGGCAGGCTCCTTCCGAAAGGCCAGCATGGTACGGCCAGAAAAAGGGGACGCGCACCATTAATTCGACTTAATGGTGCGCGTCCCGTTTCTTGTTCTGTTGCGGTGCGGCAAAGCGGTTGATTTGCATGTACAATCGCCGGCTTCCCTAGTGTCAAGGAACGCCGCGGGAGACCGGCCGGCGCCATTCGTCATGTCCATCGAGAAGCTCCGCAACATCGCGATCGTCGCGCACGTCGACCACGGCAAGACGACGCTCGTCGACCAGCTGCTGAAGCAGTCGGGCACGCTGTCCGAGCGCGCGATCGTCCCCGACCGCGTGATGGACTCGAACGACATCGAAAAGGAACGCGGCATCACGATCCTCGCGAAGAACACCGCGATCCGCTGGGGCGACTACCGCATCAACATCGTCGACACGCCTGGCCACGCCGACTTCGGCGGCGAGGTCGAGCGCGTGCTCTCGATGGTCGACTCGGTGCTGATCCTGGTCGACGCGTTCGACGGCCCGATGCCGCAGACGCGCTTCGTCACGCAGAAGGCGTTCGCGATGGGCTTCAAGCCCATCGTCGTCGTCAACAAGATCGACCGCCCGGGCGCGCGCCCGGACTACGCGCTCAACGCGACCTTCGACCTGTTCGACCGCCTCGGCGCGACCGACGAGCAGCTCGACTTCACCACCGTGTACACCTCGGCGCTGAACGGCTACGCGGGCATGAACCCCGACGTGCGCGACGGCAACATGGACGCGCTGTTCCAGGCGATCGTCGACCACGTGCCGGCACCGGCGGTCGACCGCGACGGCCCGTTCCAGATGCGCATGTCGCAGCTCGACTACAGCTCCTACGTCGGCGTGATCGGCATCGGCCGCATCCAGCGCGGCTCGATCCGCACGAACCAGCAGGTCTCCGTGATCGACCGCGAAGGCAAGAAACGCAACGGCAAGGTGCTGCAGGTGCTCGGCTTCATGGGCCTCGAGCGGCGCGAAGTACCGGAAGCGCACGCGGGCGACATCGTCGCGATCTCCGGCATCGATCCGCTGTTCATCTCCGACACCATCTGCGATCCGGCACAGCCGGAAGCGCTGCCCGCGCTGACGGTCGACGAGCCGACGATCAGCATGACGTTCCAGGTCAACAACTCGCCGTTCGCCGGCAACAAGGACCATTCGGGCGGCAAGTTCCTCACGTCGCGCCAGCTCCGCGACCGCCTCACACGCGAGCTGATGCACAACGTCGCGCTGCGCGTCGAGGACACCGACGAGCCCGATCGCCTCAAGGTCTCGGGCCGCGGCGAGCTGCATCTCTCGATCCTGATCGAGAACATGCGTCGCGAGGGCTACGAGCTCGCGGTCTCGCGCCCCGAGGTCATCATCAAGGAAATCGACGGCGAGTTGATGGAGCCGTTCGAGCAGCTCGTGGTCGACATGGAAGAGGCCTACCAGGGCGGCGTCATGCAGCGCCTCGGCGAGCGCAAGGCGCAGCTCAAGAACATGGAGCCCGACGGCCGCGGCCGCGCGCGCCTCGAGTACATGATCCCGGCGCGCGGACTGATCGGCTTCCAGACCGAGTTCCGCACGATCACGGCGGGCACGGGCCTCATGTTTCACGTCTTCGACCACTACGGGCCGAAGGCCGAAGGCGCGATCGCGAAGCGCCAGAACGGCGTGATGATCTCGAACGGCCAGGGCCCGGCGCCCGCGTACGCGCTGTACGCGCTGCAGGAACGCGGGCGTCTGCTGATCGAGGCCGGCACGGAGATCTACGAAGGTCAGCTCGTCGGCATCCACGCGAAGGACAACGACCTCACCGTCAACGCGCTCAAGGCGAAACAGCTCACGAACTTCCGCGCGGCCGGCAAGGACGATGCGCTGACGCTGACGCCGCCGGTCAAGATGAGCCTCGAGCAGGCGCTCGAGTTCATCGAGGACGACGAGCTGGTCGAGGTCACGCCGAAGGGCATCCGCCTGCGCAAGAAGTTCCTGACCGAGAACGATCGCAAGCGCGCCTCGCGCCAGGCGGCGTGAGGTTTTCGTTGCACTGACGCGCGAGCACAACGGCGGCACAACGCGCGCTGCGCGTTGCGCCACGGTTCACTTCGGCTCGACGCGGTAACGCTAAGCTCGTTGCGTGTTCGATTCGCGTCTCGCCGCTGCACTCATCGCATCGCTCGCCGCTTCGCCGCTGCAGGCTGAAGACTCCCTCGCTCTCGATCGCTTCGTCGTCGCGTACGGTCAGTACGAGACGAATCTCAGCGCCGACGCGTCCTACCAGCGCAAGGACCGCGAGACCGTCCGCAGCTACGGCGTGTCGGAAGGCCACTCGCTGCCGTTCGTCGAGCTGACCTGGCGTCCGTTCGGACGCCACCAGTTCCGCGGCGCGTGGTTCGATCACGGCCGCGACGGCGATCGCACGCTCAGCGAGAACGTCGAGGTCGGCGACACGGTCTACCCCGTCGGCGCGGAGCTGACAGGCGAGCTCGCGATCAAGGTACTCGAGGTCGACTACACGTACTGGGCGTGGCTCTCGCGGCGCAATGCGCTCGGGCCGTTCATCGGCGTCGTGCGCATCGACGTCGACTCCGCGATGAGCGGCACGGTGACGGTCGAGGACATCGGCGCGGTCGACCTCGCGGCGCAAGCCGACGAGTCGATCACCGCGCCGAAGATCGGCGCCTCGTACGTGCACGCGTTCAACGAACACCTGAGGCTCACCGTCGACGTCGGCACGTTCGAGCGCAGCATTCCCGGCGGCAACGCGCAGATCTGGGACACGGCGCTCGGGCTCGAGTGGTATCCGTGGAAGAACGCCGGCTTCGCGCTGCGCCACGCGCGCACGCGCATCGACGCCGACGTCGAGCGCGGCAACTACGACGGTTCGGCGGAAGTCGGGTTTTCGGGCTGGCAGCTGCTCGCGCGGCTGCGCTGGTAGCCGTGCTCGTCGACGCGCCGGCCGCTCAGTCGTCTCCAGCCTCGAACGAGTCCGAGAACAGCGCGTCCGGCAGCGCGACGGGGATGCACGCCGAGAGCTCCGAGGTGCCGTCGTCGAGCTCGCTCGCGGTCGCGGTGAGGTTGCGCGCAATCGCCACGTCGGACAGGCTCACGCTGAACGTCTCCGCGACATCGATCGGCACGACCACGGAACCGAGCGGGGTCTCGCCTTCGCCGTGGTTTGACGCGTCGCAGCGGCTGTTCGAGTAGAACGCGAGGATGTAGTCGATCGGTGCCGCGGGCGTCGCCGGCCGATCGAGCGTGCCCACGATCTCGAGCCTTCCGTTCACGATCGCAGCGCTGGTGAGCACCGGAAAGTTGCGGCGGTTGTTCGGCCCCGCATCGGCGTCGTCGACGTCGTTCGCGTTGACGCCGACCGGCGCGATGTCGATGCCGAGCCCACCGTTGTCGACGGTGCGATTGCCCGCGATGTGGTTCCCGTCCGAGACGTCGGGGGCGAGACCGATGCCTGCGCCGGTGTTGCTCGCGACGAGGTTTCCTTCCCCGGGCTCGACACCGCCGATAGAGACGAAGTTCGCGCTCGACGTCGCGAGCAGGATGCCGTGCGCGCCGTTCGCGATCGGCGTCGCTGCATCGCGTCCGCGTCCGACGATGTTGCCGCGCACTGCAGCCAGCGCGGCAGCGACGCGCACGCCGTTCATTCCGTTGCCGGCGATGACGTTGCGCTGCATGGCCAGCGCGCCGCCGATCGTCGCGGCGCCACTCGCGTCGACGCCGTTGAGCCCATTGCCCCGTCCGAGAAGGCCGCCCAGGTCGGTGCCGATGAAGTTGCCTTCGACGCGTGCGCTGCTCGTGGTGCTGAGCCCGTGCTGCGCGAACCGATTGAGCGCGAGGCCGCGGATCGTGACGAGCGGGCCCGTGGCCGAGAGTCCCGAAGCTGCGCCCGCGAGCGAACCGTCGAGCTCGACGGTCAGCACCGCGTCGCTGCCGGCGTCGGCGAAGTTCGGCTTCGCGCCGATCTGTGTGTACCCGTCGATCACGACGCGCTGCGAGCCGGGCCCGGACTCGGCGATCGAGGTCACCCGCAACGCCGAAAGCGTGACGGCCGAGGCCGAGAATTCCGACGTGTCGCCGCTCGCGAGGTCGGTCGCGGTCGCGCTGACGAAGCTGTTCGCGAGCGGCGTCGCGACCGGCGCGATCGTGCGGTTGAAGTAGGCGTAGCCGTTCGCGTCGGTCGTGACGTCGACACTCTCGAGGAACGCCTCGCCCTCGCCGTGGCCGCTCGCGTCCTGCTGGAGGTTCGTGTAGATCTCGATGCGGTAGCTGCGGTTCGGGCGACTGTCGAGATAGCCCGTGACCTGCCGCACCGACGTGCCCGGGGTCGGATGCGGCGCGAGTGTCGACAACCACACGACCGGGGTGTTCTGACGCGCGTTCGCGCCGGTGTCGTCGTCGCGTCGATCGTTCGCGGTGACGCCGTCCGGGAAGTTGCAATCGCCGAGATCGATGCCGAGCGCCCCATTCGCAAAGATCCGATTGCGTTCCAGACGGACGCCGAGGCCGCAGGCCACCACGCCCTCGAGCGCGTTGTACGCGATGACGTTCGCTTCGCCAGCGTTCGCGCCACCGATCCGGATGTCGCGGCCACCCGCACCGCCGGCCGCGATACCGCGTCCGCCGTTTCCGAGCGGCAACACGCCGTCGGCCCGCGTGCCGATCAGGTTGCCCTGGATCGTCGCCGAGTCGCGATTCGCGTTGATGCCGTTGACTGCGTTGCCCGACACGAGGTTGCGCGCTGCGGGCGTGCCGCCGCCGACGCGCGAGAGCGCAGCGCCCAGCGCCACGCCGAAGCGATTGGGGACTGGCGTCGTTCCGCCCGCGTCGGTGCCGATGAAGCAACCCTCGATTGCGCTGCCCGAAGTCCCGGGCCCGTCGAAGAACGTCACGCCCGCGCCGTTCGATCCGCCGAAACCGTTGATCACGAGGCCGCGCAGCGTGCTGCCGCCCGAACCTTGGTCGAGCGCGAGACCCACGGCGTCGGGCACGGTTGCCCCCGACAGCACGATACGCAGGACGGCGTTCGTGCCGATGATCGCCGTGTTGGCCGAGGTCTGGGGCTGCGTGTAGCCGTCGATCGTGACCGGGCTCGTGATGCGCGGCAGGTCGCTGGCCGGCACGATCGTCAACGGGCCCGGAGGTCCCGGCGGCTGAGGAATCGCGAACGCGATCGTGTCGTGGCCGGGACTCGCGTTCGCGTCGAGGATCGCCTGGCGCAGCGAGCCGGCGCCGGTATCCGCCGTCGTCGTCACGCTGTACGTCGCGGCGCGCGCGCCGGTGGCGTGCAACAGCGCAGCGGCGAACGCGAGCGCGAGGACCAGGGCGATACGCGCAGAGAGCATGACGACCTCGGGGGTTGCGGTGTTTCCGGTCCAAACGCAGTCCGCACGGCGCGACTGACATTGCATCAGGTCACGGTGCGCCCTCGAACGAATCCGCGAACAGCGCGTCCGCGCGCGTTGCGACGACGCAGTTGGAGAGCTCCGACGTGCCGCTGCCGGGCGACTCCGTCACGGTCGCGGTGACGACGTTCGCGCCCGCGACGCCGGGGAGTTGCGCGACGAAGCCCTCGTCGAGATCGACCGCGACGACGATCGCGCCGAGCGGGCGCTGTCCCTCACCACGCCCGGCAGCATCGCAGGCATCGTTGTCGAACACGTCGAGCACGTAGCTGCGAGGTCCGGCGGGGATCGGCGGGCGGTCGAGCGAGCCGCGCACCTCGAGCACACCGCTCGCGAGGCTCGCGAGTGCCAGCACCGGTGCATTCTGGTGCGCGTTCGGACCGACGTCGGCGTCATCCACGTCGTTCGCAGTCGGCCCGTCGCCGCCGAGGTCGATGCCGAGCGCGCCGTTTCCATGGATCGCGTTGCCGATCACCTGATTGCCGCTGCCCGCCGACGGGCCGATCAGCACGCCGTTCGAGGTGTTGCCTGCGATCCAATTGCCTTCGCCCGGCTGCACACCGCCCACGCGAGCACCCGTGCCATAGAGCGAGACTCCGCTCCCGCCGTTCGGCAACGCCTGCGCTCCCTGCGCCGTTCGACCGATCACGTTGCCGACGATGGTCGTGTCCGCCCCGAGTACGCGCACGCCGCCGGCCAGGTTTCCCGAAACGAGGTTGCGCAGCGGTGCTTCGCTACCGCCGATGATCGACCCTGTACTGCCGAGATCGACGCCGAAGAAGGCGTTGGGCCGCGCGGTCGTACCCGCGCGATCGGTGCCGATGTGGTTGCCTTCGAGCCTGAGCGTGCTGAGCGCGATGACGCCGTTCTGCGCGAAATTGTTGATCGTGAGGCCGCGCACGGTTGCGGCAGGCGCGGAAATCGCGAGACCGTTCGACGAGCCGGCGAGCGAGCCGTCGAGCTCGACGAGCGGAACGGCGTCGCTGCCGATGGCCGCGAAGTTCGGCCGTGCGCCGGGCTGCGTGAATCCGTCGATCACGACGTTCTGCGTGATCGCCGGCAGCGCCGAGGACGGCCGGATCGAGAAGGCCGCCAGTTCGAACACGATCGCGTGACGGCCACTGCCTGCATTCGCGGCCGCGATCGCGTTTCGCAAGGAGCCCGGGCCCGAGTCCGCGCTCGTCGTCACGCGCAGGCCGTCCAACGTGGGAATCGCTCGCGCGAACTCGGACGTCGCTCCCGTGACGAGATCGGTCGCGGTCGCGGTGACGACTTCGTTCGGGAGCGGGAGGCCGGCCGGCTGGAGCGCAAACGGGAACCACGCGTAGCCGTCCGTGTTGGTCGTGATGTCGATGCTGCCGAGATACTGCTCGCCCTCGCCGAAGCCGCTCGCGTCGGCGCTCGCGCTCACGAAGAGCTCGACTCGAAACGCACGGTTCGGCGTGCTGTCGAGATAGCCGGTGACCTGGCGCCGGCCGGTCCCGGGCGGACCGCCGGCGACGGGCGCGAACCACGACGTCATCAGCACCGGCGTGTTCTGCAGATCGTTGTTGCCGACGTCGGCGTCGCCGCGGTCGTTCGGCGTGACGCCGGCGCCGCCACAGAGGCCCGCCGCTCCGCCTTCGAGGTCGATGCCGAGCGCCCCGTTGGCGAAGATCCGGTTGCGCTCGATCGTGACGCCCGTGCCGCAGACGCGCACGCCGCTTTCGACGTTGTGCGCGATCACGTTCGCGTCGGCGGCGCTCGACCCGCCGATCGTCCCCGCACCCGCGACGATGCCGTAGCGATTGCCGAGCGCCGAAACGCCGTTGGCCTGCGTGCCGATCAGATTCCCGCGGACGATCGAGCCCGTGGCCGTGAAGACGCCCGCGCGCTCGTTGCCCGATATGAGATTGCGCTCGGCGAGCGTGCTGCCCCCGACGCGCGTTCCCGCCGCGCTCGTGCTGACGCCGCCGGCTCCGTTCGGCAATGCCGCGGTGCCCTGAGCGTTGGTCCCGATGAAGCAACCCTCGATCGCGATCGCATTGGTTCCGATGCCGGCGAAGATGCGCACGCCGACGCCGCTGCCGAGACCGTCGAAGCCGTTGATCACGAGTCCGCGCACCAGGCTACCGCCCGAGCCGGCACCGAAGCCCAGCCCGATCGTGTCGGCCGGACTTGCACTCCCCGACAACACGATCCGCAGCACCGCGTTGGTTCCGCTCGCCGCAGTGTTCACCGACGTCAACGGCTGCGTGTAGCCGTCGATCGTGACGGGGCCGGTGATCGTCGGCAGCGCGGTGATCGGTGCGATCGTCAGCGAACCCGGCGGACCTGGAATGTTGAACGTGACGACGTCCGGTCCGGGGCTCGCGTTCGCATCGAGGATCGCCTGGCGCAGCGAGCCGGTGCCGCTGTTGGCGGTGCTCGTGACCGTGAAGGTCGCGGCATGCGCATCGAGCGCGGGGCACAGGAGCGCAAGCAGGAGAACGAATCGCATCGCGGGACCTCGCTCGATGGCTTCTGCGTCATCGAACGGACTTCGCGTCGACGAGCTGACATCGCACAACGTACGAGCGGGTCGGGGCTCGCGCCGCCCGCTGCGCTAGACTCCCATCCGTCGCGATCGACCGGTGGGGGCGCGATGGACAAGGACGACGTGACCGCCTTGCTCGAGCGCAGCCGCGCCGGCGACGAGGGCGCGCTCCGCGAGCTCATGCCGCTCGTCTACGAAGAGCTCCGCGTCATCGCACGCGCGCAGCGGCGGCAATCACCGAACAACACGCTCAATACGACGGCGCTCGTGCACGAGGCGTACGTCAAGCTGCTCGACCGCGAGCGGCTCGACTGTGCCGACCGCCGCCGCTTCTACGCCTATGTCGCGCAGGCGATGCGCAACATCCTGCTCGACGGCGCGCGGCGGCGTGCTGCGCTGAAGCGCGGCGGCGATCTCGCCCGCGACGACGAGGCGGCGATCGACGAGTTGCCCGCACCGGAAGCGAGCGTCGACGTGCTGCGGATCGACGAGGCGCTGCGCGAGCTGCAACGGCTCGACGCGCGGCTCGCCGAGGTCGTCGAGCTGCACGTGTTCGCGGGGCTCGAGTTCGGCGAGATCGCCGAGTGCCTCGGCCTCACCGAGCGCACGGTCTACCGCGACTGGCGCAAAGCGCGCGCGGTGCTCGGCACCAGCCTCGGAGCGGATTGAGGGCGCGTGTCAGTTGGCGTCGCCGGACCGCGTTCGACCGGGTGACGCGGCACCGATTGCCGCATTCGAGGCATTGCATCGATGCGGCACCTACTCTGCGGAGCCCTGCTCGCACTCGCGCTCACGGCGCCGTGCGCGGCCGATATCGTCGTCAACTCGAGCTCCGGGGCACGCGACGTCGGTGGCGCGTGCGCGCTGCGCGACGCGATCCGGGCCGTGAACACGATGCAGCCGGTGGGCGGCTGCCCCCCGGGTCGGGCGACCGAGACGATCGTGCTGGAGGTCGCCTCGGTCGAGCTCACCGGGCCGGACCCGGATTCGGACAACGCCGCGCTGCCCGAGATCGCGAGCCTGCGCACCCTGACGATCACGAGCCGGCCGGGCTTTCCTGCGGTCATCCGCCGCATCCCCGCGCAGCCCTGCACACCCGACGGCGTCACCGGACCGGACGAATTCCGTCTGCTCGAAGTACGCGGCGGTCTTACGCTGTCGAATCTCAGTCTCGACGGCGGGTGCGCCGACGGGCCTTCCGGCAGCGCGCGGGCGAACGGCGGTGTCGTGCTCAACCGCGGCGGCGTCACGCTCGATCGCGTCGTAGTGCGGGGCGGCGTCGCGCGCACGTACGGTGGCGGCATCATGAACCTGCCGATCGCCGGGCTCGGACTGTACGAAAGCACGCTCGAATACAACGCCGCCGTATCCGGCGCCGGCATCTTCAACGACCACGGCAACGTTTACTTCGCGCACAGCCTCGCGAGAGGAAACCGCGTGTTCGCCGATCCCGACGGCACTCGGCCCTCGATCGGCAACGTGCTCGACAACCGCGGCACCGCTCGTTTCCTCAATTCCACGCTCACGGGGCAGTTCTCGGGCGGCATCGTGGAAGCGGGGACCATCGGCAGCGTCGACGACGCCGATCCGGCGCCGGCGACGACCTTGAGGCTCGAGTTCACGACGCTCGCGTTCAACCAGGGTACGGGCCTGAACCTCGGCACGCGCTCGATCGTCACGCTGGCGAACTCGATCGTCACGACCGGCATCGGTGGGTGCGTCGGGCTTGCACCCGCACGCACGACGCGCCACGGTCGCAACGTCTTCACCGACGTGAACTGTCGTGATCCCGCCTACGCCGGCGACATCCTCGCGAATCCGCAGCTCATGCCGCTCGCGAACTACGGCGGTCCGACGCTCACCATGATGCCGCTGGCGGGTAGTCCGGTCACGGATCGCGCCGTGCCGTGCACGAACGGCAGCGCGGTCGTCGAGTACGACCAGCGCGACGCCTTGCGCCCCGAGGACGGCGTGTGCGACATCGGCGCCGTCGAGCGCCCCGGCGGCGGCCTCCTGTCCGACTCGTTCGAGTAACTGTTGAAGCGCCGGCCGGTGTCCTGCACGCTGCTGGTCTCGTTGCCCGGGGTGGCCGCATGAATCCGCTGATCGCGCAACATTGGGACCGGGTCGAAGCGTGGCTCGATGCCCTGCTCGATCTCGCACCGGCGGAGCGCGCAGCATGGCTCGCGGCGCACTGCGACGACGACGCGCTGCGCCTCGCGACGCTCGAGCTCGCTGCGGCCGAGGACGAGGGCGAGCGAGCGCTCGCAGGCTTGCGCGGCGAGATCGGCACGCCGATCGAGGGCGCGCGCATCGGCCCCTACACGCTGCTGCGTCTCCTCGGCGAAGGTGGCATGGCGACGGTATTCCTGGCCGAGCGCACCACCGCCGAGTTCAAGCAGCGCGTGGCGCTGAAGCTGATGCGAACGGGACTGTTCAGCCCGAGCGCGCTCGAACGCTTCCGGCGCGAGCAGCAGATTCACGCGACGCTCGAGCACCCCAACATCGCGCGCATCCACGACAGCGGCATCAGCAGCGCCGGTGTACCCTACTTTGCGGTCGAGTACGTCGACGGTACGTCGATCGACGCGCATTGCGACCAGCGCCGGCTCGGCGTCGATGCGCGCCTCGCGCTGTTCGTCGAGGTCTGCGATGCGGTCGCGTTCGCGCACCAGAACCTCGTCGTACATCGCGACCTCAAGCCGTCGAACATCCTCGTCACCGCGGACGGCACGCCGAAACTGCTCGATTTCGGCATTGCGAAGCTGATCGCAGCCGATGCGGAGGAAACGCGCACCGCAACCGATCACCGCCACCTCACACCGGCCTACGCGGCGCCCGAGCAGTTCGAAGGTGGCGCGATCACGACCGCTACGGATGCCTATGCGCTCGGCGTGCTGCTCGCGCAGCTCCTGACCGGGCAGCGTCCCGCACAACCCGACGAGCGCGAGAGCACGACGCGGCGTGTCGCTTCGCGGATCGCGATGCAATCGACGCCGGAACACGCCGCGCTACGCAATACGACACTCACCGAGTTGCGGCGCCGCCTGCGAGGCGACCTCGACTGGATCATCGCGCGCGCGCTTGCGCCGGACCCCGCGCGCCGCTACACCGGCGCCGCAGCACTGCGCGATGACATCCGGCGCCACCTCGACGGCCTGCCGGTGCAGGCGCGGCCCGACACGATGCGCTATCGCGCCGCGAAGTTCGCGCGACGCCACGTCGCGGCGCTCGCAGCCTCGCTGCTCGTCGCCGCAGCGCTCGTTGCCGCGACCGCGATCAGCCTGACGCAAGCGGGTCGCGCACAGCGCGAAGCCGCGCGCGCGACCTCGGAGGCCCAACGCGCCAATGCGGTCAAGTCCTTCCTGCTGAAGCTCTTCGTCGCGATCGAGCCTGGCGAGTCGGCACCCCCCGAAACCGCCGACGCCGTGCTCGAGCGTGGCGGCGCGCAGGCACTCGAAGAGTTCGCCGCGCAGCCCGAGCTCGAGTTCGAGGTGCTCTCCGCGATCGGCGAGGTCGAGAGCAAGCGCGGCGAGCTCGAACGCGCGCGCGCGCCGCTCGAGCGCGCGCTCGCGATCGCGCAGGCGCGCTACGGGCGGACCGACCCGCGCACGCTCACGGCTGCGACGCACGTCGCGCGGCTCGACGACGGCGCCGGGCGCTTCGACGCCGGCGCGGAACGACTCGCGACGCTGCTGGGCGAATACCGTCGCGCGCATCCGGGCGAGCGTTCGGTCGTCCTCGCCGAAGCGCTGATCCAGGACGGATCGCTCGCGACGCGCCGCGGCAAGTACGACGAGGCCGTGGCGGCGACCGGCGAAGCCATCGCGCTCGCGCGCGCGGTGCCCGGCGCCGACGACACCCTGCGCAGCGGCCTGCTCGTCCACGCCGACGCCCTGATGCGCGCGAGTCGTATCGAAGACGCGTTCGTTGCCCAGCGCGAAGCGTTCGACCTGACGCTTAAGACCTACGGACCGGACCACGTCTCGACCGCGCTCGCGCACGGAGTGCTCGCCGAGATCCTCCGTAGCCGCGGGCGCCTCGACGAAGCCGAGAAGCACGCGCGCGAATCCGTGGCGATCTATCGCCGCGTATTCACCGGACCGAGCCCCGACCTCGCCACGGCGCTCAACGATCTCGCGGTGGCGCTGGCGCTGCAGGGCAAGGTCAGCGAAGCCGTGACCCTGCTCGAGGAAACGCTGAGCATGCAGCGCGAGGTCTACGATCCGGGGCACGCATACATCGCGAGCACGATCGTCAACCTCGGCGCGATGGCCGCGCGTGTGGGCGAGTACGCACGCGCCGAACAGTTGCTGCGCGAGGCTCGCGAGGCGCAGCGCGCAGCGCTCGGCGCGGACCACCCCCGACTCAGCCGCACCGAGGTCGAGCTCGGGCGCACGCTGCTGCGGCAAGGGCGTCATGACGAGGCGGCGCCGCTGCTCGAGGCCGCGCTCGCGGCGGACCTCGCGCGCTTCGCCGAGCCACACGTCGCGATCGCGGCGGATCGGCTCGCGCTCGCCGATCTCGAGCTCGGGCGCGGCCGCGTCGAAACCGGGCTCGACCAGGCGAAACGCGCGCACGACGCGTACGAGGTTCTGGTCGAGCCGACCCAGCCCAAGGCCATCGAAGCGCGCTACGTCTACGGGCGCGCACTCGCCGCCGACGGGCAGCACGACGCCGGCGCGACCGAGGTCGACGGTGCGCTCGCCGCGGCGCGCACCGCGACGGCGCCGCAGCCCTTCATGATCGCGCGCACGCTGCTCGAAGCCGCGCGTCTCGCGCGCGGCCGCGGCGACGCTGAGGCTGCGCAGCGGTACCTCGACGACATGGCGGTCGCGCTCGATACCTCGCCCGACCCGGAAGTGCGCCTGCGCGCCGAGCTCGCGCGGGAGCGCAAGCGGTAGACCGGCACGTCGCGGCAACCGCGCCTTGGCCGCCCGCGCCGTGACCTTCGACACTGTGCCCCGCAGGTGAGGGCGGCCTAGCGTCCGGCCACCCGCCGCGGGTCTGCGGCAACCCCTTCGCCGGAGCCCCCATGCGCATTCGTCTCGCCACGCTCGCCGTTTCCATCGCGCTCGCGCTCAGCGCCGGCGCTTCCGCCCACACGAACGAGCGCGGCATCGACAGGCGCAACTTCGACACCAAGGTCTCGCCCTGCGTCGACTTCTACCGCTACGCGAACGGCGGCTGGCTCGACTCGAACCCGATCCCGCCCGAGTACTCGAACTGGGGCATCGGCGCCGAGCTGCGCGAGCGCAACCTCAAGACCCTGAAGTCGATCCTCGAAGAGACCTCGAAGGAGGCCGCGGCGCCCGGCTCGAATGCGCAGAAGATCGGCGACTTCTACGCAAGCGCCATGGACGAGGCCGGCATCGAGAAGGCGGGTGCTGCACCGCTCGAGCCCTACCTCGCCGAGATCGACGCGTTGCAGACCAACGCCGACGTCGCGACGCTGATCCGCAACTGGCACGCGAAGGGCATGCAGACGCTGTTCGCCTTCGGCGCCGAGTCGGACCTCAAGAACTCCTCGCAGGTCATCGCGTACGCGACGCAGGACGGCCTCGGCCTGCCCGAGCGCGAGTACTACCTCAAGGACGACGCCGAATCGAAGGCGCTGCGAGACCAATACGTCGCGCACGTCGAGCGCATGCTGACGCTCGCGGGCGTACCGGCGAAGGACGCGAAGCCGCAGGCGCAGTGGATCCTCGCGCTCGAGACGCGGCTCGCGAAAGCCTCGCTCGACCAGGTCGCGATGCGCGACCCCGCGAGCTACTACAACATCGTGACGATCGCCGCGGCCGACGCCGTGACGCCGCACTACTCGTGGACGCGCCATTTCGACGCGCTCGGCGTCGAGCAGAGGACGTTCTCCCTCGCGCAACCCGGATTCTTCGCCGAGATGGACAAGCTGCTCGCCGAGCTCCCGACGACGCACTGGCAGGCGTACCTGCGCTGGAACGTCGTCGACTTCGCGGCGCCGTATCTCTCGAAGGCGTTCGTCGACGAGTCGTTCGATTTCAGGGGGAAGACGCTGACCGGCACGAAGGAGCTGCGCTCGCGCTGGAAGCGCGCGATGGACGCGACTTCGACCGCGATGGGCGAAGCGCTGGGCCAGCTCTATGTCGCGCGCACCTTCCCGCCGGACGCGAAGGCGAAGGCGCTCGCGCTCGTCAACAACCTGAAGCGCGGTCTCGAGCGGCGGCTCACCGAGCTCGAGTGGATGGGCGACGAGACCAAACAGAAGGCCATGGCGAAGTTCGCGACCTTCACCCCGAAGATCGGCTATCCCGACACGTGGCGCGACTACTCGGGCCTCTCCGTCGGCAAGCGTCACTACCTCGAGAACGTGCTCGCGGGCGTCGCGTTCGAGTCGAAGCGGCAGTACGCGAAGATCGGCAAGCCGGTCGACCGCGGCGAATGGCAGATGACGCCGCAGACGGTCAACGCGTACTACAACCCGCTGCTCAACGAGATCGTGTTCCCCGCCGCGATCCTGCAGCCGCCGTTCTTCGATCCCGCGATCGACGATGCGGTCAACTATGGCGCGATGGGCGGCGTGATCGGCCACGAGCTGATGCATGGCTTCGACGACCAGGGCTCGAAGTTCGACGCGGCCGGCAACATGACGAGCTGGTGGACCGATGACGACCGCAAGCAGTTCGAGGCGCGCACGCAGAAGCTCGTCGAGCAGTTCGACGGCTACACCGCAATCGGCGACCTCAAGGTCAACGGCAAGCTGACGCTCGGCGAGAACATCGGCGATCTGGGTGGGCTGCTGGTGGCGTACGACGCGTTCCGCATGACCGACGAGGCGAAGAAGGGCAAGAAGGTCGACCGGCTCACGCCCGATCAGCGCTTCTTCCTCTCGTGGGCGCAGAGCTGGCGTCGCAATTACCGCGACGAAGCGCTGAAGCTCCAGGTCAACACCGACCCGCACTCGCCGTCGAACTTCCGCGTGATCGGCCCGATCGCCAACATGGACTCGTTCGCGAAGGCGTTCTCGTGCAAAGCCGGCGACCCGATGGTCGCGGCGAAGGACGAGCGCGTCGACATCTGGTGAGCTTCGACGTTCGCTCGCTCGTATGGATCGACGCCGTCGACGCCGTCGATTGGGATGCGCTGTCGGAGCTCTATCGCATCGCGCCGCTCGGCAACAAGAAGCCGGCCGATCTCGCGGTCGTGTTCGCGAACAGCCGCTACCGGTGCTTCGTGTACGACGGAGCGAAGCTGGTCGGGGCCGGTCGCGCGCTGGCCGACGGCGCCGACTGCTCGTATCTCTGCGACGTCGCCGTGCACCCGGACTACCAGGGCTACGGCATCGGCAAGGACATTGTGCAGAAGCTCGTGACACTGTCGAAGGGCCACAAGAAGATCATCCTCTATGCCGCCGCCGGCAAGGAGCCGTTCTACCGCAAGCTCGGCTTCGCGCGGATGACAACGGCGATGGCGATCTTCGAAGACCAGGCGGGCGCCTACGCCCGTGGCCTCCTGACCGACACCTAGAAGCGGTGTCGGCGTGAGTTGTCAACGTCCGCGGGCCCGACTGAGGGTTTCCCCCCGCCCGTGCGTCGTACCCGGCATGGAGCACATCACCCTGCGCACGATCGCGGACCTCCGCTGGCTCAGCGAGGCGGAAGGCTACCTGGCGTCGGTCCGGCGCGAGCTTGCCGACCGCACCGATGAAGAGCTCGAATGGGCCGAGCACGAGATTGCGCGGCTCGTCGCGCGGGTCCGCGCAGGCCTGCTCGCGCGCGAGCGAGACCGCACGATCGGCGGTCCGAGCACGCTCTCGCCCGCGCTGGAGTAGATTCCGCGCGGCGCAATGCCGCGCCGTGACTCCGGAGCGTCGATGGGCCACCGTTACGAGGCCGAGATCGCGTGGACACGCGACGGCGCCGCATTCCTCGACAACCGCTACAGCCGCGCGCACACGTGGCGCTTCGACGGCGGCGTCACGCTGCGCGGCTCGTCGTCGCCGGCGGTCGTGCCGGCGCCGATGTCGGATCCATCCGCGGTCGATCCCGAGGAAGCGCTGGTCGCGGCCGCGTCGAGCTGCCACATGCTGTGGTTCCTCTCGCTCGCGGCGAAACGCGGCCACGTGGTCGAGCGCTACGTCGATCGCGCGTACGGCGTCATGGGCAAGGGTGCGGACGGGAAGATCGCGTTCACGAAGATCGCGTTGCGGCCCGACATCGCGTTCGCCGGCGCCGCGCCCGATGCCGCAGCGCTCGCCGCGCTGCACGACGAAGCGCATGCCTCGTGCTTCATCGCGAGCTCGCTCAAGGCACCCGTCGTCGTGGAATCGCCGTGATGGACCGCTCGCTGCCGCCCGGCCAGTACGAGATCGGCGGCTTTCCGCGCTTCGGGCTCACGAAGTACGCGACGCGGTTTCCGCGCGAGCCGCACACGGTACGGCTTTCGATCGGAGGCGACGTCGCGTGCCCGCTCGAGGTGTCCGACGCGCTCGCGACGCTGCCGCGTGTCGAACAGGTCTCGGACTTCCACTGCGTCACGACGTGGTCGACGCGCGCGCTGCGCTGGAGCGGCTTCCGCTTCGCCGATTTCCACGAGCGCATCGTGCGTCCGTCCGCGCGACCGGCCGACGGCGCCGACTTCGTCGTGCTGCGCTCGCAGGACGGCTACGCCGTGAGCCTGCCGCTCGAGGACCTGCTCTCGCCCGACGTGCTGCTCGCGGACATGCTCGAGGGCGAGCCGCTGCCGATCGCGCACGGCGCGCCGCTCAGGCTCGTCGCGCCGGCGCACTACGGCTACAAGAACGCGAAGCACCTGAAGGCGATCGAGTTCTGGCGCGATGCGCGCAACTACCGGCCGAAAGCGTTCCGCTTCATGGACCATCCGCGCGCGCGCGTCGCGCTCGAGGAGCGCGGGCGCGGCGCACCCGGCTGGCTGTTGCGGTACCTGTATCGACCGCTGATACGACCGACGATCGCGCGCTTCCGGCGCGCGCTCGCGCGGCATCTCGGCTGAGAACCCGCGCGCGCTTCAACCGACAGCCGCAGTCGCGTCACGTCACCGTCAAGCCCGCGCAACGCGCAGTCCGTAGCGTCCGCACCCTTTCCTGGGGAGGGAATGCAATGGACGGACGGAGAACTTGCGTCGGACTGCTCGCGGGGATGGTTGCGATGTCGGCGGCAGCGGCGCCGACGGTGCGCTACGAGGAATGCCAGGAGCCGTTCACCTATGCGAGCGTGAGCTACCTCGGCACGACCAACAAGCACAACACCGGCACGCAATGGTGCTATCTGAAGCAGCCGCGCGACGGCTGGCAATGGGCGAACGTCGACACGAGCACCGTGCCGACGCGCCGTACGAAGACCGGCGAGCAATGCCGCGCGGTGACGCGCATCGGCAGCGAGTCGATCATGGGCTGTTCCACTTCCGGGCAGAGCACGCCGTGGTGCCACGTTGCCGACGGCCGGCGCCTCGAGTGCGCGGCGCCCGCACCGCAGCCCTTGCCGCGACACACGCTGCCCATCGCCGGCGCGCCCGTGTCGAGCATCGCGTTCGGGTCGTGCTGGCACACGGGGCCGGCTGCGGACAGGGCCGTGCAGCGGCTCGCGTCGCAGCGTCCCGACCTGTTCCTCTGGCTCGGCGACAACGTCTACGCCGACACCACCGACATGCAGCTCATGCGCTCGAAATACGACGCCAAGAAGACAACGGCGTCGTATCGCGACTTTCTCGCGACGGGCATTCCAGTCATGGCGACGTGGGACGATCACGACCTGGGTCTCAACAACGCCGGCAGCAACTACACCATGCGTGCCGAGAGCCAGATCGAGTTCCTGCGGCATTTCGACGCGGTGCCGAACGACCCGCGCTACGCCGGGCAACGCGGCATCTACAACGCGCAGCTCTTCGGCGATGCGGCGTCGCGCAACCGTGTGCGGGTCATCATGCTCGACGCGCGCTATCACCGCTCCCCGACGTTCACGACCCACGGCACCTGCCAGGGCGACGCCTCGGTCTTCCTCGGCACGGAGCAGTGGAACTGGCTCGCGGCGGAGCTCGAGAAGGAGGCTGAGGTCACCGTGATCGGCACCGGCATCCAGGTGCTGCCGCCGCTGCATCGCGGGCGCGCGAAGACCGAGTACTGCGCGTACGGCAACGGCACGGCATTCAACCAGGCGATCGCGAGTCTCGACGAGAGCAATCTGCCCTCCGGCACGGTCTACGAGAGCTGGGCCGAGATCCCGCAGAAGCGCGAGCGCCTGCTGCGCCTCGTGCAGAGCGCGATCAACCGCGGGCGCACGAAAGCCGTGGTCTTCGTCAGCGGCGACCAGCACTGGGGCGAGATCATGCGCAAGGAGATCCCGGCGAGCGCGACGCACGGCGCCGCGGTGGTCGTACACGAAGTCACTGCCTCCGGCTTCGAGCAGAACTGGCCGTATCGCGTCGACAACGCCAATCGCATGCCGGTGTATGCCGACGCGCAGCGGACCGGTAGCTACACGCGACGGTGCCTGTTCCCGTACAAGTACGCCGGTGTCGAGTACCTGGGCTGCACGACGCGCGATCACACCCGCCCCTGGTGCTACTACGAACGCGACGCGAGCGGCGCAGGTGTCGCCGGGCAGTGGGGCAACTGCGCGGGCGCCGGCGCGGAAACGCCCGCTGGCCTGGTCGCCGCGCTGAGCCCGAACCACGCCGCGCTCAGCACCAACGACTATTTCCTCGTCAACCAATCCGCAAGCAACTACGGCCGGATCGAGATCGACTGGTCGCGTCGCGAGCTGCGCCTGTCGCTGCAGACCGAGGCCGAGGAAGCGGTCGCGGCGGTCGTTCGCTACTGAGCCGATGCGGGCGAGAGAGCGCCGCGTCCGGAAGGACGCGGCGCTCGGTCAGCCGCCTCTCACTCGAACCCGTCGCCGAAATGCACGTCGTCGATCTGCCCGCGGATCTCGCCCTGCGGGAACTCGGTCGAGTGCACGTTGAAGTACAGCCGTCCGGCCTTGAGATCGATGACTCGCTGCGGCGTCACCGCGATCTCGGCCGTCGCGAACGCGTCGTTGTCCGAGCCCGACACGCGCAGGTCGACGATCGGCGCCGCGTTCGTGCCGCGCGCGGCCGCGCCGTGGATGTGCGCGAGCGTGCTCGTGCCGATGCCGCTGTCGGCGACCAGGCCCGAGTAGCGCAGCGTCACGAGGATGCGGTCCTCGGGACCCGCGAGCGTGACGGTGCCGAAGCCGCGCGCCGACGTCGCCGCGGGCGGCACTTCCTGGCGCCCGTCGAGGAACGCTTCGATGACGCGGTCGGCACGGATCTGGCCGCGGATCTCGCCTTCGGGCGCAGCACTCGTGTGCACGTTGAAGTACCAGAGCCCGGCGAGCGCGTCGGCCGCCTGCTGTGGCGTCACCGCGAACGTCAGCGGACCGATCTCGCCGCTCGTCGTCGAGCCGCCCAGCGGCAGGTCGAAGATCGGCGCAGCCTCGGCACCGACGGCTGCCGGTCCGTGGATGTGCGCGAGCGTCGCGTTCGCCGAGAGGTTCGAGAACGCGAGCCGCACCGTGATCTGGGTGCGCGCGGCATTCAGCACGACCGTGCCGCGGCCGCTCGCGTTGGTCGTGATCGGCGGGACTTCCTGCGCGCCGTCGAGCGCACCGGTGAGGCCGCTCGTGCCCGGCACGATCGTCACGAAGCCCAAGTCGACGCCGGCGGTCGCGTTGCCGCCGAAGACACTTATCGGCTGCGCGTCGGTGCCGGTGTGGAGCGTGTTCGCCGGCAGCACCGCGCGGACGCGCGCCGTCGTGTCGGCCGCGAACGTCAGCGTGTACGAGCCGTTGGCGGCGGAGAGCGTCGCGACCTCGCCGGCGTCGAGCACGCGGTCGTTGTCCGCGTCGGCGAAGACGTTGACGTTCGCGAGCGCGGTGTCGGCGGCTTCCCGCAGGCCATCGCGGTCGACGTCGTTGAACGTCGTGCCCGAGATCGTGCCGCCGTTCGCGGCGAACTCGAAGCCCGTGTGCGTGATCGGCTGGAAGCCCGGGACGAGCACCGGCGAGATGCTCGGGTCGGCGACGCCCTGTACCGTCAGCGTGTCGCCCGGCAGCGCAGTCGGATCACCGCCTTCGAGCAACTGTGCGGTCGTGAGGAGCGGCTGCGTCGACACGGTGTCGGCGCCGGCACCCGCGACGAGGCGCAGCGTCTCGGTGTCACCCGAAATGTCGACGAAGAACGCCGTCGGCAGCGAGCGGTCGAAGCGTACGCGCGCGCCCTGCTGCGTGATCGCAAAGGTCTCGGCTGCGCCGGCCGCATTGATCAGCGACGTGTCGTTGCCGGCGCCGCCGTCGTTGCGGTCGTCGTCCTTGCCGGGGTTCCAGACCATCGTGTCGTCGCCGTCGTTGCCGGACACCTGGTCGAGCGTCGCGGCCGGGTTGTCGCCGCCGTCGAGCACGTCGTTGCCGACACCGCCGCTGATCAGGTCGGCGCCGTCGCCGCCGGTGATCGTGTCGTCGCCGTCGCCACCGTTGAGCTCGAGGGCGATCAGCGCCGCGAGACCGGCGTTGCCGGTGATCGAGTCGTTGCCGGCATTGCCGTTGACGCGCAGCGTCTCGGTCGTGCCGATGTCGACGAAGAACGGCGCGGGGCTGGTGCGATCGAGCCGCACACGGTTCGCGGCCGCCGCGATCGTGAAGGTCTCCGCCGCGCCGCCGCCGACGATCACCGAGACGTCGTTGCCGGCGCCGCCCTCGTTGAAGTCGTCGTCCTTGCCGGGGTTCCAGGTCATCGTGTCGTCGCCGTCGTCGCCGAACACCTGGTCCAGCGTCGCGACCGGGTTGTCGTTGCCGTCGAGCGCGTCGTTGCCCGCGTTGCCGTGGATCACGTCGGCGCCGTCGCCGCCGACGATCGTGTCGTCGCCGTCGCCGCCGTTGAGCTCGAGCGCGATAAGCGCCGCGAGTCCCGCGCCGCCGGTGATCGAGTCGTTGCCGCCGCCCGCGTTGACGCGCAGCGTCTCGGTCGAGCCGATGTCGACGAAGAACGCAGTCGGCAGCGTGCGGTCGAAGCGCACGCGCCCGCCGCTCGCCGCGATCGTGAAGGTCTCCGCCGCACCGGCGCCGTTGATGACCGAGACGTCCGTGCCCGCCCCGCCCTCGTTGCGGTCGTCGTCCTTGCCCGGGTTCCACGTCATCGTGTCGTTGCCGTCGTCGCCGAACACCTGGTCGAGCGTCGCGGCGGGATTGTCGTTGCCGTCGAGCACGTCGTTGCCGAGGTCGCCGTGGATCGTGTCGGCGCCGTCGCCGCCCGTGATCGTGTCGTCGCCGTCGCCGCCGTTGAGCTCGAGCGCGATCAGCGCGGCGAGGCCGTTGGCACCGGTTACCGTGTCGTTGCCGGCGCCGGCGTTGAGGCGCAGCGTCTCGCTCGTGCCGATGTCGATCGAGAACGCGGTCGGCAAGGTGCGGTCGAAGCGCACGCGGCCCGCGACGGTCGCATCCGGCGCGATCGCGAAGGTCTCGCCGGCGCCCGCGCCGTTCACGAGCACAATGTCGGTGCCGGCGCCGCCCTCGTTGACGTCATCGCCATCGCCAGGATTCCAGACCATGGTGTCGCTGTCGTCGCCGCCGTCGGCCGTGTCGCGCGTGCCGGCAGGGTTGTTGTCGCCGATCAGCGTGTCGTTGCCGGCGCCGCCCGCGAGCGTGTCGGCGAGGAACGAGCCGGTGATCGTGTCGGCGCCGGCGCCGCCCGTCCTGACGACGGTCGCGAGCGCGGGGTAGTCGGCCGCGAGCACGTCGACGAGCGTCAGGACGTTGTCGCCCGGACCGCCGTTGACGACGATCGAGGTGATCCCCGCGCAGCTCGCGGGACCCGAGCCCGGATCCGCGCCGTTGACGCGGACCTGACCCGTGGCACACGCGACGGCGATCGTGTCGCCGGCGTCGCTCGAGACGGTCAGGAGCGTGCCGCCCGTGACCGACGACGTGACGGCCGCCGACGCGGGCAGCGCGGCGAGACACGAGGCCGCGAGCGCGACGGCACTGAGATGGCGAAGTTTCATCGAAGAGGTTCCCAGCCGCCCCGGAACGAGGCTGCGCTAGGGTCGTCGTACGCGCCCGGCGTCGACACTGCGCGTCGCGGGGCCTGCACGCCTTCGTTCGCAGCCTGACCTCCGTGCGTGCCGGCACCTGCCGTACGGCATCCGGCGGTGCGCGCCGTACGGCGAAACCGGACGAGCCCGTCGCAAAGACCCGTCGCGCGACAGGTTGACGCTCCGTTCGCGATAATGCACCGATGCAATTCGTGCCGGGACAACGCTGGATCTCGAACGCCGAGCCCGAGCTCGGGCTCGGAACCGTGCTGCGGGTCGACGGACGCCAGGTGCAGGTGCTCTACGCGAAAACCGGCGTGCTACGGCACTATGCCGCGCACGCTGCACCGCTCTCGCGCGCAGCGTTCCGCCTCGGCGACCGCATCAGTGCAAACGGCACGAGCTTCGTCGTCGACAAGGTCGAGGAGCACGACGGCGCGCTGCGCTATTTCGGTGCCGGCCAGGCCGTGCCGGAGGGCGCTCTCGACGACGTGCAGAGCGTTTCGAAGGCCGACGACCGGCTCGTGACCGGCCGTGTCGATCCGAACGACGCGTTCGAGCTGCGTGTCGAGGCGCTCGAGCGCCGCGCGGCCGCGCGCAGCAGCCCGGCCTGGGGCGTGCAGTCTGCGCGCATCGACCTGATTCCGCATCAGCTGCGCGTCGCCGAGATCGCGGGCGCGCGCCGTCCGCCGCGCGTGCTGCTCGCCGACGAGGTCGGCCTGGGCAAGACGATCGAGGCGTGCCTCGTGATCGCTCGGCTCGTCGCGAGCGGGCGCGCGACGCGCGTGCTCGTGCTCGTCCCGGAAGCGCTCGTCTACCAGTGGTTCGTCGAGCTGATGCGCCGCTTCAACCTCGCGTTCGCGATCTACGACGAGGAGCGCGTCGAAGCGATCGAGCTCGAGGGCGACGGTCGCAATCCGTTCCAGGACGAGCAGCTCGTGCTGACCGACGCGGGTTTCCTCATCGCGCATCCCGAACGCGCGCGCCAGGCCGTGCAGGCCGGCTGGGACCTGCTCGTGGTCGACGAAGCCCACCATCTGGTCTGGACGCCCGAGTCCGAAAGCCCCGAATACGTCGTGGTCGAGGCGCTCGCGAAACGCACGCCGGGCGTGGTGCTGCTGACCGCGACGCCCGAGCAGCTGGGCCGCACCGGCCATTTCGCGCGTCTGCGCCTGCTCGATCCGGCGCGCTTCCACGATCTCGCGGAATACCAGCACGCCGCCGAGCACTACGTCGCGCTGTCACGCCTGGCCGAACGGCTGCTCGCACGCGACCCGCTCGACGAAACGTCGCGCGCGCTGCTCGAGCGCCTGCTCGGCGACGAGGCCGACGCCGGCGCGGTCGCGCTGCTCGCGCGCGGCGACGACGCGGCGCGCGAGGAGCTGCTGCGGCGGCTGATCGACCGCCACGGCACCGGACGCGTGATGTTCCGCAACCGCCGCGCGGTCGTCGGCGGATTCCCGCGCCGATTGCCCGCGATCGAGGTGTTGCCGCGCGAGCTCTCGGACGAAACGACACGCGAGCGCCTGATCGAGGAGTTCCTCGGCGATATCGCCTCACCGCCCGCCGCGCCGCCACTCGATCTCGCACTCGATCCGCGCGTCGACTGGCTGGTCGCGCTGCTCGATGCGCACGCCGGCGAGAAGTTCCTGCTGATCTGCCGCAGCCAGCCCAAGCTGCACGCACTCGAGGAGGTCCTGCGCGCGCGCACCGGCGTGCCGTTCGCGCGCTTTCACGAAGGCCTCGGCATCGTGCAGCGCGACCGCAACGCCGCGTACTTCGCGCAGCCCGACGGCGCGCGGCTGCTGCTCTGCACCGAGATCGGCTCGGAGGGCCGCAACTTCCAGTTCGCGCACCGGCTGATCCTCTGGGACCTGCCGCTCGATCCCGATCTGGTCGAGCAGCGCATCGGGCGGCTCGACCGCATCGGCCAGCGCGGCGATGTCACGATTCACGTCTGCGTCGTCGACGGCAGCGCGCAGCACGCGCTGCTGCGCTGGTACGACGAAGGCCTCGACGCCCTGCGCGCCGGGCCCGAGGACGGCCGCGAGATCCTGAAGCGCTATCGCGAGCGCATCGTCGCGGTGGCGATCGCCTGCGCGCGCGACGAGCCCGAGGCGAACGCGCAGCTCGATACGCTGATCGCCGAGACACGCGATGCGCACGCAGACCTCGCGCGCGAGATCGCCGAGGGCCGCGACCGTCTGCTCGAGCTCTCCACCCTCTACACGCCGGGCGTCGGCGCCCTGCGCGACGCGCTCGCCGCGGCCGACGCGTCGCAGGGGGACGAGGAGTTCACGCTGCGCCTGCTCGAACACTACGGGGTCCACGTCGACGAGCTCGCGCCGCGCACGTTCCTGCTCGATCCCGAGATGGCGGCGACCGAGGCGTTGCCGGGTTTCGACGGCGCGCGCCAGGCGACCTTCGACCGCGGAACCGCGCTCGCGCGCGAGGAGCTCGCGCTGCTACGGCTCGATCATCCGATCGCGTCCGGCGCGCTCGATCTCCTGCTCTCGTCGGAAACGGGCAACGCGACCTTCCTCATCGACGATGCCTTGCCGCCGCGCACCGCGGTGCTCGACACCGTGTTCCTGCTCGAATGCGTGGCCCCGCCGTCGCTCGCGATCGAGCGTTTCCTGCCGCCGACGCCGGTCCGCGCGATCGTCGACACGCGCCGCATCGAGCGCGCGGGATACGCGCCGGATCCGCGCAGCGTGGTGCGGGCGCGCGAGCGCACCATCGAGCTCGCGAAGCACCGCAAGATCCTCGCGACGCTGGTGCCGCCGATGCTCGCGGCGGCCGAGACGCTCGCGAAGCACAAGGCCGAGGCAGCGAGCGGTGCCGCGCTCGAGGCCGCCCGCGGCGCGCTCGCGTCCGAGATCGAACGGCTGCGCGCGCTCGCACGCGTCAACCCGAACGTGCGGCCCGAAGAGATCGCCGCAGCCGAGCGCGAATGGGCCGCACTCGCCGAGCTGATCCCGCAGGCGCGCGTGCGGCTCGAGGCCCTGCGCTTCTGCGCCAGCGCGGACTTCCTCGCACTTCGAGTCTGAGCACGCACCAACACAACGCGGGGCGCGAGCGGGCTCAGCGCATCAAACGCCGTTTCGGCTTGATCGGCAGCTTGCCGCGCCAGTACTGCAGCAGGAGGAAGCCCGCGAGCATGCCGCCCAAGTGCGCGAAATGCGCGATCGGCGACTGCGCGCGCGAGAGCCCGAGCCAGAGCTCGAGCGCGCCGAACACGATCACGAAGAGCCACGCCGGCATCGGGATCGGCGGGATCAGCAGCACGATGATCTGGCGCGGATACAGCATGCCGAACGCGAGCAGCAGGCCGTAGACACCGCCTGACGCGCCGACCGTCGGCGTCATCCCACCGGGCGGCTGCACGCCCATCGTCGCGAGCTGCAGCAGCGCCGCGCCTACGACGCAGGTCGCGTAGTACACGACGAACGGTCGCGGGCCGAGCGTGCGCTCGATCGGGCCGCCGAACATGTACAGCGTGAAGCAGTTCATCAGCAGGTGGAACAGCCCGCCGTGCAGGAACGCATAGCTGACGATCTGCCACGGCTCGAACCCGACCTCGATCACGCCCGAAGCCGTGCGCGCGAACGCAGGCTCGCCGAGCGGCCACAGCGCGAAGTGCGCTATGAGGATCGGGCCGATGAGCTGCTGCAGCAGGAACACCGCGATGTTCGCGATCAGCAGCGCCTGCGTAACCGGAGGAATGTCGCGCATCAGTCGCGTGGCCCCCAGAGCATCGCGTCGAGCGAGCTCGCGCGGTGCCAGCCGTAGCGCGCGAGATCCACGCGCCCGCCCGTCACCGCGACGCGCTCGCGCGCGAGCCTGCGGATCTGCAGCGCGTACGCGTCCGAGCCCTCGGGAAAGGCGATGCGGCCGTCGGCGCGGAGGATCCGGTGCCACGGCAGCTTCGTGCCACCCGGCGAGTTGCGCAGCGCCCAACCGACGAGCCGCGCGCGTCCGGTGAGCCCGGCGATCGACGCGATTTGTCCGTAGCTCGCGACGCGCCCCTTGGGCACGCGCGCGACGGTCGCCAAGATCCGTTCGGCTTCGGGAGACACTGCGGCTGCCATGCCGCTAGCATACCGGCCTCACGAACCGGATCGGACCCGATGGACAGCTTCGAAGACGTGCGCGCTCACCTCGGCGGCAAGTACAAGCTCCGCGACAGCGAGCCGTACCTCATCAGCTTCGATCTCGCGCTCGGCGAAGGCCGGCGTCAGAGTCTCTTCCTCGCCGAGCTCGAGGGACACAATCAGCGGCGCTACCTGCGGATCTCCTCGCCGATCGCGCCGCTCGGGCGGCTCGATCCCGGCAAGTGCCTGCGCTTCAACTGGGAGCAGCGCGTCGGCTATCTCGCCCTGTCGGATCTCGAAGGCGAGCCGTATCTGCAGCTTTGCGAGAACCGTCCGTTCGGCGGCCTCTCGGTGCGCGAGCTCGATCTGATGCTGGTCGAGCTCGGGACGCTCGCGGATCGGCTCGAGCATCTCATGCGCGACGGCAGCGACGTGGTGTGAGGGCGTCGCGTTGCCGGCCATCGCATGCGCGATGTCCGGCCTACTCGAGTAGGCCGGACATCCGAAGGATGGCCGGCGGGCGGGCGTTCACGCCCAGCCGAAGCTCTTGAAGGTTCGCACCAGGAAATAGGCGATCAGGCCGGTCGCGGGGATCGTCAAGAGCCACGCCCAAATCATTCGCTCGACCACGGTCCACTTGATCGCGTTCAAGCGCTTCGCCGCGCCGACGCCCATGATCGCGGCCGAGATGTTGTGCGTGGTCGAAACCGGAATGCCGAACGACGAGGCGAGCGAGATCATGGTCGCCGACGCGGTCTCCGCCGCGAAGCCGTTGATCGGATGCAGCTTCACCATCTTGTGGCCGAGCGTCTTGATGATGCGCCAGCCACCGGCCGCCGTGCCCGCCGCCATCACGAGCGCGCAGGTGATCTTGACCCAGGTCGCGATGTCCGGCGTCTTGCCGTCGGCGCCGACCGGCGTGTAGAGAAACTGAAGCCACGGCGGCAGGTTGTCGAGCGCGCCGCTCGAGGTCGCGCCGAACAGCGCGAGCGCGATGATGCCCATCGTCTTTTGCGCGTCGTTCAAGCCGTGCGCGTAGCCCATCCAGCTCGCCGACAGGATCTGCGCCTTGCCGAAGATGCTGTTGACCCAGCGCGGCTTCGCGACCGTGTGCAGAAAACCCCTGCGCGAGCCGAGAAACGCGATCAGCGCGAACAGGCCACCCATGATCAGCATGCCGAGCACGAAGCCGCCGAGCGGCGACGCGACCATCGGCACCACGACCTTCCACAGCAATCCCGCGCCCTTGTACCAGGGGTCCGCCGGCTGCGACCAGATGATCGCTGCCCAGTTGCCGTCGGAAGCGCCGAGCGCCGCGCCGCACAGCCCGCCGATCAGCGCGTGCGACGACGACGACGGCAAGCCCTGCCACCACGTGATGAGGTTCCAGACGATGCCGCCGGTGAGCGCGCAGATGATGACCTGCGAGGTCACCTGCACGACCGAGGTGTCGACGAGGCCCGAGGCGATCGTCTTCGCGACCGCGGTGCCCGCGAGCGCGCCGACGAGATTCATGAAAGCCGCGAGCATGACGGCCTGGGTCGGCGACAGCACTTTGGTCGCGACCACGGTCGCGATCGAGTTCGCGGTGTCGTGGAATCCGTTGATGTACTCGAAGATCAGCGCGATCAAGAGGACCGCGAGCACGAGGGTCAGCGTCACGGCGCGGCCCTCAGGAATTCTTGAGCACGATCTGGTACGTCACGACGCCGGCTTCGCGGCAGCGGTCGATCGCCTTCTCGAGGATCTCGAAGAAGTCGCGCACGATCAGCATCTGCAGCGGGTCGTACTTGCCGGCGTAGACCTCGCGGTAGGTCTCGAGCATGAGACGGTCGGCTTCCGACTCGATCGCGCGGAGCTTCTCGTTGAGCGCGCGCATCGGCTCGAGCTTCATGCCCTGGCGCAGCAGCCGCACCATCTCGAGCACGACGCTCGCGGCCTCTTCGAGCATCCTCGCGCGCGGCGCGAAATCGATCGTTTGGACCTTGTCGAGCGCGAGCGCATAGCGGTCGGCGAACTTCTCGACCGTCTTCGGGATGCGGTAGAGCGCCGAGCCCAGCGCCTCGATGTCCTCGCGCTCGAGCGCGGTCACGAAGGTCTCGACGAGCTCCTTCGAGATCGCCTGCGAGATGTCGCGCTCGCGCTGGCGCGCGAGCTTGAACTCGTCGAGCGAGCCGGACTTCGCCGGGGCGGCGACGAGCGCGTGCAGCGCCTTGGTCGACAGCAGCGCGGCTTCGGCGCTCTGCTCGAGCAGGCTGAAGAACTTGTCGCCTTTCCCGAAAATCGTCTGCAGCGAGAACATGGCGCCGGCTCCTGGGTCGAAAAGCCAAGCCCGGGCAGGGACTTGGCTGAGCCGTGAAGGATATGACAGGTTTGTGTCTGATTTATGACGATCACAGTCCCGTCGGATAGGTTTCCTGCAGGTCGTCGTGCGCCCACGAACCGCCGGCGTCCAGCGGAACGAGCGCATGCGTCTCGTCGAAATGGACCACCGCGTCGAACTGGCGCGCGAGCTGCGCCTCGAAGTAATGGCTCTGTCGCTCGGTCGCCGGCGCGTAGATCACGCCGATCGCGCGCTCGAGCCGCGGTGCGGCGAGCGATTCGAGCGGCGGATCGCGCTGCAGCTCGACGAGGAAGCGCGGCATGCCGGTGTCGTGGAAGAGCCGCTCGTAGCTGCCGGGCAGCGGCGGGCGGATGGTCTGTCGCAAGGGTGGCGCGTCCCACGCGGTCGCTGCGGTGACCGTGCCGGTGCTCGTGGTGAAGCCGACGAGGAACGACTCCTGGCCGTAGCGCTGACGCACGAGCTGGCCGAGGTTGAGCTCACCTTCGTCCGACATCGCGGTGTAGCGCGCGTCACCGAGGTGGGAGTTGTGCGCCCAGACCACGACTTTCGCGCGTGCGCCGTCGCGCTCGAGGTGCGCGACGATGCGTTCGAGCGTCTGCATCATGTGCCGGTCGCGCACGTTCCAGGAGCTGACCCTGCCTGCGAACATCGTGCGGTAATAGCGCTCGGCGTTGCGCACGACCTGCGCGTTCTGCTGGGCGTCGAACAGCTCCGACGGCAGCGCGGCGGGCTCCGCGTCCGCGGCGAGCAGGTCGCGCAGCTGCGAGATCACGGCTTCTTCGCACGGCGGCGTGAGTGCGAAGCGCGCGGCGTAGCCGTACGTCTGCGGGTCCTCACCGTAGTGGTCGAAGCAGCCGTAGCGATAGCGCGCGCGACGCGCCGCTTCCGGATCGGTGCGGTCGAGGTACGCAAGCACGGCAGCCATCGAGCGGTGCATGCTGTAGAGATCGAGGCCATGGAATGCCACGCGCGCTGCCGGCGCGAGCTCGCGATTGTGCGCGGCGAGCCACTCAACCAGCGCGTAGACCTCGGTGTTGCGCCACATCCAGAGCGGGAAGCGCTGGAAGCCGCTCAAGGCATCGAGGGCTCGGGTGTCGGCGCCGATGCCGCGCACGTAGCGGTCGACTCGCCATGCGTCCGGCCAGTCGGCCTCGACCGCGACGGCGGCGAAGCCGCGCTCGAGGATCAGCCGCTTCGTGAGCTCGGCGCGGGCGCGGTAGAACTCCTGCGTGCCGTGCGTCGCTTCGCCGAGCAGCACGAAGCGCGAGTCGCCGATCGCATGGAGCAAGCGGTCCCACGGTCCTTCGGGCCCCGTCAACGGAACCGCGGCCTCGCTGAGCTCGGCGAGGCTCGGGTCGGGGCAAGCGCGCTTCGCGGCGGCAGTCATCGGTCGTCTCTCGGCCGTGCGCCTGTGCTGTCGATGCAACGCGCGTTCCACACGGTGCACGACGTCGGCTAATCTCGACCCGTGAAGTCCGCTGCCGAGACCGCCACGCCTGCGTGCCCGCTCGCGTCATGACGAACGCGCCGAACGCGCTCGACTGGACCACGACGCCGATCGGTTTGGCCGCGCTCGGCGTGTTCGTCGTCGCCTACGGGCTCGTCGTGTTCGAAGAGCGTACGCGGCTGCGAAAGTCCACCCCGGTGATGCTCGGCGCCGCGTTGATATGGCTGTTCGTCGCGGCCGGCGCCGCGACAGTGCCCGACACCGCTCCGCACGCCGCGAGCGACGCGTTCCGGCACGTGTTCCTCGAGTTCGCCGAGCTCTTCTTCTTTCTCGTCGTCGCGATGACCTACGTTTCCGCGATGACGGAGCGGAACGTGTTCGAAGCGCTGCGCGCCGAGCTGGTGAGCCGCGGGCTGAGCTACCGACAGCTCTTCTGGCTGACCGGCGTGCTCGCGTTCTTTCTCTCCGCCCTGCTCGACAATCTCACGACCGCGCTGGTCATGGCCGGCGTCGTGCTCGCCGTCGGCAAGGACGATCGGCGCTTCATCGCGATCGCATTCGTCAATCTCGTGGTCGCCGCGAACGCCGGCGGCGCCTGGAGCGCCTTCGGCGACATCACGACGCTCATGGTGTGGCAGGCCGAGAAGGTCCGGTTCTTCGAATTCTTCTCGATCTTCGTGCCGTCGGTCGTCGACTGGCTCGTGCCTGCTGTCGCGATGAGCCTGGTGATCGGCCCGGAGCGGCCCAGGATCGGGCGCGACGACGCCGACATTCGCTACGGCGGCCTCACGATCTGCACGCTGTTCGGCGTGACGATCGCGATCACCGTCGCCGGCAAGCAGCTGCTCGACGTCCCGCCCGTGTTCGGCATGATGACCGGCCTCGCGCTGCTCAAGGCGTTCGCATGGCGCATCGCCGAGGTCGAGCGGCGGCGCGAGTCCGCGCTGCTCGCGACCGACGTAGCGCCGGCAGGACTGGCACACGGGCGACCCGAGGCCGGCTACAGCATCTTCCGCATCATCGCGAACGCCGAGTGGGACACGCTGCTGTTCTTCTACGGCGTGCTGATGTGCGTCGGCGGACTCGCCGCACTCGGTTGGCTCGAGCTCGCATCGAGCGCGGTCTATGGCGATCTGGGCCACACGGTCGCGAACATCATCATGGGCGTCGCTTCGGCGATCGTCGACAACATCCCGATCATGTACGCGGTGCTGCGGATGGATCCCGCGATGGACCACGGCCAGTGGCTGCTCATCACCTTGACGACGGGCGTCGGCGGCAGCCTGCTCTCGGTCGGCTCGGCGGCCGGCGTCGCGCTGATGGGCGCGTCGCGCGGGCTCTACACGTTCTCGAGCCATCTGCGCTGGACGTGGGCGATCGCGCTGGGCTACGTCGCATCGGTCGCGACACACCTCGCGCTCAACGCCGGCGCGTTCGCAAACGGCGTCTGGCGATAAACTACGAGGCCGCCGGGGCCCTGGGCATCCACCCGACACCACGAATGCCGACCGAGATCCTCGTCGTACTCCTGCTGATCCTGCTGAACGCCTTCTTCGCGCTGTCGGAGATGTCCGTCATGACTGCGCGCAAGACCAAGCTGCGCCAGCTCGCGACGGAGCACAAGCGCGCGCAGATCGCGCTCGATCTCGCGGAGAAACCCGAACGGTTCCTCTCGGCGGTGCAGGTCTACATCACGCTGATCGGAATCCTGACGGGCTACTTCGGCGGCGAGGCGATCGCGGGCCAGCTCGCGAAGCGCATCGTGACGATCGACCTCGTCGCTCCGTACGCGCACGGCATCGCGGTCGCGATCTCGGTCGGCCTCATCCTGCTCGCGTCGGTCGTGCTCGGCGAGCTCGTGCCGAAGCGACTCGCGATCCTCCGCCCCGAGCTGATCGCCTCCTACGTCGGCGCGCCGATGCGCCTGCTCGCCGCGATCGCGAAGCCCGCGGTCGTGCTGCTCTCGGCGCTGACGAACGGGCTGCTCAGGCTGATGCGGGTGCGCGACTCGAGCGCCGAAAGCGTCAGCGAAGAGGAGATCAGGCTGCTGGTCGCCGAGAGCGCCGAGCAAGGCGTCATCGACGATGCCGAGCGCACGATGGTGAACCGCGCGCTGACGCTCGGCGACCGTCCGATCGAGAGCCTCATGACGCCGCGCACGCGCATCGCCTGGCTCGACCTCGAGGCGTCGCTCGAGGAGAACCTCGCGGTGATGCGCGAGACGCCGTACTCGCGCTATCCCGTCAAGCGCCGCACCTCGGCGGACGTCGTCGGGATCGTGCAGACCAAGGTGCTGCTGTCGTCGATCGGCACGAGCACGGTCGAGCTGTTCCGCGACATGGCGCCGGCGCTGTTCGTGCCCGACACGGCGCGGCCCGCGCATCTGCTCGAGACGTTCCGCGACGCCGAGGCGCCGCTCGCGCTCGTCGTCGACGAGTACGGCGAGATCCTCGGGCTCGTGACGCTGACCGACGTCGCGCTCGCGGTGCTCGGGCGCCATGCACAGACCGTCAACGAGTCGGGCGAGGCCGCGATCGTGCAGCGTGCCGACGGCTCGTGGCTGGTCGACGCCGCCGTGCCGATCGAGGACTTGCGCGAAGTGCTCGGCGGCGGCGCGTTGCCGCACGAGAACGAGCAGGAGTACCGCACCGCGGCCGGCATGATCATCGCGCACTTCGGCCGGATCCCGCAGGTCGGCGAGTTCTTCTCGTGGAACGCGTTCCGCTTCGAGGTCGTCGACCTCGACGGTGCGCGCGTCGACAAGCTGCTGGTCTCGCGCACGGTTCCGCCCGAACCGGACAACATGTAGCGCACGTCAGCTCGCGAGCACGCGCAGCGCCTGCGCGCGTGCGCGGCTCACCGGCAGGACCGTGCCGTCGCGCAGGCGCGCGACGACCTGGCCGTCGGTCTGGCGCACGAACGCCGCGACGCAGTCGAGGTTGACGAGGTGGCTGCGATGGATCCGCGCGAAGCGCGCCGGATCGAGCCGTTCCTCGAGCCGCGCGAGCGCGACGTGCACGAGGTGCGGGGTGCCGCCTGCGTGGACCGCGGCGTAGTCGCCGACCGCCTCGATCCGGACGATCGCATCCGCCGTGACCGGCACGATCGCGCGCCCGCTGCGAACGAAGATCCGCGTGATCGGGCCGCGCGCGAGCGCGTCCGCGAGTCGCTCGCCGGCGCCGGCCGCGGGCTCGCCGAACGCGGCGCGTACGCGCTCGAGCGTCGCGGCGAGCCGCTCCTCGCCGAACGGCTTCAAGAGATAGTCGAGCGCGCCGAGCTCGAACGCGGTGACCGCGTGCTCGGCATAGGCCGTCGTGAACACGACCTGCGGCACGTGCACGACGCGCCGCAGCACCTCGATCCCGTTCGCGCCGGGCATCGCGACGTCGAGGAACACGAGCTCGGGCTTGCGCGCGTCGATCGCGGCGATCGCCGCGGGGCCGCTGTCGGCCTCGCCGATGCAGTCGATCCAGTCGAACGCCTGCAGCATACGCCGCAGCCCGGCGCGCGCGACGGGCTCGTCGTCGACGATCAGCGTGCGGACGGCGCCGCGCGTCATGCGATGTTCCGCCGCGACCGCGCGGCCGGCGCCGGGACGACGAGGGTCGCGCGCGCGCCGCGCGGCGAGATGCGCTCGAGCGTCAGCGACGCGCCGCCGCCGTAGAGGCGCCGCAGCCGCTCGCGCAGTCGCGCGAGGCCGCTGCCCGCGTCGTCGGCGGGCGCTGCCCCGAGACCGACGCCGGTGTCCTCGACGCGTACGACCAGCGCGTCACCTTCCGTCGCCGCAGCGATCGTGATCGTGGTTGGTTCGACCGAGGGCGCGGCGCCGTGACGCACCGCGTTCTCGACCAGGGTCTGCACCGCGAACGACGGGACCTCGGCCTCGCGCGCGTCGTCGCCGACGTCGTAGCGAACCGCGAGCCGCGCACCGAACCGCAGGGCTTCGAGCGCGAGCCCGCGCGCGACGAACGCGAGCTCCTCCTCCAGCGTGACCAGATCGCGCCGTTCGTCGATC
>Ga0187892_10002288_pt1 | contig 39187 bp, 34 predicted proteins | sample MA1701073metaG_FD_139345 | JGI IMG/M metagenome (GOLD analysis project Ga0187892, IMG submission 139345) | Bio-ooze microbial communities from a basaltic lava cave in the Kipuka Kanohina Cave System on the Island of Hawaii, USA - MA170107-3 metaG ... | reverse complement strand
TTGCCGAGGGAGGTCTTGCCGACGCCGGGCGGGCCGACCAGGCACAGGATCGGGCCCTTCATCTTCTCGACGAGCGCCTGCACGGCCAGGTACTCGAGGATGCGCTCCTTCGGCTTCTCGAGCCCGAAGTGGTCCTCGTTCAGCGTGCGCTCGGCCTCGACGATGTCGTCGCGCTCTTCCTTGTAGTCGTTCCACGGCAGCGACAGCATCCAGTCGATGTAGTTGCGGACGACGGTGGCCTCGGCCGCCATCGGCGACATCAGCTTGAGCTTCCGGATCTCCTTCTCCGTCCGCTCGCGCGCGTCGTCGGGCATCTTCTTCGCCTTGAGCTGCTCCTCGAGCTCGGCGATCTCGTTCTTGAACTCGTCGCGCTCGCCGAGCTCCTTCTGGATCGCCCGCATCTGCTCGTTCAGGTAGTACTCCTTGTGGGAGCGCTCCATCTGCTTCTTGACGCGGCCGCGGATCCGCTTCTCGACCTCGAGCACCTCGATCTCGGCCTGGAGCAGCCCGAACACCTCTTCGAGCCGCTTGGCGGGATCGGACAGCTCGAGCAGGCGCTGGCGGTCCTCGAGCTTGAGGTTGAGGTGCGCCGCGACGGTGTCGGCGAGGCGCGCCGCCGCGCGGAGCTGCGTGACCGTGCCGAGCACCTCGGCCGGCACCTTCTTGTTCAGCTTGACGTAGTTCTCGAAGGTGCCGTGGATGCTCCGCACCAGCGCCTCGATCTCGGCGCCGGCCGGGTTGCCCTCCTCGATCAGCTCGATCGAGCAGGCGAAGAAGGGCTCCTGCTTGGTGAAGGCCGTGAGCCGGGCACGCGCGCGGCCCTCGACCAGCACCTTCACGGTCTGGTCGGGCAGGCGCAGCAGCTGGATGATCGAGCCGAGCGTGCCGATGCGATGGATGTCGCCCTCGTCGGGGTCGTCCTTCGTGGCCACGCGCTGCGCGGCGAGCAGCAGCTCGCGCCCGCCGGCCACCGCCTCCTCGAGCGCCTTGATCGACTTGGGGCGGCCCACGAAGAGCGGCACCACCATGGTCGGGAACACGACGATGTCGCGCAGCGGCAGCAGCGGCACGATGCGCGCGTCGCGCGGGGGCTGCGGCTGGGCCTCCTTCGGCCCGGTGCCGCCTTCGTCGCTCTTGAAGAAGGACATGGGGCGCCCCCTAGGCCGACTCGGCCTCGCGCTTGTACACCAGCAGCGGCGCGGCGCCCTGCTCGATCGTCTCCTCGCCCACGACGCACTCCTCGACGTCGTCGCGGGAAGGCGTCTCGTACATCAGCTCGAGCATCGCGTTCTCGAGGATCGCGCGGAGGCCGCGCGCGCCCGACTTGCGGATCAGCGCCTGGCGCGACACGGCGCGCAGCGCCCCGTCCGTGAAGCGCAGCCGCACGTTCTCGAACTCGAACAGCTTCTGGTACTGCTTCACGATCGCGTTCTTGGGCTTGGTCAGGATGTCGACCAGGGAGTCCTCGTCGAGCTCGTCGAGCGTCGCGAGCACCGGCACGCGGCCCACGAACTCGGGGATCATCCCGAACTTCAGCAGGTCCTCGGGCTGGACCTCCTTCAGGATCTCGCCGAGCTTGCGGTCCTTGCGGGTCTGCACGTCGGCCCCGAAGCCGATGCCCTTCACGCCCACGCGGCGCTGGATGATGCCGTCGAGGCCGACGAAGGCGCCGCCGCAGATGAACAGGATGTTCGAGGTATCGACCTGGAGGAACTCCTGCTGCGGGTGCTTGCGCCCGCCCTTCGGCGGCACGCTCGCCATGGTGCCTTCGATGATCTTCAGCAGCGCCTGCTGCACGCCCTCGCCGGAGACGTCGCGCGTGATCGACGGGTTCTCGCTCTTGCGGGCGATCTTGTCGATCTCGTCGATGTAGATGATCCCGCGCTGCGCCTTCTCGACGTCGTAGTTCGCGTTCTGGAGCAGGTTCAGGATGATGTTCTCGACGTCCTCGCCCACGTAGCCGGCCTCGGTGAGCGTGGTGGCGTCGGCGATGGTGAACGGCACGTCGAGGATCTTCGCGAGCGTCTGCGCGAGCAGCGTCTTGCCGGAGCCGGTGGGCCCGAGCAGCAGGATGTTCGACTTCTGCAGCTCCACCTCGCCGACGAACGACTGGTGCTCGACGCGGCGGTAGTGGTTGTGCACCGCCACGGAGAGGACCTTCTTCGCGCGATCCTGCCCGACCACATAGTCGTCGAGCACCGCCTTGATCTCGTGCGGCTTCGGCGTGCGCGACGTCTCGCGGCGCGGCTCTTCCTGGCCGTACTCCTCCGCGATGATGTCGTTGCACAGCTCGATGCACTCGTCGCAGATGTAGACGGTGGGGCCCGCGATCAGCTTGCGGACCTCCCGCTGGCTCTTGCCACAGAAGGAGCAGGAGAGATTGGCGTTGTCGTCCCGCTTGTTCTTCACGACCGCGAGGCTCCCCCTGCGCTGGCGCGCAGCCTGGTGCTGCCCTTCCCGGCTCCGGGCGCCGGACGATGGGCGACCACCTGATCCACGACCCCATAGACCCGGGCCTCTTCGCCCGACATGTAGTAGTCCCGTTCGCTGTCGCTGGCGATCTGATCGACCGGCCGGCCGGTGTGCTGAGAGAGCACCTCGTTGAGCCGGTCGCGGAGCTTCAGGATCTCGCGCGCCTGGATGTCGATGTCGGCCGCCTGCCCGCGCGCGCCGCCCCACGGCTGGTGCAGCATCACGCGCGAGTTCGGCAGCGCGCTGCGCTTGCCCGGCGCGCCGGCCGCGAGCAGCACCGCGCCCATCGACGCCGCCTGCCCCACGCAGAACGTGGAGATGTCGGGGCGGATGTACTGCATGGTGTCGTAGATGGCGAGGCCGGCGGTGACCGAGCCGCCCGGCGAGTTCACGTAGAGGTGGATGTCCGATTCGGGATCGTCCGCCTCGAGGAACAGCAGCTGCGCGATCACGAGGTTCGCGATCTCGTCGTGGATCTCGCCGCCGAGGAAGATGATCCGGTCCCGGAGCAGCCGGGAGTAGATGTCGTAGGCCCGCTCGCCACGGTGATCCTGCTCGACGACGATCGGGATGAGCGGCGGCATGGCTTGGTGGGCGCGGCGCCCGAACCTCCAGGTGACTCGGGGTATTCTAACGGCGCGCCGACCCTCGCGTGTTCCCCCCTCGAATCCGCGAGCGCCCGCCCACCCGATCGCCACCCGCGCGAGCGGGGCTCGAGCGGACGCTTCGGGCGCGCGACAACGGGCCTCAAGTGCCCGAAGTTTCGGCGACTTTAGCCCGCGAGGTCAGGAATTCAAGCGCTTTTTCTTCCGCGATGCGGACGCGCAGCGCGGGCGTGAGGCCGCGCTCCTCGTAGAGCGCGGCGAGGCGCGCGGGGGCGATGCCCTGCTCGCGCGCGATCTGGTCGATGCGCGCCTGCACCTCGTCGTCCGCGGCCTCGAAGCCCTGCTGGGCGGCGACCGCTTCGAGCAGGAGCGCGTCGCGCACCTCGCGCTCCGCCTCGGGCCGCCACGCCACGCGCCACTCGCCCATCCGCGCGTGCAGCTCCTCGTCCGACATCATCGAGGCGAGCTGGTCGTGCGCGGTCGAGAGCCGCTGCGAGAGCCGGCGGTCCACCAGTCCGGGCGGCACCTCGAACGGGGTGCGCTCGATCAGCGCGTCGAGCAGCGTGCGGCGCAGCGTCTCCTGCGCGCCGCGCTCGCGCCGCTCCGTGAGCGCCTCGCGCAGCCGCGTGCGCAGCGCCTCGAGCGTGTCGAGGCCCTCCTCGCCCAGCTCCTTCGCGAAGGCGTCGTTCAGCTCGGGCAGGCGCCGGCGCTGGAGCGCCTTCACCTCCACCGCGAACACCGCGGGCTTGCCGCGCAGATCGGCGGCGGCGTAGTCCTCGGGGAAGGTCACGGTCACGTCGCGGCGCTCGCCCGGCTGCGCCCCGCGGAGCCCGTCCTCGAAGCCGGGCACGAGCCGGCCCGAGCCGATCTCGACCGTGGCGCCCTCGGCGCTGCCGCCCTCGAAGGGCTGGCCGTCGATGCGGCCCTCGTAGTCGAGGGTGAGGATCGAGCCGTCGCCGGCGCGGGTCCCCTCCGGCTCGTCCTCGACGGGCGCGCGGCGCTGGCGCAGCGCCTCGAGCTCGCTCTCCACCTCGTCGTCGCGCACGAAGACCGCGGGGCGCGTCGCGGGCAGCCCATCGAGCGCGGGCAGCGCGAGGCTCGGCTTCACCTCGACCTCGGCCGTGTAGCGGAACGCCTGGCCCGGCTTCGGCGGCTCGGCCTCGATGCTGGGCTCGACCACGGGCGCGACGCCGCTGCGCTCCACCGCCGCCGGGAACGTCTCGTTCACGAGCAGGCGCTCGACCTCCTCCGCGACCGTGGCCCCGTAGAGCCGCTCGAGCACCGCCCGCGGCGTCTTGCCGGGCCGGAAGCCGCGCACACGCACGCTCTTGGCGAGGTCGCGGTACACGCGCTCGAACGCCTTCTGCACGACGTCCGCCTCGACCTCGACCGCGAGCGCGCGGCGCACCGGGCTGCGCTCGGACGCCGACACCGAGAAGGCCGGATGCTCGTGCGCGTGATCGTGGGAGTGATCGTGCGCGTGGTCGTGGTCGTGCTCGGGGTGCTCGTGCGGGGGCATCCGGACTCCTAGCGGGCTGGGGCGGTGCCGGGGACAGGATTCGAACCTGCACGTCCTCGCGGACGGTGGCTCCTAAGGCCACTGCGTCTGCCAGTTCCGCCACCCCGGCGCTGGAAGGCGCAGATGCTAGCAGCGGCCGCGCGGCCCACCGGTGCCTTCGTCGCGCAGAGAGCCGCAGCCGCGTGCACCGCCCCTGCCGCGCCGCAAGGGAGCCCGCGCAGCGAGCCGCAGGCGAGCGAAGTCAAGGCAGCGCGTACGCGGTCACGTGGTCGCCGAGCGGCGAGCCCACGTCGGTGTGGCCGCCCGGCGCGAGGACGAGCAGCTGCGGGCCGTCGGGCCGCACGCGGTACGTGATCGGCCCCGCGTGGAGGCCCGCCGGCAGCGACAGCGTGGTCACGAGCCTGCCGCTCGCCGTGTCGTAGACGCGCAGCACCGGGGCGCTCGTGCCGGCGTGGAACACGAGGCCGCTCGCGGTCGCGAGCGGCGGGCCGTAGCCGGGCAAGCCCGGATCGGCGGGCCCGGCGCTCGTCGAGACCGACCAGGAGATCTCGCCGCGGTCGAGGTCCACCCCCACCAGCCGCCCCCACGGCGGCGCGTTGCAGGGCACGCCGTCGTGCGCGAACAGCGTGCGCCCGTTCCAGGGATGCACCTGGTAGCGCAGCCCGGTGCCGCGCCCGGTGAGGATCCACCACAGGCCGCGCAGCGTGATGCCGCGCAGCGGCTGCGCCTCCCCGGTGCCGACGTCCTCGTCGGACACCTTGGTCACCTTCACCAGGTGCACGAGGTTGTTCACGGGCACCACGAGCAGGCGCCGTCCCGGGTCCCACGCCACGCCCGACCAGTTGACGCCGCCGCCGGTGAAGGGATGGAGCACGGAGCCGCGTTCGCTCGGCGGCGTGAAGATGCCCTCGTTGCGGAGGCCGACGAGCTTCTTCGCGCACGCGGCGCGGAACTCCGGCGTCGGCGCGTGGAGGTCCGCGTCCGTGATCCGGTGCGAGGTGAGCGGCGGCGGCTTCACGGGGAACGGCTGCGTGGGCCACGCCCGCTCGCCCGGCACGTCGCTCGCGGGCACGGGGCGCTCCTCGACCGGGAACAGCGGCGCGCCGGTCTCGCGGTCGAGCACGAAGAGCAGGCCCGCCTTCGTGGCCTGCACCACCGCGTCCACCTCGCGCCCGTCGCGCCGCAGCGTGACGAGCACGGGCGGCGCCGCGAGGTCGTAGTCCCAGAGGTCGTGGTGCACGGTCTGGAAGTGCCAGCGGCGCGTTCCGGTCGCGGCGTCGAGGGCGACGAGCGAGTCGGAGTACAGGTCCGCGCCCGGCCGGTCCCCGCCGTAGTGGTCGTCCGTCGCGGTGCTCACCGGCAGGAACACGAGGCCGCGCGCGAGGTCGGCATTGATCGTGGACCACACGTTCGCGGCGCCCGCGAGCGCCGTGCCCTTCTCCCAGGTCTCGAAGCCGGGCTCGCCCTCGTGCGGGATGGTGTGGAAGGTCCAGCGCAGCGCGCCCGTTCGCGCGTCGAAGCCCCGCACGTCGCCCGGCGGCGCGTTCGGCCGCAGCAGGTCCGCGATGGAGGAGCCCACGACCACGACGTCGCCCACCACCGTGGGCGGCGACGTCACGCCGTACTCCCACGGGTCGGCGACCGGCGCGATGCCGTCGAGCAGGTTCACGGCGCCGCCCTGCCCGAAGCCGGCGCACGGCGCGCCCGTCTTCACGTCGAGCGCGAACAGCCGCGCGTCGAGCGTCGCGAGGAACACGCGCTCCGCGCACGCGCCCGTCGCGGCGGCGTCGCGCCACGCGGCGACGCCGCGGTTGATCCACATGTTGGCGAACGCGGCTTCGCGATCGATCGCGGGGTCGAAGGCCCAGAGCTCGCGACCCGTCTCCGCGTCGAGCGCCACCGCGCGGCTGCGCGGCGTCGTGAAGATCAGCCGCCCGTCCCGCACGATCGGCGTGGACTCGAAGGCGCTGCCGGTCTGTCCCTCCACCGGGAAGCGGCCCTCGAAGGCGTCGCCGTGCCGGTAGCTCCAGACCTCCCGGAGCGCGCCCACGTTCGCGGCCGTGACGTCGCCGAGCGGGCTGTAGCGTCCGCCACCCGGCGCCCCCTCCGTGAAGGGCCAGTCGACCACCTCTCGGGCGCGGAGGGGTGAAACCCCGAGCACGCCTACCGCGATCCCCGCGACGAGCCCCACGCGCAGCAGCAGCATTCGCCCTCCTCGCGTGCTTGAATAGCGAAGGAGGCGCGCGCGCGATGGCGGAGGGCAAGGCCCGGGTCGGCGACGTCGAGCTGTGGTGGCAGGACTTCGGTCCGCGAGAGCGGCCGACCGTGCTGCTGGTGATGGGCGCGAACGCGCAGGCGATCTTCTGGCCGCCCGCGTTCTACGAGCCGCTCGTGGCCGCGGGCTATCACGTGGTGCGCTTCGACAACCGCGACATCGGCCTGTCGAGCTGGGTGGACTTCGCGAAGCAGCCCTACACGGTCGTCGACATGGCCCGCGACGCCGTCGGCCTGCTCGACGCGCTCGGCATCGAGCGCGCGCACTGGGTCGGCGCCTCGATGGGCGGGATGATCTCGCAGCAGGCCGCGCTCGATCACCCGGAGCGCGTGCGCTCGCTCACCTCGATCATGTCGTCGCCCGCCGGCCCGCAGGACGAGACCCTGCCGGGCATGGCGCCGAAGGTGCAGCGCGCGGTCGAGGCGCTGCAGTCGGGCGCGCTCGACCCGATCGACGCGACCGTGCAGCTGTTCGCGACGCTCACGGGCAGCCGCGCGCCCTTCGACGAAGCCCTGTTCCGCGCCGGCTTCATGCAGGGCGTCGCGCGCGGCGGCTTCAACCCCGCCTGCGCGCACGGTCTCGCGGTGGGCGCGTCGCCCTCGCGGCGGAAGCGCCTCGCGACGCTGCGCGTGCCGGCGCTCGTGATCCACGGCGACGAGGATCCGATCCTGCCGCTCGCGCACGGCGAGGCCACGGCCGCCGCGATCCCCGGCGCCAAGCTCCTGGTGCTGCGCGGCGTCGGCCACGACTTCCCGCCGAGCGCGATCCCCGAGTACGTCGATGCGGTGCTCGCGCACCTGCGGGCCCACGACTGAGGAGGCACCCGATGAGTTCCCAAGCTCGGCGCTGCATGGCGATCGTCCTGCTGGTCGCCTTCCCGGCGCTCTCGTGTTCGACGCTGGCCGAGAAGACGAGCGACAACCCGAAGGCGGTGCTCGGCAGCCTGGGCGGCGCTGCGGTCGGCGCCGGCATCGCTGCGCTCGCGCACGGGAATCCAGCCGCGATCGTGATTTCCGCCGTCGCGGGCGGCCTGATCGGCGGCGCGATCGGCCACCACCTGGACAACAAGGACAAGCAGCTGGCCGAGCAGACGGCGGCGAGGGCCTTCGAGAACAACCACACCGGCCAGGGGTCCACGTGGAAGAACCCCGACACCGGGAACTCGGGCACGGTCACGCCGACCAAGACGTACCAGTCCGCGAGCGGCCAGTACTGCCGCGAGTACCGCCAGGACGTGATGATCGGCAACGAGAAGCACCAGGCCTACGGCACCGCCTGCCGCCAACCCGACGGCAGCTGGAAGATCCAGAGCTAGGTGCGAGGAGAATCCATGCGTCGCACCATCGTCCGCTTCGTCCTGGCCGCCGTGCTCGCGCTCGCCGCGGCCCCGGCGCTCGGCAAGGAGCCCGCGCCCGCCCACGACCCGCGCGTCGCATTCGCGGAGACCGACCAGAACAAGGACGGCCGCGTGGACCGCGAGGAGTTCCACCTCCGCATCGTGGAGGTCTTCTTCCACGGCGACCGCGACAAGGACGGCTACATGACGACCGAGGAGCTCACGAGCGTCGTCGTGTTCCCGGAGGACTTCGCCGACGCCGACCGCGACGAGGACGGCCGCATCTCCCTCTACGAGTTCGTGCGCATCCGCTCCGCGACCTTCGACGAGGTGGACGGCGACAAGGACGGCTTCCTCTCGGTCGACGAGGTGGTGGCGGCGTACGAGGTGAGGGACTGAGCTGGTGAGCGCGGAAGGGATCGAACCTTCGACCTAGGGATTAAGAGTCCCTTGCTCTACCAGCTGAGCTACGCGCCCACGAAGCGCCGAACGGTACGGGCCGGCGCTGCCCCGGGCAAGGGCGGGGGTCAAGAGGCGCCCCCGCGCGTCCGATAGGCCGGCTCGCATGGCCACGCTTCTCGACGTCGGCGACGCTGCCCCCGACTTCACGCTGCCCTCCACGGAGGGGCCGCTCAACCTGTACGAGCGGCTGCGCGACGGCGCGGTGCTGCTCGTGTTCTACCCGAAGGACGACACGCTCGTCTGCACGCGCCAGCTCTGCAACTACCGCGATCACCTCACCGCCTTCCGCGCGCTGAACGTGGACCTGATCGGCATCAACCACGACGACCTCGCCTCGCACGCCTCGTTCGCGAAGCGCTACCAGCTCCCCTTCCCGCTCTGCTCCGACCCGGAGCGCGTGGCGTGTCGCGCGTACGGCGCTCTCACGGGCACGTGGAACGCGCGGCGCGTGGCGTTCCTCGTGGGCGAGGACGCCCGCATCTGGTGGCGCCACGCGGAGCTGCGCCTGTTCCATCGCGAGGCGAAGGAGCTGCTCCAGGTGATCCAGGAGCTGCGCGCTTCACGCTGAGCCCCAGCCCCCGCCGCCCGGCGTCTCGATGCGCAGGCGGTCGCCCGCCGCGAGCGCAACGGTTGCTCGCCCGGACAGCTCCAGGGAGACGCCGTCCGCTCGGATGAGCAGGTTGCGTCCCGGGGCGCCCGGCGCACCGCCGGCGAGGCCGAAGGGCGCCCGTGCGCGGCGCTCCGAGAGGATCGAGGCGGTCACGGTCGCGGTGAGCTCGAGCTCGCGCACCAGGCCGTCGCCGCCCGCGAAGCGCCCGCGCCCGCCCGAGCCGTGCCGCAGCGCGAAGCGCCGCACGATCACCGGCGCGCGCGACTCGAGCACCTCCGGATCCGTGATGCGCGTGTTCGTCATGTGCACGTGCACGCCGGACGCGCCCGCGAAGCCCGGCCCTGCGCCGGCGCCGCCGCCGATCGTCTCGTAGTAGCCGAAGCTCTCGTCCCCGAACGCGAGGTTGTTCATGGTGCCCTGGCTGGCGGCGGCGCGTCCCATCGCCGCGAGCAGCACGTCCACCACGCGCTGCGAGGTCTCGACGTTCCCGCCCACCACGGCTGCGCCGGGCGGCGGGTCGAGCAGCGAGCCCTTCGGCACCACGATCTCGACCGGCGCGAGACAGCCGCCGTTCAGCGGGATGCGCTCCGCCACCAGGCAGCGCAGCGCGTAGATCACCGCCGACTCCACCACGGCGCGCGGCGCGTTCAGGTTGCCCGCGAGCGCCGCCCCGGTACCGCTGAAGTCGATGCGCATGCGCTCGCCCGCGACGGTGAGCCGCACGCAGACGGGCGTGCCGTCGTCGAGCGCGTCCTCGAACGCGTGCTCGCCGTCGCCGAGGCGCGCGATCTCGCGCGCGACCTTCGCGCCGGCCGCCGCCTGGAGCTCGGCCATGCTGAGCTCGACCGGCTCCATGCCCTGCTCGGCCACCAGCGCGGCGAGCTGCGCGGCGCCGGCGCGGTTCGCGGCCACGAGCGCCTCGAGGTCCGCCACGTTGTCGTCCGGGTTGCGCGCGGGCCAGCGCGCGCCCGCGAGGCGCCGCCGCAGCTCCGCCTCGTCGAAGCGGCCGTCGCGCACGAGCGGGAACGCGGAGAGCAGCACGCCCTCCTCCTCCAGCGTGCGCGAGTCCGCTGGCATCGAGCCCGGGCTGGTGCCGCCGAGGTCCGCGTGGTGGCCGCGGCTCGCCACGAAGAAACGCAGTACGCCGGCCAGGAACACCGGGCTCACCACCGTCACGTCGGGCAGGTGCGAGCCGCCCTGCGCCGGGTCGTTGCTGACGATCGCGTCGCCTTCGCGCAGGTCGGGGATCGCCGCCCGCACCGCGCGCACGGTGGCGCCCATCGCGCCGAGGTGCACGGGGATGTGCGGCGCGTTCGCGACCAGGCCGCCGGCCGGGTCGAACACCGCGCAGGAGTAGTCGAGGCGCTCCTTGATGTTGGTCGAGACGGCGGTGTTGCGGAGCACGGCGCCCATCTGCTCCGCGATCGACATGAAGCGGCTGCCCATCACCTCGAGGCGCACCGGATCCGCGCGCGAAGCGCCGGCCGGCGGGGCGGGCGCGCCGGCCACGTCAGTCACCACGAGCAGCCCGTCCTCGCGCAGCTCCGCGCTGAAGCCGGGGTCGAGCACGATCGTGCTCGCGTCCTCGAGCACGATCGCGGGGCCCGCGAGCCGCTCGCCCGGGCGGAGCGCCTCGCGGTCCACCAGCGCGGCCCGCACGGAGCCGGCGCCCGGGAACCAGACCGTGGCCTCGCGGCGCGCGGCGGGCCGCGCGGCCTCGCGGCGCGCGGCGGGACGCGCCCTGGCGGGCGCACGCAGCGCCGGCGCGGCCTCGCGCGCGGCGGCGCGCACGCGCGCGGTCGTCACCTCCACCGCGCGGCCGGCCCGCGCGTAGCCGAAGCGCTCGGCATGCGCCGCGGCGAAGGCGCGCGCCCAGTCGCCGTCCGCGGGCTCGCTCACGGCGAGCGCCGTCTCGGCGCCCGCGTAGCGCAGGTCGAGCCGCCGCTCCGTCCGCACCTCGCCCGGCGCGACGCCTTCCGCGGCGAGCGCCGCGCGCCCCTCTGCCTCGAGCTGCGCGAGCAGCTCGAGCGCCCGCGCGGGCGCCGCGCCGCGCGCGCCGAGGGGCTCGCGTCCCGCGTCGTGCTGGCCGTCCCAGCTCCGCTCCGCGAGGCCGATGCCGTACGCCGAGAGCAGGCCCGCGAGGGGATGCAGCAGGACCGTGCGGATGCCGAGCCGGCGCGCCACGGCGCAGACGTGCTGCCCGGCCGCGCCGCCGAAGCCCACCAGCGCGAAGCCGCGCGGATCCACGCCGCGCCGCACCGACACCTCCTGGATCGCCTGCGCCATCCGCGCGTTCGCGACCTCGACGAAGCCCGCCGCCACCTGCTCCGGGGTGCGCGGCAGGCCCGCCGCCGCGAGCTCGCGCGCGAGGCGCGCGAGCGCCGCCTCGACCGGCTCGCGCACCAGCGGCAGCGGGAAGCGCTCGGGGCGGACGCGGCCGAGGAACAGGTTCACGTCCGTGAGCGCGAGCTCGCGCGCCGCGGCTCGCCCGTAGCAGAGCGGCCCGGGCTCGGCGCCCGCGCTCTCGGGCCCGACCTCGAACCGGAAGCCGTCGAAGCGGCAGAGCGAGCCGCCGCCGGCCGCGACCGTGTGGATGCGCAGCATCGGGGCGCGCACGCGGATGCCGGCCACGAGCGTCTCGAAGGCGCGCTCGCTCGCGCCGTCCACGATCAGCGAGACGTCGGTGGAGGTGCCGCCCATGTCGAAGCCGATCGCGCGCGCGAAGCCCGCGCTCGCGGCCACCCGCGCCGCGCCCACCACGCCGCCCGCCGGCCCCGAGAGCAGCGCGTTCGGCCCGCGGAAGCGCGCCGCCTCGGTGAGGCCGCCCGAGGACTGCATGAAGCGCAGCTTCGCCTCGGGCAGGGCCGCGGCGAGCTTCTCGACGTGGCGGCGCAGGAGCGGGGTCAGGTAGGCGTCCGCTGCGGCCGTCTCGCCGCGCGCGAGCATGCCCTGCTCGCGCGCCAGCTCGGCCGAGCCCACCACGTGCGCGAAGCCGGCCTCGCGCGCGAGCACCGCGACGCGCTCCTCCCACGCCGGGTCGAGATAGGCGTGGATGCCGACGATCGCGACCGACTCGAAGCCAGAGCGAAGCGCGGCCGCGAGCGCCTCGCGCGCGGCCGTCTCGTCGAAGGCTTCGAGCGCGCGCCCGCGCGCGTCGCCGCGCCCCGGCAGCTCGAGCGCGCGCGCGCAGAGCGGCGGCGGCTTCTCGATCGCGAGCGCGAACAGCTCGGGGCGCTCCTGGGTGCCGATCTCGAGCAGGTCGCCGAAGCCGGTCGAGGTCACCAGCAGCGTGCGCGCGCCGCGCCGCTCGAGCAGCGCGTTGGTCGCGACCGTGGTGCCGAGCTTCACCGTGCAGGGCGGCGAGCCGGCGCCGGCCTCGCGCAGCAGCGCCGCCACCGCCTCCGCGGGCGCCGTGTCCGAGGACAGCAGCTTGCGCGTGCGCAGCCCGCCCTCCGGATCCACCGCGATGACGTCGGTGAAGGTGCCGCCGCGGTCGATCCAGAACTGCCAATCCCTCAAGTGGATTCTGAAGGAGGGCGGCCGTAGAGCGCGGCGCGCAGGTCGAGCGCGAGGCGCTTGCCGTCGAGGCGGAGGTGGCGCGGGTTGCGGCCCGGGGCGCGCACCGCGAGCGCGATCCGCTCCGAGTCGAGGTCCGAGGGGGTCGCGAAGCCGAACACGCCGCCCGGCCCGGTGGCGCCGCGCGCCAGCACGAACGGCGCCTCGCCGCCGCGATGCCCCTCGACCACCACCTCGGCGCCCTCGACGCCCGGCTTCTCGCCGCTCGGCAGCGCGTCGTTGTCGCAGACGAGCGCGCGGGCGGTGCGTCCGTCCGGCGCGCGCTCCACGGCGACCGCGAGGTCGCGCAGCCAGATCATGGGCTCGGCCACCACCGCCTCGAGGCCCTTGTTGCGCACGTGCCACGCCGGGTTCGCGCGGAGCGAGACGTCCTGCGGCGCCATGCCGTGGTCGGCGCTCACCACGAAGAGCGTCTCCTCGAACAGGCCGAGCGAGTCGAGCAGCGCGAGCACGCGGCCGATGCGGCGGTCGCTCTCTTCGAGCGCGTCGCGGAGGCCTGCGTGGTGCGGGCCGTAGTCGTGGCCGGCGCCGTCCGTGAGCACCAGCTCGTGGTAGACGAAGTCGGGGGGCGGGAGGTCCTCCCGAGTGAACAGCTCGATCACCTGCGCCACGCCGCGCGTGTCGAGCACCGATTCGTTCAGCACGCCCTCGAAGCCGTCGGCCTTCCAGCGCGGATTCTGGTCCGCGGCGAGGTCGAGCGTGAGCGCCTTGAGCCGCGCGCGGTCGCCGAGGTTGCGGCCTTCGAGCACGGCGTGGCGGGCGGAGCGGCCGAAGGGCGCGTGGATCGCGGCCGTCATGCAGCCCGGGCGCGCGCGGTGGAACGCCTCGGCGAGGCTCTCGACCCCGCCGTTCGCGAAGCCCTCGGTGCGCACCTGCTGGCCCTGCGGCGAGACCGTCTCGCGCTTCTCGCGGAGGTAGTACGTCGGGTTCACCACGTCGTGGTGGCCGCACCAGGCGCCGGTGCCGATCGTGGTGTGGCTCGGCCAGGTGATCGACGGGAACGTCACGATCGAACCCGAGGCGAGGACGGCGGCGCGCTCGCGGAGGCGGCGCAGCGCGGGGAGCGCCGCGGGGTCTCGGGCCAGGCGGTCCTCGAGCTCCGTCTGGTGGAGGCCGTCGAGCAGGAAGATGTAGAGGCGGCGCGGGGCCTTGCCGCCCCTTTCGAGGATCTCCTCGAGCACGCGGCCGTCCTGCCGGGCGAGCAGCACGTCGGGGGCGACGCCGCGCTCGCTCGCGGTGCGGCCGCTGGCGTCGGCGCCGTCGATGCGCGGGAAGCCGAGCGCCGCGAGGCAGGTGGGCGCGATGTCCACGGCGCGCGCCGCGAGCTCGTGCACGCCCGCGCGGACGCCCGGCCCGCTGAGCCAGAGCGGCGCCCGCGACTGGCGCACGTGCAGCCCGCCGTGCGTGCCGGGCTGGAGGCCCTGGCACCAGTCGCGCGGCGAGATCGCGAGGTCGGGCGCGTTCGGCGAGTCGAACAGCTGCGCGACGCGCTCGTACGCGAACGGGTAGCTCTGCTGCGCCGGCGCCACGAAGCGGCGGGCAGGATCCTCCGCCGAGAAGCCCGACGCCGCCGCGGCCGCCTGCTCCTCGGCCACCGTGCGGAGCGCGTGCGGGTCCTGGTTCGCGAGCGGGTTCTCGCCGAGCACCTCGAGCAGCTCGAAGGCGAGGCGACCGTCGTCGCCGAGCACCCGGCGGAAGCGCACCAGGCCGCGCGCCGACCACGCCTCGTACGCGCCCGGCTCGTCGCCCTCGCCCGCTCGCCAGGTGAGGACGAGGTCCATCTGCCCGGCGACCTCGGGGTCGCGCAGCAGGGCGAGGATCGCGCGGTTGCCCGACTCCTCCTGCTCGGCGTCGAGGCCCTGCCCGCCCAGGCGCTCGGGACCGTGGATGCGCATGCGCCGATGCTATCGGCGGCGCAGGCGGCGCGCGATGCGGAGCAGCGCCTCGCGCGTGGGCGCGTCGCCGAGCTGGTACGCGAGCGGCAAGCCGATCGCCGCGAACGCGAGGCCGCCGGCCGCGAGCGCGAGCGCCGCCGCGAGCGTCCCGGCGCCGGCGCGCGCGGCCGCCTGCTCCGCCGCGAAGAACCCGGCGGCGGCGGCGGGCGCAGCGGCCGCGAGCGTCCGCATTCCGGTCCCGAGCAGCGCCCCGAGCGCCGGCGCCCCGTGCCAGCGACGCGCGAAGCCGAGCGTGACGAGCGCGCTCAGCGAGATCGAGAGCGTGCCCGCGAGCGCGAGGCCCGTGGCGCCGAGGTGCGGCCCGAGCGCCGCGTAGAGCGGCAGCGCGCCGAGAGAGACGGCCGTCGAGAGCGCCATCGGCCGCCACATCTCGCCGCGCGCGTAGAAGGGGCGCACCGCGAGCGTCTGCACGATCCAGCCCGGCACCGCGAAGGCGAACACGCGCAGCGCCTCCACGACGGGCACCGCGTCGGCGGGCGTGAAGGCGCCGCGCACGTACACGAAGGCCACCGCGGGCGCAGCCACGGCGAAGAGGCCCGCGCCGAGCAGCACGCCGAGCGCGAGGCTCGCCTGCAGCGAGCGGTTCACGAGCCGGTCCAGCTCCGCGCGCCGCCCCTCGGCCACGTAGCGCGAGAGCGTGGGCAGCGCAGCGGTCGCGACCGCCTGTCCCACCAGCGCCACCGGGACCAACAGCAGCTGGCGCGCGTAGCGCAGGGTCGCGATGGTGCCCTCGCCGAGCCGCGCGCCGAACCAGCGGTCGTACCACTCGTCCACGGTGAGCAGCGAGGCGCCGAGCGCCAACGGCGCCGCGAGCATCAGGTACGCGAGGAAGTCCGGATCGCGCGGCGCGATCCGCACGCCGAGCGGCACGCGGCCGCGCGCCTCCCAGAGCGCCGAGCCGAGCGCGCCCACCACCGCGCCGCCGAGCGCGCCCCACGCGAAGCCTTCCACGCCCGTCGCGCCGGCCAGCGCCACGCCGCCCGCGATGATGCCGAGGTTGTAGAGCAGCGGGGCCGCGGCCTGGGAGCGGAAGTGGCCGTCCGCCATCAGCGCGGCGCGGAGGATGCCGCCGCACACGAAGCAGAGCTGCGCAGGCAGCACGATGCGCGTGAGGCGCACGGTGAGCGCGTGCACCTCGGGCGGGAACCCGAACTGCCAGGCCACCAGGGGATCCGCCCACACGAACAGCGCGAGGGTCGCCGCCAGCGTGATCGCGCCCATCGTGCCGAACGCGGTGGCCGTGAAGCGGTGCCCCGCCGCCGCGCCGCGCTGCTTGCGGATGCGCTCGTATACCGGCAGGAACGCGATCGAGAGCGCGCCGCCCGCGAGCAGGTGGTTGAGCAGGTCGGGCAGCATGAAGCCGGCCGAGTAGGCGTCGGTCTGCGCGTTGAGGCCCACCACGCCCGCCAGTACCACGTCGCGCGCGAAGCCGAGCAGACGCGACGCGAGCACGCTCGCCGCGAGCAGCAGCGCCGCGCCGGCGACACGCTGGCCGGCCGACCGACCCGGCTGCGCCTCCTCCACGCCCCCTCCCCCGTGGCGGCGGAGGATACGCACCTCCCTCTGTGCCGCCCGCACGAGCGGCAGCCCGCAGGCTCGCGAAGGAGAGCTCGCGCCAACGCCCGAGTCGCGGGGGCCGGGAGGGCGTTGCTGCGCAGGCGCGGTACGGAAGGCGGCGGCCGCACCCCTCGCGTGTCACGCGAAGGGGCCACGACAACCGAGCGCGAGCGAGTCCGCGAGCGAGCGTGGCCGGTAGCGGCCACGAGGTCCCGCCCCTCCTCCACCCGCTCCGCACGCCTCCACCTCGAGCGCCGAAGCAGCGACCCCTCCCGGCCCCGACCTCGACCCCGTTTGCGCCCGCGCCGGCTCCCGAGTCGCGAGGGCCGGGAGGGCGTTGCTGCGCAGGCGCGGTACGGGAGGCGGGGGCCGCACCCCTCGCGTGTCACGCGAAGGGGCCACGACAACCGAGCGCGAGCGAGTCCGCGAGCGAGCGTGGCCGGTAGCAGCCACGAGGTCCCGCCCCTCCTCCACCCGCTCCGCACGCCCCCACCTCGAGCGCCGGAGCAGCGACCCCTCCCGGCCCCGGCCCCGACCTCCTCAGCGGCCCGGGTTGGGCTCGCGCCAGAGCCTCCCATCGAAGCTCTCGACGATCACCTCGTCGCCCTCGCGGCCCTTCACGTAGGAGTAGTCGAGGGGCACCTTCCCGTACGGCGTGTCGAGCACGTAGAGCGGGATCGCGAAGCCGCTGGTGCGGCCGCGCAGCGCGCGGAACAGCTCGATGCCGCGCTCGATCGGCACGCGGAAGTGCGCGGTGCCCTCGAGCAGCTGCGCCTGGTAGCAGTAGTACGGCCGGACGCGCATCCGCACGAGGCCCTCGCAGAGCGCCTTCATGGTGGCGACGTCGTCGTTCACCCCGGCCAGCAGCACGCTCTGGTTCCCGACCGGGCAGCCCGCGCGCAGCAGCCGGTCGCAGGCCGCCGCGGCCTCGGGCGTGAGCTCCTTCGGGTGGTTGAAGTGCGTGTTCACCCAGATCGGGTGATGGCGCTCGAGCAGGCGACACAGCTCGTCCGTCACGCGGAAGGGCAGCGTCACCGGGTAGCGCGTGCCCAGCCGGATCAGCTCGACGTGCGGGATCGCGCGCAGCTCGCCGAGCAGCCAGCCCAGCTTGTCGTCCGCGTAGGTGAGCGGATCGCCGCCCGTGAGCAGCACGTCGCGGATCTCGGGCGTGGCGCGGATCCAGGCCAGCGCCGCCTCGAGCTCGCGCCGCTGCATGGTCCAGTCCTCGTCGCCCACCATGCGCTTGCGCAGGCAGTAGCGGCAGTAGAGCGCGCACTCGTTGTTCACGCAGAAGGCGATGCGGTCGGCGTAGACGCGCACCACGTTCTTGACCGGCGAGTGCGCCACCTCGTCGAGCGGGTCGGCGAGGCCCGCGGGGTCGTCGAGCTCGGCGAGCCGCGGCACCACCTGCTTGCGGATCGGGCAGTCCGGGTCGTCCGGGTCCATCAGGCTGGCGTAGTACGGCGTGATCACGAAGCGGAAGCGCTCGGCCAGAGCCGAGATCGCCCGGGCCTCGTCCGCCGTGGGCTTCACGTAGCGCGCGAGGTCTTCCGCCGTACGGATGCGGTTCCGCATCTGCCAGGTCCAGCTCGTCCAGTCGCTCATGCGAGCCCCAGCCGCGCGAGGCCGAGCGCGAGCACCTCGGCGAGCAGGTCCTCGAGCGTGCGCCCGAGCAGCTCGGCCACGATCGCGAAGGAGCCCTCGCGCGCGAAGGTGGGCAGCGGGTTCAGCTCCAGGAAGACCGCGCGGCCGGCGGCGTCGAGGCGGAAGTCGGCGCGCGCGAAGTCGCGGCAGGCGAGCGCGCGGAAGGCGCGCACCGCGAGCGCCCCGAGCTCGGCTTCGAGCGCGGGTGAGAGCGCGCCGGGCAGCACGTGCGCGAAGCCGCCCGACGGAGCGAACCGCTCGAGCGCGTGGAGCCCGATCCCCGTGCGCGCCTCGAGCGCGCGCTGGAGCACGGGCAGCGCGCGCGGCGGCTCGTTCCCGATCAGCGTGACCGTGTACTCCGCGCCCGGCAGGAACGGCTCGATCAAGGCCGGCTGATGGTAGTCGCGGGCGATGCGCGCCACCTCGCGCGCGAGGGCGGCGGCGTCCTCGACGCGCGAGCCCGGCGTGATGCCCTTCGCGGTGCCCTCCCAGCGCGGCTTCACGAACAGCGGGAACGGCCCGGGCAGCGCGAGGCCGCCCAGCTCCGCGGCGGACGCCGCGCTGGCGTAGCCCGCGACGGGCACGCCGGCCGCGCGTACCAGGTCCAGCGTCCAGGCCTTGTCGAGGCTCGACGAGAGGGTGAGGGCATCCGAGCCAAGTGCCGGGATTCCCGCCATTTCGAGCAGCACCGGCGCCCAGGCCTCGCGGTTCCGCGTCCCCCAGCCTTCCGCGATGTTCCAGGCCGCATCGAGCTTCGGGAGCGCGCCGCGCCCGAGCGCGCCGAGCAGCTCGCGCGGGCTCCCGAGGCGCACCGCCTCGTGCCCGGCGAGACGGATCCCGCCCTCGAGCGCCTCGATCGTCTCGATCGGCTCGTACTCGGCGTCGGCGTCGGACGGACCGCCCGGCGCGCTCCCGAGCAGGTCGTAGACGAGGCCGATGCGGAGCGGGGAGCCCATGGCGAAAAGAGAGTATTAACCTGCGCGCCATGCCGCTCCTCGACCGCATCGAACGCGTGGGCAACGCGCTGCCGGATCCCATCACGCTCTTCGCCGCGGGTGCGCTGCTCGTGATGGGGCTCTCGCAGCTCGCCGTGAGCCTCGACTGGCAGGTCGAGAAGACCGTGGCGCGGGACGTGCGCGAGGTCGTGCTCGGCGCGGACGGCGCGCCTCTGGTCGACGCCGCCACCGGCCAGGCGCTCACGCGCGCCGTGGTGGACCCGGTCACCGGCCTCGTGCGGCGCGAGTCCGCGCGCGAGCCCGTGCGCGCGAAGAGCCTGCTCTCCAGCGACGGGCTCTACTGGGCGCTCTCGAGCCTGGTCGAGAACTTCAAGAGCTTCCCGCCGCTCGCGATCGTGCTGGTCGGCATGCTCGGCATCGGGCTCGCCGACCGCACGGGCTTCCTCGGCGCGGCGCTCAAGGGCCTCCTGCTCGCGATCCCGGCGCGGGCGCTCACGCCCGCCGTGGTGTTCGTGGGCATCCAGTCGCACATGGCGCTCGACGCCGGCTACGTCGTGCTGCCGCCCATCGCCGCCGCGCTGTACGCGGCGGTGGGCCGCTCGCCGCTCGCGGGCGTGGCCGCGGTGTTCGCGGGGGTCGCGGCCGGCTTCGGCGCGAATCTGCTGGTCACGAGCCTCGACGCGATCCTCGCCGGCTTCAGCGAGGCGAGCGCGCGCATCCTGGACCCGCACTACGCGGTGGCGGCCACCGCGAACCTGCACTTCATGATCGCCTCCACCTTCCTGCTGACGGCCGTGGGCTGGGCGGTGACGGCGCTCTGGGTCGAGCCGCGGCTCGCCGCGAAGCCCGCGGAGGAAGGCGGCCCGAGCCAGACCGAGGCGCGCGGCGACGCCGCGCTCGGCGCCGACGAGCGCCGCGGCCTGGGGGTCGCCCTCGCCGCCGGCGGCGCGGCGCTGCTGCTCCTGCTCGCGGCGGCGTGGTGGCCGAGCGGCCCGCTCCACGGCCTCGCGCCCGACGGCCGCTTCCCGCGCTGGGTGGCCGCCATCATCCCGCTCGTGTTCGTGGGCTTCTTCGTGCCGGGGCTGGCCTACGGGATCGCGACGCGGCGGATCCAGAACGACCGCGACGTCGCGCGCCTGCTCGGCGAGACGATGGCCGGCATGGGCCCCTACGTGGTGATGGCGTTCTTCGCGGCGCAGTTCATCGAGTACTTCCGCTGGTCGGGGCTCGGCGAGATGCTCGCGATCAGCGGCGGCCAGTTCCTGGTCGCCGCCGAGCTGCCGCGCGCGCTGCTGCTGCTCGGCTTCATCTTCGTGGTGTGCATCGCGGACCTGTTCATCGGCTCGATGTCCGCGAAGTACGCCTTCATGGCGCCGGTCTTCGTCCCCATGTTCATGCAGGTGGGCATCAGCCCCGAGCTGACGCAGGCCGCCTATCGCATCGGCGACTCCTTCACGAACGTGGTGACGCCCCTGAACCCGTACGTGGTGGTGATCCTGGTCGTGCTGCAGCGCTGGGCGCCGCGCGCGGGCCTCGGCACGCTGCTCGCGCTGATGCTGCCCTACGCGCTCAGCTACGCGGTCGCCTGGAGCGGGCTGCTCGTCGGCTGGGTCGAGCTCGGCCTGCCGCTCGGGCCCGGCGGACCGCTCGGCTACACGCCGGGGGGCTGAGACCACCAGCGCGCGAGGCCCGCGTAGCCGCGCGCGGCGGTGCGCAACGGGTCCTCTTCCGTGTCGCGCTCGACGAACACGTGGCGCACGCCGCCGCGCTCGGCCGCGGCGAGCGCGCGGTCGAAGTCGACCAGGCCGCTCCCGACGTCGAGGTCCTCGCCGCGCGCGTTGGTGTCCTTGGCGTGACAGAGCGGGAAGCGCCCCGCGTGCGCCTGGAACAGCGCCGCCGGGTCGGCGCCGCCCGCCACCGTCCAGCACAGGTCGAGCTCGAAGCCCACGCGCGCGGGGTCGGTCTCCGCGAGCAGCAGCTCGAGGCCGCTCCGGCCCGGCTCGACCGGGCGCAGCTCCACGTGGTGGTTGTGATACGCGAAGGCCAGGCCGGCGCGCGCGCAGCGTTCGCCCGCGCGGTTCAGGAACGCGGCGATGCCGCGGTAGCCGTCGGCCGGCAGGTCCTCGCGCAGCGCGACGCCCTTCGGCCCGAACGAGACGAGCTCCTTGGCGGTGGCGGCGACGAGGTAGCGCGCCCCGAGCGTCGCGGCGCGCTCGATCGCTTCGTCGAGTGCGGCGCCGTTCTCGGGATCGAGGAAGGCGTGCCAGGAGGGCGCGGCGAGGCCGAGCGCGTCGAAGCGGCGGCGCGCCTCGGCGGGCGTGCGCCCGAACAGGTCCGAGCCCTCGACCTCGCGATAGCCGAGCTTCGCGAGCGCCTCGAGCGTGCCGTCGAAGTCGCGCGCGAGCAGGCTGCGCGCGGTGTAGAGCTCGAAGCCGGGCGCGAAGCGGCGCATGGCGCGCAGCATGGCCCAAGGACGCCGGGTTCGCGACGCTTCGCCGCATGCCCGACCTCGACCGCCTCGTCCTGCTGCCGCGCCCGCGCCGCCTCGAGGCCCGCGGCGGCGAAGGAGCGCCGCGAGGCGGCGAGGGAGCGCCGCGAGGCGCCGCCGCGGAGCTCCGGCCCGACGCCTCGCTCCCGCGCGATGCGTTCACGCTCGAGATCGGCGGCGGCGCGGTGCGCATCCGTCACGGCGGCGGCGGTGCACGGCGCTACGCGGAGGAGACGCTGCGCCAGCTCCGGCAGCAGTCGGGCGCCGCCCTGCCCGCGCTCCGCATCGACGACGCGCCCGACTTCCCGGTGCGCGGCTACATGCTCGACGTGAGCCGCGACCGCGTGCCCACGCGCGACACGCTGGCAAGGCTCGTCGACCTGATGGCGCTGCTGCGCCTCAACCACCTCGAGCTCTACACGGAGCACACCTTCGCCTATCGCGATCACGAGACGGTCTGGCGCGACGCCTCGCCGATCACGCCCGAGGACGTGCGCTGGCTCGACGCGCTCTGCCGCGAGCGCGACATCGAGCTGTCCGCGAACCAGAACTGCTTCGGCCACATGGGGCGCTGGCTCGCGCACGAGGCCTACCGGGCGCGCGCCGAGGCGCCGGGCGGCTTCCGCACGAAGCTCGGCATCGAGCTCCCGCCCGGCGTGCTCGAGCCGACCGAGGACAACGCCGCCTTCGCGCTCGCGCTCTGCCGCGAGCTGCTCGCCTGCCACACCAGCCGCCGCATCCACATCGGCTGCGACGAGACCTTCGAGCTCGGGCGCGGCAAGAGCCAGGCGCGCGTCGAGGCCGAGGGGCGCGGGCGCGTCTACCTCGACCACCTGCTGCGCCTGCTGCGGCCGCTCCAGCGCGAGGGCGCGGAGGTGCTGTTCTGGGGCGACATCCTGCGCCACCACCCCGAGCTCGTGCCCGAGCTGCCGAAGGAGGGCACGATCGCGTGCGCGTGGCACTACGAGGCGCCGCAGCCGGACGCCGCCCTGCCGGAGGGCCTGCTCGCGGTGCTCGCCGAGTTCGGCATCGACCGCGCGAGCTTCGCCGGCTTCGCCACGCACGTGGACGCCTTCGCGCGCTCGGGCCTGCCGTTCTGGGTGTGCCCCGGCACGTCGAGCTGGAACACGCTGATCGGGCGCCTGCCGAACGCGCGCGGCAACCTGCTCGACGCCGCGGAGATCGGGCTCGCGCGCTCTGCTTCCGGCTACCTGATCACCGACTGGGGCGACAACGGCCACATGCAGCCGCCGAGCGTGAGCTACGCGCCCCTCGCGTACGGCGCCGCCGTGTCCTGGTGCCTCGCCGCGAACCGCGACCTCGCGCTCGCGCCGGCGCTCGACGCGTTCGTGTTCGAGGACGACGCGCGCGTGCTCGGCGCGGCGCTCGAGGCGCTCGGCTCCGCTTACGCCGGCACCGGGAAGATCGCGCTCAACGGCAGCCCGCTCTTCACGGACCTGCTCCAGGGCGGCCTGCTCGGCTCGTTCGGAACGCCGAGCGCGGACGGCGTTCGGCGCACGGTCGAGACGCTCGACGCGGCGGTCGCCGCGCTCGGGCGGGCGGCGCCGCGCGCCGCGGACGGCGCGCTGGCCGTGCGCGAGCTCCGGCAGGCCGCGCGTCTCGCCCGGCACGGCGCGCTCCGCATCGCGCGCGCGGCGGGCCTGCCCTGCCCGAGCGACCCGGAGCTGCGCCGCGACCTCGCGGACGCGATCGCCGAGCAGCGCGCGTGCTGGGCGCTCCGCGCGCGGCCGGGCGGCCTCGCGGACAGCGCCGCGCGGCTCGAAGCGACGCTCGCCCGCTACGCGGTCTGAATCCGGAAGCGCGACAGCCGCGGCTCGCGCGCGGCCAGCAGCGTCGCCTGGAGGTGCGCGTCGAGGCGCTCCCGGAGCGCCCGCCGCCCGAACGGCGCGAGGTGGCTGCCCGGGAACCAGTGGATGGACGGCCGCTCCCAGTGCTTCCAGAGCGCCTCGACCTGGTCGGGCGTGCAGATGCGATCGCTGAGCCCGGCCAGGATCAGCCGCCCCTCCGGCGCCACCCGCGGCCGGTGCCGCAGCGGATCGTGCGAGGCCCACGCCTCTCCGAGCAGTGTGTCGCTGAGACCGAGCGACTCGCGCAGGCGCTGCGCCTCGGGCGAGCGGCTGGCGCCGAGGATCCCCGGCAGCGACACCGCGGGCACGAGCGGCACCGCGCACGCGAGGCCGCGCTCGAGGCTCGCGAACACCGCCGCGGTGTAGCCGCCGAGGCTCATGCCGTGCACGCCGAGCGCGGGCGCGCCCTGCGCGCGCAGCCAGCCCGCGAGCCGGCGCAGGTCCCAGATCGACTGCTCGAAGGCCGCGTTGGTGGCGAGCGGGTGCGCGTCGAGGAAGCCCGCGCCGGAGCGCCGCGTCGCGGCGCGCACGCCGTGCAGCGGGAGCGTCACGAGCGCGACGTCGAGGCCGAGCGCGCGGTGGAGGCGCGGGACGTCGAAGGCGCGCGCGTCGAGGCCCGCGCGGCCCATGCCGTAGCCGTGGATCACGATCAGCGTCGGCCGCGGGCCGTCGGCGTGCCGCCAGAGCAGCGCGCAGGCGCTGCGATTCTGCACCACGCCGAGCCAGCGCTCGCGCACCTCCGGGTCGCGCGGCTCGAACTCGCTGTCGTAGCGGAGCACCTCCGCGCTCGGCAGGCCGGACAGCTCGAGGCGCCGGAGCGAGTGCTTCTCGAGCGCGGGCGGCGTCGGGTGCGCGAGCGACGGATCCTGGAGCACGCCGCTCGCGCGGTTGCGCTCGGCGGCGGCGCGCAGCGAGTCGAGCCAGAGCGCGGGCTCCGGCGGCGGCGACAGCAGGCCGGTCGCGTGCCAGTACCACTTCATGGCTTCGTCGGCGGCGACGGCGAGGCTCGTGCGCGGCGAGCGCGGCGCGGGCAGCGGCCGTGTGCGCGGGTGCGTCGCCAGCGAGAGCTGCGCGCCGACGAAGCCGGCCGCGGCGCCGAGCGCCGCGACGGCGAGCCCGGCGAAGAAGGGCCCGAACAGCGCGAGCGCGAGCCCGACGAGGCAGGCGAGCCCGCCGCCCGTCACGGCCCACGACGCGGCGGCCGGCGCCGGACGCCGCCACAGCCACGCCGCGACGCCGAGCAGCCAGAGCCCGAGCGGCAGCGCCCACCCGGTCGCGAACGCGAGGGCGACCAGCGCGAGCCCGAGGCCGCCGAGGCCGAGCGCTCCGCTGCGTGCGTTCATTGCGATTCCTCCGCGCGCCACGCGCGCGATTCCTCCGCGTGCCACGCGGGCTCGGCACCGTCGAGCGCGCCGCTGTCGAGCCACAGCGTACCCGCGTTCGGCAGCTCGAGCCCCGGCGCGAGGGCGCGCAGCCAGCCGAGGTGGGTGACGACGACGACGGGGCCGCCCGGGAAGCGCTGCTCGAGCAGTCGCACCGCGGCCAGGGCGCGGGCCCGCAGCGCGCGCCGGCTCTCGCCGCCCCCCGGGCGCAGCTCCGGATCGCCCTTGCGGAAGCGCCGGTAGTCGTCGGGCCAGAGCGCCTCGATCTCGGCGCTCACGCGGCCGCTCCAGTGGCCGATGTCCGCCTCGCGCAGGGCCGGCCACGTCTCGGGCACGAGCGCGAGCGCGCGCCCGAGGATGCCCGCCGTGTCGCGCGCGCGGATCAGATCGCTGGTCACGAGCCCGGCGCAGCCGGCGACCTCCGCCGCGAGCCGCTCCGCGAGGGCGTCCGCGGTGCGCCGTCCAGCCTCGCTGAGCGGCGGATCCGCCTGCCCCTGCCAGCGCCCGAGCGCGTTCCAGGTCGATTCCGCATGCCGGATGCAGAGGAGGCGTGCCACGGGGTTCGAAGGCTAGCGGGCGGCGCCTCGCTGCCGCTCGGCGCGCTCGAGGATCTCGGGCTGGTCGCGCAGCAGCGCGGCGAGGTCCGCGTAGCGGACGGGCTCGAGCCGGGCGAGCAGCTCGCGCCGCCCCGCTGCGTCGAGCCCCGCCGCGAGGACCACGCGGGTCTTCGCGCGTTCGACCACGACGGGCGCCGTGAGGCCGGGCCGCGCGCGCCAGTCGGCCCCGCCGAGCGCCGCTTCGAGCTCGACGGCCTCGGCCGGCGTGTCGAGCTGCACGAGCCACGCGACGACCGGCCCGCGCGGGCAGTCGAGCAGCCAGGCGCGGTCGCCGTCCCAGCCGTCGGCCGCAAGCCGAGCGGCGGCGTCGGCGACGCCCGCCTCCCGCAGCCACACGCCGAGCCCGAGCTCGCCGTAGCTCGAGCTGGCGACGAGCTCGCAGTCCGGCTCGGGCGCGAAGCGCTCCGCCGGCTCCGGGAACCACGCGAGCGGGCGGCGCTGCGAGGGCGCGAGATAGCGCTCGCGATGCAGCAGCTCCTCGCTCGACAGCGGCGGATCCGAGAGCGCCGCTGTGAGCGCGGCCACGCCGCCGCGCTGGACCAGCTCGGACGCCAGGCCGTAGCCGAGCGGGTACTGCTGCAGGAACGACTCGCGGAGGATGCGCGGCACGTCGGCGCCGTCCGGCGCATCGACCGCGAAGCGCGCGGCGAAGTCGTCGCCCGTCGACTGCGGGAAGCCCGTGAGGAGCGCCTCGTCGCGGAGCTCCGTCCAGAGCGCGTCGCCCTCCAGGAAGGCGCCGAGCGCGAACTGGAGGTCGTCGTTGCCGAGGATGCCGATGCGGGTCGCGAGCAGCCGTGTGTGCTGGTCCTGGAGGGCGTGGGCGAGCTCGTGCACCAGCACGCCGCCCTCCTCGCTGCCGCCGGCCGCGGCAGCGCCCTCGACCACGTAGAGGCGGCCGCTGGCCGGCGAGTAGAAGCCCGCGACGGCCTGCGCCTGCCAGGCCAGCAGGATCCTGCGCAGGTCCGCCTGCGCCGGCAGCAGGCCGAGCGCCTTCGCCAGCGCCTCCTCGCGCTGCACCTGGGCAGGCGGCGTGGCGCGGTCGAACTCGTCCGCCAGCAGGGCCGGCACGGCCTCGGGCGTCACGCTCTCGGCCGCAACCGGCGCACGGAAGCGCAGCTCGCGCGCAACTTCCACGCGGCCCGCGAGGCTGGCGAGGCGCTCGCCGGGCACGGGCGTCCGCTCGCCCGGCCCGGAGCACGCGAGCGCCCCCAGCACGCACGCGGCGATTGCGTCACGCGTTGCGCGCGCGCGCCACCCACCCCGTAGGAACACGCCATGGGACGCCGCCGCTTCGATCGTCTGGTCCTCGAGCTCTCGGTCGCACTCGACCGCTGGGTGCCGCGCTACCCCCTCTGGCAGGCGGTGCACGGCGCCGGCTTCGACCCCGAGCAGTGGAGCGGCCCCGAGGCCGAGCGCTTCTGCACGCGCGAGCTGCCGCGCTGGCTGCGCCTCAACGGCTACTCGCTGTCGGAGACGCGCGTCATCAAGCTCGCCCGCACGATCGCCCGCTTCGACCCGAGCCACCTGACCCCCGAAGAGCACTTCGCCCGCCTCGCCGACTAGGCCTGGTTCGACGCGAAGGCGCGGGCGAGCGCGGGCGCGAGCGCCGCGATGGCGCGGCCGCGATGCGAGATCCGGTTCTTGCGCTCCGCCGGCAGCTCGGCCATGGAGGCGTCGTCGCCCTCCGGCTGGAAGACCGGGTCGTAGCCGAAGCCGCCGGCGCCGCGCGGCGCGGCGAGGATCCGCCCGTGGCACTCGCCGTGCACGAGCGAGACCGTGCCGTCCGGCGTCGCCAGCGCCGCCACGCACACGAAGCGCGCGCGGCGGTCGGGGCTGCCGCTCTCCGCCAGCGCCGCGAGCAGGCGCGCGGCGCGGCCCGCGTCGTCGAGCCCGGGGCCGCCGTAGCGCGCGGAGCGCGGGCCCGGCGCGCCGCCGAGCGCGGCCACCTCGATGCCCGAGTCGTCGCCGAGGGCGACGAGTCCCGTGGCGCGCGCGGCGACGGCGGCCTTGGCCGCGGCGTTCTTCGCGTAGTCGTCGCCCTCGGGCGGCAGCTCGACCCCCGGCGCCTCGGCCAGGCTGCGCAGCGCGAGCCCGAACGGCGCGAGCAGCTCCGCGAGCTCGGCGACCTTCCCCCGATTGCCCGTGGCGAGCAGCAGCGTGCGCGCGCTCGAAGGGGCTGCGGCCTCGGAGCCTCGGCTCATCCGCTCGCGCCGGCGTTGCGCAGCGCCTCGCGCTGGAGCCGGGTCAGCTCCACGATGCCGCCGAGCGCGAGGTCGGTCAGCGTGTCGAGCTCCGCGCGCGAGAAGGTCGTGCCCTCGCCGGTGCCCTGGATCTCCGCGAGCCGGCCACCCCCGGTGGCCACCACGTTCATGTCCACTTCGGCGCGCGCGTCCTCCTCGTACGGGAGGTCGAGCAGCGGGCGACCGTCGACGAGCCCCACGGAGACGGCCGCGATCGAGTCCACGAGCGGCTCGCGGTCGATCGCGCCGCGCCGCCGCAGCCGCCAGGTGGCGAGCGCGAGCGCCGTCCAGGCGCCGGTGACCGACGCGGTGCGCGTGCCCCCGTCGGCCTGCAGCACGTCGCAGTCCACCCACAGCGTGCGCTCGCCGAGCGCCTTCGCGTCGACCACCGAGCGCAGGCTGCGCCCGATCAGGCGCTGGATCTCGAGCGTGCGGCCCGACGGCTTGCCGCGCGAGATCTCGCGCTCCGTACGCCGGTCCGTCGAGCCCGGCAGCAGGGAGTACTCCGCCGTGACCCAGCCGCGCCCCTGCCCCTGCAGGAAGCGCGGCACCGTGTCCTCGAGGCAGATGGTGCAGAGCACCTTGGTGCCGCCGAACTCGCACAGCACGGAGGCGAGGGGGTTCTCGGTGAAGTCGGTCAGCAGCCGGACCGCGCGGAGCTGATCCGGCGCCCGTCCATCCATGCGCTTGCTCATCGTTCGCCTCCGCCGGCGTCGGCGACGCCGAGCCGAGCATCCTGCCGCGCGCGGAAGGCCGCCACCGCCTCGGCCAGGCCGCGCACGAGCCGCTCGCGCTCGGCCGGGCTCGACAGGCGGCCTTCCTCGCGCGCGTTCGTGATGAAGCCGACCTCGACGAGCACGGCCGGCGAGTGGACGCCCATCAACACCACGAAGGGCGCCTGCTTCACGCCGCGCGAGCGGCTCGCCTCGGCCGTGGCGAGGCGCTGCTGCGCCATGCGGGCGAACTCCTGCGCGTCGGCGAGGTGCTCCGTGGCGAGCAGGTCGCCGAGGATCGCGCGCACCGGGTCGCCCTCCGCCATGCGGGCGGCGGCCTCGCCGAAGGCGAGGTTCTCCTGCTGCGCGAGCGCGCGGGCCGACTCGTCGGTGGCCTCGGGCGAGGCGAAGAAGGTCTCGATGCCCGCGACGTCGCGGAGCTTCGACGCGTTCGCGTGGATCGAGACGAACAGGTCCGTCCTCGCGTCGTTGGCGATGCGCGTGCGCTCGTCGAGCGTGACGAAGCGATCCGCGTCGCGGGTCATCACGACGCCGAGCCCCTGCTTCGCGAGGGCGGCGGCCAGACGACGGGCGAGGTCGAGCACGAGGTCCTTCTCGAGCAGGCCCTTCGGCCCGCGCGCGCCGTGGTCCTCGCCGCCGTGGCCGGCGTCCACCACCACGGTGTCGAAGCGCTCCGGGCTCGTCGACAGGCCCGGCGGCGCCGCTCGCACGGCGCCGGCCGTGGTCGCGGCGGCCAGCGCCGCGGCGAGCGTGCATCGCCTGAACACGTGCTTCCCCCCGGCGCAAGTTATCCGAGCGCCTCCGCGAATGGCAGGGCGTCGCCCCTTTCGTAAGCTCCGCGGCGATGACCTGGCTCCCGCTGCTGCGGCTGGCCCCGGGGCTCGCGCTCGCGAGCGGCCTCGCGGCGACGGCTGCACGCGCGGTCGAGCCCGCCGTCGCGCGCCCGCACTTCGTGGCGGGAACCGAGCCGCGCGCCGGCGGGAGCGCCTTCTTCGTGGCGGCGCCGGGCGAGGCCGGCGCCGTCGCGATCACCACCGCCCACGCGTTCGCGCTCGGCGATCTGGTGCTCGCGCACGAGGTGAAGTTCGAGCTCGCGTCCAGCAAGGAGCGCGTGAGCGTGTCGAGCCGGCTCCACGCCGAGCCGGGCAAGCCCTTCTCGGCGCAGGGCGGCCGCCTCCGCGACGACTTCCTGATCTTCGCGCTCGACCTCGCGCCGCGCGGCGTGCGCACGCTCCCGCTGTGTCCGCGCGACTGCGCGAAGGTGGGCCAGCGCGTGAAGGTGCTCGGCGCGCCCGCGAGCGGCGCCGCGAACGAGGACGACGTGTTCGGGCACATCACGAAGGCGGACGCCGATGCGCTCGAGGTGGCGCTCGACGTGCCGGCCGACCTGCGCGGTTTCGGCGGCGGCCCCGTGCTGCGCCAGCCGGGCGGCGAGGTGATCGGCATCCTCCAGGCGCAGTGGCCGGGCGACGACGGCCTGCGTCTCGGCGTCGCACCGATCGACGGCGTGCGGGCGGCGCTCGCGCACCCGCTCGAGGGCGGGCTCGGCCGCAAGTTCGCCGGCTTCGCGAAGCAGGCCGGCCTCGCGGCGCCCGCCACGACGGGACGCGCCGGCAAGGGCGCCCGCGCGGCGGCGGCGGAGGCGCCCGAGAGCGGCGTGCTCGACGACAGCAGCAGCAGCGGCCCGCTGCTCGGGAAGGCCGGGGCGCTCTCGACCGAGCTGCGCCTCGCGATCGACTACCCCGACGACGGCGGCATCGTCTCCGACGCGGAGGGCGCGTTCGTGGCCGGCCGCGCGCTCGCCCTGCTGGGCGAATTCCGCCGCTTCGACGTGATGCTCGTGCTCGACACCTCGGACTCGACGCGCGCCGCCTCGGGCAGCGACGTGAACGAGAACGGCGTGGTCGGCGAAGACCGCATGCTCGGCGTCTTCCCGATCACCGATGCGGGCGACTCGATCCTCGCCGCGGAGGTCGCGGCCGCCCGCCGCGTGCTCCAGAGCTTCGACGCGCGGAGCACGCGCGTCGGGCTCGTGACCTTCTCGGGCGCCGTGACGGCCCCGTCCGGCACGTTCGTGGTGGGCGGGTCCGCCCTCCCGCCCGCGCTCACCCAGCAGGAGTTGACCACCGACTACCGCCTCGTCGACAAGGCGCTCGTGCGCGTGCTCGAACGCGGACCCGAGGGCCTGACCAACATGACCGAGGGCGTGCGCCTCGCGCTGCGCGAGCTCAAGGGGTACCGCGGCGGCATCTCGAAGCCCGACCCCGAGAGCGAGAAGGTCGTGCTGTTCTTCACCGACGGTCAGCCCACCCTGCCCTACGAGAACTCGCCCCAGCAGAACGTGCGCTCGGTGCTGCGTGCCGCCGACCAGGCGCGCCGCACGCGCGTCACCATCCACACCTTCGCGATCGGGCCCGAGGCGCTCGAGGGGCCCGTCGCGGTGGTGGAGATGGCGCGCGTGAGCCGCGGCCGCTTCACGCCCGTGCGCAAGCCGGGCGACATCCTCCAGGTGATCGAGAACGTGGACTTCGCGAACCTCGACGAGCTCACGGTCGAGAACCAGACCCTGAAGCAGCCCGCCATCGAGCTGGTGCAGAAGGCCGACGGGGGCTTCGGCGCGCTGGTGCCCGTGCAGCCCGGCCGCAACGTCATCGAGGTGCGGGCGCGCGCCAGCGACGGCACGGAGGCGCGCGCCCAGGTGGCGATCCAGCACCTGCCCGGCGCCGGGCCCGCCAGCACGCCGCCCGAGCTGGTCGCGCTGCGCAACCAGCTGCTCGAGAAGCGCATCGTGACGTTGCGGCGCGGCCGCATCGAAGCCGAGCGCGCGCGCACCGAGGGCGTGCGACGCGAGCTCGAGCTGGAGGCCGAGCGCGCGCGCGCCGAAGAGCGCGCCGCCCAGCAGCGCCGCGAGCTGAAGATCGAGCCCGTGCGCGAGGGCGAGGGCGAAGCCGAGGACGAGGACGAGGCGCCCTAGGAGCACGCCGCTCGCATCCGCGGACGACCTAGCTCGTCGCCGGTTGCGGCGTCCCCGGGCCCGGCCTGGCCTCGTAGAAGGCGTTCACCGGGTGCTCGACCTCGAGGCGCGAGAAGCGCGCGAAGCCCGCCTCGCTGGCGAGCGCGCGGGCGCGCTCCTCGTGCAGACCGAGCGTCCCGAGCCCTGCGCCACCCGGCTCCGACAGCGCCGACGACATGCACGTCAGCACCGAGAAGCCGTACATCAGCGAGGCCATCGGATTCTGCGCCACGTTCTCCGCGAAGGTCGGGTACGACTTGATGTCGGCGATCAGCCAGACGCCGTCGCTCCGGAGCGCGCGCCGGATCGACGCCGCCACGCGCTCGGGATGCGTCATGTCGTGCAGGCAGTCGAAGGTGAGCACGAGGTCGAAGCGGCCGTCCTCGGGCAGCGGATCCTCGGGCACCGCGTGGAAGTGGACGTTCCGGAGGCCGGCGCGCGCGCGGTTCTCGTTCGCGCGCGCGAGGGCGTGGCGCGAGAGCTCGTAGCCGTGGAGCTGGCTCGCCGGGAACGCCTGGCCGAGCAGCAGCAACGCCGCGCCGGCGCCGCAGCCCACGTCGGCGACGCGGGCGCCCGCCTCGAGGCGCGCCCGCAGGCCCGACACGCGCCCGATCACAGCGGGCAGGAGGAAGCTCCGCAGCCAGGGCGCGAAGCCGCGCTCGATGCCGCGCGCGCCCTCGGGCCCGAAGGCGTCGTACGGCAGCCCGATGCCGCTCTTGAAGGACTCCCGCAGGCGCTCGACCGTGCCGAGCGTCTTCGGGAGCTGCGAGAACATGCCCGCGCCGAAGGCGGGGTGGGACTCCTCGGCCAGCACCGCGCGGCCCTCGGGCGAGAGCGCGAAGCGCTCGCCGGCCTCGGCCTCGACCAGGCCGGCGGCGGCCTGGTTGTAGAGCCACTCGCGCACCCAGCGCTCGTCGAGCCCGGTGCGCTGCGCCAGCTCCGCGGTCGTCGCGGCGCCGCCTTCGGCGAGCGCGCGATAGAGGCCCAGCTCGTCGCCGAGATACACGAGCGCGGAGGTCACCGCGCCGTTCAGATGTCCGAACAACCGCCGCGCGAAGTCGCGCAGCCGGTCGGGGTCGAGCCGCGCCGTCACGCCGGCGCCGGAGCGAGGCGCCCGAGCTCGGGCTTCTCCGCCACGCCGTGCTTCTTCTTCATGTAGTCGCGGAAGCGCCGGAACGCCTGGGGGCGCTGCTTCTGGAACCAGCTCACGAACGCGTCGGGCGTCTCCCACAGCCACTTGTCGGGCGGGCCCTCCTCGGGCGTCATGTGGTTCTCGCACTCGCGCCAGTCGAAGTCCTTGCAGATCGCGGGCCGCCGCTCGTAGATGCCACACAGGCCCTGCGGCGTGAGGTTCTTGCAGCGCGTGTCGAACTTCACGTACCACTGCCCCTCCCAGTCCACGAACACCGACACGTTCTCGTGGTAGAGGTACCAGAGCACGTGGTCGTACTCGGTCATCGAGGTGGGCGAGTCGATCTCGATCGCGACGTAGAGACAGCACTTCGCGCAGCCGTGGCACGGATGGTCCGACTGCTTGACCAGCGGAAGCAGCACGAGCTCCCCTTTCGGCCGCCCACTCTAACCGGGTCACCCGGCGAGAGCGAGGGAGACGGCGCTCAGGGGATGGCGGCGAGAGGCTGCGGGCTGAACTCCGCCGTCTCGGTGAACAGCTTCAGCGGCACCCAGCCCGGCACCTCGGACAGACGCGGCATGCCCGAGGTCATGGCGCCGGTGGGATCGATCACCCAGGGATCGTCCGGCGACTCGAACCAGAGCGTCACCATGTGGTGTTGGCCGTCGCTCGGGCGCAGCACGATGGCGCGCGCCACTTCGTCGTCGCGGAAGCCCATGTCGCGCAGCAGGTGGTAGACGAGCAGCTCGAGGCCGTCGCAGTCCTCGGCGTTCTTGTCGAGCGTCTCGCCGAGCGTGGCCCAGTGGTCGATCGGGCCGTCGGGCGCGTAGTGGCTGCGGGCCTCGCGCTGGATCCACGCGGCGGCCTGCGCCGCCATCTCGCGCTTCTGCTCGCGGCGAAAGGCGAAGTACTTGGCGCGCAGGTCGCCCCGCTCGGGCACCGCGGAGGCGGGAACCCCGCGGCCCGACACGGAGGCCGGCGCCGCGGCCAGGGCCTCGATGTCGCCGAGCGCGCGCTCGCGCGCCTGCCAGCCGCGGATCTTCCCGCTCCACGGGTCGCCCGCGGGCGGTGGGGCGAAGTAGCGGTAGCCCATCCAGGCGCCCGCGGTCTGGAACGCGCAGCCGGCCGCGACGAGCGCCGCGGCCAGGGCGACGCCCCGACTGATGAGATTCCACCCCATGCGGGGCTGAATCGACCCGTCCCGCCTCGAAGTTGAGCGGAATCCCCGGCGGGAGCTAGGCCGGGATGCTCGGGAACAGGTTGACGAGCGTGAACAGGATCACGACGTAGGCAACGATCGCCGGGATCCCCCCGACGATGTAGAGGATCGTGACCAGGTCGACCTTGCCCTTGGGCTTCCGGCTCTCGTCCGACATCCGCTCGCCTCTTGCGCGCGCAGGGCGCGAAACGGAGGCGCAAGCTAGCGGGGCCCTCTCGCTGCGTCGAGGCATACTCGCGCGCCGGGGGGAACGTTGTCGCTCGGCCGCAAGCTCGCGGTAGTCGCGGGTCTCTACGTCATCGAGGGCTTCCCGATGGCGATCTTCCGCGACGTCTGGACGGTCTACCTGCGCGAGAGCGGCGTCTCGCTCGCCGCGATCGGCGCCATCACGGGGCTGTCTGCGGCGTGGTCCGTGAAGGTGCTCTGGTCGCCGCTGGTGGACCGCTTCGGCGCGCGCCAGCACTGGATCGCGGGCGCGCTGCTCGCGATCGCCCTCGCCCTGCTCGCCGTCGGCGCGCTCGATCCGCGCGGCGCGCTGCTCGCGGTGGGCGTCGCCATCGCGGTCTTCTGCCTGGCCTCCGCCACGCAGGACGTCGCGATCGACGCGTACACGATCGGGCTCGTCGAGCGCGGCGAGGAGGGGCCCGCGAACGGGGTGCGCGTGACGGCCTACCGCGTCGCGATCCTGGTGTTCGGCGGCGGCGTCCTCTTCCTGCCGCGCTTCGTCGGCTGGCGGAGCACCCACGAGGCGCTCGCCCTCACGGCGCTCGCGCTCGCGGTCTTCGCGCTCGCCACGCCGCGCATCGCGCTCGCCGCCGCCGAGCGGCGCGACGTGCTCGGCTCGTTCCGGAGCTGGACCTCGCGCGATCGCCTCGCAAGCGTGCTCGGCTTCGTGCTGCTGTTCCGCCTGCCCGACCTCGCGCTCGGCCCGATGGTGCGGCCGTTCTGGGTAGACCAGGGGCTCTCGCGCGAGGAGATCGGGCTCGTGAACACCGGCTTCGGCTTCGTCGGCACCGTCGCCGGCGCCGCCGCGGGCGCCTGGCTCGTGAAGCGCATCGGCATCGCAAAGAGCCTCTGGATCGTGGGCGCGCTCGCCGTCGGCTCGAACCTCGGGTACGCGGCGGCCGCGTTCGCGGGCGGCGGGCGCGCGTCCGTCTATCTCGCGTCGCTGCTCGAGTCGCTCTGCACCGGCCTCGCGACCGTCGGCTTCATGTCCTTCCTGATGCGCATCTGCGACCGCTCGCACGCGGCCGTGCAGTACGCGGCGCTCACCGGCCTGGTCGCGCTGCCGGGCGCGGCGGCGGGCGCGCTCTCGGGCCTCGCCACCGAGCAGCTCGGCTACGCCGGCTACTTCGCGGCCACATCGCTGCTCGCGCTGCCTGCGTTCGCGCTGCTCCCGGCGGCTGCGCGCTGGGTGCGCGACCCCTAGTGTCCGGCGCAGCGGAGGTGCTCGCGTGAAGCCGACCGACCTCGTCGTCCCTCCCTCGCAGCAGGCGTTCTACGACCGCTTCCACTTCGCGTCCGCCGTGCGCGCGGGCGGGCTGCTGCACTGCTCGGGCCAGATCGGCGCAGGCCCCGACGGGCGGCCGCCCGCCGATCCCGAGACGCAGTTCACGCTGGCCTTCGAGCAGGTGAAGGCGGTGCTCGAGCACGCGGGGCTCGCCTTCTCCGACGTGGCCGAGCTGACGACCTTCCACGTCGGCATGCAGCACCTGCGGGCCTTCGCGAGCGTGAAGGACCGCTACCTGGCCGCGCCCTACCCGGCCTGGACCGCGATCGGCGTGTCCGAGCTGGCGTTCCCGGGCGGCCTCGCCGAGGTGCGCGTGACCGCGCGGCTACGCGCGAAGCCGAAGCGACGGCGGCTTCGCAAGCCGCGCGCTTCGCGCCGCGCGCAGTGAGCCGCAGGCGAACGGAGTCACGACCGCTAGGAGCGCCACTCGGCCGGTACGCCGGCCAGGTTCGCCTCGATCTCGAGCTCCTTCAGCTTGCGCTCGAGCCGCTCGATCTCGCTCTTGTGGCGGCGGATCGAGACCCGGAGCTGGTAGTCGAGCGGCGCGTCGGGCGACGGCTGCATGCCGGGCACCGGCGCCATCTGCCAGTTGGAGCTGCTGCCGGCGACCTCGTCGAGACGGCCCTCGGCCTCCGCGAGGCCCTTCCGCTCCACCACGAGGGCGTCCTGCACCTCGACGAAGCGTGCCCGCCATTCCCCCCGGGAAAGACCGCCGCGCCGATCGACGCCGTAGCTTTTGTCGTCCGGGAGGGTCAGCAGACGGTCGAGCCCGGCCGGCTGCTCCTCGGCCGACGCCGCGCTCGCGGCCCCGGCCTGGTCGGGCTCGGCGCCCGCGGCGCTTCCGCCGGCGAGCACAGCCGCCAGCAGCGGAGCCAGGCTGATCCCGAGACGACGCACGCCGCCCAGCATAGCCGCCGCCGGCGCGCCCCCGCGCGAAGCGGAGGTCAAGCGACCCGGCGGGCGACCGATACGGACGAGGGGCTCGGCGCGGTCGGCGACGGGTCCCGGGGGAGCGTCTGAATGGACCGGGAGAAGCTCAACCGGCTGCTGCGCCTCGGCATCGAGAAGGGCGCGAGCGACATCCACTTCCAGGCAGGCAACCTGCCGCTCTATCGCTTCAACGGGAGCCTGGTGGAGCTGCGCTTCAAGGTGCTCGGCCCCAGCGACACCGAGGCGATCGCGCGCATGCTGCTCGACGGCGATCCGCGCGCGCAGGACATGGACTTCAACGAGTGCGACCTCGCCTACGAGCTGCCGGGCGAGGGGCGTTTCCGCGTCAACATCTCGCGCCAGCGTCGCTGCTTCAACATCGTGCTGCGCGTCATCCCGCTCGAGATCAAGAGCTTCGAGGACCTGAACCTCCCCGCCGTGCTGCGCGACATCGCGCACCTGCGCCGCGGCTACGTGCTGGTCACCGGCGCCACGGGCATGGGCAAGTCGACGACGCTGGCGGCGATGATCCAGGAGGTCAATCGGCTCCGGAAGTGCAAGATCATCACCATCGAAGATCCGATCGAGTTCGTCTTCACGCACGACAAGAGCATCATCACGCAGCGGGAGATCGGCACGGACACCCACTCCTTCCCGCAGGCCCTGCGCGCCGCGCTGCGCCAGGACCCGGACGTGATCATGGTCGGCGAGATGCGCGACCTCGAGACGGTGGACACCTCGCTCAAGGCGGCCGAGACGGGGCACCTGGTGTTCTCGACCATCCACACGGCCGACGTCGGCTCCACCGTGAACCGCCTGCTCTCCTTCTTCCCGCCCGACGAGCAGATGAACGTGCGGGCGCGCCTCGCGGACAACGTGAGCGCGATCGTGTCGTTGCGGCTCCTGGTGAACAAGAAGGAGGACGGACGCGTGCCTGCGGTCGAGATCCTGCGCGCGACGCGCTCGATCCAGGAGTGCATCCGCGACCCCGGCAAGACGCCCGAGCTGCTCGACTACATCGCGCGCGGGCGCAACGACCGCATGCAGACCTTCGACCAGCACCTGCTCGACCTGCTGAAGGCGAACAAGATCTCGACCGAGACCGCGCACGCCGCGGCCTCGAATCCGGCCGACTTCCAGACGCGCCTCGCGCTCGAGGGCCACGGACCCGAGGACGACGACGAGGGCGGGAAGCCGGAGCCGATGCAAGTCGAATCGGACGGGCGGTTCTAGCCATGTCCGACGAACGCGATGCTGCCGCGCCCAGCGCGGCGCCGGCCACGACCCCGATCGCCACCACGCTGCGCAACGCCGCCGCCCGCGCGTCCGAGGCGGTCGCCGGCTACGCGCTCGTCTTCGCGCACGCGCCGCAGGGGGAGCCCGGCATCGGGGCGCCGCCGCTGCGCGCCGCGGCCGGCTTCGAGAATCCCGAGGACGCGCGCGCCGCCGCGCACCGCCTCAAGCCCTTCGTGCAGGACGCCTCGGAGACGGGCCGCGGCGCCTCGCTTCCGCCCGACGCGGTGCTGCTCGGGAGCGCCGTCGAGAGCAGCGCCCTGCCCCTCGTGGTGGACGGCCGCGTGCGGGGCGTGCTGGTGGTGGTCTCGAAGACCGCGCCGTCTCCCGAGGCGCGCGAGGCGCTGCTCGGCATCGCCGAGGCCGCCGCCGTGCGGCTCGACCACGCGGCTCTGCTCGGCCGCGTGCGGACGCTCGAGGAAGAGCTCAACGAGAAGATGCGCCGCGAGGAAGAGCGCGGCGACGAGGTGCTGAAGCTCTCGGAGGCCCTGTTCGCGCAGGACATCGAGCTGCTGCGGAACAACGAGAAGCTCGACAAGGTCGAGAAGCTGAAGCACGACTTCATCGAGAAGATGTCCCGCGAGCTGCGCACGCCGCTGAACAGCATCATCGAGGCCATCATTTCGGTGCTTGCGGGCGAGAACGAGACGCTCTCGGACAACGCCAAGGGCAGCCTCCGGGCCGCGCTCGACGACGGCACGTCGTTCCTGCGCACCCTCCAGAACATCCTCGACCTGTGGCGCATCAAGCAGGGCGAGCTGCCCGTCGAGTCGCAGGAGCTGAACTTCCGCGAGGTGGTCGAGGAGGCCATCTTCAGCGTGCAGGACACGCTCGGCGACAAGGCCGTGACGATCGAACGCCGCTACCACGAGCCGCTGCCGAAGATGCGGACCGATCTCGCGAAGGTGAACCAGATCCTGTTCCTGCTGCTCGACAACGCGGCCAAGTTCACGCGCGAGGGCCGGATCGAGATCGAGGCCGGCGTGCGGGGCGGACGGCTCACCTGTCACGTGCGAGACACCGGCATCGGCATCTGCCCGGACGACCAGCAGTACGTGTTCGACGAGTTCTTCCAGGTCGACGACGCCGCGTCCACCCGCTACCGCGGCGCGGGGCTGGGCCTCACGCTGGTGCGGGACCTGCTGGTGCTGCTCGGCGGCGAGATCGAGCTGTCGAGCGAGGTGGGCGCCGGCAGCTGCGTCACCTTCCACGTGCCCGTGGTGGTGATCGGCTAGCGCGAGCGCGGCCCGACCTACTCCTCGCCGGCCTCTTCGGTGCCGTAGTCGGGGCGGATCAGGCCGGCGGCGATCTCGCGCAGCGCCGTCACGACTTCCTTGTTCTCGTCGTTCTGCACCAGCGAGCGAGCGCCCTTCTTGAGCTGCTTGGCGCGGATCGCGGCCATCTGCACGAGGTGGAAGCGGTTCGGCACGCGCGCGGTGCAGTCTTCGATCGTGATGCGAGCCATCGATCCTCCTCGGAGGCGCGGATCCTAGGGGTTCGATGCGGACCGCGCACGTGAGGGGATCTACGCCGCCCGCATCCGCCCGCAGCCTTCCTCGTCGCGGGTTGCGGCGTCCAAGGAGGGGATCCACGCCGCCCGCATCCGCTCACGGCCTTCCCCGTCGCCGGTTGCGGCGTCCAAGGAGGGGATCCACGCCGCCCGTATCCGCCCACGGCCTTCCCCGTCGCCGGTTGCGGCGTCCAAGGAGGGGATCCACGCCGCCCGCATCCGCTCACGGCCTTCCCCGTCGCCGGTTGCGGCGTCCAAGGAGGGGATCCACGCCGCCCGCATCC
>Ga0187892_10002286_pt1 | contig 39210 bp, 39 predicted proteins | sample MA1701073metaG_FD_139345 | JGI IMG/M metagenome (GOLD analysis project Ga0187892, IMG submission 139345) | Bio-ooze microbial communities from a basaltic lava cave in the Kipuka Kanohina Cave System on the Island of Hawaii, USA - MA170107-3 metaG ... | reverse complement strand
CGGGGACCCGATTCAGGTCTTCGTGAGAGCCCGGTGCGCGAGCCCGCCCACCATCATCGCGGCCACGAACACCACCGACTCCGTCGAGAGCGTGGCGAGCGCGGTGATTCCCGGCCCCGGGCAGTAGCCGACGATCCCCCAGCCCACTCCGAAGAGGGCCGAGCCCGCCACGAGCGGCGCGTCGATGTCCTTGCGCGTCGGCAAGGCGAAGGCTTCCTCGAGCAACGGCTTGGCGCGCTTCACCGCGAGCCGGAACGGGATGAGCACAACGCCCACCGCCCCGGCCATGACCAGCGCGAGGCTCGCATCCCACTCGCCGGTGATGTCGAGAAAGCCGATCACCTTCGCCGGGTTCGCCATGCCGGAAATCCAGAGGCCGAGGCCGAAGACGAAGCCGGCGGCAATCGCGGAAAGAAGCGCGCTCACGACGGGACTCCGAGAACGTGGCGCACGACAAAGGCGGAGATCATCCCCGTGGCCATGAACGTGATCACCGCCACGAGCGAGCGCACCGACAGGCGCCCCAGGCCGCAGACGCCGTGGCCGCTGGTGCAGCCGCCGCCCATGCGCGTGCCGAACCCCACCAGGAGGCCGCCGGCGGCGACCCAGCCGACCGAGAGGCTGGTGCGCACAGGCACAGGCCCCGCAAAACCGATCCAGGCGAGCCCGGCGAGCAGCAGGCCCGAGACGAACCAGGCGCGCCACTGCGCCTCGGGCGGGGAAAAGATGCCGTGCACGATCGTGCTCACCCCGGCGATGCGCCCGTTCGCGGCCAGCAGCCATGCGCTCGCCAGGCCGATGAGCGCGCCGCCAATCAGCGCGGAAACCGGCGTAAAGTTGTGCATGGGGCAACTATACCCCGCGGCATGCTGATCTTCCGGCAGCTGTTCGACCCGCAGTCGTCGAGCTACACCTACCTGCTCGCGGATGCCGCGGCGCGCCATGCGGTGCTGATCGACCCGGTGTTCGAGCAGGCGCGGCGCGACGCGGCGCTCATCGAGGAGCTCGGCCTCAGGCTCTGCTGGACGCTCGAGACGCACCTGCATGCCGACCACGTCACCGGCGCCTGGCTGCATCGCCGCAAGCTCGGCTCGAAGATCGCCGTCTGCACGGGCAGCGGCGCCGAAGGCGCGGACCGCTACCTCAAGGACGGCGAGCGCGTCGAGTTCGGCAAGCGCGCGCTGGAGGTCCGCTGCACGCCCGGGCACACCAACGGCTGCGTGACCTACGTGCTCGACGATCGCTCGATGTGCTTCACGGGCGACACGCTGCTGATCCGCGGCTGCGGGCGCACGGACTTCCAGCAGGGCGATGCGCACACCCTTTTCCGCTCGGTGCGCGAGCGCGTCTTCTCGCTACCCGACTCCTGCACCGTCTATCCGGGGCACGACTACCGCGGCCTGACCTCGTCGAGCGTGGGCGAGGAGAAGCTCTACAACCCGCGGCTTGCCGAGTCGATCGGCGAGGGCGATTTCGTCGGCTACATGACCAACCTCGGCCTCGCGCACCCGAAGCAGATGGAGCATGCGGTCCCGGCGAACCTGCGCTGCGGCCGGCCCGAGCGCGAGGAGGGGCTGGCGGATGACCCGGACTGGGCGCCGCTCATCTACACCTTCGCCGGGATCTGGGAGATCCAGCCCAACTGGCTGGAGGAGTTCCGGCCGCTGGTGCAGGTCGTCGACGTGCGCGAGCCTGACGAGTTCACCGGTCCGCTCGGCCATGTGCCGGGGGCGCGACTCATCCCGCTCGGCACGCTGCTCGCGCGCGCAAAGGAGCTGTCGAAAGAAAAACCGATCGTCACCATCTGCCGCTCGGGCGCTCGCTCGGCGCAAGCGACCGTGCTGCTGCGCAAGGAAGGCTTCGAGAAAGTCGCCAACCTCTCCGGCGGCATGCTGCGCTGGCGCGCGCAGCGCTTCCCGGTCGAGGGCGGGACGGACTGACCACACTCCTGTCGTTCCCGCAGGCTTCTGGCGGGAACCCAGGTTCTTACCCGCGACTGGGTCCCCGCCTACCACCGCGGGGACGACAAGCCTTTGCCGCCGCGGCGGCCTCGGCCGGCGACAGGCGGTAGGCGAGCGCCATCGCGAGCTGCGCGAGCGCATGCTCGCGCTGCTTCCGCGGCACGCCGTCGAGCACCGACGCGAATTCGTCGTAGAGCCGGTCGCGGTCGTGGATCGTGGGCGGCGCATCCACCGGCTGCCGCGGAGCGCCGGCGCGGAATCTCGACACCGCCTCGATCGCCTCGCGCGCGAAGGCAGGATCAATCCCGCGGCAACGCGCAAGGATGTGCCCGTCGGGCCGGAAGACGTAAGTCGCGCCCTGCGCTGTCGCGCCGTAGCGTGCGCAGAGGGCTTCGTTCCCCTTCAGGGGAATGGAAATCGTCTGCACATCGAGTGGAGGACCCTCGCGCCCGAAGTACGCGACCGTGAACTGTCCCTGCAGGCGCTCGACGAGATAGCCGACGCCCGCGATGCGGCCGTCGGGCGCGGCGGCGCCAGGCATCGCGACCGACTCGTGGAACGCGGCGCGCTCGCCTTCCTTCTCCCGGTTGAGCGGCGATCGCACGTAGGTGCAGGCGGTGGAAAGGCGCCCCACGTTCACCAGCTCGCGCGCCCACGCCTGCCGCTGCGCGAGCTCGAGCGTCGCATCGCGGAACACCTGCTGGCCTTCGTTCTCCGGCCCGATGAAGGTCGCGCTGCGCGTGGCGATCTCCACCGCCTCGCGCGCCGCGAGATGGCGCTCGGCCTCGTAGCTCTCGAGCAGCTCGGGCGCCGCCTTCCCGGCGAGGATCAGCGCGAGCTTCCAGCCGAGATTGTTCGCGTCCTGCACCGCGCGGTTGCCGCCGCGGGCGCCAAAGGGCGAATGCTGCGCGGCGGCGTCGCCGAGAAAGAGCACGCGCCCGTGCACGAGCCTCTCGAGGCAGCGCCGGCGAAAGCGCCACGGACCGACCCAGATCACGTCGAACTTCGCCCCTGCGCCGAGCAGCCCGCGCAGGCGCTTCTTCAGGTGCTTCTCGGTGGCCGCAGCGCTCGGGTTCGGGTAGTGCGACACCTGCCAGTCGGTGCGCCAGACGTTGTCGGCCATCTGGTGGTACCAGATCGCGCCGCCCTCGTTGTGCGGGTTGTCGAGGAACACCTTGCGCACCGTGCTCTCGTGCCGCCGCATGCGCACGTCGGAAATGCACCAGAAGTCCTCCGAGAATGCCGAGACCGCGTCCCTGGCGCCGAGCTTCTCGCGCACGGTGCTGTGAGACCCGTCCGCGGCGAGGAGGTAGCTGCAGCGCGCGCGGTAGGGGCCGTCCGGGGTCTGCACCACGACCTCGACGTGATCACGCGCCGGCCGCACGTCCACCACCTTGTTCTTCCAGCGCAGGTCGACCGCGGGGACCGTCATGTTGGCGTCCACCAGGTACTCCTCGACGTAGAACTGCTGCAGGTTGACGAACGCCGGGAATTTCTGGTCGGTCTCGGGCTGCAGGTTGAAGTGGTAGAGGCGCTCGTGGCCGCGGAAAACGTCGCCCTCGCTCCAGGTGACGCCTTTCCTGCGCACGCGCTCGGCGACGCCGAAGCGGTCGAGGATCTCGAGCGAGCGCTTGGCGTAGCAGATGCAGCGCGAGGAGAGTCCCGCCGCGCCCACGGTGTCCGAATCGTCGAGCAGCACCGTCTGCACGCCGCGGCTGCCCAGCTCGAGCGCCGCGGTGAGGCCGGCGAGGCCGGCGCCCGCGATGATGACCGGGTAGGTGTGCTTCGCCTGGCGCGCGATCTCCGGCGGCGTGCGGTACGGGTACACCGGAAGCCGGTACCCGGTGTCGCGCTCGGTCCGGTAGCTCTTCTTCGCCGGCTTCACGCCGCGGATGCTACCGTAGAATTCCCGGCGCGCCATGACGATCCGCACCCGCTTCGCGCCGAGCCCGACCGGCTTTCTCCACATCGGCGGCGCGCGCACGGCACTCTTCTCGTGGGCGTTCGCGCGCAGGAACGGCGGCAAGTTCGTGCTGCGCATCGAGGACACCGACGCCGAGCGCTCGACCGCGGAATCGGTCGCGGCGATCCTCGAGAGCATGAAGTGGCTCGGCCTCGACTGGGACGAGGGGCCGATCCACCAGATGCAGCGCCTCGCGCGCTACCGCGAGCTCGCCGAGCAGCTGATCGCGCAGGGGCACGCCTACCGCTGCTGGGCGACGAAGGCGGAACTCGACACGATGCGCGAGGCGCAGCGCGCGCGCGGCGAGAAGCCGCGCTACGACGGGCGCTGGCGCCCGGAGCGCGCCAGGGCAGCAGGGCTCGTGCCGCCGAAGGACGTGCCGCCGGTGGTGCGCTTCCGCAGCCCGGAGACGGGCGAGGTGACGTTCGAGGATCTCATCAAGGGGCCGATCACGGTCGCCAACGCCGAGCTCGACGACCTGGTGCTGCTGCGCGCGGACGGCGTGCCGACCTACAACTTCGGCGTCGTCGTGGACGACCTGGACATGGCGATCACCCACGTCATCCGCGGCGACGACCACGTCAACAACACGCCGCGCCAGGCGCACATCTTCCATGCGCTCGGCGCCCGGCTGCCGGCGTTCGCGCACGTGCCGATGATCCTCGGAGCGGACGGCGAGCGGCTCTCCAAGCGCCACGGCGCGGTGAGCGTCATGCAGTACCGGGAGGAGGGCTTTCTTCCCGAGGCGCTCGTCAATTACCTCGCTCGCCTCGGCTGGTCGCACGGCGACGAGGAGGTGTTCCCGGTGGCGAAGTTCGTCGAGTGGTTCGACCTCGGCCACGTCAGCCGCTCGCCCGCGCAGTTCAACCCGGAGAAAGCGCGCTGGATCAACCAGCAGCACCTCAGGCAAGCGTCCGATGATCGGCTCGCGGCGCTGGTCGAGCCGGCGCTGCGCGCGCTGGGCGCCGAGCCGAAGTCCGGCCCGCCGCTCGCAAGAGTGGTCGCGCTGCTCAAGGACCGCTCCGACACCGCGCGCCATCTCGCCGAGGCGGCGCGCATGTTTTACGTTTACGAGAAGCCCTCGGCGGCGGCTGTGAGCGAATTGCTGAACGCGAAGACGCGCCCGGCGCTCAAGATGCTCCAGGCGAAGCTCGCGGAGTCGGACTGGGACCGCAAGTCGCTCACCGCCGCGACGAGCGCGGTGCTCAAGGCAACCGGATTGAAAATGCCCGAGCTCGCGATGCCGGCGCGGCTGCTCGTCACCGGGCGCACGCAGACTCCTTCGCTCGACGCGGTGCTCGAGTTGCTCGGGCGCGAGACGGTGCTCGCGCGCCTGGCGCATCATCTCGACGCCGACTGAGCGGGATTTTCTTTGCCGCTGCGGGCACTTGCCGCTATAATCCGCCGCCTTGCGTGGGGGTATAGCTCAGCTGGGAGAGCGCTTGCATGGCATGCAAGAGGTCACCGGTTCGATCCCGGTTACCTCCACCAGCCCCGACCCGCGGTCCCGCACGGGTCCCCATCGTCTAGAGGCCTAGGACATCGCCCTTTCACGGCGGTAACCGGGGTTCGAATCCCCGTGGGGACGCCACACCTATGCGGGCGCCTGCCCGCCGCCCACCGCCCGGCGCAGCGCCGCCCGCGCGAGCAGGCGCGTGGAGTCGAGCGTCGGCAGGGGCGAATTCGAGTCGTTCATGATCAGCGGAAGCTCGGTGCAGCCGAGCACGACCGCGTCGCAGCCCTCGGCTTTCATCCGCCCGATGACTTGCTGGTGGTACGCGACCGCCTCCGCCTTGAAGATGCTGCAGACCAGCTCGTCCATGATGACGCGGTTGACCTCCTCGCGCTCGGCGGCGCTCGGCCGCACGTGCTCGAGCCCGCGCGCGGCAAGCTTCTGCGGGTAGATCTCGCTCTCGATGAGCCAGCGCGTTCCGAGCAGGCCGAGGCGCCGGAAGCCGCGCTCGGCCGCCTGCGCGGCGACGACCTCGGCGATGTGCAGCCAGGGGCGCGGCGATCGCGCTTCGATCTGCGGCAGCGCCTGGTGGATGGTGTTGTCGGGGCAGATGAGGAAGTCGGCGCCGGCCTCGGCGAGCTTGCTCGCGGAGGCGAGCATCATCTCGCCCACGCCCTGCCAGTCGCCGCGGTAGATGCGCTCCATGTACGCGGCGAGCGAATGCGTGTGCATCGTGACCTCGGGGTGGGCGTGCGGGCCGAGCAGCTGCGCGCCTTCCACGCAGATGGTCCGATAGCACAGCGCCGCGCCCTCGGCGGAGCAGGCGACGATGCCGATGTGGCCGGGCATGGCGCGAGTATGAGGCTTCCCGCGCCGAAATTCAGCCTAGACCGGAGCACCCCCGCGCGCTGACCGACGACCAGGAACAACGCGCTCGCGCGAACGATGCGCTCGCTGTCCACGTTGATGTAGGGGCCCGATCAGCTCGAGCACCGGGCTCGAGCGGAACAGCGGCCCGAACCCGGGGGCCGGGCCGGCCATCAGGCTGCGCCCCCCGGGGACTGGCGCGCCGCATCGACGTCCCGGGCCGGTTCACAGTCCGCGGCCGCGAGCAACAGCGGCGCACCCATGTCGCCCGAGCGCGGATCGAGCAGCGCGATGAAGTGCGCGTAGGCCCCGGAGAAGCGGTTGATCGAGATCCACTCGGTGGCCTTGCGTCCGGCGATCCGTGCATCGCGGAAGAAGAACACCGCGTCGGCCGCTTCGCGCAGCTCGAACTCCGCCGGATGCGCGACCGGGGCCTCGAGCAGCCGCCGCTGCCCGAGGTCAAACGCGATGCCGAACTGGAACGGCTCCCGCGTCCCGAGCTGGACCGAATAGTCGGGCGCGTAGCTCAGCTGCCGGCCGCTGCAGAAGAGCGATTGCGCATCGGCAGCGGCCTGCGACGGCGCCGCGCAGGCTAGGGCGATGCAGATCGCCCGGACCGGGAGCAGGTGCCCGGTCATCGCCGCGCCGGACTACTGCACGACGTTCATCTGCCGCAGGCGTTCCGCCATGGTGCGCAGCACCTGGAGCGCGAACTGCGGCGTCTCCTGCACCAGCTTGACGAAGCGCTGGCGATCGATCCCGATCAGCCGGCAGGCGGTCGCGGCCATGGCGGTAGCGCTGCGCGGCTTGTCGTCGATCAGCGCCATCTCGCCGAGGATTTCCCCCGTCTTCACCACGTAGACGATCCTTCCGCCCACCAGTACATTGACTGCCCCAGCGACCACGTAGTACATGCGGTCACCGGGCTGCCCCTCCTCGAAGATCACCGTGCCCTCGGGGTGGGATTCGAAGTCGCTCGCCTTCAGGATCGGATCTGGCGCCATCGGCTGGCCCTCCCAGGTTCTCCGTGCGAAGTGTAGCCGCCCCGGCTCGCGCCGCGACGCCTGCGCCGCGTTAAAGATTGAGAGGAGTCATGCGATCCCCGCCCTCGTTTCCGGAGACCTCGAGCGGCCAGAGCGACCGACGCTCGACCGCCCGGGCGACGAGGTCCATGACGAGCGCGCACTCGACGCCAAAGGGCAGATAGCCGGCAAAGCCGAGCGCGGGCATCTCGAAGAGGTGGAAGCGCTGCGCGTAGGGGATGCTGTAGTGCCACTTGGCGAGGCTGCCGTAGTTCCACAGCTCCCAGAGGAAGCCGCAGAGGAGCGCGGCGAGCGCGGGCTGCAGCAGCGGCCGCCAGTCGCCGCGTGCGAGCGGCGAGAGCAGCGTTTCGCCGAGCAGGAGCTGCTGCAGCCCGCACAGCACGAGCAGCGGCCCGAGCCAGAGCATGGCGTGCAGCGCCTGCGGCCAGAGGCCGATGCAGCCGAGCGCGAGCGCCCCCGCAGCGAGCGCGACCCAGGCGAGTGCGCGGTGGCCGCGCAGCGGCGGCAGCGCCATCGCCTCGAGGCGCGGGAACTGCCGCAGCCATGCCCAGGTGCCGGCGACCGCGGGCAGCACGGTGGAAAAGGGCAGTGTCCCCTGGAGAAAGTAGTCGAGATCGCCGCTGGCCTCGATGCCGCGGTAGTACCAGTAGTGCACGAACTGGTTGAGGTGCTCGAACAGCCACCAGAACGCCGCGCTCACCGGGAACAGGGCGAGGAACCACCCCGTGCGGTGCGTGAGGAGCGAGCGTCCGCTGCGCCGCCAGACCAGCCCGTTCACTGCCAGGATGTATCCGAGCCAGAGCGGCGTGAAGGCGTGCCTGCGCCAGCCGGCGGGAACGAGCTCGCCGCTCCAGGCGAGCAGCCAGCCCGCCGCGGCGAGGAAGACGCCGAGCCAGCCCCACCACGGATAGCGGGCGCGCGGCGGAGCCGGCGCCACCGCCTGCACACGGGCGAGCGCCGCCCAGTAAAGCCCCGCCGCAGCGGCGACCGGCACGCACAGGGCGAGAAACACGGTCCAGGCGAACGGCGCCTGCGCGACAAATTCTGTGCGCGGCGGAAAACGCAGGTATGCGGCGACGGGTTGGCCTGCGGCGACGACTCCGGCGAGCGGCGCGAGCCAGGCCAGGGCGAAGCCGAGCGCGAGGACCGTCAGCGCCCGTGCGCGCATCGCCTGGATCTCGTTTCAGATCTTGCGCGAGGCGCGCAGCGCGGCGAGCGCTGCGAGTCCGATTGCGCCGCTGACGACGCAGAGCAAGTGCAGCGCGTCGAGCGCGATGATCCCGGTGAGGCGCCCGGCCCGAGGTGGAACGGCGTGAAGGGCATTGTGGCCTATGGGCCCCCGCCAGAGCCGCGCGGGGACGACAGAACCGGGCGCTCAGCGCTTGCGGCGCGAGGCACGATAGGCCTCGATGCGCCGCGCCGGCTCGCCCGACTCGTAGGCGCGCGCGAACTCGTCGATGCTCGCGCGCACGCTCGCCTCGAGCGGCGCTTCCTCCCACAGCCTGCACAGGCGCTTCTGCGCCCGGATCGCCTCGTCGCCGCAGGCCAGGATCGCATCGAGCGCCGCGCTCACCTCCGAATCGAGGCGCGCGGCGGGCACGACGCGGTCCACCAGGTCCCAGGAGAGCGCCTCCTGCGCGCCGATGGTGTCGCCGGTGAGCACCAGCCAGCGCGCGCGGCCGGTGCCGATGAGCCGCGGCAGCAGCGCCGCCTCGACCACCGACGGAATGCCAAGGCGGACCTCTGGCATGCTGAAGGCGGCCGTGTCCACGGCGATGCGCAGGTCGCACGAGGCGGCGAGCTCCAGGCCCGCGCCGATGCACCAGCCGTTGATGCGCGCGATCACCGGCACCGCGCACTGCCGCATCGCGTCGCAGGCGTCGTGCACCAGGCCGATGAACTCGCGCGCCGAGAGCGGATCGAGCCCGGCGAGCAGGTCGAGGTTGACGCCGCCGGTGAACGCCTTCTCGCCCGCGCCGGTGAGCACCACGGCGCGCACGCGGGCGTTGCGCTCGATCGCGCGCATCGCCTCGACGAGCGCGCCGAGCATCTCGCGGTCGAGGATGTTGAGCTTCTTCGGGTTGTCGAGCGTGAGGCGCGCGACGAGCGCCTCGCCGCGCTCTTCGAGCACCATGCGCACGCTCAAGCGGCGGCTTTCTCGCCTTTCAGCAGCGCGGCGACGTGGCTTTCGAGCTTGCGCGCGTCGGCGTCGAAGCGGCGGATGCCGTCGGCGAGCTTCTCGACCGCCATCGCGTCCTCGTTGTGCATCCAGCGGAACGCCTTCTCGTCCAGGCGCACGCGCTCGGCCCTTTGTGCGCCGGCCGGGTCCGCCGAAAGCCGCCGCGGCACCTCGCCTTCGGCCTGCGCCAGCTTCTCGAGCAGGTCGGGGGCGATGGTGAGCAGGTCGCAGCCGGCGAGCGCGAGGATCTGCCCGGTCTTGCGGAAGCTCGCGCCCATCACCTGGGTCCTGAAGCCGTGGCGCTTGAAGTAGCCGTAGATGCGGCTCACCGAGGCGACGCCCGGGTCCTCGGCGAGCGGGATGTCGTCCACCTTCCCTGCCGCCTTGTGCCAGTCGTAGATCCGCCCGACGAAGGGCGAGATCAGCGTCACGCCCGCGTCGGCGCAGGCCGCAGCCTGGGCGAAGGAGAAGAGCAGCGTGAGGTTGCAGTGGATGCCCTCGCGCTCGAGGCGCTCGGCGGCGCGGATCCCTTCCCAGGTGCTCGCCACCTTGATGAGCACGCGCTCGCGCGGCACGCCGACCTGCTGGTAGAGATCGACCAGGCGCTGCGCCTTGGCGATCGAGGCCTCGCCGTCGAACGAGAGCCGCGCATCCACTTCGGTCGAGACGCGCCCGGCGATGTGCCCGAGGATCTCGCGCCCGAAAAGGACGAACAGCCAGTCCATCGCCGCCTCGGCGCTGCCTTTCGCGCGCCCGGTCGCGTCCTCGACGAGGTGCCGGTAGCGCGCGTCGCGCGCGGCGGCGAGGAGCAGCGAGGGGTTGGTGGTCGCGTCCTGCGGCCGCCAGCGGGCGACCGCGTCGATGTCGCCGGTGTCGGCGACCACCACCGAATGCCGCTTGAGCGATTCCAGCTGCGTCGGCATGCCGCAAGCATACAACCGGTGTAGTGTTTTGAAAACTAAGCCTTTCCCGGCTTGTCGCGGTGGGGTAAACTGCCTGGTTGATTCAGGCGTTGCAGGGCCCGACGGAGCCGAGGAGCAGAGGAGTTGCAGCCCACCGATATCAAGAACCCCGACTATTTCCACAAGGTCGTCGATTGCCAGTGGGCGTGTCCCGCGCACACGCCCGTTCCCGAATACATCCGGATGATCGCCGCGGGGCGTTACTCCGACGCCTACATGGTGAACTGGTATTCGAACGTCTTCCCGGGGATCCTCGGCCGCACCTGCGACCGCCCCTGCGAGCCCGCCTGCCGCCGCGGCCGCGTCGAGGAGGCGCAGCAGGAGCGCCCCGAGCCGGTCGCCATCTGCCGCCTGAAGCGTGTCGCCGCCGATCTCAAGGGCGACGACGTCAAGGCGCGCATGCCCAAGCCCGCGGCGAAGAAAAACGGCAAGCGAATCGCCTGCGTCGGCGCCGGGCCTGCATCGCTGACGGTGGCGCGCGACCTCGCGCCGCTCGGCTACGAGGTCGTGGTGTTCGACCAGGACCCGCGCGCGGGCGGCATGATCTGGTCGCAGATCCCGCGCTTTCGCCTGCCGCTCGAGATCATCGACGAGGAGGTGGACTACATCCTCGACCTTGGCGCCGAGTTCAAGGGCGGCGTCAAGATCGAGAGCATGAAAAAGCTCCTCGCCGAAGATTGGGACGCGGTCTTCGTCGGCTCGGGTGCGCCGCGCGGACGCAACCTCGAGCTCCCGGGCCGCAAGGAAGGGGCGGCCAACATCCACATCGGCATCGACTGGCTGGCGTCCGTCTCCTTCGGCCACACCTCGAAGATCGGCAGGCGCGTGATCGTGCTGGGCGGCGGCAACACCGCGATGGACTGCTGCCGCACCTCGCGGCGCCTCGGCGGCGACGACGTGAAAGTCATCGTGCGCTCCGGGTTCGAGGAGATGAAGGCGAGCCCCTGGGAGAAGGAGGACGCGATGCACGAGGGCATCCCGATCCTCAACTACCTGGTGCCGAAGGAATTCACGCTGCGCGGCGGCAAGCTCTCCGGGATGATCTTCGGGAAGGTGAAAGCGCAGCACGACGAGAAAGGCCGCCGCAGCCTCGTCCCCACCGGCGAGCCCGACCAGCACTTCGAGTGCGACGACGTGCTGATCGCGGTGGGGCAGGAGAACGCCTTCCCCTGGATCGAGCGCGACTGCGGGATCGAGTTCGACGCGAGCGGCATGCCGGTGGTGGACAAGGTGACGATGCAGTCCACGCTCAAGAACGTCTACTTCGGCGGCGACTCGGCGTTCGGGCCGAAGAACATCATCTGGGCGGTGGCGCACGGCCACGACGCCGCGATCTCGATCGACAAGATGGTGAACGGCGAGGACATCCGCGCGCGGCCCGCGCCGATGGTCAACCTGATGTCGCAGAAGATGGGCATCCACGAGTGGAGCTACGACAACGACATCGTCACCGACCAGCGCTACAAGGTGCCCTGGCGCGATATCAAGATCACGCTGAAGAACGTCAAGGCCGAGGTGGAGCTCGGGTTCGACGCCGCCACCGCCTGGAAGGAGGCCCAGCGCTGCCTCAACTGCGACGTGCAGACGGTCTTCGCTTCGAAGTTGTGCATCGAATGCGACGCCTGCGTCGACATCTGCCCGATGGACTGCATCACCTTCACGCACGACGGCGAGGAGAAGGACCTGAGGGCGCGCCTCAACGCCCCGGCGACGAACCACTCGCAGGATCTCTACCTCGGCGCCGGCCTGAAGACCGGGCGCGTCATGGTCAAGGACGAGGACCTGTGCCTGCACTGCGGCCTGTGCGCCGAGCGCTGCCCGACCGGCGCCTGGGACATGCAGAAGTTTCTCCTCGACCTGAACCACGCCGGCCCCGCCTGCCGCGGCCATGGATCCCCGCCTGCGCGGGGACAGAGGAAAGCCGCATGAACAGAGAGCTGTCGTTCCCGCGCAGGCGGGAACCCGCGTGGATCCCCGCCTGCGCGGGGATGACGGCACCATGAAGCGCATCGAAGCGGTCAACGACTTCGTCATCAAGTTCGCCAACGTGAACGGCTCGGGCTCGGCCTCGGCGAACGAGCTGTTCGCGAAGTCGTTCCTGCGCATGGGGATCCCGGTGTCGCCGAGGAACATCTTCCCCTCCAACATCCAGGGCCTGCCCACGTGGTACGAAGTCAGAGTGAATGAGAAGGGCTACGTCGGGCGGCGCGGCGGGGTCGACCTGATGGTGGCGATGAACCCGCAGACCTGGGACGAGGACTTGAAGGAGATCGAGCCGGGCGGCTATCTCTTCTACGACGACACCAAGCCCCTGCCGCCCTCCAGGTTCCGCGACGACATCAACGTCATCGGCGTGCCGCTCACCGAGATCTCCAACACCAACTACACCGACGCGCGCGAGCGGCAGCTGTTCAAGAACATCATCTACGTAGGCGCGCTCGCCGCGATGCTCGAGATCGAGCCAGAGGTGATCGCGGAGCTGATCGGCGAGCAGTACAAGGTGAAGGAGAAGCTCCTCAAGCCGAACCTCAACGCGCTGCAGCTCGGCCTCAACTACGCGCGCGAGCACCTGAAGGACGCGCTGGGCCTGAAGGCCAAGCGCTCCTACAACGTCGGCGACAAGATCTTCATCGAGGGCAACGCCGCGACCGCGCTGGGCTGCGTCTACGGCGGGGCGACCGTCTGCGCCTGGTACCCGATCACGCCGTCCTCATCGCTCGCCGAGGCCTTCCAGCGCTACTGCTCGCGGCTGCGCGTCGACAAGGAATCCGGCAAGAACAAGTTCGCGATCATCCAGGCCGAGGACGAGCTCGCCTCGATCGGCATCGCGGTCGGCGCCGGCTGGAACGGCGCGCGCGCCTTCACCGCCACCGCCGGCCCGGGAATCTCGCTCATGACCGAGTTCACCGGGCTTGCCTACTTCGCCGAGATCCCGGTGACGATCATCGACGTGCAGCGCGGCGGGCCCTCGACCGGCATGCCGACGCGCACGCAGCAGTCGGACCTGCTTGCCTGCGCCTACGCCTCGCACGGCGACACCAAGCACGTGCTGCTCTTCCCCGAGGACCCGCACGAGTGCTTCGAGTTCGCCGCGCTCTCGCTCGACCTCGCCGACCGGCTGCAGACGCCGATCTTCCTCATGACCGACCTCGACATCGGCATGAACCAGCGCCTCACCGCGCCGCTCAAGTGGGACGACGCGCGCCGCTACGATCGCGGCAAGGTGATGAGCGCGGAGGAGCTGGAAGCCGGCAAGGACTTCGGCCGCTACCTCGACGTGGACGGCGACGGCATCCCGTACCGCACCATCCCCGGCACGCACGAGAAGCGCGGCGCCTACTTCACGCGCGGCACCTCGCGCGACGCCTACGCGCGCTACTCCGAGGCGGGCGAGGACTACGTCTACAACATGGAGCGGCTGCTGAAGAAGTTCGAGACCGCCAAGACGATGGTGCCCAAGCCCGTGCTGACGCCGGCGCGCGAGCCCGCGCGCTTCGGCGCGATCTACTACGGCTCGACCAGCCCGGCGATGCACGAGGCGCTCGATGCGCTCGCCGCGCAGGGCATCTACGTGAACGCGCTGCGCGTGCGGGCGTTCCCGTTCCAGGACGAGATCAACGACTTCGTGCGGTCGCACTCCAAGGTATTCGTGATCGAGCAGAACCGCGACGCGCAGCTGAAGACGCTGCTCGTCAACGAGGCCGGGATCCGCGCCGAGAGCCTGATCCCGGTGCTGCACTACGACGGCACGCCGATCACCGCGCGCTTCATCACCGGCGAGATCGCCCGCATCGTGTCGGCGCTCAACGTGCGGCCGATCAAGAAGGACAAGGCGGCTTGAGCATGCGCCGGGCGCTTCTCGTCCTCGCCTGCTTCGCCGGCACGGCGCTCGCGGCGCCCGACGAGGAGGCGCTCGGCAAGAGTCAGGACTACCCCGTCTGCCCGCTGCCCGCCGGGCCGACCCCGCAGCACTGCCTGGTCGGGATGTACAGCAACTTCGACAAGGTGGTGCCGGCGCGCAAGGTGGCGAAGGGCGCGGCGGCGCGGCGGCTCAAGCGCGCGGCGAAGGAAGCCGACGAGGTCGATTTCAAGGGCTTTCTCGCGAGCAACCGCAATACCGGACTGCTGGCGCTCAAGGGCGACACGATCCTTTTCGAGGGCTACCAGTACGAGCGCAAGCCCGAGCACCTGTTCACCTCGATGTCGATGGCGAAGACGGTGGTCGCGATGCTCGTCGGCATCGCCATCTCCGAGGGCCGGATCAAGTCGATCGACGACAAGGCCGAGCAGTACGTGCCGGGACTCAAGGGCCACCCCTACGGGGAAACGTCGCTCCGGCACCTGCTCACCATGTCCTCGGGGGTGAAGTTCCGCGAGGAGTACGACGGCAAGGACGACGTCTCGGTGCTCGCGCGCTTCACTTTCTACCAGCAGGGCCCGGGCGGCGTGGACACGGTGCTGCCGTTCAAGGAGCGCGCGCGGCCCGCGGGCGAGCGCTTCTCCTATGCCTCGGCCGAGACCCAGGTGCTGGGCCTCGTGCTGCGCGCCGCCACCGGCAAGCCGATCGCCGACTACCTCTCGGAAAAGATCTGGCAGCCGATGGGCGCGGAGTTCGACGCCAACTGGATGATCGACAAGGGCGGCTACGAGATCGCCTTCTGCTGCCTGAACGCGGCGCTGCGCGACTACGCGCGCCTGGGCATGCTGCTCGCGAACGACGGCACGCTCGACGGCAGGCAGATCATCCCCGCCGAATGGGTGAGGGCCGCGACCACGCCGGAGTCCGAGCACCTGAAGCCCGGCCGCGCCACGCCCTACAACGGCTACGGCTACCAGACCTGGCTCGTGGGCGGCAGCCGGCCTACCTTCGCGCTGCTCGGCGTGCGCGGCCAGGGCGTTTTCGTCGATCCCGCGGCGAAGCTGGTGGTCGTGCATACCGCGGTGCACGCCCAGGCGCGCGACCCGGCGCGCGGGAACCAGTTTTCACTCTGGAACGCCGTACTGCGGACCTACAGCGACTAGCGAAGCATCGAAATGACCTACATCGCCAAGCCGAAGCTCCATCACCCGACCCTCAAGAAGAACGCGGTCGGCTACACGCGGCGCGACTACGAGGGCAAGGTCTCGACGCTCTGCGCCGGCTGCGGCCACGACTCGATCTCGGCGGCGCTCATCCAGGCGTTCTGGGAGCTCGACGTCGAGCCGCATCGCGTCGCCAAGCTCTCCGGGATCGGGTGCTCCTCGAAGACCCCGGACTATTTCCTCGGCAACTCCCACGGCTTCAACACCGTGCACGGGCGGATGCCCTCGGTGCTGACGGGTGCGAACCTCGCCAACCGGGACCTCATCTACATCGGCATCTCGGGCGACGGGGATTCGGCCTCGATCGGCCTGGGACAGTTCGCGCACGTCATGCGGCGCGGGGTCAACATGACCTACATCCTGGAGAACAACGGGGTGTATGGGCTGACGAAGGGCCAGTTCTCCGCGACCGCCGACGCCGGCTCGAAGTCGAAGCGGGGGGTCGCAAATACGGATGCCGCGGTGGACACGGTGTCGCTCGCGCTCCTCATGGGCGCGACCTTCGTCGCGCGCAGCTTCTCCGGCGACAAGGAGCAGCTCACGCCGCTCATCAAGGCCGCGATCGCGCATCCGGGCGCCGCGTTCATCGACGTCATCAGCCCCTGCGTCGCGTTCAACAACCACCCGGGCTCGACCAAGAGCTACGACTACGTGCGCGAGCACAACGAGGCGGTCAACCGGCTCGACTTCTGGCCGTCGCGCGAGGCGATCACCGTGGACTACAAGGAGGGCGGCGTGATCGAGGTGCCGCAGCACGACGGCTCGATCATCAAGCTGCGCAAGCTCGACGCAGATTACGACGCGAGCGACAAGGTCGCGGCGATGACTGCGATCGCGCGCGCCGCGGAGAAAGGGGAAGTGCTGACGGGGTTGCTTTACCTGGCGCCGGATGCCGAGGATCTACACGCGCATCTCAACACTTACGAGAAACCGTTCAACCAGCTCGGGGAGAAGGACCTTTGCCCCGGGGCGGGGATGCTGGAGAAGATTAACTCGGCACTGCGTTAGGTCTGTGCATCTTCATGAAAAGTAGTGAGTTCCTGCAGCTTGCCAGATCGCGCTTTTGTGCTATAGTTCGTTTGCCCCTAGTGGGCAACACAGCTAGATAAGGTCGCTTTCGTACAAGGAAGGTCTTTTAAGCAAACAGAGCTTGGCCAGAGAATCTGGCCTTTTGTCGAACAGAGCGCTTTCCGCCCGCATATAAGGGCCACAGCGAAGACTAGCCCCCGAAAGGGGGCTAGTCGTTTGTGTAGCACCACAACCTAGTTCTTTCACAACGAGGAGCGTCACGTGAAGACGTACAAGAGCCTGTTCAAGCTGTACAAGGATCAACCGCTGGACGTCGTATTCGCGCACTTCTATCCTTTTGCGCGAAATCCCATTGAGGCGCCCGACTACGATGGACCCTTCAAGACAATTGCAAAGAACACGCTTGATGGCTTCGAAGCGTGGGAATTTCGGCAGGCGAAATTCAGGGACAAGCACCCCTCTACGGCAGTACCAAAGCTCAAGAACTACCTGAACTACACGTTTGTGCGTCTCGTAGAGCTTGAGCAGCACGAGCCAGGCCGGTACTTCATCTCGAACGCAGACCAAGAGTGGACCTGCTTCAACACGGGTCTTCAGAACGCCTACGGCGTGGATCTCATGGCTACGTTCCAGCGCTACAAGCCAAAGCCGGAGGCATTGGGTCGTCACGACGTGCGGCCGGACTGGGTGTTCAAAGGCTGCTTCGCGACCAATGATCGGCAGTATCGTGAACGCTTTGGGAATCGCATTTGTGAGATCGCCTGGTATTCCAATGACAGCCGGGATTTTGTTTTTGATACCTCATACTCTCTCGACAAAGAGGCTTTCGATCACCTCTTTGAGCGCGCCAGAGATCGCTCGGGCCTTTCCAATGCTTCGGACGAAATCGTCCGAAACTATCTGCGCGGAGCAATCGAGAATCTCGTCCCAAAGATAAGGCGCAACTATAAGATAGCCATTCCGGTCTACTTCGTCGAAGAGAAACGGATGCAGCTTCTTCTTCCGTTCGTGTCCGCGAGCGATGCAAACGATGTTTCCTCTTTTGTAGTGGATCGGGATGACGCGAACAGGAGTTACAGACTAAAAACGATCTTCGATCTCGACTACGCGTATTTCTCGGCGAGATTGATCACGCGTCCCGACAAGGAGTGGCTGAACCCTTGAACTATGCGCGCGTCATCCAATCGTGTCGTCCACCTCGACACCGACCGCAGCCGTGCCCCGTCGGAGATACTTGTCATGGTCGAAACTCGTTCGCGGATAGTTCGCGCTTTTCGTAGGCGGGAACGGTGCTTGCATACCCGAGCATCCGGTCATGGGCACCATTGGCGGGAGACATTATTCGGGGAGCAAAGCCTGAGTCCCGATTGAAACACTCGGGGACGACGGTAACAGCCGTTATCTCGGGGAAGGCCGGTTATCTCAGGGCGCGGTAGAGAAAGGGCAGGCTGCGGTCCATCCGATAGTCGATGTCGGAGTGGTTATCGTCGAACTCCTCGTAGACGTGTTTCACACCCACGGCTGACAGCCGCGCCGACAGCAGCCGCGTGCCGTAGTGGATGTGGTACTGGTCGCGCCAGCCGCAGTCGATGTAGATCCCGCGCAGCGTCTTCAGGCTCGCGCGGTAGCGCGAAACCAGGTGGATCGGGTCGTGGCGCCGCCACTGCCGCCAGCGCTCGGCCAGCGGCTCGCCGCTCTCCAGGTGGAAAGGCACGCGAAAGCCGTTCGGCGCCCGCGGGTCGGGGTCGTAGGTGGCGGCCATGCAGAGGTTCATGATGCAGTGGCCCTCGGCGATGGAGAGCTTCTCCTTCTTCCAGACCGCCTCGAGGAAGCGCCGGATGCGGCCGTCGTCGCGCCCTTGCGCGAGGCGCCGGTCACGCAAAGGCCGCCAGCGGCCGGCCTTCTGCCTGGGGCGCCGGTGCTTGGCGAGCTCGTTCAGCGTATTCGGCCAGTCGGCCCAGTAGACGAAGTCGAAGCAGGCGTCGCCCGAGTGGTTGGCGATCGCGCCCCAGTACCGCGCGTACTTCATGCCGTGCAGGATCGCGCCGTAGCCGCCGGAGGACTTGCCGAAGCAGCCGCGGTGCTCGCGGCGAGCGAGGGTGCGGAACTCGCGGTCGACGAACGGCACGATCTCGCGCGTGAGGTAGTCGGCGTAGTCGCCGATGGCGGAGGAGTTGACGTACTGGTTGCCGCCGAGCGCGGTGAAGCAGTCGGTGAAGACGAAGATCGCCGGGCCCATTCTCCCCGCGTGGATGAGCCGCGCGGCGCGCTCGGGCACGTTGTCGCCGAAGGGCTTCCAGGCGACGTGCGCGAGCCCCGAGCCGGTGAAGCCGACGAAGTCGTAGAGCACCGGGAAGCGGCGCCGCGAGCCCGCGTCGTACTGCGGCGGCAGCCACACGGCGAGCTTGCGCACGTGCGGGTCGCCGAGCGGGTTGTCCCTGAGGATGCTCGAGGAGTGCTCGAGCACGACCAGCGTGCCGGAGGAGCCTCGCGGGCGTTTGAGAGTCATCGCGACTCCGGTCAGCCCCTGGGCCGGGTCCAGGTCTCCGACCAGGCGAGGCAGCAGCTCGACGCCGCCCTACCGCCGCGCTCCATCGGAAACACCTTCGCCGTCGCCGCAACTCCGTTCACGGCGAGCTGCGCGCTCTTCGCCGGCAGGAAAGTGCTGTAAACCCCGAGCGGCCGGTTCATCGTCCCCGGCGGCATCGTCAGGACGAACGGCGGCAGGAAGTCCCACCAGGCCAGGACGATCTCGTCTGAGCGCGAGACAATCCGCTCCTCGCAGCAGCTGAGCGAGTTGCCGCTCCGTTCGAAGCGCGCGTCCACGATCGGCAAGGCTTCGTCCGCGAACGGCTGGTGGAGCAGGGTCTCGATCGTCCCCTGCAGGTACCGCGCGACCGCGGCGTTGTCCGCGTACACCCGCGGCCCCTTGCCTGTGAGCAAGCTCTCGATGAAAAGCGCATGCCCCTGGCCGGCGGGCGACCACAGCACCCGCCAGTGCGAAACGCGATCGGCGATCGTCTTCCCGCCATCCACCGAAAGCCGGACGAACGAATTCTCCCCGGTCATCACCGGATCGTGCGGGTCGGCGAGCTGCGGCTCGGCCATGCGCTCCTCCCAGGGAAAGCCCACAGCTTACTGTTGATCTTAGCATCAATCACGGATATGATCGAATGATGAATAGATCAACAGTCGCAGCCGACCTGGTGCAGCAGATGTCGCCGGCCGCGCGGGCGAGGTTCGCGACCGACGCGGGCTGGGCGCAGGCCGCCGGCCTGCCGAGGGAGACGCTCTCGAGGCTGAAGCGCAGGGCCTCGTGCGATCTGCGCACGCTCGGCGCGCTCGCCCGGGTCGCGGGCTGCGCGCTGGTCGCCGTGCCCGTGGGAGCCCCCGGGGGAGAGCAGCTGCCGGGAAGATTCGACCGCGAGTACGAGGACCGCCTGCTCGACCTGGCCGCCTCGGGGCGCGTGGACCCCGGCGTCTGGCGCGGCCACGGGCCCGGCTTCTTCATGGCGGGCCTCGCGGTCATGCTGGCGGGCGCGCGGGGCTTCGAGCGCGAGCGGTACCTGAGGCTCGCCGAGGCGCTGCATGCGGGGATCTCCACGCCGGAGGTGTTCGCGGCGTGGCTGCGGAAGTCCCCGGTCCGGCCCGCCCGCTTCCTTCCCATGGCGAGAAGGCGCAAGGGACTCGCGTGACGAGGGCTGGCCCGGCTGGCGACTACCGCTCGGCGCTGCACCAGATCCTGGCGCGGGTCCAGCAGACGCTCGAGGGCTCGCAGCCGGGCGTCTTTCCGATCCGGATGTACATCGCGGGAGGGGCGGCGCTGTACCTCCTCACCGGCGCCCGGGTGTCCGAGGACGTCGACGCGACTTTCTCGAAGCGGGTGCTGCTCGGCGAGGACATCGAGGCGTCGTACCGCGATGCGGACGGCCGCGCGCGCCTCCTGTACCTCGACCGCAACTACAACGACACTCTGGGGCTGCTGCACCAGAAGGCCTACGAGGATTCGCGGCCGGTCGCCATGACCGGTATCGACAAGCGGCTGATCGAAGTGCGGGTGCTGTCCCCGGTCGATCTCGCGGTCACGAAGCTCGCGCGGTTCGGCGACCAGGACCGCGAGGATCTGCAGCTGCTCGCCCGCAAGAGCCTCATCGACTCGCGCGCCCTGCGCAAGCGCGCCGAGGAGGCGCTCGGCGGCTACGTCGGAGACGTCGAATCCGTGCGCAACTCGATCGACATCGCGTGCCGTGTGATCGACGCGGCGCGGCCCGCGAAGCGACCTACGGCAGCTCGTCGCCGTAAGGCTTCGTGATGATCTCGAGCAGGTGCCCGCTCGGGTCCTCGAAGTAGACCCCGCGCCCGCCGTAGTGGCGGTTGATCTTGCCCTTCTGGCTCCTGCCCGGGTCGGCCCAGTAGGCGAGGCCCTGCGCCTTGACGCGGCCGAAGATCTGGTCGAACTCGGCCTCGGAGACGAGGAAGGCGTAGTGCTGCGTCTGCACTTGCATGCCGTCGGCGTCCATGAAGGCGAGCGTCACTTCGTTCCCGACCTCGACGTCGAGGAAGGGGCCGAAGCGCACGGGCGCCGGCAGGCCGAAGAGCTTGACGAAGAAGTCGGCCGACTTACGCTTGTCGTTCGAGTGCACGATGGTGTGGTTGAGCTTGATGGTCATGTCTGCGCCTTGCTATCTGCCGAGCGCCTGCGAGAGCGATTGCGTCAGGCCGGGGGCGGCCGCGCGCAGCCGCGCGTCCTCGGTGACCAGCCTCGACCCGAGGTTCTGCGCGGCGCCGAGGAAGCGCGCGTCGCAGGCCGAGACGCCGAACTCGGCGGCGAGCTTGAGCGCGCGCGCATGAGGCAGATTGACCAGTCCAGCGACGACGCGCTCCGCGGTGCCGAGCAGTTCCTCGGCGGTCTCCCGGCCCAGCGCGCCGCCGCGCTGGTAGGTGGCGACGATGTTGGAGAACTCGATCAGCAGGAAGGCCTCGCTGCGCCAATCGGCGTCGCGGGCGTAGAGCGCCTGCGCATCGGCGCTGCGGTCGCCCTCGATGAGGAGATAAGCGAGGACGTTGGTGTCGACGACGACCACGCGCGGCAGACCCGCCCGGCGCCTAGTCGCGGCCGGAGGCGATGGCGGACTCGATGTCGCGCAGCGTGAGGGGGCGTCGACCGCGCAGCCGCACCGGCCGCGGCGCCCGGCGTGGCGCTTGGGGCGAGCCGGCGTGCGCCAGCCCGGCCTCGAGCAGCTGCGCGATCTCGTCCTTCAGCTTGCGGTTGCGATGCACGGCGCGCAGCTTGACGCGCCGCATCAGGTCGTCCGGCAGCTCGAGCGTGGTCTTCATGCGCCCAGTTTCCCATAAAGAGGGTTTTCTGCGCAATCGCGTCGAGGCCGTCGCGCAGGTCGCTAGACTGCCGCAATGGCCCCGGCCGCCAAGGCGGTGTTCGTCTGCGCCCACGGCGCGGGCGGGCACATGGACGATCGCGGCATGCTGCGCCTAGCGAGAGCGCTGGAGCCGAGCGGCTTCGAGGTGGTGCGGTTCAACTTCCCCTACCGCGACAAGGGCTCTGGCCGGCCCGACCCGATGCCGGTCTTGAAGCAGAGCATCGAGAGCGTGGTCGCGCGGGTGAGGGGCGAGCGCACGCCGGCGAAGCTCATCATCGGCGGGCGCTCGATGGGCGGGCGCGCGGCCTCGATGCTCGCCGCTGACGGCTTCGCCTGCGACGGGCTGCTCCTGGCCGCTTACCCGCTGCACCCTGCGGGCCTGCCGGGGCAACTGCGCGATGCGCACCTGCCGAAGATCCGCTGCCCGGTGCTGTGCATCAGCGGCACGCGCGACGCGCTCTGCCAGCGCGAGCTGATGGAGCGCGCCCTCGACATGGTGCAGGCGCCCTGGCAGATGCACTGGCTCGAAGGCGCGGATCACTCCTTCCGCGTGCTCAAGTCCTCGCGCCGGACCGACGCGGAGCTTGACGCCGAGATCGGCGATGCGGCCGCGCGCTGGCTGGCCGGGCTTGCTGTGCAGCATTGACGCTGGCAGGGCATCCGGGTCATCCTTCGCGCCGGCCGGGAGGGCCATCTCGGGGAGGGAACCATGAAAAGCTTGCACGCATGGGCGGCGCTCGCCGCCGGCGTGGTGATCTTCGGCTGCGCGACCGAGCCCAGGCGCGGGGACTGGGTCGCGCTGTTCGACGGCAAGAACCTCGACCACTGGTACACGGTCGGCATGGCCAACTGGAGGATCGAGGGTGACTCGGTCGTGGCCGACAAGAAGCCCGGCAAGGACTACGGGTACCTGGTGACGAAGAAGTTCTACACCGATTTCCAGATCAAGGCCGAGTTCTGGGTCAGCCACGACGCCAACAGCGGCATCTACATGCGCTGCGGCAATCCCGAGGTCCTCAACGACAAGATCTGCTACGAGGCGAACATCTTCGACCAGCGCAAGGACCCGAGCTACGGCACGGGCGCGATCACGAACATCGCCAAGGTGGACCCGATGCCCAGGGCGGGCGGCAAGTGGAACACGTTCGATATCACCATCAAGGGCGACCACATCGTCGTGATCCTCAACGGCCAGAAGACCGTGGATATCCGCGACAAGAAGTTCACGAACGGGCGCATCGCGCTGCAGTACGCCGAAGGCGTGGTGAAGTTCCGCAACGTCCAGGTCCGGGAGCTCGACTGACCAGCTAGTCGTCGTTCCCGCGGGGGTAGGCGGGAACCCATGGGTCCCCGCCAAAGGCACGCGGGGACGACGAAGCCTAGACGCCCTCGATAATCCGGAAGTCGCGCTCGACGGCGTCGCCGAGCACCTTGCGCGCGGCCTGGTAGGCGGGGCCGTCGTGGCAGGCGTGCGCGGCAGCGAGGCTGTCGAACTCGACGATCACCGTGCGCTGGTTGACGCCGTTGTCGTAGACCTTCGCGGGCATCCCGCGGGCGACGAGGCGCCCGCCTCGTCGTCCCCGCATGCTTTCAGGCGGGGACCCAAGCTATGATCGCCGCATGGCCGCTGCCGACGCCGTTGCCCTCACGAAGTCACTGCTCGGTTTCGAGACCGTCAACCCGCCGGGGCGCGAGCGCGACTGCGCGCGCTACGCGGGCGCGATGCTCGAGGAGTGGGGCTGCCGCGTCGAGTACCACGAGTACGAGGACGCGCGCACGAGCGTGATCGCGCGCGCGGGCGGCTCGGAGAAGAAGGCGCCGCTCTGCCTCACCGGGCATCTGGACGTGGTGCCGCTCGGGACGCGCAAGTGGTCGAAAGACCCTTTCAGCGGCGAGGCCGACGGCGACAGGCTCTATGGGCGGGGGTCCTCCGACATGAAGGCGGGCGTCGCGGCGATGCTCGTCGCGGTGCGCTCGCTCGCGAAGCGCCTCGCAGGTACGCCCGGCATCGTGATGGTGCTCACAGCGGGGGAGGAGGGCGGCTGCATCGGCTCGCAGCGCCTCGCCGAGCAGCGCAAGCTCCTCGGCCGCGCGGGCGCGATCCTGGTCGGCGAGCCGACCTCGAACTATCCGCTCGTCGGGCACAAGGGCTCGCTCAAGTTCCACGCCTCGTTCCGCGGCGTCTCGGCGCACGGCTCGATGCCGCAGCTCGGCGTCAACGCGATCTACAAGGCGGCGCGCGCGATCGGCAAGCTCGAATCGTTCGACTTCGGCGCGAGGAGCCATCCGGTGATGGGCGCGCCGACGATGAACGTGGGCACGTTCGAGGGCGGCAGCGGCGTCAACCTCGTGCCGGACGCGGCGAAGATCGGCGTCGACATCCGCACCGTGCCGGGAATGGACCACGCTGCGCTCGCGAAGCGCCTGCGGGCGCTGCTCGGCGAAGACGCGGAGTTCGACGCGTTTTCCGACCTCGACCCGGTGTGGACGGCGCCCGACGACGACTGGGTGCAGCGCGTCTTCGAGCTCTGCCGCCCGGTGCTCGGCGGGCGGCCCGAGGCGCGCACCGCGTCCTACATGACCGACGCCGCGAACTTGCTCAAGGTCTACGCCGGCGCGCCGACCATCGTGCTCGGCCCGGGCGAGGCGCAGATGGCGCACCAGACCGACGAGTACGCGAGCATGGAGCGCATCCGGCAAAGCGTCGCGCTCTACGAGGCGATCGTGCGGGACTGGTGCGCAATCTAGCCGTCGTCCCCGCGGTATCAGGCGGGGACCCGGAAGTCAAGGTGAAAAACGTGGGTTCCCGCCTAAAGCCGCGGGAACGACGGTAGAGGATGACTCCCGCCCTGCGCGGCGTGCTGTGGATGTCGGGCGCGGTGCTCTCCTTCAGCGCCATGGCGATCGCGGCGCGCGAGCTGCTGCGCCACATGGGCGTGTTCGAGATCCTCGCCTTCCGCACCGGGATCGCGCTCCTCATCGTGCTGGCGGTGGCGCTTCCCGCTGGACCGCAAGTCCTGCGCACGCAGCGCTTCCCCTTGCACGCCTGGCGCAACCTCGTGCACCTCGCCGGCCAGGCCTGCTGGGTGTACGCGATCGGCCTGCTGCCCCTCGCAACCGTGTTCGCGATCGAGTTCACGATGCCGATCTGGGTCGCGATCCTCGCCGCGCTGTTCCTCGGCGAGCGCCTGACCGGCAGCCGCGTCGCGATGCTCGCGCTCGGCTTCGCCGGCGTGCTCGTCATCCTGCGCCCCGGGATCGAAGCCGTGCAGCTGGGAGCGCTCGTCGCGCTCGGCGCCTCGCTCTTCTATGCGATCCAGATGATCGCGACCAAGCAGCTCGCGCCCACCGACGCGCCGTTGACCGTCCTTTTCTGGATGTCGGTGATCCAGACCCCGGTGGCCGTTGCGCTGGCGATCCCGGGCTGGGTCGCGCCGTCGCTCGCGGACGTGCCGTGGCTGCTCCTCATCGGTGTCGGCAGCTACACCGCGCACTACTGCCTGACGCGCGCGCTGCGGGTCGCGGACGCGACGCTGGTGGTGCCGGTGGACTTCATGCGGCTGCCGCTGATCGCGGTGGTCGGCGCGGTGCTCTACGCCGAGGCGTTCGACCCGGCGGTGATCCTGGGCGCGGCGATGATCTTCGCCGGGACCTGGTTCAGCCTGGCAAGGGAGCGGGGCGGAGCGCGGCGGACCTCTTAAAGACGCTCTCACGCCTGCACGCGATCCTCGATCCCGAGCAGCGCGAGCGGCTCGCCTACCTCATCCGCACCGGAACGCTGCTGCTCTAGCGGTTGGCGGCGCTGGCCGGGCTGCTCTGGCCAGCGCTGCTTCTCCGGATCAAGCTTCTTTCGAGCAGCCGCCCTGCGCCCGCTGCAGCTGCCGCAACGCTCCTGGCGCTCGCGCTCGAAACCTTTCGTCTTCAGGTACGCCGCGGTCTCGGCCGAAACGAGGAATTCGACCAGCGCCCGCGCCGCGGCTTCGTTGTTCGACCCGGCGAGCACCGCCGCTGAAAACCTCGTCGCGTTGTGCAGCTCGCCCGCAAACGGGCCCACGACGGCCTCCTCCGACCGGTCGAGAGCGGCTATGGCAGGGCGGATGCGGTGCATCCGCCACTGCAGCGGCGACAGCCGAGCTGCCACCCTACGTTACACTCGCTTCTTCGTCGCACCCGGAGGAGCGGCCGTGATCCCGATGTCGGCCGAGGAGATCAAGGAGTTCTGGCACGGCTTCTGCGAGCGCCGGGGCGTGAGCGCCGCGCTGCGCGCGAAGGGCGACGAAAAGATCGACGCCGAGCCCGAGCTGTGGGCCGACCGGACCATGTGGGAGCTGCTCGAGGAGCTCGGCGACAAGCGCGCGCCGACGACAAAGCCGGGGCGGCGCTGAATCTCCCGCCGCGCATCGCGCCGCCCGAGAAGCCGCTCGGCCGGCTCGGCTTCATCGCGCGCTTCGTGCGCAACCCGCTGCTGGTCATTCCGCGCGCGGCGTTCGAGGAGGACTTCGTGCCCGCGGGCGGCCGGGGCGGGCGCTTCGCCTGGGTGACCGCGCCGCCGCTGATCAAGACGATCCTGCTCGATGAAAGCGAGAAGTTCCGGAAGCTCGCCCAGATCCGGCTGCTTGGCCCGCTGCTCGGCGAAGGGATCCTGACGAGCGAGGGCGCGGAGTGGAAGTGGCAGCGCCAGGCCGCGGCGCCCGTATTCCGCCACCAGGACCTGCTCGGCTTCGTGCCGGCGTTCGTGCGCGCGGCCGAGGCGCTGGTGGCGCGCTGGCGCGCGGCGCCGCAGGGCGCGGTGCAGCCGATCGCTCGCGACATGACGCGCGTGACGTTCGACGTCATCTCGGCGACGCTGCTGCCCTCGGCCGACGATACCGTGGCGCCCGCCGTCGAGCACGCCATGGGCCGATTCCAGCGCGCGGGCGCCTGGGGCCAGCTCTACGCGGTCGCCAACCTGCCGGCCTGGCTGCCGCAGCCGGGCAGGCTCTCGATGCGGCACTCCGTCCTGTCGCTGCGCGCGTCGGTCGCGGCGCTGCTGCGCGAGCGCCGCGCAGGGGGCGAGGATTCCGGCGCGAAGCGCGACGACCTGCTGCACCGGTTGATCGCCGCGCGCGATCCGGAAACCGGCCAGTCGATGAACGACGAGCAGCTGGTCGACAACCTGCTCACGTTCTATCTCGCCGGGCACGAGACGACCGCCCGGGCGCTGACCTGGACGCTGTACCTCCTCGCACGCTCGGCGGAGTGGACCGCGGCGCTCGAAGCCGAGATCGAGCGCGTTGCCGGCGGCGCCGCGCTCGCCGGCGAGCACATCGAGCGGCTGGTCCTTGCGCAGCAGGTGGTGAAGGAGTCGATGCGGCTCTACCCGCCGGTGCCGATGATGAGCCGCCAGGCGGTCGCCGACGCGCGCCTCGGCGGGCACGAGGTCCGCGCCGGCACCTCGGTGGTGATGCCCATGTACGCGATCCACCGGCATGCGAAGCGCTGGCAGAATCCGGACGCGTTCGATCCGGAGCGCTTCGCGCCGGAGCGCGAGGCGAAGCTCGCGCGCTACCAGTACCTGCCGTTCGGCGCCGGCCCGCGCATCTGCATCGGCATGGCGTTCGCGCTGATCGAGGCAACCGCGATCCTCGCGACGCTCCTGCGGCGCGCGCGCTTCGCTCCGGTCGAGGGGCACGAGCCGCTGCCGGTCGCGCGCGTGACCCTCATCCCGCAGGGCGGCATGCCGCTCAAGGTCTGGACCAGACCCTGAAAAGGAAAAGGCCCGGTTTCCCGGGCCTTCCTGTTGCAGAACCGATCGCTTCAGATCGGCTTGATGTTCGTCGCCTGGTCCCCTTTCGGGCCGCTGGCGATCTCGAAGGACACCTTCTGGTTCTCCTTCAGGCTCTTGAAGCCCGAGCCCTGGATCGCCGAGAAATGCGCGAAGACGTCCTTGCCGCCGCCGTCGGGCGTGATGAAGCCGTAGCCCTTCGCGTCGTTGAACCATTTGACGGTTCCGGTTGCCATGTCTGACTGCCTCTCAAAATTAATAAAAGAAAACGGGCTTGCGCCCCCCTGCCGGAACCACCAAGACGAGAACGCGGGAACGGATAAGGACCAGCGGGACTGCTTGAGGAAACCAGCGGCGCGCATTATACAGCAGTCATGAAGGTCTGCATCTTCGGGGCCGGGGCGGTCGGCGGGCACCTCGCGGCGAGGCTCGGCGCGGCCGGGCACGAGGTCTCGGCGGTCGCGCGCGGCGCCAACCTCGCGGGGATCCGCGCCAAGGGCATCACGCTGCACAGCGGCGGCAAGACGCTCGCCGCGCGCGTGCGCGCGAGCGACGACCCCGCCGAGCTCGGCCCGCAGGACGCGGTCTTCATCACGCTCAAGCAGACCGCGCTCGCGTCCGTGGCGGCGAGCGCGGCGGCGCTCACGGATGCGGGCACGGTGTTCGTCTTCGTGCAGAACGGCATTCCCTGGTGGTACGCGCAGGGGCTCTGCGCCGCGCGGCCCAGGCCGCCGGATCTCTCCGCGCTCGATCCCGGCGGCAGGCTCGCGCGCGCGTTCGCGCCGCAGCGCGTGGTCGGCGGAGCGGTCTACTCGTCGAACGACGTGCTCGAGCCGGGCGTGATCAAGAACCACACGCCGGGGCGCAACATGCTGGTGATCGGCGCGCCGGACGACAGCTCCACCGAGAGGATCGCCGCGCTGCGCGCGATGCTCGCTGCCGCCGAGATCCATTCCCCGCCCGTGCCGGACATGCGCGCCTCGGTCTGGGACAAGCTCCTCATCAATTTCGGGGCGTCGCTGTGCGTGGCGATCGGCGAGCCCGTGCGCGCGCTGATGCAGGACCCGCCGCTGCGCGAGCTGCGCGGCCGGCTGATCGAGGAGGGCAGGGCGGTGGCGCGCGCGCACGGCGTCGATGTGGGCGCCGCGCCGCGGCGCCCCGGCGGCTGGGAGCAGGGATCGGGCGCGACCGACCACAAGCCCTCGATGCTGCAGGACCTGGAGATCGGACGGCCGATGGAGGTCGAGGCGATCCTGAAGATGCCGGTCGCCTTCGCGCGCGCCGCGGGCGTCGCCACGCCGACGCTCGACACGGTCGTCGCGATCGTCGCGCGGCTCGCCGCGGCAAAGGGCCTGTACACTAGCCTGCATGCCGCGGCCGAAGGGCAAGCCGATCGTCCTCGTGGTTGACGATGCCGACGAGCTGCTCGCGCTGATGTCGAAAGTGCTCGCGGACGACTACGAGGTGAGGACCGCGAGCGACGGCGCCAAGGCGCTGCTCGCGGCGGCCGGCAATCCCCAGCCCGACCTGATGCTGCTCGACGTCGACCTGCCGGGCATGAGCGGGTTCGAGATCTGCAAGGCGCTCAAGGCGAACCCAGCAACCGCCGCGATCCCGGTGATCTTCCTCACCGGCAAGGGCGAGGCGCGCGACGAGATGCAGGGCTTCACCCTGGGCGCGGTGGACTACGTCGCCAAGCCGATCAAGGCCGCCGTGCTCAAGGCGCGGGTGCGCACGCACGTGGCGCTCGCCAACCAGCGCGCGGCCCTCGAGGAGATGGTGCGCGAGCGCACCGCGCAGCTGGAGGAGGCGCACCTGGAGCTGATCCGGTGCCTCGGGCGCGCGATGGAGTGCCACGAGAGCGCCGCGGTCGGCAAGCGCTTCCAGCGGCTCTCGCAGTACGCGCTGCTGATCGCGCAGGCGGCGGGCGTGAAGCCCGCGGCCTGCGCGATGATGGCGAAGGCGGCGCCGATGCACGACATCGGCAAGCTCGCCGTGCCGGCTGAAATCCTGCGCCGCACCGGCAAGCTGAGCGCGCCGGACTGGGAGCGGGTGCGGCATCACCCGGAGTACGGCGCGCTGATCATCGGCGAGCACCACGACCCGCTGCTGCAGCTCGCGCGCATCGTCGCTCTCACGCACCACGAGAACTGGGACGGCAGCGGCTACCCCAAGGGTCTCAAGGCGAACGCGATTCCCTGGCCGGGCCGGGTGATGGCGGTGGTCGATTCCTTCGAGGCGATGACGACCACGCAGTACTACCGCGAGCCGCTCTCGATCGAGCAGGCGGTCTCGGAGATCCTGCGCAACTCCGGCACGCGCTACGATCCCGCGATCGTGACCGCGTTCCGCAAGGCGCTGCCCGCGATGCGCAAGGTCCGGGCGGCGTTCCCGGACGCGCTCGGCGAGATCGTGAACCTCGACTTCAGGTCCGCCGCTCCGCCGGCCAAGGCCACGAAGAAATGAGCAAGCTCTTCGACAAGTTCCGCCCGTCCGCGCGCAAGCGCGGCGCCGCCGAGCCCGAGGCGCCCGGTCCCGTGAGCGAGCAAGCCGAGGCGCTGCGCGCGCGCATCGCCGCCGAGCGCAACGCCGAGAGCGCCGCGCAGACGCGCGTCGCCGAGGAGCGCCGCGGGCTCGATCTCGCGCGCGAGCGTCAGCAGGCCGAGGCGGAGCTGCGCCGCATCGCGCACGCGCGCACCGAGGCCGAGATGCGCGCCGCGCGCGTGGTCGCCGAGCGCGAGCGCGCCGAAGGGCAGGCGGCGGCAGAGGCGCGCGCGCGCGAGGAAGCGGAGAAGAAAGCGGCCGGGCTCGCCGAGGCGCGGCGCCGGCAGGAGGCCGAGGCCGAGCGCCACGCGCGCGAGCGGGCCGAGTCGGAGGAGCAGGCCGCGGCCGCGGTGCGCGAGCGCGCCGCCGCCGAGGAGCAGGCGCGGCGCCACGCCCGCGAGCGCCTGCAGGCCGAGCAGCGCCAGCTCGAATCGGCGCGCGAGCGCAAGGCCGCCGAGGAGAAACTGCGGCGCGACACCGATGCGCGCGCCGCCGCCGAGGCCGACGCGGGGCGCCATGCGAAAGAGCGCCACGAGGTGGAGCGCGTCGCGCTCGAGCACGCGCAGGCGCGCGCCGCGGCGGAGCGCACCGCGGCCGGGCTCGCCGAGGAACGCGGCAAGCTCGAGGCGGAAGCCGCGAAGCTCGCGCGTGCGCGCGCCGACGCCGAGGCGCAGGCGCTCGCCGCTGCCGAGCAGAAGGCCGCGGCGCAGCGCCGCGCGCTCGAAGCCGCGCACGAGCGCGAGCAGCTCGAAGCCGACGCCATGCGGCGCGTGCAGGCGCGCACCGACGCCGAAACCGAGGCCGCGCGCATGGCGAAGGAGCGCACCCAGGCCGAGGAGCGGGCGCTGGCGGAGGCGCAGGCGCACGCCGAGGCCGAGCAGCGCGCGACCGCGCAGGCCGAAGAGCGCCGCGCACTGGACGAGGCCGCCGCGCACAAGGCGCGCGAGCGCGCCGCTGCCGAAGCGCAAGCGATCGAGGAAGCGCAGCGCCAGGCCGCTGCCGAGCGCGCCGCGAGGGGAGCGGCGCAGGCGCGCACGGAGGCGGAAACCGCTGCCACGGGGCTCGCGCGCGAGCGCGAAGCCGCCGAAGCGGAGCTGCGGCGCAGCGCGCAGGCACGGCTCGAGGCCGAGGCGGATGCGGCGCTCGCGGCGCGCGAGCGCGAGGAGAGCGCCGCGCGCGCCTTCGCCGAAGCCCAGCAGCGGCTCGAGACCGAGCGCGCGCTGGCCGCTTCGGCGGCCGAGCGCGCGCAGGCCGAGGAGGCGGGACGCGCCCGGGCGCAGGCGCTGGAGGCGGCCGAAGCCCAGGCGCTCGAGGCGGCGCGCGAGCGCGAGCGCACGGAAAGCGCCGCGCGCCACGCGGCCGAGGAGCGCGCCCGCGCCGACGCCGAAGCGACACGCGTAGCGCTGGAGCGGGCCCAGGCGGAATCGAAAGCGTCGCGCGAGCTCGAGGCGCGGCTCGAGGTCGAGAAGCGGCGCAAGATCGTGGCGAACGAGCGCGTGCAGAGCGAGTCGCGCGTCGCCGCGGTGCTGCAGGTGCGGCTGGTGGCCGAGGACGCGCTGGGGCGCGAGGCCGCCGAAGCTGCCGCCGCGGAGCGGCGCGCCGCGGCCGCGGCGCGCGAGCGCGCGGCGCTCGAGGCGGAGCTGAAAAAGGCGGCCGAGGCGCGCGCGCAGGCCGAGGCAGGCGCTGCGCGCGAAGCCGAGGAGCGGCTGCGGGCCGAGGCCCAGGCGGCCGCGGAGGCGACGGCGCGGGCGGCCGCGGAGCAGAAGGCCGCCGGGGCGGCGCGCGAGCGCGAGGCGCAGGCGCGGCGCTCGGCGCAGATCGAGCGCGAGCGGCTCGCGGCGGAGGAGCTGACGCGCCGCTCGACGGCGGAGCGGGCGGAGGCCGAGCGCGCCACCGCGGCGGAGCTCGAGCAGCGCGCCGCGGCCGAGGCCGGGCTGGAAGCGCAGGCGAAGGCGCGCAAGCTCGAGGAGGACGCGCTCGAGCGCGCGGCGCTCAAGCGCGAGCGCAGCGAAGCGGCGGCACTGCGCGCGGCAGGAGCCCGGGTGCGCGCCGAAGAGCGCGCGCTCGCCGCGGCGCGCGAACGCGCGGCAGCAGAGGAGCGGGCGCAGGCGGCGCACGATGCGCGCCGCGTTGCCGAAGAGCGCGCCGGCGCGCTCGCGGTCGAGCGCGGCGCGATTGCGCGGCCCGCGCGCCGTCGCTGGCGGGCGGGAATTGCCGCGGCGCTCGCCGCCGCGCTCGCGCTGGGCGTGGCGATCGGCGCGGTGCTTTTCCCGCGCGCCGCGCCGCCCGGCGCAGCGCCCGAGGCGGGGGGCGCGCCGCTCGCGCTGCGCCTGGAGCGCGACCTGGAGGCGTTTGCAGCGCGCCTGCGCGCCCCGGGCCGGTCCGATGCGCGTTGACCTGCGCTCCGACACCGTGACGCGCCCGTCGGCGGCGATGCGCCGCGCGATGGCGGAAGCGGAGGTCGGCGACGACGTCTTCGGCGACGACCCGAGCGTCAACCGGCTGCAGGAGCGCGCGGCGGAGCTCTTCGGCTTCGAGGCGGCGCTGTTCTTTCCCTCCGGCACCCAGGCCAATCTCGCCGCGCTGATGAGCCACTGCCAGCGCGGCGACGAGGTGATCGTCGGGCAGGAGGCGCACACCTACCGCTTCGAGGGCGGCGGGGGGGCGGTGCTCGGCTCGATCCAGCCGCAGCCGCTCGCCAACCGGCCCGACGGCACGCTCGACCTCGCCGAGATCGAGGCCGCGATCAAGCCCGACGACGCGCACTTCGCGCGCACGCGCCTGCTCGCGCTCGAGAACACGATCACCGGCCGCGTGCTGACGCGCGCCTATACCGAGTCGGCGCTCGCCCTCGCGCGCCGCCGCAACCTGCTCGCCCATCTCGACGGCGCGCGCATCTGCAACGCGGCGGTGAAGCTCGGCCTCGCCGTGCGCGAGCTGTGCCGCGGCTTCGATTCGGTCTCGGCGTGCCTTTCCAAGGGGCTCGGCGCGCCGGCCGGGACGCTGCTCTTCGGCGGCAGGGATTTCATCGCCCGCGCACATCGCGCACGCAAGATGCTGGGCGGGGGCATGCGCCAGGCGGGAGTGATCGCGGCGGCGGGCCTGTACGCGCTCGAGCACAACGTCGAGCGTCTCGCCGAGGACCATGCCAATGCCGAGCGTCTCGCCGCGGGCGTCGCCGGGATCGCCGGCCTGCAGGTGGAGCCGCCGCAGACCAACATGGTGTTCGTGCGGGTGCCCGCCGAGCGCGCCGCCGGCCTCACCGCGCACCTCGAGCGCTCGGGGGTGCAGGTATTGCCGGGGGCGCGCCTGCGGCTCGTGACGCACCTCGACGTGGATCGCGCCGGGATCGACCACGCGGTCGGCGCGTTCCGCCAGTTCTTTTCCTAAACTGCTGACTCCATTGCAAAGTTTTTCTTTCCCCGAAGACGGGCGCGGGCGCCTGCGCCTATCATCGCGGCATGGGGGAAGGACCGGCGGACCGGGGGGAAGGCCGCGCCTCCGGCATGACGATCCGCGGGCGGCTGCTGCTGCTCGCGGCGGCGATGCTCGTGCCGTACCTGCTGCTCGTCGCGGCGGGCGCCTACCTCGGCCGGCAGGAGGCGATCGGGCGCACGCTCGCCGGGCAGCGCGCCGAAGCCGGCGAGGTCGCGGCGCAGCTCGGCAGCCACGTCGAGCGCATCCTCGGCGTGCTCGCCGGCGTCGAGGCCGCGGTCGCCGACGACCTCGCGGCCGAGGAGCGCAACGATGCGCGCCTGCGCCGCCTCTGGGGCGCGGTGTCCGGGACCGTCTCCAGCCTCTCGGTGATCTCGCCCGAGGGGCGCCTGATCGCCTCGGCGACGCGCGACCGCGCCGAGCGCGCCCGGATCGACCTGTCGCAGGCGCCCACGTTCCGCGCCGCGCTCGAGACGCGCGTGCTGGCGGTCGGGCCGCCGACCATCTCGCCGGTCACCGGCGCGTGGGTCGTGGTCTTGGCGCGGCCGGTGCTCGACGAGCGCGCCGCGGTGCGCGCGGTCATCGCGACCACCACGCCGCTCGCGCACCTCGACGCCATTCTCGCGGCGATGAGCCCGGCGCAGGACGCGCAGATCACGCTCGCGACCGACCGCGGCAAGGTGCTGGCGCGCTGGCCCGGGGGGCCCGAGTGGTACGGCAGGGAGCTCGGCGGCAGCCCCGAATTCGACGTCGCGCGCGAGGGCACGAGCTTCGTCGGCCAGACCAGCGCCGCGGACGGCACCAGGCTCTACGGCGCGAGCGTCCCGGTGCCGAACGCGCCCTGGCAGGTGCACGTCGCCGTGCCCGCCGAGGAGGCGCTCGCGCCCGCGCTGGCGCGGCTGCGCGAGCAGCTGCTGATCGCGGTCATGATGGCGCTCGCCGCCGGGGCGGTCGCCTGGTGGGCGGCGCGCGGCGTGTCGGCTCCGATCCGCGAGCTGCGCCTGGCGATGAACGCGCTGGCGCAGGGCAGGCTCTCGCACCGCGTCTCGGAGCGCCCCGGCGGGGAGATCGGCGAGCTCGCGGCGGACGTCAACCGCATGGCCGAGGAGCTCGAGCAGGCCGGCGAGCGCCTGCGCCGGCTGGTGGCGCTGTCCTCGGACTGGTTCTGGGAGACCGACACCGAGTCGCGTTTCACGCGCGTCGACGGCGACGCCCGGGCGCTGCTCGGCGTGCCGGCGGCGGAGGCGCTCGGCACGGAGATCTGGGCGCTCGGGCTGCGCGTCAACGGCGAGCTCGAGGCGCACCTGCGCAGGATCGAGGCGCGCCAGCCGTTCCGCGACGTCGAGTTCGTGCGCCTCGACGCGGACCGCAGGGTCGTGCTGGTGCTGGTGGTGAGCGGCGAGCCGCGCTTCAGCGCGGGCGGCGAGTTCCTCGGCTACCGCGGCGTGGCGCGCGACGCCACCGAGCGCGACCGGCTCGAGGCCACCGTGCGCCGGGTGCGCGAGCGGCTGCAGCTGGTCGTGGACGCGGTGCCGGCGATGCTCGCCTACGCCGACGCCAAGCGCCGCTTCGTGTTCGTCAACAGCGCCTACGAGCAGCTCACCGGACGCGCGCCGGCGGACACCGTCGGCCGGCCGGTGCGCGAAGTGCTAGGCGAGGAGATCTACCGGCTGATCGAGCCGTACATGAACCGCGCCTACGCCGGCGAGCACGTCGAGTTCGAGCGCCAGAACCGGCGCCGCGACGACGAGGTGCGCGACCTGCGCATCCAGTACGCGCCGGACCGGGACGCGAGCGGCAAGGTGCAGGGCATCGTCGGCCTGGTGAGCGACGTCACCGAGCTCAAGTCCGCGCAGCGCCGGGTCGCCGCGAGCGAGGCGCGCTTCCGCAGCGTCGCCGAGCTGTCCTCCGACTGGATCTGGGAGACCGACGCCGCGCACCGCTTCACGTTCGTGTCGAGCGGCATCGAGCGCACGCTCGACCTGCCGCCTGAGAGCGTGCTCGGCAAGACTCGCTGGGAGCTCGATTTCGAGGACGTGAGCGAATCGCAGTGGGCGGCGCACCGCGCCGTGCTCGAGGCGCGCCAGCCGTTCGGCGACCTGCGCCTGAAGCGCCGCAACCGCGCCGGACGCATGTCCTACCAGTCCATCTCGGGCCGCCCGGTGTTCGGCGAGGACGGCGCGTTCCTCGGCTACCGCGGCGTCGGCCAGGACATCACGGCGCAGATCGAAGCGGAGCTCGCGCTGCGCGCCGAGCGCGACCGCCTGTCGCACGTGCTCGAGGCGATGGGCGAGGGCCTCTCGATCCTCGACGCGCGCGGCAACTACGTGCTGGTCAACGCGGCCGCCGAGCGCATCGTCGGCGCGGCGCGCGAGCAGTTCATCGGGCGCCACTTCCGCAGCGTGCCCTGGAAGCGCCTGCCGCTCGGCGGCGACCGGGCGAGCGTGCCGGAGGACACGTTCGAGCGGCTGCGCAGCGGCGCGCAGAAAGAGCACGGCCCGGCGGCCTACTTGCTGGAGCGCACCGACGGCACGCAGCGCATCGTCTCGCATCATTCGGTGCGGCTGGAGGACGAGGCGGGGCACTTCGCCGGCGTGGTCGCGACCTACGCCGACATCACCGAGCGCGTCAAGACCGAGGGGCGCAACCAGCTGTTCCTCGCGCACTCGCTCGACGGCTACTGGATGGTGGACATGGAAGGCCGCATCCTCGAGGTCAACCACGCCCTGTGCGATCTGCTCGGCTACGGGGAGCACGAGCTGATCGGCCGCTCGAGCCTCGAGCTCGCCGTCGGCCGCACGCCCGAGCAGCTGCGCGAGCGCCTGGCGCAGGTGCGCACCCAGGGCTCCGCACGCTACGAGAGCGAGGGCCGTCGCAAGGACGGCAGCGTGATCCAGATCGAGGCGAGCGCCACCTATCTGCCGATCGAGGGCGGGCGGGTGTGCCTTTTCTACCGCGACATCACCGAGCGCAAGCGCGCCGAGCGCGTGCTGGCGGAGCACAAGGGCCGCATCGAGGAGCTGAACGTGGACCTGGAGCGGCGCGTCGAGGAGCGCACCGCGGCGCTCACCGCCGCCTACCGCGAGATGGAGTCCTTCTCCTACACCGTGTCGCACGACCTGCGCGCGCCGCTGCGCGCGATCTCCGGCTTCTCGCACATCCTGCTGGAGGACTTCCGCGGCGAGATCCCGGCCGAGGCGCAGCGCCTGCTGGGGCGCGTGGCGCAGAACGCCGAGCGCATGGGCTCGCTCATCGACGGGCTGCTCGAGTTCGGGCGGCTCTCGCGCCAGCCGCTGCGCCTGCAGCGCATCGATCCCGCGGACGTGGTGCGCGAGGTGATCGAGGAACAGGCCCACGCGCGTGAAGGGCGCGAGGTGGAGATCCGCGTCGGCGACATGCCCGAGTGCCGCGCCGACCGCGTGCTGCTCAAGCAGGTCTACGCCAACCTGGTGTCGAACGCGCTCAAGTTCACGCGCCTGCGCAAGAAGGCGCGCATCGAGGCCGGCGCCATCACCATGGGCCTAGGGCCGGTCTACTACGTGCGCGACAACGGCACCGGCTTCGACATGCAGTACGCGAAGAAGCTGTTCCACATGTTCGAGCGCCTGCACTCGCCCGCGGAGTTCGAGGGCAACGGCGTCGGCCTCGCGCTCGTGCGCCGCATCGTCGAGCGCCACGGCGGCGAGGTCTGGGCCGACTCGGCGCTCGACCGCGGCGCGACGTTCTTCTTCCGCCTGGGCGACGAGGCCGCGGCCAAGAGGCTCGCCGCTGAGAAGGCCGCCTGAAAGCTGCCGTCGTTCCCGCGGGGGTAGGCGGGAACCCGGATTGGATCGCGCCTGCCCCTGGGTCCCCGCCAAAAGCACGCGGGGACGACAGGCGTTGGCCTAGCCCGAATCCGGCTCGGCCGCCTCGCGCGGCGGCGCGCGCCTGCCGCCGAACTGCGCCCAGGCGACGCCCGCCATGGTGAGCGTCGCGCCCGCGATCTTGAGCCAGGTGAAAGTCTCTCCGAGCGTCATCCAGGCGACCAACCCCGCGATCGGCGGCATCAGGTACATGAGCGGCGCGCTGCGCGCGACGCCGCGCACCGCGTTGACCCAGGCCCACACCAGCCAGCCGAGGAACGCGGAGACGATCGCCGCCCACGCCACGCCGGCCCACACGCCCGCGGGCACGTCGGCAAGCGAGAGCGCGAAGAAGGCCGGCGTCGAGAGCACGACGAGGGGCGGCGCGCCGAACATCAGCGAGTAGACCATCACGTTGAGCGGGCCGTAGCGCGACACCAGCGGCCGCGAGATCACGGTGTAGAGCGAGAACAGCGAAGCGGCGAGCAGCAGCACGAGGTCGCCCGCGCCCGCGAGCGCGAGGCCGCCGGCGAACTTGTCGGAAAGGAACAGCACGATGCCGGCGAACGCCGCGCCGGTGCCGATGAGCTGGCGCGCACGCAGCCGCTCGCCCCCGGCGAGCGCCAGGATCAGCAAGGTGAAGAGCGGGCCGCTGGTCAGCACCAGCGCGGAGGAGAACGCGGTGGAAAGGTGAATCCCCCAGGTGACGAGGCCGACGTGCAGGGTGTGGCCGATCAGCCCGGCCGCGGCGAAGCGGGGCAAGTCGGCGCGCCGCGGCCAGGATCTGGCGAGGTGCCGGCGCAGGATCATCGCGAGCAGGCCGAAGGCGAGCAGCGGCGTCACCAGGTAGCGGATGAAGAGGAACGGCCCGACGCCGATCGCGTCGAGCACGTACTTGGTGACGGCGAAGTTGACCCCCCAGACGCCCATCATGGCGACCGCGGCGACGAGCGACCAGCGCTCGGCGGTGGGCGAGGTCATGGGCGCAGTCTAGAATACGCCCCTCTTTCAGAGACCATGAGGCTCGAAACACTGCTCGCGGCGCGCCCCGCGGTGCGCGCGATCACGGCATCGAAGATCCGCGAGCTCGTCAACGAGGGCCTCGGCAACCCGGACGTACTGCCGTTCTGGGTCGGCGAGCCCGACGAGCCCACGCCAGATTTCATCCGGCGTGCCGGGATCGACTCGATCTCCTGGCTCATGACCGGCTGGCGCCTCGGCTGGCTGGTGGTGCCGGAGGCGCTCGCCGCCGACCTCGGCAAGCTGATCGAGTACAACACTTCCTGCGCCCCGGTGTTCGTGCAGCGCGCGGGCATCGCCGCCGTGACCCATGGCGAGCCCGTGGTCGCGCACACGCTCGAGCGCTTTCGCAAGGCGCGCGACTTCCTCTCGGGCGAGCTTGCCGGCATTCCCGGCGTCGAGTTCGCCCGCCCCCCGGGAACGATGTACGCGTTCCTGCGGGTCGCCGGCGTGGCCGACAGCCTCGGGTTCTGCAAGCGCCTGGTGCGGGAGGAGGGGCTGGGGCTGGCGCCCGGCTCGGCCTTCGGCCCTCACGGCGAGGGCTTCGTGCGCTGGTGCTTCGCGACGAGCCTCGAGCGGCTCGCCGAAGGCGTCGCCCGGCTGCGCCGCGGTCTCGCCTCCTAGCCGAGCGCCCCGCTTCGGTGCGCGCGGCTTCCGGCGCGCACTGATTCCATGCGCTCGCAGCGCG
>Ga0187892_10002285_pt1 | contig 39223 bp, 29 predicted proteins | sample MA1701073metaG_FD_139345 | JGI IMG/M metagenome (GOLD analysis project Ga0187892, IMG submission 139345) | Bio-ooze microbial communities from a basaltic lava cave in the Kipuka Kanohina Cave System on the Island of Hawaii, USA - MA170107-3 metaG ... | reverse complement strand
GGTCGTCGATGGTCTCGCGGATCCGCGTCTCGCCCTGCGCCGTGTAGCAGACGCAGTCGGCGTCGAGGGCGAGGAGCTTCGCGGCGTCGTTCGTCGCGATCACGCCGGTGGGCGCGGGCCAGCCGCAGAGCTCGGCCGCGTCCTTGCCGACCTTCGCGGGCGTGTGCGCGTGCACGCCCACCAGCTCGAGCTCGGGGTGACGGAGGATGCCGGCGAGCGCCTTCCGGCCGGCGTTCCCCGTCCCCCACTGGATCACGCGGAGCGGTCGTTCAGCGGCCATCTCGTCCTCCTCGTTCGGCCGCCGCGAGCATGGCGCGGATCGGCTCCAGCCCCGTCTCGTAGAGCACACCGGGTAGCATGCCGCCGTCCATCTCGATCGTGGTGCCGTCGATGATGTCGGCCGCGCCCGAGCAGAGGAAGACCACGGCGTTGCCGACCTCCTCGGGCGTTCCGGCGCGGCGGAGCGGCACGTTCGCGAAGTACTCCGCCTCGCGTTCGGGGGAGCCGAGGGCGAGCCGGCGGAAGTTCTCGGTGACGGTCGGGGAGAGCGCGAGGCAGTTCACGCGGATCTTCGGCCCCCACTCCTCCGCGAGCGAGCGCGTCAGGTGGTTGAGGCCGGCCTTCGCCGCGCCGTAGGAGACGAGCGAGGGCGAGCCGGCCGGATGCGAGGCCCCGCTCGAGATGTTCACGATCGAGCCCGTGGCGTCCTGCTTCAGCATCTCACGTGCGACCCGGATCGCGAACCAGAGCGGGCCGATCAGGTTCGTCTGGACCGCGAAGGCGTGGAAGAGCGCCGTGCGCTCGAAAGGGTCCTCGGCGCGTGGCGCGCCCTGGAGCTTCGCGACGAGGGGCGGCACGTCCTCGACGTCGGGCGTCGGCACGGTGCCGCCGGCGTTGTTCACGAGCACGTCGACGCGCCCGAAGCGCTCGACCACGCGCGCGACACACGCGTCGATCGAGCGCCAGTCGGTCTGATCGCAGACCCACTGGAAGGCGCGCGCCCCGGCGCCCGGGACGCGCGCTGCGGCCGGCAGCGCCGGGAGCTCGCGGCGCGAGCAGCCGACGACCGTCGCGCCCGCCGCGAGGAGCTTCTCCGCGATCCCGACCCCGACGCCGCGCGAGGTGCCGGTCACGATCGCGACCTTGCCGTCGAGCGCACTCATCCCGCGATCCCCTCGAAGGCAAAGCGCGGCAGCGTCGGCGGTAGCTCCGCCGAAGTCACCAGGCCGGGCGGCGCCTCGCACACGTACGGGATCGCGTTCACCACGCGCATGGCCGTCGCGATCATCCCCTGGGCGGAGAAGTCGGCGGGCGAGCCGAGCGTGAGCTCGCAGGCGAGGCTCGGCTCGCCCTCGAACGCGATGCGGTACGTGCCGTCGCGCGGAGCCTGCGGCCAGTCGGGCGCGAGGTCGGGCGCCATCCGGTTCACGTGCTCGATCACGATCGCGTCGCGCCCGTCCACCACGCCGACTGTTTCGAAGCGCACCGCGCCGACGGTGCCCGGCTCGATCACGCCGGCCGCGACCTCGAGCCGGCGCTCGGTCGCGCGCTTCGCGTAGCGCTCCTCGATCCGGTCGAGCCCGACGCCGAGCCGGTCGGCCACCATCCGCACCGGCGGGCCCCAGGACGAGGCCTGGACGCCGGGCAGCTCCAGGATGCAGCGCTCCTCGGGCCGCTTTCCGAAGCCGAAGACCTCGAACATGGTGAAGGGCACGGGGTAGTCCGCGTAGCCGAAGATCTCCTGCGTGCGCACGGAGCGGATCATTGCTGTGAGCGTGGCGAGCGTCAGCACGAGCTGATCGCCCGCGAAGCCGGGCTCGATGCCCGAGGCGTAGAGCGTCGCGCCGCCCTTCGCGGCGGCCTCCTCGAGGCGCGCCACGTGCTCCGGGTCGAAGGCCGGTGGGTGGACGAGGCCCGGCACCGAGGTCGTCACCACGTTCACGCCCGCGCCGAGCATGCGGCAGAAGTCGTCGATGCATTCGCGCGGGCGCGCCTCGCCGGCTGCCGTGTAGCAGACGCAGTCGGGCGCGAGCGCGAGGAGCGCCTCGACGTCCGAGCTGGCGGCCACGCCGAGGGGCGCGCCGCCCGCGAGCGTGCCGGCGTCGCGCCCGGCCTTCTTCGGGTCGTGCACGTACAGTCCCGCGAGCTCGAGGTCGGGGCGGTGCGCGATCGCGCGGGTGGCGAGCGCACCCACGCCGCCGCTCGACCACTGCACCACGCGGAGCCGGGCCATGCCCGTTGGTAGCTCGCGCTCCGCTCAATCGCCGCTGAAGCAGGTGCGGTCGGAGCTCGCGCCGACCCAGCCGACGGCCTCGGAGGTCGCGTCGGGATGCCGCGTCGCGCCGTCGACGAGGTTCTCGCTCCAGACGCACAGGTCTCCCGAGCCCGGCTCGAGCTCGATCACCACGCCCCACGGCGCGAGTGCGGGGACGTGCTGGTAGTTCTGGTACAGCGCCACGAGGGGCGGCGCTCCCTCACGCGGCACCTGCTTCCAGCTCTCGCGGCGGGCGCCGAGCCAGTGGCCGGAAACCACGCTGCGGATGGCGGGGCTCCGGGCGAGGAGCTCGCGGCACCAGGCGAGGGCAGGGCCCGCGAAGAGCCCCGTCGCGTCCGCGCACTGGTGGCTCAGCAGCACGAAGCGCGCGCCCGGTCGCGCGCGGACCGCCTGCTCGATCCAGTCGAGGTCGGCGCGCGACGGCATGAAGTCGGCCGTCACCACGAACCAGCCCTCGGTCAGCGGGTGGAGCGCGCTCCGGCCGGAGGGGCCCCGCTCGAGCGGCTGCGAGGCGAGCTGCCCGCGCAGCTGCTGCCAGCCGCGATCGCCGGCCGGCTCGGGCGCGGGATGGTTGTCGAAGTCGTGGTTCCCGAACGCGATGGCGTACGGCATCCGGCACGCGTCGAGCTCGCGCATCACGGAGAGCGCGTTGCTCCACTCGACCGGGCGGGGGTTGTCCACGAGATCGCCGGTGTGGAGCACGAGCGCGAAGCGCTGGCGCTCGCGACAGAGCGCCTTCGCCACGGCGCGCCACGCCTCGAGCGTGGTGCCGCCCTGGTTCCAGGCCCAGGCCTGCGTATCGGGCATTACGTAGAGCTGGAGCTTCGCCTCGCCGGCGGATGCGAACGCGGGCAGGCTCGCGGCGAGGAGCAGGCCGAGCGTCGCGCCGCGCCTCATCGGCGGCGGGCCGCCACCGCGCGGAACACGGCGAGCTGCTGCTCGAAGTTCGCGTCCCAGGTCCAGCTCCGTTCGACGAAGGCGCGCGCCGCGCCGCCGAGCCGCTCGCGCGCCGCGCGGTCGTGCAGCAGGCCGATCACGGCCTCGGCGAAGGCGCCGGGCTCGTCGCGCAACAGGAGCTGCGCCTCGGGCTCCGCACCGATGCCCTCGTTCGCCACGCGGGTGGCCACGACCGGCAGTCCGCTCGCCATCGCCTGCACGAGCTTGTTCTGCATGCCGGCGCCGATGCGGAGCGGCGCGACACCGACCTCGGCGCGTAGCAGCCAGTCGTAGACGTCGGGCACCTCGCCGGTCACGACCACCCGCGGCGGGCGCGCGAGCGCGCGTACCTCGCGTTGCGGCTGCCGGCCGACGATCCAGAAGCTCGCCTCGGGCACGGCGCGCTCGATCTGCGGGAAGATCTCCCGCGCGAACCAGGTCGCGGCGTTCACGTTCGTGTAGGTCGCCATCACGCCGCTCATCACGATGGCGCCGGGCTCCCGCCGCGCGGCCGCGAGACGCGCGGGCGACGGCACGTCCTGGCCGTGCGGCTGGACCACGGCGTTCGCGACCGGCGCGGTCTTCCGGAGCTCCTCGACGTCGCGCTCGCCGACCAGGAAGACGCGGTCGAAGTCGCGGCAGAGCGCGGCCTCGTACGGCCGCACCTTCCGCGTTTCGACGTGGTAGAACAAGCGCCGCGCCGGGTCGCCGACGTGCGCGACCATGCGCTCGAGGTTCAGCGCCTGCGAGATCTGGAGGCCGATCACCTTGGGCAGCGGCAAGCCCCGTGCGTACTCGGCCATGCGGATCAGGTGCACGTAGGCCAGGTCGTACTTCTCGCGCGCGACGCGCTCGCGCACGAGGCGCGTCATCTCGGCGGAGCGGTAGTACGCGACCTGCATCGGCGCGCTCCCGGGCAGCGAGAGCGCGGTGGAAGCGAAGGAGCGCCAGCGCGGGAGCCGCACCGTCGCGATCTGGCGGCAGACGGAGCCGAGCTCGCTGCGGAGCGTCTCGTCCTCGGCAGCGTTCTCCACGAAGCAAGCCAGGTCTACGGCCACGCCCCGCGCCGCGAGGAAGCGCAGCATCCGCTCCACGGTCATCTGGTCCGCGCGCGTGGGCGGCCACGGCGGACGCGACGAGAGGACGAGCAGCTTCACGTCAGGCGGACGACGAGCTTGCCTCGGGCGCGCCACTCCTCGTCGCGACGGAAGCGCGCGTCGCCGTGCCCGATCACCACCACGTCGGCCTCCGCCACCGCCGCCTCGAGGTCTTCGCGGAGCAGGCGGCTGATGTGCGGGAGGTGCTCCTCGAGGAACGCGCGGTTGCTGCCGTGGAGCCGCGCGAGGTTCACGGCCGGGTCGTGGATCGCGAGCTCGAAGCCCTTGCCGAGGAGCCGCTCCGCGATCTCGAGGAGCGGGCTCTCGCGCAGGTCGTCGGTGCCCGCCTTGAAGGCGAGGCCGAGGAGCGCGACCTTCTTCCGGCCCGTCGCGACCACCGCCTCGAGCGCCCGCAGCACCTCGACCTCGTTGCTCGGGAGCACGGCGTCGAGGAGCGGCACGCGCACGGCGGATTCGCGCGCGGCGGAGGTGAGCGCGCGCAGGTCCTTCGGCAGGCAGCTGCCGCCGAACGCGAAGCCGGGTCTCAGGTACGCCGGCGAGGCGTTGAGCTTCCGGTCCGCGGCGAAGATCTCGAGCACCTGCGCCGGGTCGGCGCCGCGCGCCGCCCAGACGCGCGCCGCCTCGTTCGCGAACGCGATCTTGAGCGCGTGGAAGGCGTTGTCGGTGTACTTGACCGCCTCGGCCACCTCGAGCGCCACCACGAAGCGCTCCCCCGCGATGCCCTCGTAGAGCCGCATCACGCGCGCGCCGGCGCCCGCGGCGCGCTCGCCGACGAGGATGCGGCTCGGGCGGTCGTAGTCCTCGAGCGAGCAGCCCTCGCGCAGGAACTCCGGATTCACGGCGACGTCCCAGCCCTCGCCGGCGCGCCGGCCCGAGGCCCGCTCGATCGCGGGGATCACGTGCTCGCGCGTGCTGCCCGGGAGCACGGTGCTCCGCACCACGACGACGTGGCCCGGCGCCGCGCGCGAGAGCTTCGAGCCGATCTGCTCGGCGACCTGGCGCACGAAGCGGAGGTCGAGCGAGCCGTCGGGCCGGGACGGCGTCCCGACGCAGATGAGTGACAGCTCGGCGTCGCTGAGCGCGTCGGCCGGGTCGTCGGTGGCGCGGAGCCGGCCCGCCTCGATCATGCGCGCCACGAGCGCGTCGAGGCCGGGCTCGAGCACGGGGGCGCGGCCCGCCCGGAGCGCCTCGATCTTCGGCGCCGCGGGATCGACGCCGACCACGGCGTGGCCGTCGCGCGCGAGCGCCGCCGCGCTCACGGAGCCGACGTAGCCGAGCCCGAAGACCGCGACCTTCACGCGACCCTCCGCGGCGGCAGACCGACCACCGGCTCGAGGCGCGGGTTCTCGACCACGTAGCTCCCGATCGCGAGGTAGTCGAGGTGGCCGAGCAGGAACGCGCGCACGGCGTCCTCCGGAGAACAGACGATCGGCTCCTCGTGCATGTTGAAGCTCGTGTTCACCACCGTCCCCACGCCGGTGAGCTTCCGGTACTCCTCGAGGATGCGGTGGAAGGACGGGTTCGTCGCCTTCCGCACGATCTGCGGGCGCGCCGTGCCGTCCACGTGCACCGCGGCGGGGCAGCTCGCGCGGAAGTCGTCGCTGCAGTCGAAGATGATCGTCATGAACTCGGCGGCGTGCTCGGCGCCCGCGAGCCCCGGGAAGGACGCCTCGGCCTCGTCCTCGATCGTGGCCGGCGCGAAGGGCATGAACTCGGTGCGCTCGAGACGCTTGTTCAGCCAGTCGTTCACCGTCGGATCGGAGCAGTGATAGAGGATCGAGCGGTTGCCGAGCGCGCGCGGACCGAACTCCATGCGCCCGTCGAAGCGCGCCACCACGCGCCCGTCCGCGAGCAGGCGCGCGATCTCGGGCTCGACGGTGTCGTAGCGGCGCACCGGCAGGTTCGCGGCGCGGAGCGCGCGCTCGATCGCGGCGTCGTCGTAGTCGGGGCCCAGATAGACGTGCTCGAGCCGGTACGGTGCGAGCGAGCCGCGCTCCTCCGCGAGCGCCGTCAGCGGCCCGCCGAAGGCGAGCCCGCCGTCGCCCATCGCGGGCTGCACGAAGATCTTCCCGAAGCCCATCTCCTTGACGAGCTTGTTGAGCTTCACGTTCGCGAACACGCCGCCCGCGAGCGCGATGGGCTGCCCGTCGATGCGCGGGATGTGGCTCGCGATCAGGCGCGACACCTCGCGCTCGAGGATGTGCTGGATGGCCGCGGCCAGCTCGGCGTTCGACCAGTCGCCGAAGCGGCGCGTGCGGGTCTCGCGCAGCTCGCGCACGGCTTCCTGGAAGTGCGGGTCGCCCTTCGTCTCGCCGTGCTGCGAGTGCAGCATGAAGAAGTACGGCCGGCCCTTGCGCGCCGACCAGATCTCGTCGGTCCAGGCGTCCATCAGCGCGACCAGCTTGGGCTCGACGCGCCCGTGGCCCGCGAGGCCCGTCACCTTGCCGGCGTGGCGGTGCGGGTGGAAGCCGAGCAGCGTGGTCACGAACTCGTAGTTGTGGCCGAGCGGGAAGGCGGTGTGGAAGTGCTGCGCGCGCGGCTCGAGGCGCCCGCCCTTGCCGCGGAAGAAGCGGCTCGAGTAGGTGTCGCCGACGCCGTCCACCGTCACCACCTCGGCCTCGTCGAAGCCGGACGGGTAGTAGGCGCTCGCGGCGTGGCAGGTGTGGTGGTCCACGTGCACGCGCGGTCGGTTCGGGAACACGGCGCCGTCGTCGCGCGTGCGGCCGAAGGCGACGTCCGCGAGCTTCTTGAAGCGCTTCGGGTGGACGTCCTGCAGCTTGCCGTGCACCGCGTTCCAGACCGCGAGCTGGAGCTCGCGCGGGAAGCGCTGCACGAGCGGGAGCCCGCCGTGCACGAGGCGGGCGGACGCGGCGTCGACGCGCCCCTCGAGCCAGGCCGCCGCGAGCCGCGGCCAGCCGCCCTGCATCTTGATACGCGACAGGCGCTCCTCGGAGATCGCGTGGAGGGGCCGCCCCGCGTCGTCGATCGCCACGACGCTGGCCTCGTGGCTGCGGTGGTACCCGATCCACACCTTCCTTCTCCTGGGATGCGAGCCGCGCGCGAACCCGGCTAGGTAGCAGACCCGTGGGTGGCCTCGAAAGCACGCACCGTGACAGGGTTTTCTCCGGTCCGGCCGGCAACACGCCAGCACAGCTCGAGCCGCTGCGACGCCGCCTCGGCCACCAGCTCGCCCGCGGCGAAGCGCACCTGCCAGCCCTCCTCGGCGCCGCGGAAGCCGAGCGCGAAGCCGCCCACCCACGGCAGCGGCCCCTCGGCCTCGATGGCGACTTCGGTCATCCCGCGCACCTCGTTGAACCGTTCGTGCAGCGGGACGCTCAGTTTCAGCTCCTGCCCCCCTCGGGGATCCCACACGGCCTCGCAGGTCACGGCCGAGGCGGGCAGGTCGGGGTGCACGTGGAGGGCGCTCCGCACGACGTGGCGACCGCTGCCGAGCACCGCGTCGAGCACCAGCACGCGCTCCGCCGACACCGCGACGAGCCGCTCGTGCCGCGGGCGGCCGGGCAGGAACGACCATGCGTCGTGCCCGGCCCAGAGCCACTCGAAGCCGCCGCCTGCGCCGCGGGCGCGCACGGCGGCGCGGCCCCGCCGGCCGACGCGGAAGCTACCCCACGCCTCGAGCAGCTCGGCCCCGTCGAGCTGCACGGTGTTGTGCGCGGCGGTCGAGCGCAGCCGGTCGCGCACGGGGCCCGCGTCGTAGGTGCCGGTGCCGGTGTCCGTCACCACGCGCTGCGCGCCGAGGCTCAGCTCGAAGGACAGCAGATCCGCGTGCGCGTGGCCGAGCTGGTGGTCGGGGCCGTGCGCGCCCGCGCGCATCACGAGATGGACCGGGCCGGAGCGCAGCACGACGAGCCCGCTCGCGCGCTCCGCCACGTCCGGCGCCGGCGGGGTCGCTGCGCCGGCCTCGGCGAGCAGCCGGCGCGGCTCGACGCCGTCGTGCGAGGTGTCGCCGAAGAGCGGGAGGCACCCGTCGTCCGGCAGCAGGTGCGCGAGGAAGCCCGCCATGCGCGCGATCGCGTCCGCGAGCCAGTCGGGCGTGCGGTCTCCGAGCAGGGCCCGCAGCTCGAGCAGATCCTGGAGCACGATCGCGTGGTAGTGCGGGGTGCGCTCCTCGTGACAGCCGTCCGCGAGGATCTGCCTCGCGAGCTCGGCGCGCAGCAGCCCCTGCGCTCGCGGCGCGCAGCCGGTGAGCTCGTGAGCGAACACGAGGCCGGCGAGGTCGCGCAGCAGGTGGTTCGCGCGCAGGTCGAGCTCGAGGTTGTCGCCCAGGAACAGGCCGTGGAGCGCGAGCCCGCGCGACACGAAGCGCCCCGCCTCGGAGTCCGGGTCGAGATCGAGCACCGCGGCGGCGAGGGCCCAGTTCACGAGGCGCGTGGCGACGGCCCGGGCGTTCCAGGCGTCGAGCGCGAAGCCGGGCCGGCCGATCGTCGCCTCGGCGCTCCAGCTCCGCAGCAGCGCGAGGCAGCGCTCGCGATGGCGCGGAGTGCCGCTCGCGCGGCTCGCCCAGGCGAGATCGAGCGCGAAGCCGTGCTCGTGCAGCAGCGTCTTCCAGAGGCGCGTGCCCTCGTCGAGCGCGGGATCGAACCAGGGCACGCGCTCGCCGAACACCCGCTCCTTGCCGAGGAAGCGGAAGCGCCCCTCGAGCGCGGCGTCCGCGACCGCGCGCGACTCCGCCGGCTCCGCGAGCCGCTCGCGCAGCGCCGCGACGCGCGCGAGCCCGGGATGCGCGAGCGCCGCCGGCCCGAGCCGCTCGGCGCGCGCCGCGTAGCGCGCGTGCACCGCGCTCCCGCGCCGCTCCCACCACCCGCGCCGGAGCGTGAGGCGCACGCGATGCCAGAGCTGGCTCGGCTCCAGGTGGCGGACGGTGCGAAGCAGCCGCGCGCTGGGCTCCATCGGCCGCTCGCGCTCCTCCCGGGTGGTGGGGATGGTGGCGCGCGAGTCTAACGCCCGTGCGCCGACTGTCTTGCAGACGAGACCCGGGAGGCGATCATCGCGCGCGATGCGGCGCCGGAGGGTCTTGATCAACGCGCTGTCCCTGAGCCAGGGCGGAGGCCGCAGCTTCGTCATCAACCTGCTACGAGAGCTCCGCCGGGACGATCGGGGCTTCGACTTCACTCTGCTCACGCTCGCGGGCAGCCTCACCGGGATCGATGCCTCGGGCGTCGCAGTCGAGGAGATGCGCCTGCCGCGGTGGGGGAGCCCCGTCCGGACGCCGCTCCGCGTCCTCTACGAGCTGGTCGGTCTGCCGCTCCACGCGCGCCGCTTCGACCTGTTGTTCTGCGTCGCGGACATCTGCCCGCCGCTCTGCCCGGTGCCCGTCGTCGTGCTGATGCGGAACCTCAACATCTACGACCGCCGCTGGTTCGACGACGCCCGTACGCGCACCCTGTTCCGTCTCGCCCGCCTCGGCGCGCCGCGCGCGAGAGTGGCGGTGTTTCCGACGCAGGCCGCCGCCGACGCGATCCGCGCGAGCGTCCCCGTCGATCCGGCGCGAGTCGCCGTCGTCCCGTACGGGGTGTCGGCGCTCTCCTTCGAGGATGCGCCGCCGGCGGGCGCCGCTGCCCCGTATCTCTTCCTGGCCGCAGCGCCGGAGCCGCACAAGAACATCGGCGTGCTGATCGAGTGCCTGCGCTTCGTCTCCGATCCACGCCTCGAGGTGTGGATCGCCGGCGACTCGCTGCTGGATCCGGCCCACAGCGGCAAGCTCGCGAGCGCCGCTCGCGAGCTCGGCGTAGCCGAGCGCGTGCGTTTCCTGGGCCCGGTGCCGTATGCGCGGCTGCTCTCGCTCTACCGCGGCGCCATGGCGCTCGTGTTCCCCTCGTTCATCGAGAGCTTCGGGCACCCGCTGCTGGAGGCGATGCTGGCCGGGACGCCCGCCGTGGTCTCCGACATCCCCTCCTTCCGGGAGATCGCCGGGGACGCGGCGCTCTACTTCCCGCCTGCCGACGCCCGCGCGCTCGCGGCGCGCATCGACGAGCTGCGAGCGAAGCCCGAGGAGGCGCGCCAGCGGGTCGAGGCGGCCTGCGCCCGCGCTGCCGGCTTCACCTGGCAGCGCAGCGTCGACGGGCTCTGCCGCGTGTTCGAGCGCGCGCTCGCGTGAGCCCGGCCGACCGCGCTCGCTGGGGTGCGCCGGCCGCCTTCGGCCTGGCGCTGCTGTTCGCGGCATACCCACCGCTCGCGACCCTCGCCGAGCACGGGCTGTCCGGCGCGTTCCGCTATCTCGACGGCGATGCGTTCTACTACCTGACGGTCGCGAAGCGCTCCGCCGGCGCCGCCTTCTACACGTACGACGGCCGCTTCCCCACGAACGGCTTCCACCCGCTCTGGCAGTACTACCTCACGTTCGGGTTCGCGCGGCTCGGCCTCGGGCCCGAGGGACAGGTGCTGTTCGCCTTCCTCTCGGGCGTCGCCTTCGCGGCGGTGGGTACGTGCCTCTTCGCTGCCGCGCTGCAACGCGCGACCGGGAGCGTGGCGCTCGCGCTGCTGGCTTCGGTGCCCGGCCTCTACTACCTGCTGCTGCCCACGCTGAACGAGCACTACTTCTCGCAGTGGTCGTGGGCGAACGGGATGGAGTCGTCGCTCTCGGTCCTGTTCTTCGGCGCGCTCTGCTTCGCGCTCGTGAACCGGCGCCTGCTCGCAGCGGGGCTCTCGGTACCGCGCGTCCTCGTGCTCACCGCGCTGCTCACGGCCATGGTGCTGAGCCGTCTCGACGACATCTTCCTGTTCGTTCCCTTCGGCGCCCTCGTGCTGGCCGCGCGGGGCGCCCCCCGCCAGAAGCTCCTGCGCGCAGTCGCGTTCGGCGCGGTGCCGCTCGTCTGCATCGGCGCGTACCTCGCGTACAACCTCTCCTATGCCGGCACGCTCCTGCCCGTGAGCGGGGCCGAGAAGAACCAGGGCCCCTACGGCCTCGCGCGCAACGGCTACGCCGTCCTGACGACGGCGCTTCCCTTCCTCGATCTCTTCGACCGGGGCAGGGTGGACTGGGTGTCCGAGGCCTGGCGCGTGCTCCAGATGCTCGTGCCTGCGGCGGCGGCCGCGGCGTGGCTCGGGAGCGACCGGCGCCGCCTGCTGGAGCGACTGCGCGACGGCCGCTGCGATGCGCGCTTCGCGCTGACGCTCCTGTGTGTCTACGTGATCCTGAAGGCGAGCTACAACTTCGTGCTGGTGCCGCTCTGGCAGCAGGGCCAGTGGTACTTCCCGATCTCGCTCATGCTGTTCGGCTGGGGGGTCGCCGCGACGCTGGAGCGCGTGGGCGCGGTGCGCGCGCTCTCGGGTGCGCCGGCGCTCGCGGTGGTGCTCGCGCTCCTCGTGCTCGAGGCCAACGCGTTCGTCGAGGTGAAGCACAGCGGGGGCCTCGGCCAGCCGGCGTATCGCATCTGGGTGCGGCGCGACGCGATCGCCCGGGAGGTCGAGCGCGTCTGCCCCGGCTGCGGCCTGCTCGAGTTCGACGACGGCCTGTTCTCCTACTCGCTGCCCATGCCGGTGATGAGCGGCACCGGGCTCTCGCTCGACGCGACTGCCTTCGAGGCGCGGCGTCGCGGCGAGCTGCTCGAGGTGGCCTTCGCGCGAGGCGTCCGGTTGTTCACCTCGCACAGCTATCGCATGGCGCCCGAGGTGTATGCCGATCCGAAGGCGCTGCGTACGGGTCTCGAATCCTACGGCCTGCTCCGGGGCCAGGACCTCAGCGGCTGGGACTTCGAGACGGTCCACTTCGACGCCGCGAGCGGCGTCGCCTTCGTGGCCTTCCGTCCGAAGAGCTTCTAGGCTGCCCCGTTCCGAAAGGATGCCTGCGATGTGGAGTCGCCTGCTGCTGCTGGCCGTCTCGCTGGGGGTGGTGCTCGGGATCTCGGAGTGCGCGTTGCGCGCGTGGAGCCCGCTCTACCTGGTCGGGATCCAGGACGCGTACCAGTACGACGAGGAGCTCGGCTATCGCTACGCGCCGGGGATCCACCGCTACAAGCTGACCGACCATCTCGAGGAGATCCGCACCAACGAGATCGGCAGCTTCCACTTCCAGGAGCACTTCGACGGGTACGGAGCGCTCGTCTTCGCGCTCGGGGACTCGTACACCGAGGGCGTCGGGGTGTCGGCCGACGCGTCCTATCCGTTCCAGCTCGACCTCCTGCTGAACCTCGACGCCGACGGGCGCTACGTGGAGCGCTACGGCGTCGTGAACCTCGGGCTCGCGGCGTACGGCACCGAGCAGTCGTTTCGCGCGGCGAAGCGCTGGGCGGGTCTGCTGCGGCCGCCGAAGTTCGTGCTGTACTTCGGCTGCGACAACGACTGGGACGACGACGTGCTGTTCCGGAGCGGCTATCGGCACCAGCACTTCGTGAAGGGCAGCCCCGTCTGGGAGCCGTTCGTCGGGACGCTGCTCTGGCTCGGCGAGTTCGAGCTGGTGAAGCGCGCGAAGTACGCCGTGTCGGAGGTCCGGCACAGCCGACGCGTGCAGAAGCACACGCCTCGCGCGGAGGGTCCCGGGCCGTCGGTCGCCGAGCGCGTCTGGCCGGCTCTGGAGCAGATCGTCGAGCTGAGCCGCGAGTGGGACGCGACGCTCGTGCTGGGCTGGGCGAATCCGCGCAGCGACTCCTACGCCTGGCTGAAGGCGAAGGCGGCGGCCGAGGGAATCCCGTTCGCCGACTGGGCGCCCGCCATGGAGTCGGTGCGTGCCGAGATGCCCGACCTCAACTACGCGAACCCGCACTCCGGCGGCCACTGGCGTCCGTGGACGAATGGCGTGATCGCCCGGAGCTACGCCCGGTCGATGGGCGTGTGGGAGCCCGCGCGCGTGCGCGACCCCGTGCAGAGCGCGCGATAGAGCGCTTCGACCTGTTCCGTGACGCGCTCCTGCGAGAAGCGCGCGAGCGCGTGCTCGCGGGCCGCCGCTCCGCAGCGCGAGCGTCGTGCGGCGTCCTGGAGGAGCGGCGCGAGGCCCGCGGCGAGCGCGCTCGCGTCGAAGCCGCCCGCCAGGCGGCCCACGTCCGCCTCTCCGAGCACGTCTTCGCTGCCCGAGACCGGCGTCGAGACGACGGGGAGCCCGCACGCGATCGCTTCGAGCAGGCTGTTCGAGAGACCCTCGTAGAGGGAGGGGAGCACGAACAGGTCCGCAGCCTGGTACCACGCGAGCGGATCCGCGAGCGCACCGAGGCAGCGAACCGACGCGCCGAGGCCGGCCGCGCGCGCCTCGACCGCGCTGCGCTCCGGGCCGTCTCCCGCGAGCGCGAGCACGGCGTTCGCCGGCGGGCCGAGCTGCGCCCAGGCGTCCAGCAACGCGGCGAGGTTCTTCTCGGGCGAGAGCCGGCCCGTGAAGAGGACGACGGTGATCCCAGCGAGACCGAGCTCCGCGCGCAGGCGGTCGCGCGGCTCCGGCTCGAGCGGCCGGAAGCGCCCGGTGTCGACGGGGTTCCCGATCCGCTCGACGCGCTCCGCAGGGATGCCGAGCTGCTCGGCCTCCTGCGCCATGCGCGAGCTGGTGGCGATCAAGGCGTCGACGCGCCGGTGCAGTGAGGCCAGCAGGAGAGCCGGCCGCGCGCGCGCGAGGACGGCGAGGCTTCCCTCCGGTCCGCTCCCCGCCAGCTTCAGCACGACGGGGCGGCCGGACAGCCGCCCGAACACGACGCACAGCGCCGCGGTCCAGCCCGCCTGATGCACGTGCACGACGTCGAAGCGCCAGCCGTGCAGCAGCAGGAAGGCCAGCAGCGAGAGCCCGGCGCTGAGCATGTGCCAGCGCGGTCGCGGGATGCAGCGCAGCCGGATCAGCTCGACGGCGCCGATCGACTCGGAGCGCGGCCAGGCCGCCTCGCGCCGCTCGGCGACGACGGTCACCCGATGGCCGCGCTCGCAGAGCGCCAGGGCGAGCCGTTCGGCGGAGCGCTCGTAGCCGCCGACCAGCGGACGGAATTGCGGGGACACCATCAGGATGCGAAGCGTGGGCCGCACCGCAGCGCCAACCTACTCGAGGAATTCGCGCAGGACGAGCAGCGCCCACAGACGCGAGAAGTGGACGCGGCCGCGCGCGAAGTCCTCCGCCACCCCTGCGAGAGCGGCGGGGCGCAGCCAGGGGTGCTCGGGCAGCGTGATCGGGATCCCACCGCTGCGGAGCCAGCGCTCGAAGGGGAGGACGAAGCCCTGCTTGCGCCGCTTCCAGAGGGCCCCGGGTACGGGAGGGCGGGCCGACTCGCGGAGGCGGCGCTTTGCCGGGCCCGCCCGGCGCAGCGATGCAGGAACCATGCACGCGGCGTGGAGCAGCTCGCGATCGACCAGCGGGGTCCGGACCTCGAGCGAGTGGCGCATGCTGGTGGCATCGGTGTCGCGCAGCAGCTGCGACTCGAGGTACTGGCGGATCTCGAGCGCCGAGACGCGTTCGTCGGGGGAGAGCTCGGCGAGCGGAACGCGCCGCTCCAGCTCGGCGCGCGGGTCGCAGGCGCCGACCACGTCCGCCAGCTCGGGTGCGAGGAGCCCGCGGACCTCGGAGGGCGTGAACAGGCCGCGCTCCGCGAAGTAGGCGCCGGCGTCGCTGCCGCCGAACCGCAGCGCGCGGACGAGCCGACCCTGGCTGCGCGATCGGGGCAGGCCCTCGACCCAGCCGCCCACGCGCTCGAGGCCGCTGCCCCCGAGCCCCGGCAGTCGGCCGAAGCCGTCGTGCAGCCGTCGCAGCCAGGGCACCCGCTCGAAGCTCGCGTAGCCCCCGAACAGCTCGTCACCGCCGACGCCCGACACCGCCACCTTGAGCCCGGTGCGCACCACCGCTTCCGACACGAGGAAGGTGTTCACGCCGTCGACGGACGGCTGGTCGAGCGAGCGCACGGCGTCGGCGGTGCGCAGACGGGCGTCCTCGATCCCGATCTTCACGACGTGATGCTCGGTGCCGTAGAGGCGCGCGGCCTCGGCCGCGAGCGGACCCTCGTCGAGCTCCGGGACGTCGAAGGAGAGCGTCACCGTCCGGATCGGGCCGCGATGGAGCTCGGCGAGCAGGCCCACGAGGGCCGAGGAGTCGACGCCCCCCGAGAGGAAGGCCCCGACGGGCACATCCGACACGAGATGGTGTCGGACGGAATCGAGCACCGCCTCGCGCAGGTGTCGCGACGCCTCCTCCTCGTCCATCGGCCGGGTTCGGCCGAGGCTCCGCTCGAGCCGCCAGTAGGGCTGGGCCGGCTCGGCGCCGTTCGGGCCGATTCGCATCCAGCTTCCCGCCGAGAGCGCGCGGATCCTCTTGTACAGCGTGCGCGGCGCCGCCACGGAGCCCCAGAGCAGGTAGGTCGCCAGGCCCTCCGGATCGACCCCGCCGGCGTCGAACGTCGAGCGCAACGCCTGCACCTCGGAGGCGAAGGCGACTCGCTCGCCGTCGGCGACCCAGTACAGCGGCTTGATGCCGAGCGGGTCGCGGGCAAGGATGGTCTCACGGCGCTGCGCGTCGTACAGCGCGAACGCGAACATGCCCCGCAGCCGGTCGAGCAGCCCGAGACCCCACTCGCGCCAGCCGAACAGCAGGACTTCGGTGTCGCTGGTGGAGCGGAACGCGTGTCCGCACGCTTCCAGCTCGCTACGCAGGGCATGGAAGTTGTAGATCTCCCCGTTGTACACCACGTGCAGGTGCCCGTCCGGCGTGGACATCGGCTGATGACCCCGCGGCGAGAGATCGAGGATCGAGAGTCGGCGGTGCGCGAGCCCCACGCGCCCGTCCGGGGAGATCCACAGCCCCTCGTCGTCGGGCCCGCGATGGCGCTGCGCGTCGCGCAGGCGGACGAGCCGGCTGCGATCCACGCCGCCCGATCCCCGTTGCTCGACGATGCCTGCGATGCCGCACATCGCTAGGCGTCCTTCGGCAGAGCGCCGAGCAACGCGTCGTAGACCGGCAGGTAGCGCGAGGCGATCGCGTCGATGGCGTAGTGCTCCTCGACGCGCCGGCGCGCAGCTTCCGTGCGGCGCGCCGCGAGGAGCGGCTGCCCCGCCAGCAGGTGCATCGCCTCCTGCAGCGCCAGCGCGTCGTGCAGCGGCACGAGCAGGCCGCCTCGCCCGGCGTCGAGGACCTCGCGGTTCGGCGGGATGTCGCTCGCGATCACGGGAAGCCCGTCGCACATCGCCTCGAGCAGCGTGTTCGCGATCCCCTCGGCGAGCGAGGGGTGGACCAGCGCATCGGCCCAGGCGAACTCCTTCTCGACGGGAGACACGCCGACCACCGCGGTGCGCGGGCGGGCGTGCGGAAGACGCTCGAGCTGGCGCTGCACGAGCGCGGCGTCTCCGACGCCGGCGATGCGCAGCTCGACCGCCGGCAGCGCGGCCGCGATCGCGTCGAATGCGACGAGCAGCGTGGCGAGGTCGAGCTTCGCGTGGCGCCCCATGCAGAGGAAGCGCCGCGCCGGAGGGCGCGGGCGCGGGGCCGGGTAGGCCGCGGCGTCGATGCCGTTCGGAATCGACACGATGCGGTCGTCGGGCACGCCGGCGGCACGCAGGTCGCCGCGCACCTCCCGCGAGATCGCGACCCAGCCGTCGACGCCCGCCACGAGGCGGCGCTGGAGCCTTTCGCCGAACACCGACGCCGCCCGGAGCTTGACGAAGTCGAAGCCCGTCCCGCCGCACGCCACCTTGCACAGCACCGGCTTGCCGAGGGCGTGCGCCGCCTCGAGCGCGAACGCCGCCACCGGCGACGCGATGTGCATGTGCAGCAGGTCGAACTCCTCCAGGTGGCGGCGGATCGCGCGGTGGACCTCGCGACGCTCGATCAGGAGATTGGGGAGCCCGCGCCCCGGGAGCCAGCGCAGGCTGCGGCCCAGGTCGGTGAGCGGGAAGCGCCGGATCGTGAGGCCCTCGTGGCTCTCGCGCTCGGGCCAGTCCGGGTCGATCCACGAGGTGAGCACCTCGACGTGGCAGCCGCGCCGCAACAGGGCGTGAGCCAGGCGCTCCGCCTGCCGCTCCGCTCCGCCGACCACCGGGCGGAAGTGCACGCACAGCATGAGCACTCGCGTCACGCGGCTGCGCCTGCCGCGGCTCGTCGATGCTCCCACCAGGCCTGGAACATGAGAACGGTCCACACCTCCTGCTCGAGCGTGGGCCAGCCGGCGAGGTAGTCCGTCCAGACCTTGCGAACGCGAGCCGCGTCGAAGAATCCGTCCCGTCGCAGGCGCGGCTCGGCCAGGAGCTCCTCGCACCACTCGCGCAGGGGCCCGCGGATCCAGTCGGCGATCGGAACGCCGAAGCCCTGCTTGGGACGCTCGAACAGGCGGCGCGGCACCCGGCGCGCCAGCAGCTCCCGGAGCGGCCACTTCGTCACGCCCTCGCGCAGCTTGAGCGCGGCGGGCAGGCGCCATGCGAACTCGAACACGCGGTGGTCGAGCAGGGGCACACGCGCTTCGAGGCTCACCGCCATGGAGGCGCGATCGACCTTGGTCAGGATGTTGTCGGGGAGGTAGGTGACGCTGTCGACGAGCATCATCCGCTCGAGCGCATCGGGAACCTCAGCGGTGAGGCGCGGATCCGTGAAGGCGGTCCCGGGCTCCCGGGCGCCGAGTACCACGGCCCCGGGATCGGTCCACGTGCTCACCGAGTGCCGGTAGAGGGCGTCGAGGCTCGGGTGCGAGAGCAGCTCGGCGCGGGCCTCGAGCACGGCGCTCGCGGGGTAGGGGCGCTGCGTGCCGCGCGCGCGCCACGCGAGGCGCACCAGCGCCTCGGCTCCCGGTGCGCCGCGCAGCGCCGCGGCGCCGAGGCGCCGCAGCCAATACGGGATGGGCGCGAGACCCTGCCAGGTCGCGAGCGTGCTCGGGTAGCGCGAGTAGCCCCCGAACAGCTCGTCTCCGCCGTCGCCGGAGAGCGCCACGGTGACCGAGCGCCGCGCGAGGCGCGCGACGAGGTAGGTGGGGATCTGCGAGACGTCGGCGAAGGGCTCGTCCCAGAGATCGGGAAGGCTCGGGATCACCGCCTCGGCGTCCTTCGAGCGCAGGTAGAGCTCCGTGTGGGCGGTGCCGAGATGCTGCGCGACGGCCCGCGCGTGGGCGGCCTCGTCGAAGGCGTCTTCGTCGAAGCCGATCGTGAACGTCTCGACGGGGCGGCTGCCGTGCGCCTGCATCAGCGAGACCACCGTGGAGGAGTCGATGCCACCCGACAGGAACGCGCCGAGGGGCACGTCCGAGATCATGTGCTCGCGGACGACCCGGCCGAGCAGACGCTCGAGCTCGTCGACCGCGTCGCTCGGGGTGCCCCCGAAAGGGTCGGCCTTCGCGGCGCCCGCCGCCTCTCGGGCGGACCACCAGGCTCGCGACTCGACCTCGCGGCCCGGTGCGGCGCACTCGACGAGGTGGCCCGGCGGCAGCTTCCGAACCTGCTTCCACACGGTGTGCGGAGCGGGGATGTAGCGGTGGCGCAGGTACGACGCGAGCGCATCGCGATCGACGTCCGGAGCGAAGCCGGGAACCGCGTCCAGCGCCTTGAGCTCCGAGCCGAAGAGCAGGGCGCCGCGCCACCAGCCGTAGTAGAGCGGCTTGATGCCGAGCCGGTCGCGAGCCAGGAACAGGCGACGCTCCCCCCGGTCCCACGCGGCGAAGGCGAACATGCCCGCCATGCGGCGCAGCGCCGCGTCGACCCCGAAGCGCGCGATCGCTTCGACCAGCACCTCGGTATCGCTGCTGCCGCGGAAGCGAACCCCGAGAGCGCCGAGCTCGGCGGCGACGTCGCGGTAGTTGTAGATCTCGCCGTTGTAGGCCACGACCCAGCGACCATCCGCGCTCGCCATCGGCTGCCGGCCGGAAGGCGACAGGTCGATGATCGAGAGCCGTCGGTGCCCGAGCGCGATCCCACACGCGGAGTCGGCCCAGACGCCCGCATCGTCCGGCCCGCGGCGCCGGAGTCGGTCGCGCATCGCGCACGCGAGGTCCTCCAACGTCGCTGCCGGCCCGGCCGCGGACCACAGCCCCGCAATGCCACACACGAACCGCTCCTTCCGAGGACGTCTGATCGACCGTCTGCCGGGCCGGCTGCAGGGCGCCCGCGCGAGCGACGGCGCAGGAAGCTATTCGCCCGCGCTGGGGATTGCCACAGACGGGGTCGCTCGAGGCGGCGGCGCTGCCGCGAACAGGGGGCTCGAGCAGGCTCGGACCTCGTCGCGACGCCCCGACGCGAGACGCTCGTAGACGCTCGCGTACCGCGCCGCGACCGCTTCGATGCCGAGCACCGTCTGCGCACGCTCCAGCATCGCGCCGCCCACCTCGCGTCGCGTCTGCGGCTCCGTGAGCAGCCGCACGAGTCGGTCCTCGAGCGCCGCGCGATCCCGCGGCGTCACGAGCCAGGGATGTCCGGCCGGTCCCACGAGCAGCGGTGTGCCGCCCGCGAGGGTGCTCACGATGGGGAGCCCGGTCGCCATCGCCTCGAGCACCGCGTTCGAGTTCCCCTCGATGAAGGAGGGGAGCACGAACACGTCGGCCTGCTGGAGAGCGCCCGCCATGTCCGCGATCCGGCCGCGCAGCTCCACGGATTCGGACAGGCGGAGCGAAGCGATGGCCTCGCGCAGCTCGGCCTCCTGCGGCCCCTCGCCGCACAGCGCGAGGCGGGCGGGTGCGCCGATCCGGCGCAGCACGGCGGGCCAGACCGCGAGCAGGTCGAGCAGCCCCTTCTCCGCGTCGAGGCGGCCCGAGAAGATCACCTGGAGCGGCCGTTCGGAGCCGGGGTCCGGCGGCGGTCCGGGGTGGAAGCGCGAGGTGGCGACGCCGTTCGTCACGCCGAAGATGCGGCCCTCCGGGTACCCGAGCCGCCGGAAGTCGTCGATCGACTCGCTGGTCATCAGCGCGATCGCATCGCAGCTCAGGAACAGGCGCAGGCGGAGGGAGCGCTCGCGAAACGCCCAGCGCGTGGCGGTAGGCAGCTTCGCCAGCACCGGCTTGCCGAGCGCCCGCGCGATCAAGACGCTGAGACCGCCGAACCAGCTCAGGTTGTGGAGGTGCAGCACGTCGAACTCGCGCCGGCGCGTCACGAGGGCGTGCAGCAACGCGAGCCCCGTCACGGGGAAGCGGAGCCACTTCGCGCGCGGGAACCGCACGCGAACCACCGGGATCCCGTCCACCAGCTGGGTGCGCGGCTGCTGCGGCGCGAAGCGCCCGGACAGCACCCACACGTCGATGCCTCGCCTCCGGACCGCGAGCGCGAGCTCGTAGGCCTGCCGCTCCAGGCCTCCGACGACGGGCGGAGGAAAGTGGGGGACCACCATCGCAACGCGCAGCAACCCGCTCCCTCCCCCGGTTCCTGCCGGCCGGCGTCGGACCTTCGCACATGCAAGCGAAGCCCTCCATCGGAACGGCGGCGCGGAGCCAGGGAGTGTCTACCCTGTCGAGCCCGGCGTCGGCACTGCGGAGGCAAGCGCTATTCCGGACCAGGTGAGCGTGGTGACGAGTGCGTCCCTGCGGGCCTCCTCTGCGCAGCCGGTCGCGACCGCGTTGTCGATCGCACGCGGGCTGCACGCGCGGGGTCGGCTCGGCTGCGTGGTGTGCCCCGACTTCGACGCCGCCGGGACGGGCGTTCCGGAGAGCTGCTTCCGCACGCCGGGCGCAGCGGTGCTGCGCGCCACCAATGCGCTGCTCGCACGGCTCGGCCGGCTCGTGCCCGTCGCCGAGCGACGCCGCAGCGAAGAGATCTTCGACCGGCTCGTGAGTCGCAGCGACGTGTGGGCCGGCAGCGAGAGCCTGCTGTTCCTGAAGCCCGTCTTTCCGCGCACCGCGGCGCTCGCGCGTCGCCGGGGCGCCCGGATCTTCGCTCTCGCCACGATCCATCACCCGGCCTTCAACCTCGAGCGCGTCACCCAGGAGCAGGAGCGTCGCGGCCTCTCGCGTCCGACCACCTACACCGACCGCAAGCGCGTTCGCGACGTGACGGCGTTCCTCGCGTCGGTCGATTTCCTGCTGACGCGGGCGCCGGGATCGGAGCGCACCTACCGCGAGCGGGGCACGCCGGCGCAGGCGATCGTCCCCGTCGGTGAGACGGGCGTCGATCCGGACAGCTTCCGCCCCGCGCCCGACCCGCGCCCGGTCGAGCCCTTCCGCGTCCTCCACGTCTCGCACATGAACCTGATCAAGGGGCTCGCCTACCTGTTCCTCGCGTGGAAGGAGCTGAACCTGCCGGGAGCCGAGCTCGTGCTGGGCGGCCCCATGGACGAGGACGTGCGCCAACTGCTCGCGGAGATCGATCCGCCGAACGTGTCGCTGCTCGGTCCGCTCCGGGATCCCCGGCCCGAGTACCAGCGCGCGCACGTCTGCGTGGTTCCGTCGATCTCGGACATGGGCCCGGCCACGGTGCTCGAGGCGATGGCGTGTGGCACGCCCGTGGTCGTCTCCGACGCCTGCGGCGCGAGCGGCATCCTGGCGCCGGGCCGAGACGGATTCGTCTACCGCTACGACCGGGTCGACGAGCTCGGGCGCGCGCTTCGCGCGGCCTACGAAGATCGCGAGCGACTCGCCGAGATGGGTCGCGAAGCGCGCCAGACCGCGCTGCGACATCCGCGCTCCGACTTCAGCGAGCGGGTGATCGCGGCAATCGAGGCGGCGGCAGCTCCGGGAGGCGGCCCCTGCGCTTCCTGATCCGCGACGACGACACCTGCGCGATGACCCGGCCCGAGGAGCTCGAGGCCTGCTACCGCTCGGTGTGGAGCCGGATCCCGATCGGTCTCTCGATCACGCCCTTTCGGGTGCCGGGCGACATGCTCGGCGTGCCCGACTCGCTGCGCGGCAGCACCCGGCCCCTGCCGCTCGCCGAGAATCCGGAGCTGGTGGACTTCCTGCGCCGCCGCATCGAGGAGCGACGCGTGCACGTCGCCATGCACGGCTACGAGCACACGAAGCCGGGAGGGCAACCGGAGTACGTCGGCGGGACGGATCTCGCGGCGAAGACGGCGCGCGGGAAGCGCTACCTCGAGGAACTCCTCGGCTGCCGGGTCCGGACCTTCGTCCCCCCGAACAACGGAATCGGGCGCGCCGGCGTGGAGGCCATCGCCGCCGAGCGCCTCAACCTGGTGAGCAACCAGCCCCATCCGCGCGGCCTGGGCTCGCTTCCTCCGGCGTTCCTGATGGACGCGCTGATCGCGGCTCAGTACGCGCTCCGGAACCGTCTCGGGCGGCGCGACGGCTTCGCCATCCGCAGCTACCTCCGCTTCCAGCAGGCGCCGTACCACACGCTCGGGCCCGGTTCGTCGTTGCCGGCCCTGCTCGCCGCGCTCCGCGAGTGCCGGCGCTGCTCGGGCCTCTTCATCCTGGCCACGCACTACCACGCCTTCGAGCGCCGCATGGCGAGCGGAGAGACGGTTGCCGCTGGCCTCGCGGCGATTCTCGACGAGCTCGCGAGCTACGACGCCGTCAGGTTCCCGACGTATGCCGAGATCTGGTAGCCCGGGCGCGCTGCTCGTGCTGTCGCTCTGCGGCCCCCTGGCCGCGTGCGGAGCTCCCGAGCCGGGCGCGAGCCCTCCGCCGGAAGCTCCCGCTCTCGCGCAGCCCGAGAGGCCGAGCTTCGAGCGGCCGCCGAACCTCGTGCTGATCCTCGCCGACGACCTCGGCTATGGGACGCTCGCGAGCTATGGCGGGCGGGAGATCGCGACGCCGCAGCTCGACCGCATGGCCGCCGAGGGCATGCGCTTCCTCGACTTCCATGCGGGCGCCAGCACCTGCGCACCCTCCCGGAGCTCGCTCATGACGGGGCAGCATACGGGGCACACGCCGGTACGGAGCAACAGCGCCTACCCGCGCCCGGGCGATTCCTCGCTGCCCGGCTCGGCCATCACCATCGCCGAATTGCTGCGCGATGCGGGCTACGCCACCGCGGCCATCGGCAAGTGGGGGCTCGGGCACGTCGGAACCGGTGGCGCGCCCACCGCGCAGGGCTTCGACTCGTTCTACGGCTACCTCGATCAGCTGCTCGCCCACAACTCGTTTCCGGAGTTCCTGTGGCGGAACGATCGACCGGTCCGGCTGCGCAACGAGATCGTGCCCCAACGCTCCCGCACCGGCGCCGTCGGCAGCTACGCCACGAAGAAGGTCGACTACGCGAACGACCTCTTCACCGAGGAGGCTCTCGCCTTCATCGAACGCGAGGCAGCGCGCCCGTTCTTCCTGTATCTGTCCTACACGGTGCCTCACCTCAACGGCGAAGCGCCGCCGGGCCAGCAAGCGGAGGTGCCCTCGCTCGAGCCGTACGCGGAGCGCGACTGGCCCGAGCAGCGGAAGGGATACGCCGCCATGATCTCCCGGCTCGATCGGGACGTCGGGCGGATCCTGCGCAAGCTCGCGGAGCTGGGCCTGGAGCGCGACACGCTCGTGCTCTTCACCAGCGACAACGGCGCGAGCGATTCGCCGGACGTGCGCTTCTTCGCCGCGAACGGGTCGCTGCGGGGAGGAAAGTTCGACCTCTACGAGGGGGGGATCCGCGTCCCTCTGCTCGCGCGCTGGCCCGGCCGGGTGCCCGCGTCGTCCACCTCCGAGCGTTCCTTCGCGCAGTGGGACGTGATGGCAACCTTCGCCGATCTCGCCGCGGTACCGCCTCCGCCCGGCACGGACGGCATCTCGTTCCTGCCTACGCTGCTCGGCCGGCAGCAACCCGAACGTGACTTCCTGTACTGGGAGGAGCCGAGCCCGCGCGTGGAGCCGGAACTCCGGGGTGGGGTCCAGGTGTCGAAGCAGGGCCGCTGGAAGGCCTTCCACTTCCTCCACACGGACCGCTTCGAGCTCTACGACCTGGAGCAGGATCCAGGAGAGACGCGAGACGTGGCGAAGCTGCATCCGGATCGGTTGGCGGCGATGCAGGAGAAGATGCGGGTCGCCCACTCTCCTGCGCCGGACTTTCCGCTGCTACCGGAGGAGCGCGATCTCGTGTACCGGATACGGCGGCTCGTCTTCCACCTCGGGGCCGCCGGCTCTCGACTGCTCGATTCGATGCGGTCGCGAGCGCAGGCATCCCGATCCGAGCAGCCGGCCGAGTCGTGACGGCAGGAGAATCGAAGCGAGTGCGCACAGTTTCCCATCGGCCGGCGCTGGCGACGGGCTTCCTGCTGGCGGCCGCGCTCCTCGGGCTCTCCGCGGCCGGGGCTCCGCCCGCGCCCGACCGCCTCGGCGGCTACGACGCCTTCGTCGATCTCGACGCGGGGCTCCTCTACCAACGCGACGGAGTCGTCACCGAGGCCGAGGCGGGGAATCCCTGCAAGCTCATGCAGCGCGCGCTGAACCCGATCCTCGCGCGCTCGACGCCGCACACGCCACCGCCGAACCCGAAGGGTCGCGTCGCGCACCGCTCCGTCCGCATCTCCGGGCGCGCCGTGATCGATCCGAGCGACCTGACCGAGGTTCCCTTCTGCGCGGGCGGCGACGGCTGCCGCGCGGGCGGCGACGACGGCGTCGACACCACGAGCTCGGACCTCGACATCTGCGTTGGCATCTACGGGAGCACGCAGGGCAAGGCGGGCCATCGCGATCCGGACGGGCTCGCGAACGGGTACCCGATCGTGGACAACACGCCGCTCGAGGGCGGATTGGTCTCGGGCTTCCTGGACCTGAACTGGGATGGCGTCGTGCTCGAGTACGACGGCGCGAAGCAGTCGAAGGCCGCGGCGCTGATCTATCAGGGCGCGTGCTGGCTCGAGGGCGCCAGCTATGCCGGTCAGTGCTCCGAGGACCCCGCCAAGACCTGCGAGGACGACGGCGACTGCAGCGGGACCTGTCGCGACGTCGTCGAGACGCACGGCTGCGCGGCGCACGTGAACGACTTCCTGACGGAGTCCGGCAGCCTGAAGGTCGTCTATACGGGGGAGTCGGACGGCGGCGCTCCGCCGTCCGGGACGATGGCGATGCGCGAGCGGGGCGACGCGGGGCCGTTCTGGACGCCGACCACCGCAGTCGCCATCTGGAACGACGGCATGCTGCGCGGCCAGCTCGGAGGGCTCTCGGTCATCCTGCACGGCCGCCTGCACGACGACGACGACATCGGCCTGTTGCACCGCTTCGCCTGGGGTCGCTACCGGCGCGGCTGGCGCATCTGGGGCTTCGGCATCGGCGTCCTCTACTACGGCAACGCCGTGGGCTCGCTCGCGCAGAGCTACGTCTCCGGGAACGACGTGGGCGTGTCGTTCGGCGACTGGGAGGACGGCGGCGACCTGCGCTGGTTCTCGCGCTGCGTGTCCGGTCACTGCGAGATGTTCGACACGGCCGCCGGCAACAGCCAGTACGTCACCGACAGCATCATCGAGGGGAACCCGAACGGGAACATCGTGATCTGGGAGGGCGGAGCGCAGTACTTCCGCGGCATCTACACCGAGAACGGCGGGTCGCCCGGGGACATGGCGGGACACTCGATCGTGCTCGGGCCCGGCCGCTGCAAGGCCGAGCAGCCGCCGCGCATCTGCGCCTTCGATTCCGATTGCGGCCGCGGCACCTGCGACAGCGACTTCGATCATCCTCGCACGCTGAAGACCGTGGAGATCGACGGCAAGCTCGACTGGGACCACAAGAACCCGCGCTGGGACGCCGTCGCGATCGGGAAGTTCTTCGCGGGCTCCGACGGCTACGTGAAGCTCAGCGGCCGGCTCGGCGAGAGCTGGGACGGGCGGCACTTCGTCGCGTTCACGGCCCCTCCGCCCGCGGCGAGAGGCCCCGAGGTGCCCATCGACCTCTCCGACGCGGTCTTCGAGCAGGGCAAGATCGAGGGGCTGCCGGCCTACGGGAATGTGGTCCACGCGGGCGCCGTCCTGGTGCCCTTCGCGAGCGACGCCCTGCCGCAGCCGCTGCAGCTCCCGGCCGCGGGCATGGCGGGCGCAGCCTACGCGGTTTCCCGCCTCGAGATCGATGCGCCGCCGAGCGGGCTCCTCCGGGCGAGCTCGTCCCGCTGTCGGGTCGCGCTCTGTCGGGCGCGCGGCCCGGGCAGGGCTTGCGAGCCGATCGCGGAGCCGCTCGGCGACGTCTCCGCCGCGCGCGGCGCCGCGGCCAGGCAGGTCTTCGACAGCCTCTCGATCGGTCCACGCACGAACGCAGCGCTCGAGCTCGAGTCCCTCGAATCGACGCCCGGCGCGTGCCGCGGCGCCGGCCTCTCCGGCACGCTGACGTTGATTCCGCTACCGGCCCTGAACCGGTGAAGTGAGGCAGCGATGACGAACGCCGAGGCGCCGGAGCTGGTCCGGATCGAAACGCCGCACGGGACCTTCTGGACTCGGGAGAACGACTTCGTCACGGCCCAGCTCCGCGACTTCGGGGGGCATCAACGCAGCGAGCTCGGCATGCTGCTGAGCTTCGTTCGCGAGGGGGACGTCGTGTGCGACATCGGCGCCCACATCGGAACGTTCAGCATCCCGCTGGCGCGGCGCGTGGGCGCGGGCGGCCGGGTCTTCGCCTTCGAGCCCGTCGAGGGCTCGCGGCGCATCCTCGAGAAGAACGTGGAGGCGAACGCGCTGGCGGATCGCCTGCGCATCGTGCACGCGATCGTGACCGACCTGCCCGGGAGCTATCGCCTGCACGTCGCGGGCGACCACACCAGCGCGGCGCACTTCTCCCTGGGCGGCGGCGCCGAGAGCGGGCCCCCCGGTCCGCCGAGCGTGCGTCTCGACGACTGGGCGGGCTCGGCCGGCGTCGCCCTCACGCGGCTCGACGTCGTCAAGATCGACACCGAGGGGATGGAACTGCGCGCGCTGCGCAGCGCCGCGTCGCTGCTCCGAACGCACCGTCCCGTGATCATGGCCGAGATGAGCGGTGCGCATCTGGCTCGCCACGGCGACACGATCGCCGCGGTCGGGAGCTTCCTCGCGCAGTTCGGGTACCGGTTCTTCCGGAACCTCGGCGAACGGCACGCTCGCACCGAGGCGTTCGCGCTCGAGCGACTGCTCTCGCCGGCCCACGGCAGCCAGTTCTTCGACCTGGTCGCGGTCCATCCGACGAGCGACCGCTTCCCCGAAGCCTCGCGCGGTCCCTGGCTACCGCTCGTCCACTACCTCGGCCGCCGCGCGCGGGGCCTGGCCGCTGGCGTCCGCCGGCGCCTGCCGGGCTGAGCCGGCGAGCCGCTCGCAGGCCTCGCGCGCGATGAGCTCGCCCGCCAAGCGATGCCCCTCTTCGTTCCAATGGCCGCGGCACGGAATCGCATTCTCGAAGCCGTGCAGGCAGCGCCCGCTCGCCTCCGCATGGCGCAGCAGCGGCTCGGCCAGGCTGAGCGCCGGAAAGCCCTCGCGACCGGCCAGGGCGACGAGGCGCTGGTTGAAGTAGCCGAGGTCGTCGCCGCCGTTCTCCTCGAGCAGCTGACTCCGTCTCTCCCGGTCGGGGTCGACCTGGGTCGGCGTCGTGATGACGGCGAGCAGGAAGCGCGCGCCCGCGGCCACCGACTCGCGCGCGACCGCAGCCACGAGCGCCTCGGTCACCTGCCAAGTCTCCTCCCAGACGGGCTCGCGCGGCGCCGCATACACGAGCTCCCGGACTTCGGTTCGCGCGAGCTCGCGGCGCCGGAGTCCCGCGCGCGCCGCGTTCACGAGCTGCGCGGCGCGCGAATGGTCGTTCAGCCGCCGCCACGCCCGGCGCAGCCAGTATCTCGACTGCTTGTGCGGTTCACCCGCGAGGAACGAGTCGTCGAGGACGAGCTCGCCGCCCTCCAGACGGAAGTAGGGCCGGGCCGGATCGCGCTCGAGCGCCTTCGAGTTGTTGCGCAGATCGTTCGACACGAAGGCCAGCACCACGAGGTCCGGCTGATAGGCGAGGGCCCGGTGTCGCAGCGTCAGCAGCGCCTGCGCGGTGCCGAAGCCGGAGACGCCGAAGTTCAGCGCCTCGGGTCGCAACCCGCCGAGCGCCGGGCACGCCGCGAGCCCGTGCTCGAGGACGGAGACGAAGTTGCTCTCGAGCGGAACCTGGAGGGCCTCGGTGTAGGAGTCGCCGAGGACCGCGATGCGGAACACGCCGGCCGGCTTCTGTCGCGCATGGTCGCGGTCCCGCATGCCCTCGGCATTGATGCGCACCAGCGACTCGCCCTCGTCCCGATAGACGCCCTCGGCGCCCGGGCGGTGCCAGGCGCCCGTCAGCGCGTCCTCCTCGAAGAGCAGCGGATTCGAGAAGCCGCCGACGCGCAACGCGATCTCCGCGAGGCCGAGGGCGACGGCGAGGCTCGTCCCGAGCAGCAGCAGTGGCCCCAGCCACCGCAGGAGGTTCCGCTGCGAGGCGGGCGCGCTCACGTGCCCACCAGCAGGCGCGCGGCGCGCTGCATCCGGTTCGGAAACAGCGACACCAGCGCGCCGCGTTCCCAGGGATCGAGCACCCCGAAGCCGCGCGCGCAGAGCAGGTAGGCGAGCGACCCCAGCGCCAGCGCGACCGGCAGCGGGACGACTCTCGCCGCGAGCCAGCTCACGGCCGCCGCCACGGCGCCGGCCAGCACGAAGCGCGAGAAGCCCGCCCAGGGGAAGCGCACGTTGAACTCGAGCCGGAGCAGCACGTAGGTGATCACGTTGCGGACGAGCAGGCTCACCATCACGGCGAAGGCCATCCCGCTGGCGCCGTAGCGCGCCGCCAGCGGGATCCCGAGCCCGACGTTGAGGAGCACGGCCACCCGGGCGTACAGGAGGTATTGCGGGCGCTTGAGCGCGTTCGCCAGGAGCCCGACCGGCATCCCGAACAGCCCGATCGAGAAGAACATGAAGAGGGCGGGCAGGTAGGCGGCCGCATACTCCGCGCGGAAGACCCAGACCAACGCCTCGGTGCCGAGCGGCAGGAAGAGCGCAATGTAGAGGATCGTGACGAGGTGGTTCATGCCGTACAGGAAGTGGAACGTCCGGTTGAGGTCTTCGATCTCGCCGCTGCGCTCGAAGCGCTCGAACACCGAGACCGTGGCGAGGGGACGGAAGATCTCCATCGGCTGGAAGCTCGCAAGTCGCTGCACGAGGCTCGCCGCGAGCACGTAGGTCGCGACCTCCGCCGTGGTCGAGAAGGCGGCGAGCAGGTAGCGGTTCAAGTCGGACGACAGGAGGTTGTCCGCGATCTCGTTCACCCAGGAGGTGCGCCGGTAGGAGGCTTCCCCCGAGCGCTCGGGCGGGCGTCGTAGCAGCGCACCGAAGCGCGGCGCGCCGAAGTAGCGCACGCAGTAGCGCAGCGCGACCGCGAGGTGCGCGGCGGAGACCACGCTGAAGGCCGCCGCGAAGTACTCGAGCGGTTGGCGCAGCACGATCCCCGCCGCGAAGGCGAGCAGCGTGAGGACCTGCTGCGTGAGGCTGGCCAGGAACACCTCGCGCTGTCGGAAGGCCACGTTCAGCCCGGCGCACGCGAGCGTGCTCCCGGCCAGGATCACGATGGCCGGCTGCACGGCCAGGAAGGCGAGGAAGTGTCCCTCGACGCCGAAGTAGGGCGCGAGCCAGGGGAAGCCAGCGACCAGCGCCAGCGCGGCGAGCGCCGCGGACGCCATGCGCCGCCCGATCACGGCCCAGAGCAGCTCGCTGCGCTCCTGCTGCTCGGTTCGGGCGGGCATGAAGCGGAGCAGGGACTGCGTGAAGCCGAAGGAGGTGAACAGACTGATCGGCGTGAAGAGGCCGCTCAGCAGGACCCAGACGCCGTACTCCGCCTGCGGCAGGTATCGCACCAGCAGCAGCAGCCCGAGCAGGCTGGCCACCATGCCGACGAGCCCGGAGGCGGCGACGAACGGCACCGCCGAGCGAGCCTTGCTGCGCATGGACTCGGGCGGAGCCGAGGGAGCGCGCTCCTCGCTCATGGGCGTACACGCTCCATGCTGCGAAGGTGCAGCTCGAGCATGGTGAGTCGGCCGAGCAGCGTGCGGCTCCGGGGGCCGTCCGCGCCGGCGCGCGCGAGCAACGCGCGCAGGCCCTCCGGGTCGACGTGCGGGCGCGACAGGGAGCGCTCCTCGCCGAGGATCCCCGCGAAGAAGCGGTCGAGGCGGGCGAGCAGCCACTTCTCGGGAACGTCCACTCTTCCGGCTCCGAAGCGTCGCGCCACGCGATACGCGAGGTCCGTGACGCGCCGGCGCAGCGGCGAGGCGTCGAGCGGCGCTCGGACGCGCGAGTCGGGGACGCGGAGCAGCCGCGGGGAGTTCCGGCGGATCAGCTCCAGCTGGAGTCGTGAGTCGAGGCGGAGCGCGGACGGCGCCGAGAGCAGCGTCCGCACGAACTCCTCGTCGAGGAAGGGCTGAGCGAGGTCGACCGACTGACGGAGGCTCCGCATGGCCGCCGCCGTGGAACGTCCGTTGAAGGCGCGCAGGAAGAGGAGTCCGGCGCGCCCGCCGCTGTCCGTGCTCGCGGCGGCGAGACCGTCCCAGGCGGCCCGGAACGCCGCGCGCGGCGCGTGCTCGAAGGCGTCGGCGAGCTCCCCGCGCAGCGCGCGCTCCCCGGCGGCCATGCGCGCGGCGGCCGTCAGCTGGCCGAAGATCCGGTCGCGCGCGGCGACGCCGTCCTGCTGTCGGGCGAGCTCGGGGGGGAGCGCGAAGTCGTAGGCGAGCGAGAGCTTGAGCAGCTCGCCGCCGTGGCCGCGGATGACCCGGTCGAGCGCGTGGGCCGCGCGATAGCTCCGGCCCACCTCGAGCATGATGACGTTCTGGAGCGCTCCCTCGCCGTCGCTGCACTCGGCGACGAGCGAGGCGTTGTCCAGGATCCGCTCCACCAGCTCCTGCTCGAGCAGCGTCTCGAGGTGCTCCGCTCCGACGACGTCGCACATCCGCCGCGCCAGGCGGAGCTCCACGCTGCCCCGGATGCCGTTGGTGACGCAACGCAGCGGGATGCCGCGCCGGTGCGCGACGGCGAGCAGCGTTCGGGAGTCGAGACCGGCGGAGAGACACAGCGCCGGCCGCGCCGCGCCGTCCCAGGCCCGCGCCACGGCCTCGTGCAGCGCGGAGTCGATGCGCTCGATGCAACCCGCTTCGTCGCGAGGCATGGCCACGGGCTCGAAGACCGCGTCGACTTCGCGGAGCGCGCCGCCCGCGGATTCGACGCGTGCCCCCGGACCGAGGCAGCGAACGCCGCGAGCGAGCGTCGCGGGGCCCAATAGGAAGCCGAACGCCAGATACTGCGCGGCGCCGGCGCAGTCGAAGGCGAAGCCGATCTCCGGATGGGCTGCGAGGCTTCGCGCGTCGGAGGCGAAGGCGAAGCCGCGCGGAAGTGGCGCGTAGTAGAGCGGGCGCTGGCCGCCGGCTGGGCGGAAGGCGATCTGCTTGCGCTCCCGCGCCGACCACAGCACGCCCACGCAGGGCCCGCCGAGGCGCTCGAGCGCGTCCACGCCCTGCGCCTCGAACGCGTTCGCCAGGCCGCCCGCGTCCGCCGTCGGCGCCGCGCTCCGCCCCGCCAGCACGCAGTGCCAGGCGCCGGACGCCGAGCGCCCGTGTTCGGCGTGCTCCGGCGCCGTGCCCGAGCGCCGCCACGCGACGACGAGATCGGCCGCGCCGTCCTCGCGGTCGAAGGGCGCGCCATCGGCTCGGAGCCAGACGCGGTCGGCGTCGCCCGGCTCGGAGCGGGCCACGCCGAGCAGCGCGGTCGTTTGCAGCGGCTTCACCGGGAGGACCCGCAGCGCGTCACGGGCGCCGCTGCTCCTCGCGCAGAGCGTCGAGGCCGCGGGTGATCGCAGCCGGCCGGCTCTGCCCAGCGAGCGCGCGGAGCGCGACGACCGCCGCGGTGGAGAGGCGAAAGCCGCCCTGGCTCCGGTAGTGCGACGGGCTCCGCACGTCGGCGATCTTGCGACCGACGAAGCGCTCGAGGCGCTCGAGCTCCTCCTGCGACGTCATCAGCGCTTCGTAGCTCAGCAACAATGCCTCGCTCTCCTGCGCCTGCAGCGCGCGGAGCATCCCCTCGTTGTAGTCGCACCAGGTGCGCACGGTGCGCCAGGTGAGGAGCCACTTCGGCTCGCGCTTGCGGTAGTGGGAGAGCACCTCGCCGAGGGAGCGCGTCACCGCGACGATGCGATGGGCGCCGAGCTCTTCCCGCCAGAGCGGGTACGTCAAGCAGGTGCGGGGATCCTTGAAGCCCCAGTCGCCGCCCGCCGCCTCGCAGCGCTGGAGGATCGCCCGCATGCGCACGCGGAGGTCGTCGCGCAGGCGCAACGCCGCCGGCTTGGGGTGGAGGTAGGCGGGGTCGCCGAAGCCCAGGATCTCGCAGTTGAGCTCGCGGACGTCGGCGCGCTCGTAGAAGGCGCCCGCGTCGTAGTCGCCGGGCTCCGCGTCCACGTCGACCATGCGCACCCCGGAGCGGTGCAGCAGCTCGGACACCAGGCTCGTGCCCGACTTGTGCATGCCGAGGACCACGTAGATCACGGGCGACCTCTCTCCCGAAGCGGCGGGACGGTACCCCGGGGGCGAACCACTCGCCCCATCCGGAGGGCACCCAGGGAAGTGCCCCCGCGGGAAGAATCCGTGACACCGGCGGGATCCCCCGGCCACTTCCAAGCGGGAACCCGCGCGAGGAGCCGACCCGATGCAGATCGCCGCCGATCACCATGCTTCCCCCTGGTCGGAGCGCTTCGGCGCGGATCGCGCGCGCCGGCGCTGGTCGCTGATCTGCACGGCCCTCGCGGCGACGTTCACCGCCTTGTTCCATCACGGCTGGTTCTTCCGCAGCACGTGCATGCTCAACGACTTCGGCCCCGACTATCGACTCGACGTGCTGGCGCGCTGGCTCTCGCACGATCCGTCCCTCCTGCTCGGCGTGTTGTGCGCGCTCGCGGTCTATGGCGCCGGCGTGCGCCAGCCGCGCCTCCGCCCGCTCGCGCTCGCGTTCGTGCTGGCCTTCCTGCCCCTCAGCCTCTGGGTCTGGGACGTGCCCTTCGCGGGCCGTCCGATCTGCGCGTCGCTCCACGACGGGAACATCGCGCTGCGCGGGTTCCATCTCTGGGCGCTCGGCGGCCTCGGGTCCTGCCTCGGCGCGGTGTTCTCCCTCCGACGCGCTCCGGGCGAGCTGGCGCCCACCGCCGCGACAGCCTGAGGTGAGCGCGGACTCGAGCTCGGCGGCGGTCGTGTCCGAGCCCGCACGCGCCGAACCGAAGGCGGTTCGCGACCTCGCTGCGGCGCTCGAGCAGGTCTACACGAGCCTGCCTCGCGAGTGGTCGGCGAAGGAAGGCGCGCAGACCTATCCCAGCTATCGCTTCTACCTGAGCGTGATCGCGGCGTGCGCCGCTGCGATCGCGCGCGAGCGGAGCTCGTCGGAGCCGCTGGACCTGCTCGACGTCGGAGCTTCGCTCAGCGTGATCGGCTGCTCGTGCCGCGTGCTGGGCATGCACGTCACCGACGCCGACGATCAGCACAGCACGAACCACCCGGTGTACCAGCCGCTGCGCCAGCGCTTCGGCGTCCGCTACGTGGACTACGACGCGCTCGTCGATCGACTCCCCTTCGAGGACGAGTCCTTCGACATCGTGAACAGCAACGACATGATCGAGCACCTCCACGGCAGCCCGAAGCGGTTCCTCACGGAGAGCTACCGGGCGCTTCGCCCCGGTGGGCGCATCGTGCTCACGACCCCCAACCTCGCGTCGCTGCACAATCGGCTGCTGCTGCTCCTGGGGCGCAGCGTCCACCATTCGATCCGCGACTGGTATCACGGCCCGGAGTGGCTGCGTCCCCGCTACACGGGCCACGTGCGCGAGTTCACGCCGGGCGAGCTGCGCTACGTGCTGCGCGAAGCCGGCTTCGTGGACGTGCGCGTGCGGTCGTTCAACGTGCTGCCGGGCAGCGTCACCGCCCCGCCGCCGGATGCGGCGCAGCTCGACTACACGCGAGGACGCTTCTCGTACCTCGGCAAGATGCCCTTCCACGACCGCGCCTTCCACCTGCGCAGCGCGCGCGACCTCGCCTATCTGCTCGTCGGCTGGGTGACGGCGCCGTTGCCGGGCATGCGACGCGATCTGGTGGCCACCGCGCGCAAGAGCTGAGCCCGCTCGCACGCGGGGCGGCTATTCTCGGGCCTCTGTTCGGGGGCACCGGGTGGCTGCCGCGCGTGGGCGTCGCATACTGATCGATGGCTCGATGGCTCGCAGCGGCGGGGGCTTCACCTATCTCGTCAACCTGGCGCCGAGGCTCGCCGCGCAGCGGCGCGAGGACCAGTTCCTGCTCCTGCTGCGGAGCCCGGACCTCGCGGCCTCGCTCCCGCGTTCTCCGAACCTCGAAGTCCGGCTGCTCCCGGATCTGGGCTGGGCGGGCCGCCTGTCGTTCACGACGTTCCGAGCCCCTCGGCTCGCGCGCGAGTGGGAGGCCGACCTCTACTTCTCGACGGTGGAATACACGCCCCGCACGTCGTGCCCGGCAATCGCGAGCTTTCGCAACCCGAACGTCTTCACCTCGCTCGAGCAAGGCTGGCCCGCGGCACAGAAGCTCCGCCTCGGCCTGCTGCGCCGGATGGCGGCACGCTCGGCCCGCCGCTGCGCCAGCATCCTGTTCGTGAGCGCCGACTCCGCTCGCTGGATCGGCGATTCCATCGGGCTCCCCGTCGAGCGGCGCGCCGTCGTGCCGCACGGGATCGACGTCGAGCACTGGTCGCCCTCCCGCGTGTCGCCGGCCCGGCTCCCCGGCGGCCGGCCCTACGTGCTCACGGTCAGCACCATCTATCGCTACAAGAACTTCGTGCGTCTGATCGAGGCCTGGACGGAGGTCGCGCGCCGCCGAGCCGACACGCCGGATCTCGTGATCGTCGGAGAGGCGCACGACCTTCCGTACCGCCGGCGCATGGAGGAGGCGCGAGCCGCCGCGGGTTCGCTGGCGAGCCGGGTCCACCTGCTCGGGGAGGTGCGCTACGGCGAGATCCGGAGCTGGTACGCGGGCGCCAGTCTGTTCGCGTTTCCGTCGTACCTCGAGACCTTCGGTCACCCCCTGCTCGAAGCGCTGGCGATGGGACTGCCCGTCGTGGCGGCCGACATTCCGGTGTTCCGCGAGATCGCCGGCGACGCGGTTCGCTATGCGGATCCCTTCGACGTCGCCGCGCTCTCGGATGCCCTCGCGGCCGTGCTCGACTCGCCGCAGCTCCGCGCTGCGCTCGTCGAGCGCGGGCGGGAGCAGGCGCTCGCCCATTCGTGGGAGCGGTCCGCACGCGCGCACGCGGAGCTCTTCGAAGAGGTGCTGGCGGCGCAGCCGCTGGCCGCGCGCGAGCGTCTCGTCGGAGCGGGGTCCTAGGCGCGACAGATGTGCGGAATCGGCGGCGTCGCGCACCACGACGGCTCACGGCCCGATCCGGCGGCGCTGGCCCGTTTGTCGGATGCCATGCGCGAGCGCGGGCCCGACGACGAGGGTCGCTGGGTGGCGGATGGGGTGGGCCTGGTCCACCGGCGTCTGAGCATCATCGATCTGTCCGCAGCCGGTCGTTGCCCGATGCCGAACGAGGACGGCCGGGTGCAGGCCGTCGTCAACGGCGAGATCTACAACTTCGAGGCCCTGCGCCGGGAGCTCGAAGCGCACGGGCATCGCTTCCGCTCTCGCTGCGACAGCGAAGTCGTCGTGCACGGCTTCGAGCAATGGGGTCCGGGCCTGGTCGAGCGCCTGGACGGCATGTTCGCCTTCGCCGTCTGGGACGACGCCGCACGCCAGCTCTTCGTCGCGCGCGACCGTCTCGGCGAGAAGCCGCTCTACTACCTGGAGAACGGCCGGGGCCTCGCCTTCGCATCGACCCTGGGCGCCCTGCAGGCCTACTTCGACGGCGAGCTCGAGGTGGATCCGCACGCGATCGAGTGCTTTCTCTGCCATTCCTTCATCCCCGCGCCCCACACGGTCTGGAAGGGCGTCCGTTCGCTGCCGCCGGCTCACCGCGCGCTGTGGCAGGCCGGACGCGCGCTGCGCGTCGAGCGCTACTGGGACTTTCCGGCGCCCCGCCGGGCCCGCATCTCGGTCGCGGAAGCGGAGGAACGGATCGAGGCCGCGCTCGACCGCGCGGTGCGCGAACGCCTGGTCGCGGACGTTCCGGTGGGAGGCTTCCTCTCCGGAGGCGTCGACTCGTCGCTGGTGATGGCGCTCGCGGCGCGCCACGCGACCGCGATCGACACGTTCAGCATCGGCTTCGCGGAGCGCGACTTCAGCGAGCTTCCGTACGCGCGCCGGGTGGCGGAGACCATCGGCTCGACGCACCACGAGCTCGTGCTCGGCGAGGATGACCTGCTGCGCGTGGTGCCGGAGCTCGTCTGGCAATACGGACAGCCCTTCGGCGACTCCTCCGCGATCCCCACGCACTGGGTCTCCCGTCTCACCCGCGGCGAGGTCGTGGTGAGCCTGTCCGGAGACGGCGGCGACGAATCCTTCGCCGGCTACTGGCGCGCAGCGTCGGTCGCTTGGGCGGCCCTGTATGGCCGCGTGGTTCCGGAGGGGCTGCGCCGTTCCGCCGTGCCGGGACTCTGCCGCACCCTGGACTCCGCGGGCGCCGGAGACCTCGCCGCCCGGCTCGCCGCGATGAACCGCCTCTCGCTCGCGCGGCCGGGTGCCGGGTACACGAACTCGTTGAGCTGGTTCGACCACCGCGGCGAGCTGTTCGGAGAGGCGCTGAACGGAGGCGATGCCGCCTCGCACGACCCGGTGCGCTGCCGCACCGGCCGCGCGCTTCCGTATCCCGACGCGAGCACGCTCCAGCAGGTGCTGTACGACGACTTCCAGGTTCAGCTTCCCGACGACTACCTCGTGAAAGTCGACGTCGCGAGCATGGCGGCGTCGCTCGAGGTGCGCGCGCCCTTCCTCGACCACCACCTGGTGGAGGAGGCCTGGCAGCTCCCCGACCACCACAAGCTCCGGCGCGGAGACGGCAAGTGGCTGCTGAAGCGCATCGCGGCGCGCCACGTGCCGAGGGAGGTGGTGTACCGGCCGAAGTCCGGCTTCGCGCTGCCGATGAAGCACTGGTGGCGCGGCCGCCTGGCGCCCGTGCTGCGCGAGCTGATGCGCGAGAGTCGCTGCGTCCAGCGCGGCTGGCTTCGGGCGGAGCCGGTGCTCCGCAGGCTCGACGAGCACGAGTCGGGACGGGCCGACCACGACATCCGCCTCTGGCTCGTGCTCTGGCTCGAGCTCTGGGCGCGGATCGTCCTCGAGAAGTCACTGCCGCGCGACGGCAGCCTCGGGTGAGTTCCACGGCCGCGCTGCCCGCGGTGCGGGCTTCGGCTTCGGTGGGTCGATCAGCGCGCCGGTCATCAGGACGGCGAAGCCGACCGCGAAGTAGAGACCGTTCGCCACGTAGTGATCGAACAGGCTCGTGAACATCAGCAGGGCCGCGATGCACATTGCGCCCGCGCCGCGGCGCCAGCCCACGAGGAGCCCGCGACCGAACCCGAGCAGCAGGACCGTGATGTACGTCAGGACGCCGGGGATTCCGTAGTCGAGCCCCAGGATCAGGTACGTGTTGTGGGGAACCAGGAGCGCCTTCTCCGAGAAGCCCAGTCCCTGCCCGAAGAAGTGATCCATCACCATGGCATACGACGTGCGCGCGAGCTCGATCCGCCGCGTCGCCGAATCGTCGCTGAGGTCGAAGGTGAGGAAGGACCGCAGGCGCATCGCGGCCTGGCCGCTGAGGTCGATGTTGGCGGCGGTCCAGGCGATCGCACCGAGCGCGATCACGCCCAACACGCCGAGCACCGCGAACCGGCCGCCCGCTCCGAGCGCGCGCCGGTCGGCGTAGCGCGGGGACAGCGCGAACACGAGGGCCAGGAAGCTCGAGAACAGCATGCCCATCCGGCTGAACGTGGCGAACGCGGCACCGACGGTGAATGCCATCAGCACCAACGTCTTCACCTTCGGGCGGGCGATGTCCACGGCCAGGATCACGCACATGAGCAGCGCGGCACTGGCCGAGTTGGGGTTCACGTAGAAGCCCGCGGAGCGGCCCTCTGCGGTGCTGAACAGGTTCGGTACGACGATCTCCACGAAGGCGATCGGGATCGCGATGAAGAGCGTGATCCACCCGGACACGCGCAGGAGACGCCGTGCGTCGGGGCCCGAGAGCAGCAGCGCAGAGCCCGCGACCAGCGAGAAGAACACGATCCGGTGCTTCATGGCGCGATCGCCCCAGTGATCGTTCTGGCCGGCGAAGTACATGAGGACCGGGGCCGCCACGCTCAGGATCCAGAGCCAGCTCTCGGGGATCATGGCGAGGCGCGGCACGTACCGCATGCGGAACACCGCGAAGTAGGGCACGAAGATGGCGACCAGCGGGTAGTACAGGTTGGTCCGGTACTCGCCGGCGATCGACATGATTCCGCTCAGCAGGGCGACCAGCCAGACGATGCCGCCGGCGAAGCTGACGGACGCGATGATCTGGCCGACCGATACGCCGCCGCCTCCTCTTCGCACCTCGCCGACGCCGGGATGTGCCGGGTGCAGCTCGCTCATGGCCGCGACTCCGGGAGGCGCAGCGTCTGGCCGCTGCGCGCCGACTCGAGCATCGCGAAGGTGACGCGCGTGGTCGTCGCGATCTCGTCCCAGGCGAAGGGGGAGGGCGCGCCGGAGCGCACCGCGGCGATCACCTCGCGCACCGCGCTGGTCTGGCCCTTGTCCTGGTTCCAGGTGCGCAGGCTGCGCCCGCCGTGCACGGTGGTGCGCCTGAAGTTGTCGCAGAGCGCGGTCTTGCCGTCGGCCGAGGCTTCGAAGCGCTCCTTCGGCAGCGCGGCGCTCGCGTGCGCCAGGTACTGGAGCGTCGCGCTCGAGCCGTCCGGGTAGTGGAGCAGCGCCTGGATCGAGTCGTCGGTCTCCGGGTCGCGGCCGAGCGCCGTCGCGAAGACCGAGACGGGCGAGGCGCCGACGAGGAAGGTGCAGAGGTCGACGAAGTGGCAGACCTCGCCGATCACCCGGCCGCCGCCGACGGCGGGGTCGGTGTGCCAGGTGCCGGCCGGGGTCGGGCCCGCGGCCACGCTGTACTGGAGCGCCAGCGGGCCACGCCGCCCGGCGAAGGTCTCCCGCACCCGCCGCGCGTGCGGCGAGAAGCGGCGGTTGAAGCCGAGCGCGAGGAAGCCGCGCGTCT
>Ga0187892_10002284_pt1 | contig 39227 bp, 31 predicted proteins | sample MA1701073metaG_FD_139345 | JGI IMG/M metagenome (GOLD analysis project Ga0187892, IMG submission 139345) | Bio-ooze microbial communities from a basaltic lava cave in the Kipuka Kanohina Cave System on the Island of Hawaii, USA - MA170107-3 metaG ... | reverse complement strand
CGCCGACAAAACTATCTTCCTCGAATACCGTGGTACTCCAGCGGCATCTCGTAATCCTTCCGCAGCGGATGACCGACCCAGTCCTCCGGGCAAAGGATCCGCCGTAGCGACTTGCGCCCCGTGAAGCGCACGCCGGACAGGTCGTACACCTCGCGCTCATGCCAGTCGGCGGTGCGCCACACGTGGCTGACACTCGGAACCTCCGGCAATTGGCCCACCACGTCATCCTTCCAGCGAGGCAGCATCACCTTCAGTACGAGGCTTCGCTTGAACGGGAAGCTCCAAAGGTGGTAGACGACTTCCATGTGGGGCGTCCAGCCGGCCTTTTCCGCCTTCTTGGGGTCCGGCTCAAAATAGTCGACGCCGCTGATGCAGTTGAGCATGTCGAACCGCAGATCGCGCTCGTCGCGTAGATAGGTGCAGACTTCGACCAGTAGCTCCGGCGCGACCTCAATCCAGGGATCGATCGCCTCGAGATGCGCGCCGGTAATGCCGTCGCGGAATTGCTGCTTCAACCGGTTGAGAAAATCGCTGCCGCTCAATCGAACACTCGACTTCAGAGTTTGAACTCGCGCTCGGAGGCATTCACCTATGGCTTGTGGTCTACGCTACCACGCCGAAAATACTGCTTCTGGCTCGAGGTCGCGGTCTTCCTCCGCGAGCGCGGGACGCTGGCGCCCGATCGCGCGGACCCAGTCCAGATCACCTCGACGCCACACATACGCAAAACCGACCATCAACACGGCGAAGAAAACCAGGATGTCAACGAGCGAAACGGCCGCCAGGCGCGCTGCGTCACGCCGGACGGCCTCCTGGTTTTGTGCCAGACTCAGCCGGTTCGACGGATGCGGCATGGCCGCTGCCGGGATGCCCATCTCACCGTAGAGCTCTTGGGCCGCGCGAGTGAGTTGCAAGGACTTCTCGCCGCCCTCGACGGTCGCCGTCTCGACGATTGCCGCGCGCGGGTCCATCAGGTGCGTTGCCTTTCCAAACACGGTCGCCCATGGAAAGAAAAATGCCACTTCGACATCGAAGATGATGAACAACAGCGCCACCACGTAAAAACGCAGGTCGAACTGCACGAAGCTCGAGCCGATTGTCGGCTCGCCGCATTCGTAGATCTGCCGCTTCTCCTCCGTCGGGTCCGACGCGCGCAGGAAACGTCCGACCAGCAGGTTCACGAAGAGAAACAAGAACCCCACAGAAGCAAACAATGCCAGATAGCCGGCAATCGTCGTCGGGGTCATGGTGCCGCGTGGGGTGAATCGTGCGAGTGGACCGAGGCCGCGCGCCCAATTCTATGGCAGGTCGCACGCTTTGCAAACCCGCGTTGTGCGGCGAAAAAGCACGGGTTCGGTTGTAGCCGGACCCGTGGCACGCGGTGTGACGGGTCGGAGCGCCGTTCGGCGATTATGGCTCGCCGAGCAAGATCGCTCCGCAATGGACCGGGTCAAAGCCCTGGGGCCATCGAGTGGCACGGTTATAGACCGCGTCCTTCAAGTCCGCGCCGTCGAGCCGCGCGCCGATCAGGTCCGTGCCGGTCAGCTTCGCCCCTTCCAGATGGGCGCCGCTCAAATCGGCCTGAAAGAGACTGGCGTTATGCAGATTGGCACTGGCCAACTCGGCGCCGCCCAGCAGGGCCGACACGAGCGCCGCTCCACGCAGCTCGGCGCGAATGAAATTTCCCTTTTCCAGATTCGCCTGTGTCAGGTTGGCCAGCGTCAGGTCCGCCTCCTCCAGATCGACGCTCTGCAGGTTCGTTCGCACCAACGACGCTCTCGCTAGATTGGCCCCCCGCAGGCAAACCCCCCGCAGGTTAGCCCCATCGAGTTTGCTGGCGGCGCAGCGATGGAGCACATCGCCGGTCATCTTGTGACGGATCTCAATCAGTTTGACTCCCCCACTCCACTCGCCCCTCCATCCGCCAGCGCCTTTGATCATGTACTATTCTACGTCATTGCGTACAAATCGGTTGTGTAGAATCCCTTGTCGGGGAGCCAGAGGCTGCGTGCCAAGAGCATGCACGGCAGACTGGCCGTGATCATCCGGCCGTGAGAATCACCACGACAGCCGTTAGGCGTCGAGCGGCGCCGTCCCCTCGGCGTCGGCTGCATCGTCGGCGGCCGCCAGCGCGGCCAGCGCCTGTCGGCCGGCGAAACCCGCATCGATCTCGTGCCAGAACAACACTTCCGGCTCGCCCAGCTTCCAACACAGATAGACCAGGCGGTCATCCATCATCGACGGAAAATCGACAATCCCTTCCAGCCCATTCTTCGGCTCCACCCCCAATTGTCGCAACTCCTCCACAAAACCTTGCAACCGAAGCCGGTCCTTCTCGAGCTCTTCTTCAATCTGCGACAGCTCTTCGCTGTAGGGATCGTCGGAGTCGGGGTCGCGGTCACCTCGCAAGAGGGCCACACGTTCTCGGCGTTCGACCACCTCGCGCGAAAGCTTGACGAGGTCCGCGGTGATTGCGCGCACCAGGGGAAGAGCGGCATTCGCCTTTTCGAGCGTGAACAGCTTGCCACCAGTCGTAGCCGGGTTCGCGTTGCTCACGAGTGCAATCTCACCGTGGTCTGCTGAAGTGGTCTTATTGGTTCGGGCCGCCGTGCACGGGTTCGACAATCAGCTTTGAGTTGGCCACCGCCGTCGGGTTCAACGTCGAGCGGCCCCAGGCCACCTCGACGGGCAAGCGCGAAAAGTCCACAATGCAGCCGTCGCGGCTGTAACAGCTCAAATCGTGCGTCGCCCCCATAAAGATGCAATCGACTGGACAGGGGTCCACGCACAACGCGCAAAACATACATTTAGTGTAGTCGATCGTAAAGTTCGTAACCTTGAAACCCTTTCCGTTCGTAACGCGCTCCTTGCCGATATAGATACAGTCGACCGGGCAGGCTCGCGCACACTGGTCGCAGGCGATACAAGTTGTCAAGTCGTAACGGTGAAATCCGCGGTAACGCGCCGCCACCGGCACGGGCAGCTCGGGATACTCGAACCGCTCGGTAAACGTCCTGCGATTCGGATCATACGTTCGCAACCAATAGCGCATCGTCACCCACATTCCCGCCGCGACGGTGACGACCGCGTCGATAATGTCTCGAAACCACTGTCTCATGGCGTCATCTCGCCGGTTTTTCTACTCGCTCGCTCCACTTCCCAGTTGAATTATAGGCGGCGAGTCGAACCTCGCAAGCTTTTGTTCATGCTGTGTGGCGCACGCCGATCGCTAGAGCTCCACGAGCACAACATCCTTGTACCAGGCCTCGCTCGGTGGGCCGCCGTGGATCTGCACGCCGATCACGCCGCGCTGCTCGATCGCCTCGTCCGGCTCGGTGTAATCGACCGTTTGCAGCCCATTGATCCAAAGTCGAATCCGTTTCCCTTCACAGCGAATGACGTAATCGTTCCAATCGTCTCGCCGCAACAGCTTGGCCACCTCCGGCCCCTTGGCCGCGGCCAGAATCTTGTTCCGCCGCGACTCGTCGTACAGCGATCCCCACCAGCCGTCTCCCAAGTCGGCCTGATAACCACGCACCTCGTGATGATTTGGGATCCGCCGGCTGCGAATCTGCACGCCCGCGTTGGCTCCCTTGCCTAAGAGCTTGAACTTCAGCCGCAGCTCAAAATCGCCGAACTCGCGGTCGGTGCAGAGAAACTCGTTCCGCCGCACCGGCTTGTCGAGGCTCCCTCCCACAATCGCCCCGTCCTCGATCCGGAATATCTCCAAGTTGCCGTTCCAGCCGCCAAACGATCGGCCGTCGAACAGGCGGATTTCGTCTGCCTGGCCCACGCCCCCAGCTATGAATGACAACACGGCTGCAATTGCAAAAACGGGCGAACAAAACCGGCGTTTACGCGCCCCATCGTGCCCAACGGCGGATTCGACCATCGCGAACCTTCCTTTCGATACAAAGTCACCTACGCAGTCGAGGTAGGCCTTGCTGGCACCGCGGATTGCATGCCAACATAATTCCCAGACACATTCTCGGCCAGTCGCTTGCATGTGACGCAAAGGGTATAATTGGGGCGTAGTGGGGCGTGGAGAGTTTATCCGCAGATTGCACAGATTTCGCAGACGAATTGAGTGGAGGTGAAAGTGTGGCAGAACGCCACGCCACATCGCTTAGCGATCATCAACTATTTCTCGTCCTGAAATCTGCGTAATCGGCGGAATCTGCGGATCAATTGTCCGCGGATAAACCGTCAGAGGCTATGGCCGTGCGTTCCGACACGATCAAGCTTGGCGATGCGCGAGCCGCCCATCGCAGCCTGCTGCGCGCCACGGGGGTGACGAGCGAGGACTTCCGCAAGCCGTTTATCGCCATCTGCAACAGCTACATCGATATTATCCCCGGGCACGTCCACCTGAATCGTGTCGGCGAGTACGTCAAGGAGTGCGTCCGCGAGGCCGGCGGCATGCCGTTCGTCTTCAACACCATCGGCGTCGACGACGGCATCGCCATGGGGCACGCCGGCATGAAATACTCGCTCCCCAGCCGCGAGCTGATCGCCGATTCGCTGGAGACCGTCGTCAATGCCCATTGCTTCGATGGTCTGATCTGCATCCCCAACTGCGACAAGATCGTGCCGGGCATGTTCATGGGCGCCATGCGGACCAATATCCCCACCGTGTTCGTCAGCGGTGGACCGATGGAGGCCGGGCGCACCGCCGACGGCAAGGCGGTCGACTTGATTGACGTCTTTGTAGGCTCTGTTGCCAAGCAGAGCGGGAGAATCTCCGCCGCCGAGTTGCAAAGTCTTGAAGAGGCCGGCTGCCCGACATGCGGTTCCTGCTCCGGCATGTTCACCGCCAACAGCATGAACTGTCTCGCCGAGGCGCTAGGGATGGCGCTGCCATTGAACGGCACGCTATTGGCCACGAGCGAAGATCGCAAGACGCTCTTCCGCCGCGCCGCGCAGCGGATCGTGGAAATGGTTTTCGAGTTCGATCGTCGTGGGGAGGGTCACGGCATTTTGCCGCGCGAGATCGTCACGCAGCGGTCGATCGACAACGCCATGGTGCTCGACATGGCGATGGGTGGCAGCACCAACACGCTGTTGCACGTGCTGGCGATCGCGCGCGAGGCCGAAGTGCCGTATGACATGCAGCGGATCAATACGCTCTCGCGCCGCACGCCAAATATCTGCCGCGTCGCCCCCAGCAGCAATTACCACGTCGAGGACGTCCACCGCTCGGGCGGCATCCACACGATCCTGGGCGCCATCGATCGCGGATGCACGGGGCTGTTGGACCTCAATTGTCCAACCGTCACCGGCAAGACGCTGGGCGAGAATATCGCCGAGTATGACGTGCGGCGCGACAGCGTGTCGGAGGAAGTGCTCGAGTTGGCCGCCGTCGGCGCTGGTGGCCGCCGCACGAAGGAGGGCATGTCCGTTCGTCGTCAGCACCACAATATCCGCGAGATTTCCAAGAAGGAGCTGGGCTTCGATCCCTACGACTGCATCCGCGAAGTTCCGAACGCGTATAGTCCGGAGGGCGGTTTGACGATCCTTTACGGTAATCTTGCCGCGCTTGGCTCAGTGGTAAAGACCGCCGGTGTCAAGCCGCAGATGCTCCGCCACACCGGCCCGGCGGTAATCTTCGAAGCGGAGACCGAGGCCTATGCGGGAATCGTCAACGGCCTCGTGAAGGCTGGCGACGTGGTCGTCATTCGCTACGAAGGCCCACGCGGCGGTCCCGGTATGCAGGAGATGCTCGCCCCCACCACGGCGATCAAAGGCGTGGGGCTCGACGAAAAGGTAGCCCTGATCACCGACGGCCGATTTTCCGGCGGCACGGCCGGAGCCTGCATCGGCCACATCAGTCCCGAAGCCGCCGCCGGCGGCGCGATCGGCCTCTTGGAGCCCGGCGACATCATCGAGATCGACATCCCCGGCCATTCGCTCAACGTCCGTTTGTCGGCCGAAGAGCTCGAGGCACGACGTCGCAACTGGAAGCAACCTGAGCCGCGATTCAAAACGGGCTATCTTGCGCGCTACACAGCTCTGGCCACCAGCGCCGATACCGGTGCGGTGCTGAAGTGGGATTGAGAACCGGCGCCGCGCCAGTGCTCGGTCGGTAAATCGAACTACAAAATGCTTCCCTATGTTGCGTACGGGGGTGCCTCGCTCCGCTTCGGCTTGTGATCCGTACCGCCATTCAACGTATTTTTGCGGTAAGCAGTCTCAATAGCCGCTTCGAACACTGGTTCGACCTCGTGTCGAACCAGTGGCACACATCGGGTGGCCACTTTCGCAGCTCATGCCGGCATCTGCCGCACCTTTTCCAACAGACTGCGGATGAGCGATTCCTCGGCCAGGACCTGGTCGCGGAATTCGGGCGAGAAGTGCGTGCGGTGCGCCTCGACCCGTACCTCGCCCAGAGCCGTTTCCAACAGCCGCAACAATAGCGCTCGTTCATCGGCGTTCAACATCAATTCGACGGTCGTCGCCATGGGCCATGCTCCTCATACTGAATGCGACATCGACAGCAGTTTGCACGCCGCTCGATTGTATCCAGCCGGAGTCGACGAGAGACATCCGCGTGCGCTGTGCGCACCAAACGCGCCTTGCCGTCTGACGCGTGAGTGGCCGCCGTTATGATGGATGGGGAGGATGGTTTTGAACCGGCCCAGCGACACGATCTGTGCGATTGCCTCGGCCGCCGGCGGAGCGGCTCGTGGGATTGTCCGCTTGAGCGGGCCGGCCGTGGCGGAGTGTCTGGCCAGATGCTTTCAGCCGGCGGACGGATCGCTGGATGCGATCAGTCGGCCGGCGGCGATCAGCGGGCTGTTGCAGGTGCGCGGTATACAAAATTCACCACGGAGACACGGAGGCACGGAGACAGACGAGGAGGAGAGGTCAAATTCGTTGCCGTGCGAGGTCTATTTTTGGCCGACCGAGCGCAGTTATACGCGCGAGCCGGTGGCGGAGATTCACACGATCGGCTCGCCGCCAGTGTTGGAGGCGATCATCGAAACGCTGTGCAACGCCGGGGCGCGGTTGGCAGGGCCGGGCGAGTTTACGCTGCGTGCGTTTCTCGCGCGACGAATCGACCTGCCGCAGGCCGAAGCGATTCTGGCCGTGATCGACGCCGCCGATCGGCGCGACCTGGACGTGGCGCTGGCGCAGCTTGCCGGCGGATTAAGCAAGCCGCTGGGGGCGCTGCGCAACGATTTGCTGGACCTGCTCGCCCACCTCGAGGCGGGGCTCGATTTCGTCGAGGAGGATATTCAGTTCCTTTCGCGCGACGAGCTCGTCTCGCGGCTTTGGACGGCACAGGCAGCCGTGCGTAGGATCGAGCAGCAAATCAGCTCGCGATCGAGCGGTGACGAAACGGCGCGGGTGGTGCTGGTCGGCGCCCCAAACGTGGGCAAGAGCAGCCTGTTTAACGCATTGGTGGGCAATGGCACGGCGATCATATCGGCCGAGCCGGGGACGACTCGCGACTTTGTCACTGCCTGGCTTGAGCTCGGTGGACGGCGATGCCAATTGATCGACACGGCGGGAGTCGAGGAAGTCGCACCACTGCTGCACGGAGGCACGGAGACGGGAGGAGCGAGCTCAATTGAAAACGCGGCGCAGGAGACGGCGGCGTGGCAGCGAGATGCAGCCCACGTGGAACTGCTGTGTATCGACTCGACGCGCGCCATGGATGAGTGGGAACGGACGGAGATGGCGCGCTGGGGCGTGCCGACTGCGGGGCCCGATGGCACCGGACGAATCGCCGACGGTGCCGGTGCAGAGCCCGCGGCACCTAGAATCGTTGCGTTGACGAAAGTCGATCTGCCGCGGCGCACCGATTTCGTGGGGGATGCCGTCCCAACGAGCGCGGTGACCGGCGCCGGAATCGGCGCGCTCCGCGAGGCGATTCACAGATGCGCCTTGGACCAGTACCGTAGCGCCTCGAGCGTGGTCGCCTCGACATCGGCACGCTGTCAACAAGGCCTGCGGCAAGCCTCGGAGTCGCTCGAACGTGCAGGTGCCGTCGCCGCGCGGGGCGAGGGAGACGAGCTCGTGGCGGCCGAGCTGCGATGGGCCCTGGACGAGCTGGGCCAGGTGGTGGGCGCCGTGTATACGGATGATATTCTAGACCGCGTCTTTAGCCGGTTCTGTATTGGGAAGTGAACTCTGGGCACAATGGATCGGCGGAGTGCTTGGTGTGGTCGGCGGCTAGTCGGTATATTGAGACCGGACTGCCGAGCACCCCTCACCCTGCCCTCTCCCCAAAGGGGAGAGGGGTTTGACGCACGACGTCACCTGACAAGGAGCATGCCATGAGCATCGCAGAACCACGGGCACTCTACCAAGAGCGGACGCAGAGCGTCACGTCGAGCGACGCGCTCCAGCGCGACATACAAGACCTGGCGAAGGGGGCGGAGCGATTCGCGCGGCTCTCGGTCCGCGAGCGCGTCCTGCTGGCCCAGACCTGTCTCGACGGGGTGATGGCCACCGCCGACGAGTGGGTCGAGGCGGCCTGTCGTGCCAAGGGCTTGCCGGCCGGCAGCCCCTACCGCGCCGAAGAGATCGCCGGCGGGCCGCTCGCCACGGCGCGATACCTGCAACTCTTGATGCACAGCCTGCGCGATATTGACCGGCACGGAGGTCCACAACTGCCGCGCAAGCCAAGCGAAGGGCCAGACGGCCGGCTGCGCGTCCCGGTGATGCCTGCCAAGGGGGTGTACGATTCGCTGCTGTTCTCCGGCTTCAAGGCGCACGTATGGATGCAGCCCTCCGTCACGCGCGAAAACCTGCCAGAGCACATGGGCGCGGCCTATCGTGGGGCTCCGCCCAAGCCGGGCGTGGCGCTCGTGCTGGGAGCGGGCAATGTCTCCAGCATTCCGCCCACGGACGCGTTTACCAAGCTGTTCCAGGAGGGGAAGACGGTGCTCTTGAAGATGAACCCGGTGAATGAATACCTGGGTCCGATCTTCGAGCGTGCCTTCTCGGCATTGATCGCGCCGGGGTACTTGCGGATCGTTTACGGCGGGGCAGAGGTCGGCGCCCGCGCCATCGAAGATGCACAGGTGGACGAAGTACACATTACCGGCTCGATTTACTCGCACGACGCGATCGTCTGGGGGCCGCCCGGTACCGACCGCGAGCGGCGCAAGGCACAGCATGACCCGGTGCTGAAGAAAAAGATTACCAGCGAACTGGGCAACGTGACGCCGTGGATCGTCGTGCCGGGGCCGTACAGTGATGCCCAGTTGAAATTCCAGGCCGAGAATCTGGCGGCCACGGTCACCAACAACGCCTCGTTCAACTGCGTGGCGACGAAGATGATCGTCACTTGGAAGGGGTGGCGGGACCGCGAGCGTTATTTGGACCTCGTCGAGGGAGTCTTCCGTCGCCTGCCGCGCCGCAAGGCGTATTACCCGGGCGCGATGGATCGTTTCGTGAAATTCGCTCGGCACGAACCTGCGCGAGGCGAGCCGGGAACGCTGCCGTTTATTATGTTGCGCGACATCGACCCCGCCGTGCATTCGCTCTATTGCCAGGAGGAATCGTTCGTATCGGTCGTGGGGGAGACGGCGCTCGAGGCCAAGGACGAAGGCGAGTTTTTGCGCAAGGCGACGGAGTTCGCCAATGAGAGCCTTTGGGGGACGCTCGGGGCGGGGATCATGATCCACCCGGCGTTTCGCAAGCAAGGGGACAACGAGCGGCTCTTTCAGCAGTGCCTGGCGGAGCTGCGGTACGGCACGATCGGCGTCAACCACTGGCCGGCCTTGAGCTACGCGATGATGAGCCCGCCCTGGGGCGGTTATCCGGGCGCGACGCTCGAGGACACCAAGAGCGGGATCGGCTGGGTGCACAACACCTACATGCTCGACGGTATCGAGAAGACGGTGCTGGAAGGCCCGCTCACCATCTTTCCGAAGCCGCTTTGGTTCCCCACCCACGCCCACGCCGAGGAGCTGAGCCGAAAGGTAGCGCGGTTCTACCACGCCCCATCGCCCTGGAGGCTGCCGAGCGTGCTCGTGTCCGCGCTCAAGGGCTGAGCATCGAATCGCATTGGCTGAGCCGCTGGCGGAGCGCAGTAGGGCGGGTCGAGCGGAGCGAGGCCCGCCAGCGCGACGGCAACGGTTCGACCGCGCAAAGGCGCCGACCATTCGACGGCCAGCGGCACGTCAACGGCGGGCCTCGCTTCGCTCGACCCGCCCTACGTCGTCCGACCTGCCCTATATCATGGTTGACATCGCCGCGCCGCGAGCCAAGACTTGAGGGCGTGCGAGATGCGATTGTTGTCAATTCGATGCGACGCTTTGCGGCGATCTTCGTCGCGGCGTCCGTCCTCGTTTGCCGCACGTCGTTCAGCGCTGGCGCTGAATCCACCGCGCCGCCCGATGGCCTGCGCAGCAATACGCCGCAGGTCCACGCGATCACGGGCGCGCGGTTGGTCGTGGCGCCCGGCAAGGTGATTGAAAAGGGCACGCTTGTCGTGCGCGATGGCGTGATTGCGGCGGTCGGTGCGGACGTGGAGGCGCCGGCCGATGCGCGGCGCTGGGACGCCGCCGGGAAGACGGTCTATGCCGGCCTGATCGACGCCTACGGCGAGTTGCCCGAATCGGCCGCCACGAGCGCGCCGTCCACCGCCGCGTATTGGAACGCCAACATTGTGCCGCAGTTCCGCGCCGACAGCGTGTATCGCGCCGACGCCGAGACCAACAAGAAGCTGCGTTCGCAAGGAGTGGTGGTACGTCTGGTCGCGCCCGCTTCGGGGATCATCAAGGGCACAAGCGCGCTGGTCACGACAGGCGACGACGAACCGTCGCGAGCGATCACGCAAGCGCCCGTGGCGCTGCACGCGAAGCTCACCACGCGGATGAGCCGCGAACGGTCGGGGTATCCTACGTCGCCGATGGGCGCGCTGGCGCTCGTGCGGCAGGCGCTCTACGACGCCCAGTGGTATCGCAAGGCGTGGGAGGTGTATCGCGCGCGGGATCGGGTAGCTCGGCCCGAGCGGAACGAGGCGCTCGAGGTCTTGCAGTCCTACGTGGGCGACGGGCTTCCGATGATGATCGACGCGCCCGACGAGCAGTATTTCTTGCGCGCCAACCAGGTGGCCAGCGAGTTCGGCGTAAACCTGATCGTCCGCGGCTCGGGGCACGAATATCGCCGACTGGAGGCGATTCACGCCACGGGGCGCGCCGTAATCGTGCCAGTCGACTTTCCCAAGGCGCCCGACGTTCGCACCGCCGAGGCGGCGGCGACCGCCTCCTTGGAAAGTCTCTTGCACTGGGACCTGGCGCCGGAGAACCCCGGCCGGTTGGAAAAGGCGCGCGTGCGGTTTGCGTTCACTTCGCACGGGCTGAAGGACAAAGGGACGCTTCTGGCGCAAGTGCGCAAGGCCGTGCATCGTGCGTTGAGCGTCGAAGGGGCGTTAGCCGCGTTGACAACGACACCCGCGGAGATGCTCGGCGTCAGCCAGCGGCTGGGAACCTTGGAGGTCGGATATGCGGCAAACTTCGTCGTCACCGACGGCGATTTGTTCGCCGAGCGGACAAAGGTCCTGGAAACGTGGGTTGACGGGCGGCGATACGAGGTGGTCGCGGCGCCCGTGGCCGACGTCCGCGGGACCTGGAATGTGCAACTTGCAAGCGTCGAAGGTGAGCGACAAGAGTCGATCGCGCTTGTCATCAAGCTGGAAGGTGAACCGGCAAAACTGTCGGGCAAGGTAAGCAAGGCAGAAAAGGAGACGAAACTTTCGTCCGCGACGCTCGACGACGCGAGGCTTGCTTGCGCCTTCAAGGCTGGCCCCTTGGAGTGGACCGACGGTGTCGTGCAGTTGAGCATGACCGTCGCACAGGGCGACGAGGGATCGCTCACCGCGATCGGCGAGGCGATTACGCCTGACGGGCGAAACTGGCGACTAACCGCCACGCGGACAACGGTAGGCACGGGCGACACTCCACGCGCTGACACGCAGCCACCGGCATCCGACGCACTGGCAAAGCCAGTGGCGCCCGAATCGACCGCAGATCCCATGGCACCCACTGGGGACGCGAAAAAGGAGGAAGCGAAGCCCGAACCGCCGAAGACAGCACTCTTCGACGTGAGTTTTCCGCTGGGGGCGTTCGGCGTCACATCGACACCTGAGCAGCCCAAGGCGCTCGTGTTCCGCGGCGCCACGGTATGGACGAGCGGCCCGGCGGGGCTGCTGGAAGGCGCATCCGTGCTGGTCGAGTCGGGAAAGATCGCCGCCGTGGGAACGGACTTGACCGTGCCGGAAGGCGCGGTGGTCGTTGAGTGCGGCGGCAAACACATCACGCCCGGGCTGATCGACTGCCACTCGCATATCGCCACCGACGGCGGCGTGAACGAGTCGGGGCAGGCGATTACGGCCGAGGTGCGGATCGGCGACTTTATCGACTCGACCGACGTGAATATCTACCGACAGATCGCTGGCGGGCTGACGACGTCGAACATTTTGCACGGGTCGGCCAATCCGATCGGCGGCCAGAACCAGGTGATCAAACTCCGCTGGGGCCAGTTGCCCGAAGAGATGAAGTTCGCCGAGGCGCCGCCGGGGATCAAGTTCGCGCTGGGCGAGAACGTCAAGCAGAGCAACTGGGGAGACCGTTTCACGACACGCTATCCACAGACGCGGATGGGCGTGGAGCAGTTGGTGCGCGACGAGTTCCGCGCCGCGCTCGATTATCGGCAGGCGCGCGACCATTGGCAGACGTACCAGGCGGGTCTGCCGCCGCGCGTCGACTTGGAGCTGGAGGCGGTCGCCGAGATCTTGGAGGCGAAGCGGCTGATTCACTGCCACTCGTACCGGCAGGATGAGATCCTGGCCTTGATGCGCACCTGCGAGGAGTTCGGGGTTCGCATCGGCACCTTTCAGCACATTCTCGAAGGATACAAGGTGGCCGACGTGATGGCGCGCCACGGGGTGGGCGCGTCGTCCTTCTCGGATTGGTGGGCCTATAAGTTCGAGGTGTATGACGCGATTCCCTACAACGGGGCCTTGCTGCACGAGGCCGGCGTGGTCGTCTCGTTCAACTCGGACGACGCCGAGCTGGCGCGGCGGATGAATCTGGAGGCGGCCAAGGCGGTGAAGTACGGCGGAGTGCCGCCGGCCGAGGCGCTGAAGTTCGTCACGCTGAACCCTGCGCGGCAGTTGGGAATCGACGGCCGCGTCGGCTCGCTCGAGCCGCGCAAGGATGCGGACGTGATCGTCTGGAGCGGCTCGCCCTTGTCGAGCTATTCGCACTGCGAACAAACCTGGATCGACGGCCGGAAGTATTTTGATCGCCAGCAGGACCTGTCGCGTCGGCAGGAGGAGGCGCGGATGCGGCAGTCGCTCGTGCAGCGGATCTTAACGACCGAGGCCGACATGGAATCGCCCGGCGACGAAAAGCCGCCGGAACGGACCCTTTGGCCGCGAGTGGACCTGTTTTGCGCCCACGGCGACGAAGAATGATTGACGTCAATCGCGATCAAGAAAACCCCCTCACCCTGCCCTCTCCGTTCCACCGAGAGCCGGGGGGGTCATCCCCCCGGTCGCATCGCGCAAAGACGCTAATCTGGGCGGCGCTGCTCCTCATATTCGAGCAACTGTCAACCGGCGCGTTCGCGTCACCAGAGATCCCCGGCGCGCCGCAGCAGAGGCCGATTGCGCTGGTGGGTGCGACGGTCCATCCGGTGTGCGCTCCGGCGATTCCAAACGGCATCGTTCTGTTTGCAGAGGGAAAGATCAGCGCGGTGGGGACCAATGTCGACATCCCCGCCGACGCGGAGCAGATTGCCATATCCGCGGATAAGCACGTCTACCCGGGGCTGATCGACGCCTATACCGATCTAGGGCTGGTCGAAGTGGCCGCCGTGCGAGCCTCGCGCGATCAGGCCGAAGGCGGCGAGCTGAATCCCAACGTCAAGGCCCAGGTGGCCCTTAACCCGGATAGCGAGCTGATTCCCGTCGCACGTTCCAATGGAGTGCTCTCCGTCTTGACCGCGCCGCGAGGCGGGTTGATCTGTGGCACCTCGGCGGTGATGAATACCGACGGCTGGACATGGGAGGACATGACGATCGCGGCGCCCGTGGCGATGCACCTGAGCTGGCCACGGACGCTGCCGTTGCCTCCGTTCCTGGCGATCGCCGATGAATCGCGCGAAAGCCTCGTCGAGCGGCGCGAGAAGGCGCTGCGAGCGCTCGCTCAGGCCGTGGCCGATTCGCGCGCGTATGCGGCCGCGAAGCAAACGCCGAACGGGCCCGAGTCACCGGGTGCTAGAGCGGACTCGCGCTGGGAGGCGATGCTGCCGGTCATCGAAGGCCGAGTGCCGGTGATCATCGCGGCCGACGAGCTTCGGCAGATTCAATCGGCGGTGGCGTTTGCCGAACGAGAGCGGCTGCGACTGGTCATTCTTGGCGCGTATGACGCGCCGCGTTGCGCCGAATTGTTGACGAAGAACGACGTGCCGGTGATCGTGGGCGGCGTGCTGCGACTGCCGCTTCGACCGTCAGACGCCCACGACGAGCCTTACACGCTCCCTGCTCGGCTGTACGCGGCCGGCATTCGATTCTGCATCGCCAGCGCCGACGAGGCCTCGAACGTCCGCAACCTGCCGTATCATGCGGCGATGGCGGCCGCCTACGGGTTGCCGAAGGACGAGGCGATGAAGGCGATCACGCTGCACGCGGCGCAGATATTGGGTGTGGGCGAGCGGCTGGGATCGCTCGAGGCCGGAAAGGATGCGACCTTGATCGTCACCGACGGCGATCCGCTTGAAGTGCCCACGCACGTTGAGATCGCGTTCATCCAGGGGCGGAAGGTCGATTTATCCGACAAGCAGAAGCGATTGTGGGCCAAGTATCAAGAGAAGTACCGTCGAGCGGCCGGCGGCAAGTTGCCATGACACGCGGCAACATCAGGAGCACGCCCTCGCGGCGGTCGTTTTTGGTCGGCGCCGCCGGTGGCATGGCGGCGCTCCCCTGGATTGCGACGACCACCGCAACGACCACCCAAGTGAAGCCCAAAGGCAAGGAGGCGTTACCGGTGCAAGTGATCTCCTCGGACAATGGGATGGCGGCCACGCGGCGCGCATACGAGCGCCTCGTCGCCAGGGCCGACACGCTCGATGCGGCCATCGAAGGCGTATCCCTGGTCGAGGATGACCCGAACGATCGCACGGTAGGGCTGGGTGGGCTGCCAAACGAGGATGGTGTGGTCGAGCTGGATGCGGCGGTGATGCACGGGCCGACGCACCGTGCCGGGGCGGTAGCGGCCATGCAGCGGATCCGCAACCCGTCGCAGGTCGCGCGGCTGGTGATGCAGCGGAGCGACCATGTGCTGTTGGTCGGCGACGGGGCGCTGCGGTTTGCGCTGGCGCATGGGTTTGTCGAGGAAAACCTGCTGACGGAGGTGTCGCGTAAGATTTGGCTCCACTGGCGCGAGACGCACTCGAGCAAGGACGACTGGCTGCCGCCACCCGAGGGGGCCATCGAGCCCGAAGTGACCGATTACTTCAAACGCCATACCGGCACCATCCATTGCGCGGCGCTAAACGCCTCGGGCGACATCTCGTGTGTGACGAGCACCAGCGGGCTGGCTTTCAAGATTGCCGGACGAGTGGGCGATTCGCCCATCGTCGGAGCGGGGCTGTACGTGGACAACGCGGTCGGATCGTGCGGCAGCACCGGGCGCGGCGAGGCGAACCTGCAGAACCTGTCGAGCTTCGCCGCCGTCGAGCTGATGCGCTCCGGCATGTCGCCGCGCGATGCGGGCATGGAAATCCTGCGGCGCGTTGTCGAGCGGACCGAGCCGCGCCTGCGCGACGCCCAGGGCCGGCCCACGTTCGACGTAAAGTTTTACCTCTTGGCCAAGGACGGTCGCCGCGCGGGAGTCGCCATGTGGGGGCCCGCCAAATACGCCGTGACGGACGCCAACGGCAGCCGGCTGGAAGAGTGCGTCGCCATGTACCAGCGGCAAAAATAATACACACGATGTACACGCCGAGCCGTGCATCTGCGCCGAACCGTGGGCGTAAGCCCACGGAGTGAAGCGAACAAAAACGTGCCAATGCCAGCCGCCAACGATTTCTCACCCGCCACACAAGCCTGGCTCGCCATTGGTCGCCATCTGACGATCGCCGGCATGCGAATCTTCGTCCACGAGCGCGGCACCGGCTCGGCGATCCTCTTGCTGCACGGGTTCCCCACGTCGTCGTACGACTGGCGCGGCGCGGCCGAGCGGCTCGCGGAATCGCACCGCGTGATCGCGCCGGATTTTCCTGGCTTTGGCCTCTCGGACAAACCGGAGGCCTACAGCTATTCACTCTTCCAGCAGGCCGATGTGATCAATGGGCTCGCCGAGCAACTGAGCATCGAGCGCGCCCACGTCGTCAGCCACGACATGGGGACGAGTGTGCACTGTGAGCTTTTGGCGAGAGAGCAAAGGGAAAGTTTACGATGGTCGATCACGCGCTCAACCTTCCTCAACGGCAGCATGCTGCAATGGTTGGCGAAGATCACGCCCTTTCAGGAGCTCTTGGCCACGAACGCCACGCTGCCGCAAGCGATCGAGCTGTGCAATTCCAGCATGGAGGCCATGTACGTGCCGGCGCTCAAGGCGATCATGAAGCGGCCCGACTGCGTGAGCGAAGAGGATGCCACTGTGATGAACGAGCTCTTGGCCTACCAAGAAGGCCACCGCCGGCTGCCGGCGATCTCGGGCTACATGCGCGAGCGCTATCTTCATCGCGACCGCTGGCTGGGGGCGCTGGCCAACGCGCGACCGCTGCAATTCATCTGGGCCGATGGCGACCCCATCGCGCACGCGGAAATGGGTCGCGAGCTGAGCCGAATGTGCCCACAGGCGGACTACGCGGAGCTTGCTGATCTCGGGCATTTCCTCTTGATGGAAGACGCGGCAAGAGTGGTAGCCGAGATTGACCGATTCGCTCGCGCCTAAGCCGTAGGGTGCGTCGAGCGCAGCGAATACGCACCGCGTAGCGCGATCGCTAGTGATAGCTCGAAGTGGTGCGTCAGCGCTGTGCTCGACGCACCAATTACATTGCTACTTTGCGGCGACGGAGTGGCCAGTCGCTTCCATCGGCATTGAATACACGCTCTTGCGCGCTGTGACGAACAGCGTCTTGCGGTCTGGGCCACCGAAGGTGCAATTGGAAGGCTGTTCGGGAATGGGGATCATGCCCAGCGTTTTGCCCTCGTACGTGATTACTTGGATGGAGCTTGCGGCCGGCACCGTGACGTAGAGGTTCCCTTTGGTGTCAATCGTGAGCCCGTCGCCCCCCTTGGGGAAGGTGGCGGTCGTTTGCTGTAGTGCTGCCAGAACACGGCCTGGGCCGATCTTGCCGGGAGCTTCGATCGCGTACGCCATCACGTCGACGCTGCCCGAGGGGACGACGTACAGCGTCTTCTCATCGGGCGAGAGGATCACGCCGTTGGGATACAGCAGGTCGTCGATCAGGCGCGTTGCCGTTCCGTCGGGCGCGGCGTAATAGACCGCCTGCCTATCTTGCGGCCGGTCGCCGCGTCCAATCACCGGGTCGGTGAAATAGACACCCCCGCCGCGATCAACGACCAGATCGTTCGGTTGAATGAAACGTTTACCGTTGTGCTTGTCCGCTCGAGGGGCGACCTCCTTCGTGGCGACGTCGATGGCGATCACGCGTCCTTCGCCCCCCTGGCAGGCCAGCAAGCGCCCTTGACCGTCGACCATCAAGCCGTTGCAGCCGCGGCTGTCTTCCAGAAACGTGGTTAGCTTGCCCATCGCATCGCTCTTGAGGATCAAACCGGCCGGCACATCGGTGAAATAAAGGTTGCCTTGGGCATCGGCGGCGGGGCCTTCCGTGAACTTGAAATCACTGTGCAGGCGCGTAATCGGGCCGCTCGGACCGATTCCAGGGATCGGTTCGGGGGATGCTGGTTGCGCGGCGTCGACTTTTGCCGCGCAGAGGCAGATGACCATGACAACGGCGGTTCGTAGGTACTTCATTGCAGTTTCCAATACGCAGCGAGTTCGGCGAATAGGCGTAGGGTGTGTCGAGCGAAGCGACGACGCACCGCGGAGCAAGACGAAGCGAGCCGTCGCCCACGAGCCTATCAAGGGGTGCGTCAACGCCGCGGTTGACGCACATTACTCTACTTCGTGTGACAGCACTTCGGCAAGCTCGTCGACGAGCGAGTCGGCACCGCCGATCGCCTCGTCGCTTGTCAAGACACGATCGACGGCGAGCAATTCGGCAAGCGACAATCCTGTGTCCGCTCGCTGACGATCGTACCCGGCAGCTTGAACCGGTGCGCTGGCGGCGACATTGTCGTGCCAGATGACCAAATCCTCGTGGTCAACGCGGCCGTCGGCCGTAAAGTCGCCGTTGGCCACCGTGGCGCCGATTGTCATGCCGAAGCTCGCCTGCAAGGCGAGAAAGTCCTGGAAGTCGACGTCGGAGTCGCCATCGGCATCGCCAGGTATCGTCCCGGTCGAGTCGGCGCCGGTGTATTCGAATCGCACGGCGTCGGCCATTATGGTACCACTGGCCAGATCGCTCAATTCGACGCGCAGCGTGCCACTGGTGATCAAGAAGCTACCCAGGCTTTGCCACGGGCGACCGTCCCAAACGGCGCCGCCCGGCTCGCCCTGCTGGTCAAGCAAAAAAATTCCCTCGCTCGCGCCCCCGTCGAACACTTGATAGCGCGCGTTCGTGGCATTGGCAGCGTCGCCCAGCCACGTCACCAGCACGTCGTAGTCGCCCAACGAAAGGCCCGTAAACTCCCAGCGGACAATGGCCGTCCCGGTGCCGGCCGCATGCGTGCGGTGATCTCGCTGATAGCTCGCCTGCGATTGAGCGTTCTGAAGCGTCCAGGTCCCCTGAATCACGCTGAAGCCAGGATCCTCGTTATCGATCAGCGTGTCCGTCACCGTCACGTCGATCGACGGGGCGGCGTAGCTGCCGTCTTCGTCGGTGGCGGTGGCGTTGATCGTGTAGGTGTCGAGCACCGAGGGATAGATATGCGTGGCGAAGGAAATGGGCGCCGAGGCCGTCGACCCATAAGCCACCTGGAGCACCAGGAAGTCGCTGAAGTCGACGTCGCCGTCGTCGTCCAGATCACCATCCTGGCGCGTGGCGTCCGTCGTCATGCCATAACCGACTTGCAACTGCAGAAAATCCTGGAAGTCGGAGTCGAGGTCCCCGTCGATGTCACCGACATTGCCGGAGTAGGTCGATACCACTCCGTCGCCCCAGTCGATCTCCCAAGTGGTAATGGTGTCGTCACCCGGGTCGTCCGCGCTCAGAAAGATCGTGTACGCCGAGCCCATACCGATGTAATCGGTACCGTCGAGAATCAGCATGGGGGCGACGTTGTTGACGGTAATTGTCGCGGTATCGGTCGAGGTGCGTCCAACGCTGTCGCTTACCCAGACGGCCACCTCAACCGTTCCTTCGTCGGGGAAGGCGGCAAGCGAGACATTCATGCCCGAGGCATCGTCGTAGATGCCGTCATGGTCCAGGTCCCACAGGTAGGTGAGCGTGGCGGGCGACTGAGTCGGATGCGTGGTGAGAGCGGCGCTGAGCGAGACCAGCGACCCTTCGCCGACTGACTGATCGACGCCCGCGCTGGCGGTCGGACCGGCCGGATCGGGCGCGGCAAAGTAATGGATCATGAGCGTGGGGCGTTCGACGAGCGTCGGGTACTCGCTGGAGCGAACGCCGCCGGACAGTTTCCCGTACCAATGGAAGAGCCAGCCGTGGTTTTCCCCCGGAGACGCAAACCAATCGGCGATGGAGCTCGTCACGTCGAGCGTGAACTGGCCGTCGCCCGGCGGCGCTATGGCGATTCGTGTCGGCCGGTAATCGCTCGTTTGCACGCTCGGCTGCGCGCCGAAGGTGTTGGGTGTCACACCGGTGTCCCAGTCGATGGCCACCTCGTAAACGTCGCTGGGGGCGCCATTCACATTTGAGCCATCGTAGACGAGCGACGCACCGGAGATGACCGCGCCCGGTGGGATCGCGCCAAAGATGTCGTCGAACTTCAGCAGTGCCCAACGATTCGGGCCCAGCAGGTAATCACGCATTTCCCAGAGGATCGTGTTTTTGGCGTCGTTGGCGGTCGTGGGAAACATATCGTCGAGCTCGGTGTCGACGGCGCCGGTGTAGCCGGCGAGGCCTTGGCGGAAGATGGCGGTCTGCAGAGGCGGAAGCATTCCGTTGATTTCGACATTGAGTGTCGTGGACACCATTGCCAGTGACTGGTGGTCGCGGATCTTGGCCGCTCCGCCGTTGAGCGTGATTTCGTACGTCCCACTGGTGAAGCTGCCGCTTGTGGGAGAGAGCGTGATCGCGTCGGCCGCGGCGTCGTACCCAAATGTGTAATCGACCCCCGGCACGAGCGTAAGGCTGTTCTTCTTGACGACGACGGTCGCGCTGGTCACCGTGGCGTCGTTAATCCCGGTTCCGCCCGGCTCGTCGGCCAGATGCACCTTGAGGAATGACTGGGGGTCGCGTACGGCGACGTCGCCCACGTCCGTGTCTTGATCAAACAATCCACCGTCCAAGGGCGCACTCAGTGAGGCTGTCGGAGGCGTCGTGTCGGGCGAATCGGTGATCGTAAAGCTGTCCATGATCACCCCGTCATCCGTGATGAACGAGATGGCAAGCTGCGTCGTCGTGACATTGACTTTGACGACGCCGAAATCGAGCCCCTCGTATTGTGAGAACCCCTGGGCGTCGTATTCGTTGGGCGCATTCAGCGGCGAGCTGGGTCGATCGATCTCGCGCCCCCCGGCGCCGTTAATCACCTGCACGACGCCAGCCCCTTTGGCGTAATCGTTGTCACTATCGACGACGTACGTGGCCACCCCACCCGACTGGCCAGTTAATGGGTAACTACGCTGGTAATCGTGGGCATGGGCCACCAAGAGCAGATCAACATTCGCGGCCTTGAGGACCGGTAGCAGGTCGCGGAAATATTCGGTCGCCGCGTGATCCTCCGCGTGCACGATGCGCGAGGCCAACGGGATGTGCGTGAAGACGACCTTCCAGGTTGCCGTGCTGGCCGCCAGATCGGCCGCCAGCCAGTCGAGGATCGACTGTTCGATCGTGGCGGATGCCGTCTCGAAGAGCGTGGAGTTAAACGTCGCGAAGTGAACGTTGCCGTAATCGAACGAATAAAGCGTCTCGGAGTCAAAGATCGGCGGAGGTGCCACCGGGCTGGTCGATCCCAGCGCAGGGACGGGCAGCATCCAATTATCTTGATGCGGCCCGAGCGAATCGTGGTTTCCCACCGTGGCATACTCAACGTGCGAGCGAATCCAGTTCGTGTTCTCGGGTATGACGGTCGGATCGAGCCGGTAGTCGAACTCGTCGTGCGTGCCACTGTTGTAGACGTTGTCCCCGGCCAGGAGCGTGAAGGCAGGGTTGATCGCGGCGTTGCGCGCCGCGACGCCGGCCCAACGCGCTAGCGCCGTGGGCCCGGGACCGTACGCCGAATCGCCGTAGGCGGTGAACGTAAAGGGTGCCGTCGAGCCTGCGGCAAGCCGCGTATGAAATGTGGCCTGGTAGGTGTCGACCACGGACATTCCGCGATGATGCTCGACGCGATACTCGTAATCCGTGTTGTACGACAGGCCGGTCAACGTGACGTGGTGATTCACTCGCCCGCCGACACCCACGCCGAACGATGCCGGCGAGACCGCGCTCGTCCACGTCGGCTGGCCGACCTGCCGATAATCAACGACGAAGCTGTCTTCGGTGCCGCTGCCAGCCGGGATGGTCTGCCAGATGATCCCCACCTGGTCGGTCGATGAGCCCGGCAGGCCTGGTAAGGGAGCGTTGCCGAGCTGCAAATAGGGCTCGTGTTTGACGGCCCATTGAGGCTCTGGTGGCGAGCCGTTCAAAAGGTGGCGAGGTTCGAGACACTCGAACGATCCATGGAAGCGGCGGCCGGCGCGCGCATAGGATCGACCGGGGCCGCGCGCGATCGCCACTCTCCGCCGCCGGAACTTCATACGACCCCACTACCACAATCGACGTCGCCAGTTGATACCGGTTCGAGACACCGAGCCATCATGCCAGCGTTCGGTTGGGCCTGTTGGGGACGCGCGAGGAAGGTTGCAATGTTGACCAACCGTAAAGCATGACGCTGAAACGAGCTACGCTCAACACCCCGTCACTGAAAGTCCCGATAGAATGCAACGTGGCACGCGCTTGGCGATTTCAGAATCAAATTGATCATCCGGCAAGTTGGAGAGGATGTCAAGGAGAAAACGCCGTCGCCAATCAGATGATCTGATGTCGTGGTCAACCTCCCTTGAACTCGGCGGCGAAGGCGCGAGCGTTGAGGTCCTCGCCGGTGGCGTGCCGCGTAAGCCCATTCCAGGTGAGCGTGCGGCCCGGCGCGAACACGCGCTGCTTCATAAAGTCGCCAACGCGCTGGTTGCCCACGTAAATGGCGGTCAAAGGTTCGGCCCCATCAAGCACGTCTCGGACGATCGCATCGTGCACCTGGCAGGCGAACAACTCGCCCATCATATAGTTGTGGTAATAGCAAGGGGCGCTCACGATGTGGATCTTGCTGCCATAGTCCGGGGCGTCGCGTCCTTCGGGGCGCCGGATCTGCTGGTAACGCTCCACCAGGTCCCACCAGAGACGATTGAGATCTTGCGTCGGGTCATCATAGAGACCCATCTCGAATCGCAGCATGACCTGGCACCAACGCGAGAAAATCAGCAACTGGTTGCGCCGCATCTTGGAGGCTGTTTCGTTGAAGCTTCGCGGATCGGGGACCGCCACCCCCATCGACTGCAACCACTGTGCACTCTTGGAGAACCGCTCGAACTGCATGGCCACGCCTTCGGTGGCCAGGATATGCGCGTCGGTGCGCAATACGTACGGCAGCGAGGCGGGGATGTTTTTGCTCGAGTAGACCGAGTGGCCCAGCTCGTGCAGCATGGTGGACATCCACTGCTCGTTCGGAACGATATTGGCCAGTACGCGGACGTCTCCCTCCCGGTCGACATCGATGCAAAAGGCATGCGGGCTCTTGCCCGCCTTTTCGTACAGATCGCTGCGCGCGATCACGTCCTCGATGGGCAGGCCGATGCCGGCGTAGAAATCGCGACAGAGCTTGAGGATGTCGACTTTGGCGTAGACCGAGTCGAGGTCCGCGGCAAACACCGCCGGCGGCTCCTGAAAGAACGGATCGTGGTAGTGCCAGGGGCGCAACTCGTCGATTGGGATGCCGAAATAGCGTGCCAAGATCGCATCGAATTCCGCTTTTGCGGTTTGAAAGTGGTCGCGCGTCAGCGTGTCCAGCTCGTCGAAGAGTTTTAGGACCTGCTCCTGGCTCTGCTCCGACAATTCAAGCTGCAGTGCGTGATAGTTCTTCCGGCCGAGCTTCCGCGCGGCTTCGTTACGCAGCGCGACAAGCTCCTTCAGCTCGGCTTCGACCTGGCTCCCGACGCGTTTGCTCGCCTCCCAGACCTGCCGGCGCTCGCGACTGTCTTTGGACGATTTGAGAAGTCGGCGGACCTCGTTGTCCGTCCACTGTTTCCCATTCACTTCGGGGCGGAAAACGTTGAAGCCCTTCTCGATGGCGTTGGCCTTGGCCACCATCTGTTCGAGCAACTTGGGGTCTAGCTGCTTGGCGAGGTACTGCAGGTAAAGCACCTCGATCTGGCGCGCCAACAAAGGGTCGCTCGGTTTCTCCTTGCGCAGCGCCGATAACTCGTCGAAGCGCGACCGGTCCGCCAGCTTCAGATCGAGCTCCGTCTCGATTTGCTGCTTGCGCGCAAAATCGTCCTCCTTGCCCGAGATGTTGGCCAGCCACCAGCGGCGGCCGACTTCGATCTCCAGCGGGCGAATGGTGGCTTCGTGCTCGGCAATGAAATGGCGTGCACGATCATCGATCGAGTTCTTCGCGTCGGCAAGAGCGAACCCACTCATGGCGATCCATCCTCCGAGAAAAACCCCCACCGAGATGGTAATGCGAACGTAAGACATCGGACGCTCCGTGCAATCGGTCGACAGGACTGTGGCCGCGGCGATCGGCTCGGCATACCATAGCTCAGTTTGACCACCGCGTCCACGCGGACGACATGCAAAACGGATTGCGCCGCGGACCGCCGGGGTAAACCCGGCGGCTCGCGGTGCTCGCGTTGTGCGTTGCAGAGCCGCCGAGTTTGTCCCGGCGGGCGTGTACAATGGCCGCTATATGTCCGAGCTCGATCTAGCAAGTTGCCGATGCGTCGCACAATGGCTATCCGCGGCCGACTGCGCCGTGGCCTTCACTGGCGCCGGGATCAGCACCGAGAGCGGCATACCTGATTTCCGCTCGCCGGGCGGAATCTGGGCCAAGTATCAACCGGTGTGCTACCAGGAGTTCATCGCGAGCGCCCAAGCGCGGCACGAATACTGGCGGCAGAAGTGCGAGGCCCACCGCGAGTTCGCCGATGCACGGCCCAACAGCGGGCATCGCGTGCTCGCCAACTGGGAGCAGGCCGGGCTCTTGCGCGGAGTCATCACGCAAAACATCGACGGACTGCACCAGCAGGCGCGCAGCCGCCGCGTGCTGGAGCTACACGGCACGGCGCGTTCGGTAGTTTGCTTGGGTTGCAAGGCCGAATTCACGCCGGAGCCGCTGATCGAAGAGTTCCTGGCGACGGATGCGGTGCCATCGTGCCGCCATTGCGGCGGAATGCTGAAGACGGCCACGATTTCGTTCGGTCAAGCACTGCCAGAGGACGTGTTGGCCGAAGGCATGGATTGGTGCCAGCAGGCCGATCTTGTCCTGGCGATCGGCTCGTCGCTCGTGGTGCAGCCCGCGGCGAGCCTGCCGAGAATGGCTCGCCAGTGCGGCGCGCGGCTCGTGATCATCAACCGCGATCCGACCGACCAGGACAACGAGGCCGACGCCGTACTACGCAGCCCGATCGGAGAGACGCTCGAGGCGATCGAGCGGTGCCGAACGGAGTTGAGTGCATAAAGGCGAGCAATTTTGACGGAAACCGCGCGCCGCGGTACTCTAAACCAGTGAAGGTGGGGGGAGGACTGAGTCCCATGCATATTGACGTTCCGCCCGAACTCGAACAGTTCGTAAATAGTGTGGTGGCCAGCGGCGCCTTTAGGAACGAGTCGGAAGTGTTGAGCGAGGCGTTACGGTTGCTGGCCCGTCGGGAGCAATTGCGTCACGACGTGACAGTCGGTCTTCGGCAGCTCGACGACGGTCAATACGCGGAGTACGACGAGGACGGTCTGCGTCGGCGTATTGAGCAGATCAAGAGCGACGGCCGCACGCGGTTGGCGGAAGAGAACCGTCGTGCATGAGACTATTCCGGCTGGCGCCGTCGGCCGAACTCGATCTCGCCGAGATTTGGTTGCACATCGCGCGCGATAACCCATCCGCTGCCGACCGGCTGGTCGACGCACTGCATCATCGGTTCCAAATACTCGCCTTGCAACCAGAACTGGGACAGGCACGACCCGACATTGCGGCGGGAGATTTGCGATGTTTTACCGTCGGCAAGTACATCATTTTTACCGACCCATGGATGCCGGCGTCGAGATCGCCAGAATCGTTCACGGCTCTCGTGACGTCACGGCTTTGTTCTGACATCGGTAGTAGCTTACGGCTCTGTTCAAGATCGTCGGCGGATGATTTCCACGAGAAGGGTACAGGCCCCATCAGTGCCGATGGCGCGCGGCGCACACATCTCGGCTTGCCGTCGCTACCGCTACGCGCTGTGGCGAACCTGGGATGAGCACGGCCCGACCGTCATGTTCGTGGGGCTCAACCCTTCGACGGCCGATGGCGAAAAGGACGATCCGACGATTCGACGCGCCATTGGCTTCGCCAAGCGCTGGGGATTCGGCCGGCTGACGATGCTGAACCTGTTCGCATTTCGCGCCACCGATCCGCGCGTGCTGCTGGCAGCGCCCGATCCGATCGGGCACGAGAATGATCGCACGCTCACCGAATATGCCAGCCACGCAAATTTGTTGGTCTGCTGCTGGGGCAACTGGGGCGCGCATCGAGGTCGATGGCACGACGTGTGCCGATTGAGTTACCGGAAGTCGGAGGGGAGGCACCGCCGCATGGAAGACGAATTCTGCTGCCTCGGCCTGACAAAGCGGCTGCAACCGCGGCATATTCTGTATGCGCCGTACGCCTGCGCGCCGATCGCATACCTGTCATGGCGTCAGCGCTCGGGCGGCGGCGCGGATGGCGCGGGCGATGCGTCCGCCTTGTCGTCACTCGCCGCGCCGAAGAACATCACGTGCTGCCAGGGCAGCTCGTCGAACTCTTCGACGAGCTTGTAGCCGTTGGGTACCAGCTCCTTGAGGATCTGGGCCTTGCTCATCTTGTGCAGCAGCTTGATCGGCACCTGCGGATCCTCCAGGCGGAACTCGACCAGCACGAGTCGGCCATCGGGCTTAAGCGCCCGGCGCATCGCCCGGAGCATTTGTTCTGGGTGCGAGAACTCGTGATAGACGTCCACCAGCAGGATGAGGTCGACCTGTCCGGCGGGCAATTGCGGATCGATCACGGTGCCCAGCACGGGCTCGATATTCTGGCAACCGTCATCTTTGGCTCGCGCTTCCAGCAGCCGAAGCATTTCGGGCTGAATGTCCACGGCCAGGACGCGTCCCGAGGGGCCGACCAGCTTGGCAAGCTTGAGCGTGTAAAAGCCATTGCCGCAGCCCATGTCGCAAACGACCTGGCCGTGCTTGATCTTCAGCGCCGGCAAAAGCGCCTCGCAGTTTTCCTCCTGCTGGCGCGTGTTGCGAATCAACCAAGGGGCCCCGTGATAACTCATATAAGGGGCGATCGTGCGCCCCATGTACTCTTTGAGAGGCGGAGGGATTTTCAATTCTGAGTCGGAATTCGGCGATTCGCTCTTCTGCGGCGCGACGGTTGGAGGGGGCTCGGCGCCGAAGGACCAATTGCCGCTCGGCCACGCGGCGGCCAAGGCGGCGAGCACGATCGAGCAAAGAACGATCGGCCACGCCGGCCAGAGCGGCCGCGCGCCATCAACTCGCACAAGCTGGCAACCGTGGCCCGTGTCAGGTCTGCCGTGGGAAGGCGTCGTGGACCTGGCTGGCGATGCGCTCGTAGAGCTCGAAGACTTCGCGGTGGAGTTGACGGACATCTTCATCAGGCTGCTTGAAACTGAAGAGGCGGCAATGCACCAGCATGCGCAGCGCCTCAAGGATCCGCTCGGCGTCGGACCGGCTGACGGTCAACGAGGCGGTATCCGCGTCGCGCATTAAATGCTCGGGCATGGTGGGGTTCTCAACGTGCTCATCATAGCCGTTAGGACGCGGCACGGCCAAATGAAAAAACGCCGCGGCCACGCCACACGGGGCGCGGGCCGCGGCGTCGTTGTCCGAAGGCCGCACGGGCGACAAGAGCAACTTGGCGGGAAATGGGGAAACAGTTTGGGACGTGAAACAAGGGGGTGGACAGCCAATCGGCCGCGGGATGGCCTGGCCGCCCAGGGTTCTTCTACCTTTCCCTTGTCGCGTCAGTGGGTCTCCGGAATTTTCGCTGGCTGGCCTGCAGAAATCTCCCCCGCGTCAATGGCCACCACGACAAGCCGATGCTGGTCCGCGTATTGAGCGACGTGTGGTTGATCGAGGATCACGGTCCGATACGCCTCCACGGCCAGAGCGCCGGCGCCAGCGGCCACCATGGTGCGGAGCGTGCCGATGCCGATCGTCGGGACATCGAAACGCATGTCTTGCTGAGGCTTGGCCACCTTGACGACCGTAAAACCGCCGGCGCGGCAATGCGTGCCGGCGCGGCGGATGCATTCGTCGGTCCCTTCGATCGCCTCGACGGCCAGCGCCGCGCGGTTCTTGACCGCCACGCTTTGGCCCACGTCGAGCCTTCCCAGTTGCTTGGCGATGTTCCAGCCAAACTCGACGTCGCGACGCTGCCACCCAGACAGCCCACGACGGCCAATGGGACCAGGTTTTACAAGCAATTGAGGCAAGAAATCGGTTGCCGGCGAAAAGCGGATGCCGTCTCGCGCAAACTCCTCGACCACCGCCCCCAACAGCGTATCGTCCTTGCGGTCCTTGCGCCCCAGCAGAAAGTGCGGATAAAAACGCCGCACGGCGCGCCAGTCGGGCAAATGCTTGAGCCAGACCCAGGGCTGAAACAACAGCGACTTTTGCACCTTGCCGACCATCGTTACGTCGCGCACCTCGTGACGGCGAAAATAGCGGATCGCATGACCAAGCTGCGCCAAGCCGATCCAGTGAAAATCGTCGCACAATTCGGCCAGTGCCGGATCGGCATGACCTTCCACGCCCAGGCAGTGCGTCCGGTAGCCTTCGCGGCGCAGCGCTTCGGCGACCACCACCGGATAGCGACCCCAGCCCGCCATGAGGCCGACCTTAGGGCGGTCGATGCGGACGATTCGCTCAGCGGTTGAATTCGATTGGAGCTGACTGGCCATGGTCAACACTCGCCTTCAATTTGCGGTTTGTCGATCACGCGGCGGCCGGGGGCGATTCGGCCCCACCGGTTCCGCGGATCAGGGCGCCCACCTGGTTTTGCAATGCGCGTAATTGCCGACGCATCTCGGGCAGTTTGCTCAGCGCCGCCAGTTTCAGTTTTTGTTCACGCTCGGGCGTGGCCGGGATGCCCATCATGCGGGCGCGCTCGGGCACGTCGTTACTGATGCCGGCCATCGCCGCGAGCACCGCGTGTGAGCCGATGTGCACGTGGTCGCGCACTCCCACCTGACCCGCCATGACCACGTAGTCGCCTGTCGTGGTGCTGCCGGCAATACCCACCTGCGAACAAAGCAGATTGTGCCGGCCGATCCGGCAGTTGTGCGCGATCATTACCAGGTTGTCGATCTTGGTGCCCTCGCCGACGATCGTGGGCCCGTATGCGCCGCGGTCGATCGTGCTCAGCGCGCCGATCTCGACATCGGCGCCGATCTCGACGTGCCCTAACTGCGCGGCTCGCTCGTGGCGACCGTCGACCAGCGTATAACCGAAGCCGCTTGCGCCCAGCACGGCGCCGGCGTGAATCGTCGTCCGCGGACCGACGACGGTGTCTTCGTAAAGCACCGCGTTGGGATACACCGTCACCTGCTTGCCCAAGCGACAACCGGCCATGATGTGCACGCCCGAATGGATCGTGCAGCCATCGCCGAGCTCGACGTCGTCTCCGATGATCGCGCCGGGATGAACGTCCACGTCGGTGCCCAAGACGACGCTGGCGCAGATGATGGCTCGAGGACTGATGCCAATCCGTCGTTGACGTCGCGGCGGCCGGAAATATTCGACGATGCGCGTGAAGGCGCGATGTACACTGTCGACCGCGATTTGTGGGCGCGAACCTGGCACGACGCCGCGCGGGGTCACCACCGCGGCCGCCTTGCTGGCTGCCAGCGCGCCGATCCGCTCGGCGGAATCCACGAAGGCGATGTCGCCCGATTGGGCGTCGGCCAGCGTGGCTGCCCCTTCGATCAGTAGTTCGCCATCACCAACCAATTGGCCACCCACCAACTCGGCTAACTGCCGCAAGTGGATCGCCATCGTCGGAGTCCTTTCCGCGCCAGGTGTACGACCGCCGCGAAGCGACGGACTGAGAGGACGGAATGCTAACGGTGCGAGGTGAATCGAACAAGAGCGAATTGCGGAATCTCGCAAAACGCCGCAAAGTGCCCAGCCGGCCCTGTAGGCCACGGAGACGCAGCGCCGTTAGCGCCGTTGCGGTTCACCCGTTGCGCTGGCGGCCGATGGGCGACGCGCAACGGCCGCTTCGCGGTAGGGACTTCCCTGCTGGTACAGCGCGAGCCTCTGCCGATATCGGCCGGCGTTTTCCTCAGGGACCTTTTCGAGCACCTTTTCCTGAACGGCGACCGCTTCCGGAAACTGGCCCGCGTTGGCAAAGGCTGCGGCCAGCGTGTCCTGATAGCGGTAATCGTCGTCACTGTCGAGCTCAATGGCCTTTTCGGCGGCCTCGATGGCCAGGTCCGCGTTACGATATCGCTCGTCGGGGCAGGTGGCCATCAGCCAGGCAGCACTTTGGTAGGCCCTTCCCAATGCGGGGTCGATGCGAATCGCCGTGCGGTAATCGGTGGCGGCGCGGGCCCAGTAGCCCAGGTCCGCCAGCGCGTCACCGCGGTTGGTGTAAGCGGCGGCATTGTTCGCATCCGCGCGAATCGCGGCGGTATAGTCGTCGTGGGCAGCGCGGTAGTTGCCCAACCGATAGTGCGCGTGGCCGCGGCTGTTGAGCGCGGCCGAGTCGTTCGGCTTGAAGCGCAGCGCGTCGTTGTAGTCTTCGATCGCGCCGGCATAGTCGGCCTGCTCCGATCGCAGCTCACCTCGATTGAAGTAAGCGTTGGCGTAATTCGGTCGTAGCTCGATGGTTCGGTCGAAATCGGCACGCGCTTGGTCGTATCGACCCTGGACCGCAAAGCTCACGCCGCGATTGTGGATCGCCTGCCACCGCGTCGGATCGAGACGGACCGCGGCTTGAAAATCGCTCATCGCGCGAACTTCGTCGCGCAAGGCAGAATAGGTCTCGCCACGGCGGTTGTAGGTCCAGCTCAAGAGCCTGCGGCCATAGGCTCGATTCGTCTCGCTCTCCGCCGCTGCCAGGCCGCGCTTGGCCAGGTCGATGACGGCATCGTACTGCGGTATGCTCTCGGCCGCCTTGCTGAGCTGGAAGGCCTCGCGAAGCAGCGCGGCATCGTCCGTTTGTCCAGAGCTTTCCGCCGTCGACTCTTCACGTTCGCCGTCACCGGTGGAAGTGTCCGGCTCGCTCTCGGCGCGCTGTGTTGTCTCCGAGAGCGCCTTTTGGGATTCGCCGGATTCGGATTCGGCTGTGCGATCGTCAGCGTCAATCGCTTGCGCATGAGCCGCACGAGGATAAACGTTCGTCATCCATACCGCGGCCAGCAAGATTCCCACGACTACCACCACTCGCCGTACCGTCTCGGCGATGGTCAAGCTTCGCATGTAGCTGAGGTTGCAAGACCTCGGATGTGCGGTCGCGTCCATGCTTTGGTTTCCTTTGGCAATGTGCCTTCGATTCGGCTCTCAGTCCGCTTGCGGCTCGGTCATCCGCCAGGGGTCGAGCGCGCGCCGCAGCGTCTCGGGCGGCAATATGCCTTGTTCTTCACACAGCTCACGAATCGTCTTGCCAGACTTCATCGCTTCCTTGGCCAGGGCCGCGGCTTTCTCATAGCCAATGTGCGGGTTGAGGCTGGTGACTAGCGCCAGACTCTTTTCGACCGCGGCAGTGCACGCTTCTTCGTTCACCTGCATTTCGATCGCGCAAAAGTCGACAAAGGCCGCGGTCGCCGACGCCAGCAGCCGAATACTCTCCAGCGTCGCGTAACCCATCACCGGCATCATGATATTGAGCTGAAACTGTCCGCCCGCGGCGCCGCAAATCGCCACCGTCTGGTCGTTGCCCATCACGTATGCCGCGACCTGCATCAGGCTTTCGCACATCACCGGGTTTACCTTGCCCGGCATGATCGAGCTACCCGGCTGGCGGTCGGGCAACAGGATTTCGTAAAACCCACAACGTGGACCGGAAGCGAGCCAGCGGATGTTGTTGGCCACGTTGAACAGCGTGGCGGCGATCGTGCGCAGCAGGCCGTGGCATTCGACCAGCCCATCGCGCTGAGCGTTGGCCTCGAAGTGGTTCTCGGCTTCGACAAACGTAAGCCCCGTCTCGACCGCCAGGACCGCCGCCACGCGGCGGCCGAACTCGGGATGCGTATTGATGCCCGTCCCCACCGCCGTGCCCCCGACCGGGAGCTCGGCCACCGCGACTTGAGCACGTCGTGAACGTTCCACCGAGAAATCCACCTGTCGCGCCAAGCCACTGAACTCCTGACCAAGACGGAGCGGCGTAGCATCCGCCAGATGCGTGCGGCCGATTTTGATCACGCGGTCCCACTCGGCCGCCTTTTCAGCCAGCACGTCGCGAAGCCGCTTGAGTACCGGAACGAGCGACTGCTCGATGCTGACGGCCACCGCCACGTGGATCGCCGTGGGGAAGATGTCGTTGGTGCTTTGCCCCATGTTGACATGATCGTTCGGATGGATTGGCTTTTCGGCACGCACCCGGTCGCCGCCGGCCAGCTCGATCGCACGGTTGCTGATCACCTCGTTGGCGTTCATGTTGCTCGACGTGCCCGAGCCGGTCTGAAAGACGTCGATCGGGAACTGGTCGTCGAATCGGCCCTCGGCAACTTCGCGGCAGGCTTGCAACAGAAAGTCGACCTGCGCGCCATCTAGCGCGTTCTTGCGCGAGCCGGTGAGCTTGCCCAGATCGCGATTGGCAACCGCCGCTGCGTACTTGACGAGTCCCAATGCGCGGACGAGCGCCGCAGGGAGCGGCCAGCCGGAAATGGGAAAATTCTCGACCGCGCGCTGCGTCTGCGCGCCGTAATAGGCGGAGGCCGGCACGCGGACTTCACCCATCGAGTCTCGTTCGACACGGAATTCGTTCACGGCGGCAACCGTCGAAAGGCCGTCATTGCGCGAGGCGATATGATAGCGATCCGTTGTGGAGCCAAAAAGGCCGCTGGGTACGCTATCGACCTGCGTCGTGCAGCTTGCAGGCGTCTCCCGCGCACGATTCGACCCTCCCGAAGAGGTACCGGTGGTCCGCAATCTGCCGATACATCCAGCTCCAAAACGGAAAGCTACCGGGTATGTGAAGCCAGGGGGCCAGCCACCACAGCCTTGGAATGCGGCGCGAGAGATAACGAACGGCGGAAATGCCCGCGTGGCGCCGGCCAAGCTGGTCAACGACGACCATGCCGCGCATCAGCTCGTCGTGCGTCAGATCGGCGAATTGGGCCGCCACTTGGGGGTCGTGCAAGGACAAATACGCGAGCCGAGCGCGCGAGTCGAACTGGTTGAGCCGGCGGACCTGGCTGGTGCAAAAGCGGCAGTTGCCGTCGTAGATCACAATATCGGCATCCGGACGCTCCTGCGGAGACGGCAGGCATGTCTGTGGTTCGAGGCCGACCGTGTTCACGCTCATCGGCGTACGTTAGGCTTGCCAGCCTGCCAAGGTAGAAACAGGACCGCAGCCACTCCGCCGACATTCTACCCCTCCGCGGCCAGCTAAACCGCAAGCGCGTCAGAGAATTCGCCAGAAACGCTTGCGCCTGCGTCGACACCCGGCGACGGTACAATTTGCTCCGCGTCCTTGGAGCGTGTACGGATGAACATTGAGAGGGCCGCCCGTGAGCCGTTCCACAACCGCGATTGCGAAGATGCAGGTAACGGAAGGCGCCAGCTTATTTCAGCACAGGAGCCAGCGTTAGCCTTGCAATTCAGTCGACTTGCGACGATTTGTTGCCATCGTCTTCAAACGTCGCATCCAGCGCCCCGGCCGAAAACAGCCGGCGCGTTTGCAGCGGTTCAACGCCGCGCACCCATCGGCCCTGCCCCGGGCGCCTGCCACGCCGCCGATGGCTGCTGATTGCTTGTAACTGACGATGTTGCGAAGCGACGGGAATGGTGGCTTGGTGAATCGGGTCATGGATTGTTCAGTCGCGGAACGACGGCTTTCAGATGCGGTTTGCCGTCCTCAAACCGCCTCTAACCAACAGAGAACGCTTTTTGCGGAAAGCGGACGAACGGATGGAAAAATTTTGGAAAAAGCTTTAGACGACGGACACACCGCGGAGGGGCAGAGGCGCGGAGAAAAACGTCCAGGGAGACTGCCGCGCGAGGGTTGTGGGTCGGTGCCGGCCGCCGGACAGGACTTTTGTTGCGTGAAGTCTATGGAGCTCTAACAATACCAGCGAGCGGCCGGCTTTATGCCGGCGCGCCGGCAATGCACGCGAGTTTTGTTAGAGTTCCTAACTAAGACTGCCTCCAAGTCCGGCCGTGCCGGCGCGGCCCGCATTCGTCGTAGCCGACCCGGATTCTGACTCCGGAAAGGCGCGCAAGGCGCGGCAATACGGCGTCCGCATCCTCACGGAACTCGCCTTTTGGCAGAAGCTCGGAGTCGAAGTGGAGTAACGTGGGAGTTTCCCGGAATGCTGACGCCACTTGAGGTCGTGATAGTACGACGGCTGTCTGGATCCCAGCGGAGATCCAGGTAAACTGAACCGCCGAGTTTTTTTGTGCAAATTGGGGCCCTGGAATGCCCACTCAGTGGTTTTGCCAAATTAATGGGCAAGAGCGCGGGCCCTTCACCGCCTCGCAACTACGCCGGCTAGTTGCCGAGGGCGAGCTGGGCCCTTCTGACACTGTCCGCAAAGAGTCCATGGTCGAATGGGTGCTGGCAGCCGGGGTAAAAGGACTGTTCGCAGATTCCCCTAGTTCGAATAACGAGCAAACCACCGAACAAGCCTGGTATGTCCGCGTTGCAGGCCGACAACTCGGCCCGTTTTTCTGCAATCAGTTGATTGCGCTCATACAGCAGCAACTGGTGCGTGCTGAACACTACGTGCAGTACGGCGACTCGGGACCGTGGCAGCCTGTTAGAGATGTTAAAGGATTGTCGAAGTACGCTGCCTCGGCGTCGAATCCAGTCAGGCCCGTGGAGCCCACTGATGGATTGATCCGATTCGACTGTCCGCGATGTAAGCGCCGACTGAAATGTCCTAAGAGACACGCGGGAATTACTGCTCCGTGCCCGAAATGCCAATCGCCGGTAGTGATTCCGCGCGATGAGCCAGTTCGATCAGCGAATGACACAGTCGTCCTAGACAGGGTCGAGTACGAACCGCCAACGCCTGATTTACCGCCGGAAATTGCTGCGGCCACGCCGTCCGCAAAGCAGTCCGTGCCCGTGAGAAATCCAGCGGCCCGCTTGTGGCAAAGAGCGAGCAACTGGGCTACTCGCGCAACCGCGGCGTTGAACAAGCGGGGAGGAGATACGAGACCGTCCGCGCCGGACAAACGCCCTCCACCCGATCGAATCGAGTTCTTTGGACCGGGAATGGAAGTGGATTTAGGGTTCGGCTTGCTTCAATCGCCGCTGATTTACGCCACTAGAAAAATGGTAGTGGAATCAGTGGAAGCTTCGCTCGTTGAACTTCCACGGCCAGTCGCCGGTGATAAGGCACGCTTTGCGGATCCATTGCCGTACTGGCCCACCTATCGGGAAGCAACTCCCGCTCAGAGGGCATGCTACCTGCAATGGCTCTCGGGAGGGCGTTCGGACCCACATGCCGAAATAGGGTATGTATTCCTCTACTTCTACGGACTGGAACGACGCATCCTCGTCGACCGCTCGGACTACGAGCCCGTCATTCGCGAACTCATCCGTCTCCTTTCAATTTACCGAACATCGCGACCGTTCGTCCGATACGCTGGTGCACTTCTCTGGCTTTCGATCTCGCTTGTTAGCCGTCGGGAATCAATCACGCCAGACTTGGTTGAACTTGCAGTCCAGGCAATGCCGAAATGGACTCCTGAATCGCTGCGAGGTTGCCTTGCCTACTTCGTCGAGCGGCGGATGCCACTGCCAGCGTCGGTGGCGTTTGTTGTGGCCGAACACGATGAACGCACGCCTTCCAGCGTTGTCGTTACGCGACACCCGGATCGATTCCGCCGCCTGTTCGAGGAGCGTTTTGGCGATCATTTTGCGGATGGCTTGTTCCTGCAACCATCCCAGCGCGCAGCAAAGCCAGTCTACCAGCTCGGAAGTCCCACGCTCCTTCGGCGCGGAGATCTACCTGCACTGGTCGATTCGACCTTGCCAGACGCTCTTGGCGTTCAATCGCAGTTCAATCCGATCGTCACGCTGTGGTCCAGCTGTGTGGATGAGCTGCGCAAGTTCGATCGGATAAGCCGTGGCATCGCAAAGCTAGAGATGACCGCAGAAATGTACGAGGCGTTGCCGCCGGAATTAAGAACAGATGATCACCCGGAGGCGAACGCCTGGCAGGAACTGATGGCTGGTCGTGTAGATGCATCCGGCTGGCCCATTGTGTCGATCTCGGATTTGGCCACCATTAAAGGATTCGACTACCGCGCTCAGCTCACAAAGAAACAGTGCCAACAAATGCTGGTTTCTGCTGATTGTATCGGCTTGGCGATCGAACCTGACGCCCGCCTGACGAACAAAAACTACCGCTGGGACGAAATAGTTATTGTTTATCACGACGAATTGGATCACGGCGCGGCTTCCCTAGATGCGTTTCTTTCAGCATCAATGCTTTTACGGCTGGGGCTAACAATCGCTGCTGCCGACGACAATCTAGATGAGTCCGAATTGGATGTGATCGCTGAGCATTTGGAAGAGCGATTTGATCTCTCGAAGAGACAAACCAAACGCCTTGAAGCTCTCAAGCATCTTTTGATCACGCACAGGGCAGCCGCAGCCACCGTACCGTCCAGTCTCAGGCGAACACTCGCGTTGCCTGAACGGCGCCTGATCGGCCAATTCTTGGTCGGCGTGGCCGCCGCCGATCAATGGATTTCTGAGCCTGAGGCCGACGCGCTTAGGCGGGCCTATCGCGCGTTAGGGCTGAACGAGGAAGAACTCGATCGCCTTCTGCTTCCCGCCGCTGCGCCAACCCCTACTCGTGGCCATTTAGCCGCTCAGCAATCCACAACCGGTCATCGGATGAATCTGGATCGGATTCGTCAAATCCGCGCAGAAACAGTACGCGTGCAGGACCTACTTCATCAGGCAATGGCAACAGACGACCTTTCAGTGGAAAGCGCCGTGGAGAGTTACGAAGAATCTGCAACACCCCAGGCAACAACATCGATAGCTGTTGAACAAGACGTAGTAGCGGCTAGCGAGTCCACTTCATCCAATAATGAGCAATGTGAGAGCGTGGCTAAGCTCTATGGAATTCCGGCTCGCTTCCGACCGTTCGTAGCAGAGATGATTCTGCGCGAACGCTGGCCTGTCGAGGACTTGCGTGCTTCATCGCGGCGCCACGGCGTGATGCTTTCTGCTGCCATCGAGGCCACGAATCAATGGTCACAGGAACATTTTGAAGATTGGTTGATCGAAGACGACGGCGATGCCATTCGAATCAATATGAAATTGCTTTGCGACGCTTAGAGGATTTTCATGCCAAAGATTACGCCGCGTGAACGCAGCGCCATTCTAAAATCGCTGGGTGCCGGTGTCGTGCCTGCAATCGGTTTGCAGCACATTCAGGTCGGCCGACTTGAGGAGGTCAACGCTATCGTTCGCGAGCTTGAGCTTGTCGAGCAAGGCGCCTCGACCATTCGATTCATCGTAGGACGCTACGGCAGTGGCAAGACGTTTTTTCTGAACCTTGCGCGTTACGTTGCGATGCAGCGTCGGTTTGTGGTTGCACAGGCTGACATGACTCCGGATCGTCGTCTATACGCCTCGGATGGCAAGGCTCGGTCCTTGTACAGTGAGTTGATGCGGAACATTGCCACAAGAGCCAAACCCGAAGGAGGCGCACTTTCGAACGTCGTCGAAAGTTGGATAGGCGAGATTGACCACGAGGTGCGGAGCGGTGGAGGTACAGACCAGGACGTCAAATCCACGCTTGCCAATCGACTGCGCCCTCTACAAGAAATGGTTAGCGGCTTCGATTTCACTGCCGTGCTGACGCGGTACTACGAAGGATTCCTAGAGCATGACCAGGCAAGGCAAGACGCCGCGTTGAAGTGGCTGCGTGGCGAATACTCCACGAAGACTGAAGCACGTGGCGACCTTGGCGTCCGTACCATTATCGACGACCGTTCCTTTTATGATTACCTCAAATTGATGGCTGCGTTTGTACGAATCGCGAGATATTCGGGACTTGTCATCAATATTGATGAACTGGTTGTCTTGTCGCATCGACTAAACAACTCCGTGGCTCGAAACAACAACTACGAGGCGCTTCTACGAATCCTCAACGATTCCCTTCAAGGCGTTTCAAGTGGCTTGACATTCTTATTCGCTGGGACCAACGAGTGCTTGGAAGATCGTCGCCGAGGGCTATTTAGCTATGAGGCACTTGCGACCCGTTTGGCGCCGAATACCTTTGCGTCGGATGGCCGAAAAGATTTTGCCTCTCCGGTGATACGCCTTGCCAGTCTGACGCCGGAGGACTGCTTCGTACTTCTTTCGAACATCCGAAACGTCTTTGCCTGTGGAGACGCCAGTATCCACCTAATTCCGGACGAGGGAATTCTCAAATTCCTCCAGTTCTGCAATCAGCGACTTGGTGCCGCATACTTCCAAACACCTCGTGACACAGTCAAGGCGTTCGTCAGTCTGTTACACGTACTTGAGCAGAATCCGGGTACGCTTTGGGACAGCGTGTTGACCCTCGATTCCGTCCCAGATACGGCCACAAAGGAATCGGCGCATGCAGAGGAGCCGGACGAGCTGACGGAGTTCCAGCTCTGATGGGCATCGATGCATTCAACGTTTTAGCGGAGCCCCTGCGACGCTGTCTTTGGCAGATGGGCTGGACGCACCTGAGACCAATCCAGGCTAGCGCCATAGAGCTTGTCCTATGCAGCGAACAGGACGGGCTGATTTCGGCAAGCACTGCGTCTGGTAAGACGGAAGCCGCATTCTTGCCAGTATTATCGCGCATTCATGAATCACCCAGGCCTTCGGTTCAGGCGCTGTACGTGGGGCCGCTTAAAGCGCTGATTAACGATCAGTTTCGACGTCTGGACGAACTGTGCGAGCATGCCGAGATTCCGGTGCACCGCTGGCACGGCGATGTTACTGCGAATCGCAAATCGAAACTTCTTATGAAGCCATCTGGAGTGCTCTTAATTACTCCAGAATCAATCGAGTCCCTCTTCGTCAATCGTAGCAGCGCTTTGGCAAGGCTTTTTAGCGAACTGCAATTCGTGGTGATCGACGAGGTGCATGCATTCGTGGGGCGCGAGCGCGGCCGTCATCTCCGCAGCCTTCTATTCCGTCTGGAGCGACACGTGTCGGCACCGTTTCGTCTAATGGCATTATCCGCCACAGTCGGTGACGCCGCTTTCGAGTATGCCAAATGGATGCGTCCCCAGCAGCCGGAGCGTGTGACACTAATAGATGACCCAGGCGTCCAGCGGTCGATCCGGTTCCGCATCAATGGATATACGGTGGGAAAGGCTCGCGCCCAATCGCGATCATCCGATACCAATGTACCCGGACACATGCTCACCGATCTGTATGATCAGTTTGCGGGTAGGAAGAACTTAACGCGGCGGAGCCGCAACCAAGGAGGGGTGTTTCGGTGTTCAGTAACAAACACGGCGTTCATCCGTCACGATGGTGTGCTGTCAAAAACGCCATCGAAAGGAGAACGCCGTGGGTTTCG
>Ga0187892_10002283_pt1 | contig 39272 bp, 46 predicted proteins | sample MA1701073metaG_FD_139345 | JGI IMG/M metagenome (GOLD analysis project Ga0187892, IMG submission 139345) | Bio-ooze microbial communities from a basaltic lava cave in the Kipuka Kanohina Cave System on the Island of Hawaii, USA - MA170107-3 metaG ... | reverse complement strand
CCGCGATCGCCGCGGCCCAGCCGGCGCGCAGGAGAGAGCGCGCGCTCGCGCCTCGGGTCACGGGCTCGCCATCCGGCTCTCCATGGCGGCGCAAGGGTACCGCCACCGGCGCGGGTGGCTCTTCGCGCGACGCCGCCGGCGCGCTGCTGGCCGCCCGCGGGAGCGTGCGCGATCCTGTCCGGGCGATGACCGGACGGAAGTGGCTTGCGACCGGCATCGCCCTCGCCCTCCTGGCCGTCGGGCTCTGGTGGGCCTCCCGGGCGGGGGACGCCCGGGACGAGGGGCGCGCGCGCCTCGCGGAGCGCGCACGGCTCGCCGCCGAGCACGCGGCGCTGGAGGAGGAGAGCGCGGCGCTGCGCGAGTCCCTGGCCGCCGAGCGCGAGGCGCGCCTCGCGCTCGAGGCCCTGGTCGAGGAGCTCCGCGGGCGGGGCCGGGAGCCCGGCGCCGCGGCGGCGGGCGCGCCGCTCCCGGGCCCGGCGGATCCCGAGCGGGCCGAGCCGCGGGAGGCCCGGGGCGCCGACCCGGCCGGGACCGGAGCCGACGTGGCGGCGGCGCCCGCGGGCGCGGGGGACCCGGCCGCCGGCCCGCAGGCCCCGGCGAGCCCTCCCGTCCCGGCCTTCTTCGACGAGGCCCGGCTCGAGGCCCGGGGCCTCGCGCCGGGCGAGGTGGCGCGCCTGCGCGAGCGCTTCGAGGAGGCGGAGATGGAGGCCCTCTACCTCCAGGACCAGGCCGCCCGCGAGGGCTGGCTCCGGAAGCCGCGCTTCGGGATGGCCCAGGTGCGCCTCCAGCGCGAGCTCCGCGCGGACGTGGGCGACGAGTCCTACGACCTGATGCTCTGGGCGGCGGGGCGGCCCAACCGCGTGAAGCTCCTCCACGTGCTCCACTCCTCGCCCGCCAGCGACGCCGGGCTCGAGGCCGGGGACGTGGTGCTGAGCTACGGGGACGAGCGCATCTTCACGCCCTTCGACGTGCAGCACGGCACGCGCACCGCGAAGGCGGGAAGCCAGGTCTCCGTCGAGGTGCTGCGAAGCGGCGAGGGGGTGATCCGCGTCTTCCTTCCGGCGGGCCCGATGGGGGCGCAGCTCGGCCCGGTCGCCCTCCCGCCCCAGGGCCCCGGTGGCTAGCCTGGGCGCCGCAACCGGCGGGAGGACTGCGTGAGCCGCTGCATCGTCGTCGTCCCGACCTACGACGAGGCCCTGAACCTCCCGCTCCTCGTCCCCCGCGTGCTCCAGCAGGACCCGCGGCTCGAGCTCCTGGTGGTGGACGACGACTCCCCGGACGGCACCGGCAAGCTCGCCGCCGATCTGGCCCGGGGCGATCCGCGCGTCCACGTGCTCGAGCGCCGCGGCCCGCGCGGCCTGGGGCCCGCCTACCGCGCGGGCCTGGCCCGCGCCCTCGAGCTCGGCGCCGACGTGGTCCTCCAGATGGACGCGGACCTCTCGCACCCCCCCGACGCCCTGCCCGCGATGCTGCGAGAGCTCGAGGCCTGCGACGTGGTCCTGGGATCCCGCTACCTGCACGGGATCACGGTGGTGAACTGGCCGATCGAGCGGATCCTGCTCAGCTACTTCGGGAACCGCTACGTGCGCGCGGTCACGGGCCTCTCCATCAGCGACACGACGGGCGGCTTCCGCTGCATGCGGCGCGCCGCGCTCGAGCGCAGCGGCTTCCAGCGCATCCGCTCGAGCGGCTACGCCTTCCAGATCGAGCTCAACTACCGGCTGGTGCGGTCCGGAGCGCGGATCCGCGAGATCCCCTTCTTCTTCCTGGACCGCACGCTGGGCGTCTCGAAGCTCACCAAGCGCATCGGCCTCGAAGCGCTCTGGATCGCCTGGTGGCTGCGCATCGCGGACGGGCTGGGCCGGCTCTAGGCCGCCGCCGATGGCCGCGCCCACGCGAGTGCTGGTGCTGAACGAGCGCGATCCCCTGCACCCCCGCGCCGGCGGCGCCGAGGTGCACCTCCTGGAGCTCGGGCCCCGCCTGCGCGCCCGGGGCTTCGAGCTCACCCAGCTCTCCTGCGGCTTCCCGGGCGCGCCGCGCTCGGGCGCCCTCCCCGGCCTCGCCATCCGGCGCCTCGGACCCCTGCTCGGCTACTACCCGCGCGCCGCCCTGGCCTGCGCGCGCGAGACGCGCCGCGGGCACTTCGACCTAGTCCTGGACGTGCTCTGCAAGCTGCCCTTCTTCTCCCCGCTCTACTCGGCGGTGCCGGTGCTGGCGCTCTGCCACCACCTGCTGGGCGAGACCGCCTTCCTGCAAGCCCCCTGGCCGATCGCCGCCGGCGTCAGCCTGGCCGAGGGCCTGGTCCCGAGGCTCTACCGCGGCGCGCCCTTCGTGGCCGACTCCGAGAGCACCCGGGACGACCTGGTGGCGCGGGGCATCGCGCGCGAGCGGATCCGGGTGATCCCGCTGGGCACGCGGCACCCGGAGCCCCCCGCCCGGATGCCGCCGCCCGGCCTGCGCGTCGCCTACCTCGGGCGCCTCGTGCCCTACAAGCAGGTGGACGTGCTGCTGCGCGCCGCCGCGCGCCTCGCGGATCGCTTTCCGGAGCTCGAGCTCGTGGTGATCGGTCGCGGGCCCGAGCAGCCGCGCCTCGAGAGCCTGGCGGCCCGGCTCGGGATCGCCGGCCGCACGCGCTTCGCGGGCTTCGCGAGCGATGCGGAGCGGGATCGGCTCCTCGCGAGCTCGCGCGTCTGCGTCTGCCCTTCCAAGAAGGAGGGCTTCGGGCTCACGGTGATCGAAGCCAACGCCTTCGGCGTGCCGGTGGTCGCGACCGACGCCCCCGGGCTGCGCGACGCGGTGCGCGACGGAGAGACCGGTTTCCTGGCGCCCGACGGCGACGCGGAGGCCTTCGCCCAGCGGATCGGCGCGATCCTGGCGGACGCGGACCTGGCCGCCCGCCTCTCGGCGGGCGCCCTCGCCTGGTCGCGGCGCTTCGATTGGGAGCGCACCGCCGACGAGCTGGCCGGCTCGCTCGACGCGGCGCGGCGCGGCGCGTGAGGGCGCTCCTCGACCGGCGGAGCGGGCCGGCCGCCGCCCTGCTCCTGGCGCTGGCCCTCGCCATCCGCCTGCGCAACGCCCTGCACTTCCCGCCGGACTGGGGCTTCGACGCCAGCTTCAACTGGAAGTACATCTTCGAGCTCTCGAAGGGCTTCTCGCTCCCGCACCCGGCGGCGGGCTGGGCGACGGCGGACCCGCCGCTCTTCTTCTACCTCGCGGCCCTGGTCTGGCGCGCCTGCGCCTGGCTGGGCGCCCGGGACGCCGTGCTCGTCGCCGTGCCGCTCCTGGGCAGCGCCGCCGGCCTCGGGATCGCGGCCCTGGCCGTGGCGCTCGTGCGCCGCCTCGCGCCCCGGGATCCCGCCCGGGCGGTCCTGGCCGGCGGCCTCGTGCTCTTCCTCCCGGCCCACGTGCAGATGAGCGCCATGGTGAACGAGGAGATCTGGACGGCGCTCTTCGCGTCGCTGGCCCTCTACCTGCTCGCGACCCGGGAGGGCGCCGGCGCCACGGCGGGCGGGGAGATCCGGCGCGCGGCCGCCGCGGGGCTGGCGGCGGGCCTCTCGCTCCTCGCCAAGCTCACGGGGGCCGTCGCGGTCGTCGCGGCGGCGGCCACCTACGCGGTCGACGGCCTGCGCCACCGGTCGCCCCGAAGAGCGGTGCCGTGCATCGCCGCCGTGCTCGCCGCGGCGCTCCTCGGGGGGGGCTGGTACTTCGTCCGCAGCCAGCTCCTCTACGGCTACCTGCAGCCCTTCGGCCTCCCGGCCCACCAGCGCATGTTCCGCCTGCCGCCCGGGGAGCGCGGCCTGCGCGACTTCGTCTCGCTGCCGCTCGCCACCTTTACCGACCCCCAGCTCCTGAACCCGGACCTCCTGCACTCCGTCTGGGGCAGCACCTACGTCACGGTCTGGTTCGACGGCCACCGCACGTTCCTTCCCGCGGCGGACGAGGGGGTGCGGCGGCTCGGAACCGCGACGCTGATCCTGGCGCTGCTGCCCACCGTCGCCTTCGGGCTGGGGTGCCTGCGCGGGCTGCGCCGCGTCCTCGCCGGGGCGGGGCGCGCCGACCTGCCGCTGCTCCTGGCCACCGCGATCGCGCTCCTGGGCTACGCCAGCTACAACTGGAGGAATCCCTGGTACGCCGTGCTGAAGGGCACCTCGCTCCTCGCGCTCTGCCTGCCCTTCGCGGCCTACGCGAGCGAGGTGCTCGCCGACTGGCTGCGCCGGGGGCGCCCCCGCCGGATCGCCGTCGGGGTGGCGCTGGCGGGCCTCCTCCTCTGCGTGACCCTCGGAACGAGCTTCGACCTGCTCTTCGAGAAGCGGGAGGTCTCGGGGCTCCCCTGGCAGACGCTGGCGCCGGGGGAGGAGCCCCCGCGATGACGAGCGCGCGCGCCCTCCTGCGCCGCGGGGTCCCGGTCGTCGTGAGCGCCGTCGCCCTCGCCCTGCTCTTCGCGCTGGTGGACGCCGGGGCCGTCCTGCGTACGCTCTCCCTCGACGCAGTGCTGGTGCTGGTCCCCGCCTTCGCCGCCTACGGCGGTCTCACGCTGCTGCTCGAGGCGCACTCGATCCTGCGCCTGGTGCGGGACCGGCCGCCGGCGCTCAGCGCCTGGGGTGCCGCGCGGGCCAAGAGCGCGAGCTACCTGCTCGGCACCCTGCACTACGCGCTCGGGGCCGGCGCCCTGGCCGTGCTGCTGCGCCGCCTCTCGGGTCTCCCGCTCGGTCGCGCCGCCGGCGTGGTGCTCGCGATCTCGGCGGCGGACCTGCTCGTGCTGCTGGCGCTCACGGCGATCGCCGCGGGGGTGCTGGGTCTCGAGATCCCGGCCGCGCAGGCGCTGGGGGCCGCCCTCGTCCTCTTCGCCGCGGGTCTCTCCCTGCTGCGGGCGCCCTTCCCGCTGGGCCCCCTCGAGCCGCTGCGCGGGCTCGCCTTCCTCGAGGCCCTGCGCAGCGCCTCGCCGCGCGCCCTGGCGGAGCTCCTGGCCCTGCGGGCGCTCTTCGCGGGCACCTTCGTCGCACTGGCGGGGACGGCCTTTGCCGCCTTCGACCTCTCGCCGGGGCCGGCGCGGCTCGTGGCGGGCATGATGGTCGTGGCGGGCGTGGCGGCGCTCCCGATCGCCGTGGCGGGGCTCGGGACGGGGCAGGCCGCCTTCCTGGTCGCCTTCCGCGGCGTGGCCGAGCCCGAGACCCTGCTGGCCCTCTCCCTCGTTCTCTCGGCGGGCATGATCGCGCTGCGGGTCGGCATGGGCCTCCTCTTCGCGCGCGAGTATGCGCGGGAGGCGGCCGCCGAGTGGCGGGAGGGCCTGCGTTGAGCGCGAGCGGCGAGCGGCTGCACGGGGGCGAGGCGCTCTTCGCCGTGGACCTGGCGCGCCACGAGGCGGCCTACGTCTTCGCGCGGGGGCGCGGGCCGGCGCGCTGGTCGCTCGACCTGGGCTCGGGGTCCGGCCACGGGACCGCCGCCCTGGCGGCGGGGGGCCTGCGCTGCGTGGGGCTCGACCGCGTGGCGCCCGACGCGGACTGCCGGGCGCGGGGCGGTCACTTCGTGCGCGGCGAGCTCGAGCGGCTCCCCTTCGCGCCGGCCCGCTTCGACCGGGTGGTGAGCTTCCAGGTGATCGAGCACCTGGCCGACCCGGGGCCCTATCTCGCGGGCCTGGCCCGCCTGCTGGCACCCGGGGGCGAGGCGCTCCTCAGCACGCCCAACCGCCTCACCTCCGACGGCGTGAACCCCTACCACGCCCGGGAGTACGCGGCGATCGAGCTGGCGGCGCTCCTGCGCGCGCACTTCGCGCAGGTGGAGGTCCTGGGCGTGGGCGCCAGCGAGCCCGTCCGGCGCTACCTCGCCGCCCGCGCGCGGCGCGTGCGGCGCCTGCTGCGCCTCGATCTCCTGGGCCTGCGCGAGAGGCTCCCGCCGGCGGCGCGCCACTTCGCCTTCGCGCGCCTCGCCCGGCTGGTGCGCTGGCTCGCGCAGCGGCGCGAGGGTCTCCCCCCGGTGGACTGGCGCGACTATCCCATCGGCCCCCCCAGCGACGACTGCCTCGACCTCCTCGCCCTCTGCCGGGGACCGGTCTGACCGAGCGGCGGGGGGCCCTCCCCGGGTCGGTGGGTCACCAGCGGCCCCGACAGATCTCGCGCAGCTCGTCGTCGCGCACCTCGCGGCGGCCCTCGGCGTGGCGCTGGAAGTCGCGAAAGGCGCCCTCCAGGACCTCCCCGGAGAGCTCGAAGCCCAGGGCGCGGATGCGCGCGGCGAAGCCCGCGCGCCCCGAGAGCTTGCCGAGCACGATCTCGCTGCCGCGGGGATGGCCGATCGCGGCCGGGTCGAGCACCTCGTAGCTCTCGCGCCACTTGAGCACGCCGTCCTGGTGGATGCCCGAGGCGTGTCGGAAGGCGTTGCGCCCCACGATCGCCTTGTTGGGCGGGACGGGGATCCCGCTGCGCTCCTCCACCAGGGCCGAGAGCGCGCACAGGCCCGCCGGGTCCACGTCCGTGTGCACGCCGAGGGCAGCGCCGTGGACGCGCAGGGCCATCAGCACCTCCTCGAAGGCGGTGTTTCCGGCGCGCTCCCCGATCCCGTTCACCGCCAGCTCCACCTGGCGGGCGCCGGCCTCGATGGCGGCCAGGGCGTTGGCGGTGGCGAGGCCCAGGTCGTCCTGTCCGTGGAAGGAGAGCACCGCGCCCTCGAGCTCCGGGACGCTGGCGCGGAGCCCGCGGATCCTCGCGGCCAGGGCCCCCGGGAGCGCGCAGCCCACCGTGTCGGGAACGTTGATGGTGCGCGCGCCGGCCTCGAGAGCGGCCCGGGTGATCTCGGCCAGGAAGCCCGGGTCGGCGCGCGTCGCGTCCATCGGGCTGAACTCCACGTCGTCGCTGTAGCGCCGCGCCCGGCGCACCGCCCGGCGCGCCATCTCGACCACCTGCTCGCGATCCCTGCGCAGCTGGTGGGCCAGGTGCACGTCGCTGGCGCCCACGAAGACGTGGAGGCGGGGAGCGGCGGCCCCGCGCAGCGCCTCGCCCGCCGCGTCGATGTCGGCGTCCACCGCGCGCGCCAGGCCGCAGATCGCGGCGCCGCGCACTTCGCGCGCCACCGCGGCGACCGCCGCGCACTCGGACGGGGAGGCCGCGGGGAAGCCCGCCTCGATCACGTCGACCCCGAGGGAGGCGAGGTGCCCGGCGATCTCCAGCTTGTCGCGGACGGAGAAGCAGACCCCGGCGGCCTGCTCGCCGTCGCGCAGCGTCGTGTCGAAGACGAGGACCTTCTCGGACATGGTTCGCTCCTGTGCCGATGCCGGGCGGCGGCCGGAGCGAGTCGAGGAGCGGGTCCCTCGTGAGATCCTCGGGGGAGCCTCCCCGAGAGGCCTTCAGGCGCGAAACCCTCTCCGGCCGGGCTCGGCGGGAGAGGGCTCCTGGTTGAGCGGCTCTGCGATGCGCGCTCAGCCCCCTCCCGCCCGGCTAAGGAGCAGGGCGGCGAGGCGGGGCAGATGGCGCGCACGGGAAGCCGTCACGGGGGGAGGGGTAGTCGAGGGCCGCGGTGCTGTCAAGGCGAAGCGCCCGGCGCTTTCCGCGGGCGGGATGCATACTCCGGCTCGCCATGGGATCCAGGCCGGCGGCGCTGCCCGGGACGCTCCCCGACGCCGCGGCACGGCGCGCCGGCGCCTTCACCTGCCCCATGCACCCGGAGGTCCTGCGCGACGCGCCCGGGACCTGCCCGATCTGCGGCATGGATCTCGAGCCGAGCCGGCCCTCGGAGGACGAGGAGGAGAGCCCCGAGCTGCGCTCGATGACGCGGCGCTTCTGGGTGAGCCTCGTCCTCACGGCCCCGGTCTTCGGAATCGCGATGTCGGAGATGCTCCCCGGGGCGCCCCTCCAGCGCGCCCTTCCCCGGTCGCTCCTGGCCTGGCTGCCGCTCCTGCTCGCCACGCCCGTCGTGCTCTGGGGCGGCTTTCCGTTCTTCCAGCGCGGCCTGGCCTCCTTCGCCGCGCGCCAGCTCAACATGTTCAGCCTGATCGCGCTGGGGACGGGGGCGGCCTGGCTCACCAGCATCGTCGCGAGCCTGGCGCCCGGGCTCTTCCCCGCGGCCTTCCGCAGCCACGGCGGCTCGGTCCCGGTCTACTACGAGGCCGCTGCGGTGATCGTGACCCTCGTGCTCCTCGGGCAGGTGCTGGAGCTGCGGGCGCGCAGCCGCACCGGCGCCGCCATCCGGGCCCTGCTCGGCCTCGCGCCGCGCACCGCGCGACGCCTGACGGGATCCGGAGCCGAGGAGGACGTCCCGCTCGACGCGGTCGTCCCGGGCGACCGGCTCCGGGTCCGGCCCGGAGAGAAGGTCCCGGTGGACGGGGAGGTTCTCGAGGGCAGCACGGCCCTGGACGAATCGATGATCACCGGGGAGCCGATTCCCGTGGAAAAGAACCCCGGCGACCCGGTCATCGGGGGCACCCTGAACCAGACGGGGAGCGTCGTGATTCGCGCCGAGCGCGTCGGCCGCGACACGCTCCTCGCCCGGATCGTGGAGATGGTCTCCGAGGCGCAGCGCAGCCGGGCGCCCATCCAGCGCCTCGCCGACGTGGTCGCGCGCGCCTTCGTACCGGCGGTGGTCGCAGTCGCGGCGGTGGCGTTCCTCGTCTGGGCGCTGGTGGGGCCCGAGCCGCGCCTGGCCCACGCCCTCGTCAATGCGGTGGCCGTGCTCATCATCGCCTGTCCCTGCGCCCTGGGCCTCGCGACGCCCATGTCCATCATGGTCGCCGCCGGCAAGGGCGCGACGGCGGGCGTCCTGTTCAAGAACGCCGAGGCGATCGAGGTCTTGCGGGGCGTGGACACCCTCGTGGTCGACAAGACGGGGACGCTCACCGAAGGCAGGCCCCGTCTGGCCTCCGTGCTCCCGGCGGCGCGCTTCGACGAGAGGCGCCTCCTGGGGCTCGCGGCGAGCCTCGAGCGCGCCAGCGAGCACCCGCTGGCCGCGGCGATCGCAGCCGGCGCCGAGGAGCGCGGGGCGCCGTTCTCGCCCTGCGAGGAGTTCCGCTCCCACCCGGGAAAGGGCGTGAGCGGCCGGGTCGGGGGACAGGCGGTGGCCCTCGGGAATCGCGCCCTCCTCGAAGACCTCGGAGTCGGCGCCGGGGAGCTCCCGGCGTGGGCGGAGGAGCTGCGCTCCCAGGGCCAGACGGCGATGTTCGTGGCCGTCGACGGCGAGCCGGCCGGGCTCCTGGGCGTCGCCGATCCGATCAAGGAGAGCGCGCCCGAGGCGATCGATCGCCTCCACGCCGAGGGGCTCCGCATCGTCATGCTGACCGGGGACAGCCGCACCACCGCCGAGGCCGTCGCCAGCCGGCTCGGAATCGACGAGGTGATCGCCGAGGTGCTCCCGGACCAGAAGGCGGCGGTGGTGCGACGGCTCCAGGAGGAGGGGCGGATCGTGGCCATGGCCGGCGATGGCGTGAACGACGCACCCGCCCTCGCCCAGGCCCGGGTCGGGATCGCCATGGGGACGGGGAGCGACGTGGCCATCGAGAGCGCCGGGGTGACGCTCGTGCGCGGAGACCTGCGCGGGATCGTGCGCGCCCGGCGGCTCAGCCGGGCCACGCTGCGCAACATCCAGCAGAATCTCTTCTTCGCCTTCCTCTACAACGCCCTCGGGGTTCCGATCGCCGCCGGGGTCCTCTACCCCTTCACCGGCATGCTGCTCAGCCCCATGCTGGCGGCGGCGGCCATGAGCCTGTCCTCGGTCTCGGTGATCGGCAACGCACTGCGGCTTCGGCGCGTCGAGCTCTGAGGGACGGGTCACCCCACGTCGACCAGGGCGAGGCGCTCGCCCCAGTGGGCGCGCACGGCGCGCGCCAGGTCCGGCGAGCGGCGCAGGTCCGGATCCCGGCGCAGGGTCTCCCGGGCCGCCTCCCGGGCCGCCGACACGTGTCGCGCGTCGCGGGCCAGGTCCGCGAGCCGCAGGTCCGGGAGCCGCCCGTGCTGGCGGGTGCCGAGGAACTCGCCGGGGCCGCGCAGGCGCAGGTCCGCCTCGGCGATGGCGAAGCCGTCGCTGGTCTCGAGCAGCGCCTGAAGGCGCGCCTCGCTCTCGGGGGTGCTGGCCCGCGCCACGAGAACGCAGGTGCCGCGCCTCTCTCCGCGCCCTGCGCGGCCGCGCAGCTGATGGAGCTGGGCCAGGCCGAAGCGCTCGGCGTGCTCCACCACCATCAGGGTCGCGCTCGGCACGTCCACCCCCACCTCCACCACCGTGGTGGCGACGAGCACCTGGGTTTCTCCGCGCTCGAAGCGCCCCATGGCCGCGGCCCGCGCGCGCGCGTCGAGCCGGCCGTGGACCAGGTCCACGGCGAGTTCCGGGAAGGCGCGCCGGATGCGCTCGGCCGACTCCTGGGCGGCGCGCAGATCGCTCCCCTCCGACTCCTCCAGCACGGGATAGACGACGTAGGCCTGCTCGCCGCGGTCCGCGGCCTCGCGCAGGAGCTCCGCCACCCGCTTGCCCTCCCCGGGCCGGAGCAGCAGCGTCTGCACCGGCTCGCGCCCGGGCGGGAGCTCGTCGATCACCGAGAGATCGAGGTCGCCGTAGAGCGTGAGGGCCAGGGTGCGCGGGATCGGGGTCGCCGTCATCACGAGCGCGTGGGGCAGCCAGCCCTTCGCGGCCTTCTCCGCCAGAGCGGCGCGCTGCCGGACGCCGAAGCGGTGCTGCTCGTCGGTCGCCACGAGGGCGAGGCTTCGGAAGGCGACGCCTTCCTGCACGAGGGCGTGGGTCCCCACCACGAGGTCGATCTCCCCCGCGGCGAGGGCGCGCCGCGCCTCCAGGGCCTCGCCACGCGGGACGGAGGCCGTGAGGAGGGCCAGGCGCAGGCGCGCGGGCTCCGCCTCCGCGGCGGCGAGGCGGGCGAGCGTCCTCGCGTGCTGCTCCGCCAGGAGCTCGGTCGGCGCCATCAGCGCCGTCTGGTGTCCGGCCTCGGCCACCGCCACGGCGGCCAGGTACGCCACCACCGTCTTGCCGCTCCCCACGTCGCCTTCCAGGAGCCGGTTCATCGGGTGCGGGCGCGCCAGGTCCCGGCGGATCTCGTGCCAGGCGCGCCGCTGGGCGCCCGTGAGTCGGAAGGGGAGCTGGCGCTCCGCGGCGGCGGCGCGCGGCCCGCTGGCGATGGCGAGACCCTCCTCCCGGGCGCGGGCCGCGTGGCGCAGCGCGAGGCCCACTTCGAGCAGGTAGAGCTCCTCCAGCACGAGCCTCTGGTGCGCAGGGTCCCTGCGCTCTCGCAGGGCCTCGAGGTCCGCGTCCCGCGCGGGACCGTGCAGGTGGCGCAGGGCCGGGGCCGGCTCCGGCAGGCCGCGCTCGCGCACCAGCGCGGGCGGCAGGAATCCCTCCACCAGGTCGGCGTACTCCGCCACCGCGCGTATCACGATCTCCCGCAGCGAGCGGGGCGGAAAGCCCTCCAGGACCGGGTAGTCGGGCACGATGCAGCGCCGCTCCGGGTCCGGGTCCGCCCGGGCCCCCTCCCCGGCCAGGACCTCGATCTCCGGATGCACGATCTCCTTCGAGAAGCGGTAGCGCCGGACGTCGCCGGTCACGAGGAGGAGCGCGCCCTTGCGGAGCGTCCGCGCCACGCTCTCGCCGCCGCGGAACCACTTGAGATTCGCGCTGCCGCTCTCGTCGCCGACCACCGCCTGGAAGACGCGCCCGCGGCGCCCGCGACCGCGCAGGGGCCGGCTCGCAAAGTCGGCGGCGACCACGCGGCCCACGAAGGTGGCGCGCCGGCCCACCTCGAGCTCTCCCAGCTTGACCAGCGCCCGCCGGTCGTCGTAGCGCGCCGGGAGCCAGAGGAGCAGGTCGGCGACCCGGCGCAGGCCCCGGCGGGCCAGCTGCTCCGCGCGCTTCGGGCCCACGCCGGCCAGCGCGGCCGGGCTCCGCGCGAGCGCCGCCTCCGCGAAGGCGGGCGACGCCAGGGGCCGGAGCTCCGAGAGCCCGCGCTCGACCTCGCTCCGCAGCGCCTCGCGCGGGAGCTCCGCCGCGAAGCGAGCGGCCACGCGGGCCAGCCGCTCGCGCGCGTCGGGGGGAATCGCCAGGACCCCGGCCCGCGCCGCCGCCTCGCGCACGTTGGCCTCGAGCCCGCGCACCCGGGAGAGGGCAGCGAAGTCGTCCCGCGCGGCGAACTCGAGGGGCGCCAGGAGCGCCTCGAGCGCCGACTGGAAGGGACTCCCCACCCGCCACCCCGCGACCGCTAGCTCCCGTGAATGTCCTGGAGGGCGCGCACGCCGATCGATTCGAGCTGGAGCGCGCGGATCGCGCCGACCGCGGCGCGCGCCCCGGCCGCGGTGGTGAAGTAGGGAACCCCGCGCAGCAGCGCGGACCGCCGGATCGCCGCCGAATCGCGCACGGTCTGCGGCTCGGCGCCCACCGTGTTGATCACGAGGTCCACGTCCCCGGCCTCGACGCGCTGCACCACGTCGCGCTCGCCCTGCCCCACCTTGGGTACCGCCTCCACCGCGATCCCGAGGGCCGCCAGGTCCCGCGCCGTCCCGGGCGTGGCCAGCACCCGGAAGCCGTGCCGGGCCAACTCCCCCACGGCGGCGCCGATGCGGGGGCGGTCCTCGCGTTTCACCGAGACGAGCACGGTTCCCCGGGTGGGCAGGCTGTTTCCCGCCTCGGTCTGGGCCTTGGCGTAGGCGCGGCCGAAATCCGAGTCGATCCCCATGACCTCTCCGGTGCTCTTCATCTCCGGGGAGAGCAGCGTGTCGGCGCCGGGGAACTTGACGAAGGGGAAGACCGCCTCCTTCACCGAGTGGTGGCGCGGCCAGATCTCCTCGGTGAAGCCGAGCTCGTCCAGGGACTTCCCCACCATGACCAGGGCTGCGAGCTTCGCCAGGGGCCGCCCGATGGCCTTGGAGACGAAGGGCACCGTGCGCGAGGCCCGCGGGTTCACCTCGAGGACGAAGACCCGGCCCTCCTGGACCGCGTACTGGACGTTCATGAGACCCCGCACCCCGATCTCGAGGGCCAGCCGCCGGGTCGACTCCATGATCTCTTCGATGACGGGCCGGGGAAGCGAGTAGGGGGGAATCGAGCAGGCGCTGTCCCCGGAGTGCACGCCCGCCTCCTCGATGTGCTCCATGATGCCGCCGATCACGACCCGCTCTCCATCGCAGATGGCATCCACGTCGACCTCGGTCGCATCGGCGAGGAAGCGGTCGACGAGAACCGGGTGCTCGGGCGACGCCTTGACCGCGTAGCGCATGTATCCGCGCAGGGATCCCGGGTCGTGGACGATCTCCATGGCGCGGCCCCCCAGCACGTAGGACGGGCGGACCAGGACCGGGTAGCCGATGCGCGCCGCCACCGCCTCCGCCTCGTCGGCCGAGCGCGCCATCCCGCCCGGCGGGCGCTCGAGCCGGAGCGCCTCCAGCAGCGCGTCGAAGCGCTCGCGGTCCTCGGCTCGGTCGATGGCGTCGGGGCTGGTGCCGAGGATCGGGACCCCGGCGCGCTCGAGCGGGACCGCCAGCCGCAGCGGGGTCTGGCCCCCGAACTGCACGATCACGCCCAGGGGCTCCTCGCGCTGCACGATGGCCAGCACGTCCTCGAGGGTCAGGGGCTCGAAGTAGAGGCGATCGCTGGTGTCGTAGTCCGTGGAGACCGTCTCCGGATTGCAGTTCACCATGATCGCCTCGAAGCCCGCCTCGCGCAGGGCGAACGCGGCGTGCACGCAGCAGTAGTCGAACTCGATTCCCTGGCCGATCCGGTTGGGACCCCCGCCCAGGATCATCACCTTGCGCCGATCCGTGGGCCGCGCCTCGCACTCCTGCTCGTAGGTCGAGTAGAGGTAGGGGGTATGGGCCTCGAACTCGGCGCCGCAGGTGTCGACCCGCTTGAAGACCGGGCGCACGCCGAGGCGCAGGCGCAGCTCGCGAACCTCCTGCTCCGCCGTGCCCCAGAGGACCGCGAGCCTGCGGTCCGAGAACCCCATCTGCTTGGCGGCGAAGAGCCAGCTCTTGCGCTCGTGGGGCGGGCAGGCCTCGAGATCGCGCTCCATCGCCACGATCTCCTGGAGGTTCCGGAGGAACCAGGGATCGATTCGCGAGCGGCGGTGGAGCTCCTCCACGGAGGAGCCGCGGCGCAGCATCTCCGCCAGGGCCCAGAGGCGGCCGGGCCGAGGCGTGTCGATCTGGGCCCACAAGGCCTCCTCGCCCTCCCGACCCTGGGGAAGATCCGGCGCCTCCAGCCCCGCGTGTCCGATCTCCAGGGACCGGATCGCCTTCTGGAGGCTCTCCTTGAAGCTCCGGCCGATGGCCATCACCTCGCCGACGGACTTCATCTGCGTGGTGAGGGTGCTGTCCACCCCGGGAAACTTCTCGAAGGTGAAGCGGGGCACCTTGGTCACGACGTAGTCGATGGTGGGCTCGAAGCTGGCCGGGGTCTCGCGGGTGATGTCGTTGCGGATCTCGTCGAGGGTGTAGCCGACGGCGAGCTTGGCGGCGATCTTGGCGATCGGGAAGCCGGTGGCCTTGGACGCCAGAGCCGACGAGCGCGACACGCGCGGGTTCATCTCGATCACGACCAGGGCGCCGTCCTCGGGGTTCACGGCGAATTGGATGTTCGATCCGCCCGTGTCCACGCCGATCTCGCGGATGATGGCGATCGCCGCGTCGCGCATCTCCTGGTATTCGCGGTCGGTGAGCGTCTGAGCCGGGGCCACGGTGATCGAGTCTCCGGTGTGGATTCCCATCGGATCGAAGTTCTCGATCGAGCAGACGATCACGACGTTGTCGGCGCCGTCGCGCATCACCTCGAGCTCGAATTCCTTCCAGCCCAGCACGCTCTCCTCGACGAGGCACTCGTGGCGCGGCGACTGCTGGAGCGCCCACGCTACGGCGCGGTCGAAGTCCTCGTCCCGGAAGGCCACGCTCCCGCCGGTCCCGCCCAGGGTGAAGCTCGGCCGGATGATGGCCGGGAGGCCCACCTCCGCGAGCACCGCCCGGGCATCCGCCAGGGAGTGGGCCATTCCCGAGCGCGGGAGCTTGAGCCCCAGGCTCCGCATCGCCGACCGGAACTTGTCGCGGTCCTCGGCCTTGTGGATGGCCTCGAGCCGGGCGCCGATCAGCTCCACGCCGTAGCGCTCGAGGATCCCCTGCTCCGAGAGGGCCACCGCCAGGTTGAGGGCGGTCTGCCCGCCCAGGGTGGGGAGCAGGACGTCGGGCCGCTCGGCCGCGATGATCTTCTCCAGGCTCTCCAGCGTCATGGGCTCGACGTAGGTGCGGTCGGCCGTCTCCGGATCGGTCATGATGGTGGCCGGGTTCGAGTTCACGAGGACGATCCGGTAGCCCTCCTCGCGCAGGGCCTTGCAGCCCTGCGTGCCCGAGTAGTCGAATTCGCAGGCCTGGCCGATCACGATCGGGCCCGAGCCGATGATCAGGATCGTCTCGATGTCGTCGCGGCGCGGCATGGAATGGCCTCAGCTCCTCCGCGCGCCGGCGATCTGGGCGCCCGTGACGCGCTCCCCGGCCTTGTGCCGCGCCACCATCTCGCGGAAGCGGGCGAAGAAGTAGGCGGCGTCGTGGGGACCCGGCGAAGCCTCCGGGTGGTACTGGACCGAGAAGAGCGGGCGCTCGGCGTGGGCGAGCCCTTCGACGGTGCCATCGTTCAGATTGACGTGGGTGACCTCCACGGGCTCCCCGGCCCGCCGCAGCGACTCGGCATCCACCGCGTAGCCGTGGTTCTCGGCGCAGATGGCGACCTTGCGCGTGGCCTGGTCCTGGCCCGGCTGGTTCCCGCCGTGGTGGCCGAACTTGAGCTTGGTGGTGGTGCCGCCGAGGGCGAGGGCCAGGATCTGGTGCCCCAGGCAGATCCCGAAGACCGGCTTCACGTCCACGAGCCTGCGGACGTTCTCCCGGACGCCCTGCACTCCGGCGGGATCCCCCGGGCCGTTCGAGAGGAAGACGGCGTCGGGCTCGAGGGCCAGCACCTCCTGGGCGCTGGTGCGGGCCGGCACCACGGTCACGTCGAAGCCCTGCCCGACGAGCTGGCGCAGGATGTTGCGCTTGATCCCGAAGTCGTAGGCGACCAGGCGGTAGGTCGGACCCGGGCGCTCCGGGCGCGGCATCTGCCCCGAGATCCCGCGCCACAATCCTGCGGAGAAGTGGTACGGCTCGCGGCAGGTGACCTCCGCCACGAGGTCGCGGCCGTCGAGGCCGGGGGCCCGGCGCGCGCGCTCGACGAGCAGCGTCTCGTTCAGCTGGGCAGGGTCCGTGCAGAGCGCCCCGATCTGCGCCCCGCCGTCGCGGATGCGGCGCACCAGGGCCCTCGTGTCCACCCCCGCGAGGCCGGGGATCCCGTGTCGCTTCAGGTACTGCCCCAGGGGCTCCCGGGCGCGCCAGCTGCTGGGGGCCTCGAAGACCTCCTTCGCGACGAAGCCCTGCAGGAAGGGCCGGGCGGATTCCTCGTCCTCGGGATTGACCCCCACGTTGCCGATCTGGGTGTAGGTCATGGCCACGATCTGCCCGGCGTAGGAGGGGTCCGTCAGGATCTCCTGGTAGCCGGTCATGCTGGTGTTGAAGCAGACCTCCCCCACCCCCACGCCGATCGCGCCGAAGGCGTGGCCGCGGAACACCGTCCCGTCCGCCAGGGCCAGGGCGGCGGGCGAAGGGGGGGCGGCGCGCGGGGTCACGGGACGAGCACCCCCCGGTCCGCGTGGTAGACGAGGCGACCGCCCACCAGCGTGGCGACGGCGCGCCCGAGGAGCGGGAGACCCGCCCAGGGCGAGTTGCGGCTCTTGGAGAAGCCCTTGGCCGGATCGTAGGTCCAGCGGCGCTCGGGCTCGATCACCACCACGTCGCCGGGCTCCCCCGGCGCGAGCCTTCCGCCCGGCCGGCGCAGGATGCGCGCCGGGTTCGTGGAGAGGCGCCGCATCAGCTCGAGCGGGGAGAGCTCGCCGCTGCGCACCAGGTCGAGGACGACCGGCAGAGCCGTCTCCAGGCCGATCATTCCCGGCGGCGCCAGCGTGAACTCCTGGTCCTTCTCGTGGACCGCGTGGGGCGCGTGATCCGTGGCGATGGCGTCGAGGGTGCCGTCCAGGAGCCCCTCGCGGACCGCGCGCCGATCCACCTCCGAGCGCAGCGGGGGAGCCACCTTGGCGCTCGTGTCGTAGCGCAGGGCGGCCTCGTCCGTGAGCGTCAGATGGTGGGGCGTCACCTCGGCGCTCACGTTCACGCCCCGCTCCCGCGCGCGGCGGATCGCCGCCACCGCACCCGCCGTGGAGACGTGGGCCACGTGCAGATGGGCTCCCGTGAGCTCCGCCAGCAGGAGGTCGCGCTCGACGTGCACCACCTCCGCCACGGCGGGGTTCCCGGGCAGCCCAAGCGCCGTCGAGACCGGCCCCTCGTTCACGACGCCCTCGCCCACCAGCGTGCAGTCCTCGCAGTGGGCGATCACCGGCGCGTCCACCAGCCTCGAGTAGGAGAGCACGCGGCGCATCACGCCGGAGTCCATGATCGCGCGGCCGTCGTCGCTGAAGGCGACGGCGCCGGCGGAGACGAGCGCCGACATCTCGGTCATGACCTCGCCGCGCAGCCCCCGGGTGGCGGCCGCCACCGGGTAGACCCGCGCCGGGGAGTCCTGCCGGGCCCGGTCGAGGATGTAGTCGGTCATGGCCGGGTCGTCGTTCACCGGCTCGGTGTTGGCCATGCAGGCGATGGCCGTGAAGCCGCCCGCCACCGCCGCCCGCCCTCCGGAGGAGATGTCCTCCTTGTGCTCCTGGCCGGGCTCGCGCAGGTGCGTGTGCAGGTCCACGAGGCCCGGCGCGATCCACGCCCCGGCCGCCTCGATCACCTCGGCCCCGCGCGCGTCGAGGTTCCGGCCCGCGCCTGCGATGCGCCCGTCCTCGATCAGGAGGTCGCCCGGCTCGTCGCGGTCGCACGAGGGGTCGAGGATTCGTCCGCCGCGAATCAGGATGCGGCTCACGCCGGCGCTCCTCCTCGGGGGGCCTCGGATTCGGAGCTCCGGGCCTCGCGGGGGCGCCTCCCGGTGATCAGGTAGAGCACCGCCATGCGGATCGCGACGCCGTTGCGCACCTGGTCGAGGATCACGCTGGGCCTCGTGTCGATGAGCTCCTGGGCGAGCTCCACCCCCCGGTTGACCGGACCCGGATGCATCACGATCGCGTCCTCCTTGGCTGCGTGGAGCTTGGCCCGGTCGAGGCCGAAGGTCGCTGCGTACTCGCGCACGCTCGGAAAGTAGGAGCCGGCGAGCCGCTCGCTCTGGATGCGCAGAGCCATCACCACGTCGGCGCCCTCGAGGGCGTCGCGCAGGGAGGTGAAGGCCTTCACCCCGAGGCTCTCGACGGCGGCCGGCATCATCGTGGGCGGGGCGGCGACTCGCACCTCCGCGCCCATCTTGGAGAAGGCGTAGATGTTCGAGCGGGCCACCCTCGAGTGGAGGATGTCGCCCACGATCGCGACGGTGAGGCCGTCGATGCGCCCCTTCTCCTGCTGCACCGTGAGGAGATCGAGGAGCGCCTGGGTCGGGTGCTCGTGCGCGCCATCGCCGGCGTTGATGACGGGGGCCTCGAGAACGTCGGCCACGCGCTTGGGCACGCCGGCCACGGCGTGACGCACCACCACGCAGTCCGGGTCCATGGCGTCCAGGGTGCGCGCCGTGTCGAGGATGCTCTCGGACTTCTTGAGGCTGGAGGTCGAGGGCGAGAAGTTGACCACGTCGGCGGAGAGGCGCTTGCCGGCGATCTCGAAGCTGGCCCGGGTGCGGGTGGAGGACTCGAAGAAGAGGTTCACGATGGTACGCCCGCGCAGGGTCGGGACCTTCTTGACCTCGCGATTCCCGATCTCCTGCATCCGGACCGCCGTGTGGAGGATCTTCTCGATGTCCTCGCGCTCGAGGTCCTCGATCCCGAGCAGGTCTCTGCCGATCATGCCTCCGCCTCCTCCTCGGCGCCGGGTACGACCACGATCTCGAGGGGACCCTCGAGGCCCCCGTCGGTCCCCCGCAGCCGCACCACCTCCTGCGGGCTGGTGGGCACGTTCTTCCCGACGTAGTCGAGCTTGATCGGAAGCTCCCGATGCCCGCGATCGACGAGCCCCACCACCTGCACGGCCCGGGGACGACCGAAGTCCATGAGCGCGTCCATGGCCGCCCGGATCGTGCGGCCGGTGCGCACCACGTCGTCCACCAACACGACGATCCGCCCATCCACTCCGGAGGGCATCTCCGTCTCGCGCAGGAGCGGCCGCTCCGCCTTGATCTTGAGGTCGTCGCGGTACAGGGTCGTGTCGAGGATCCCGACCGGGACGTCGACGCCCGCGATCTCATCGAGGTTGCGCTGGAGCTGGCGCGCGAGGGGAACGCCCCCGTTCGGGATCGCGACCAGGTAGAGGAGCCCGGAGGCCTCGTTGCGCTCGAGGATCTCGTGCGCGATCCGCGTCAGTGCCCGGCGGATGCCGACGTCGTCGAAGATCGATCGGACGGGTTCCACGCGGCTGCCTTTCTCCGCCTCACGGGACGGAATTAAAAGGGCTTGAAATCCTCGGGAGGATACGGCCGGCAACGGCGAGCGTCAACCGCCCGCGGGAGGCTCAGGAGTCGTCGATCCGGAGGGCCGCCAGGAAGGCCTCCTGCGGGATCTCCACCGACCCGACCCGCTTCATGCGGCGCTTGCCCGCCTTCTGCTTCTCGAGGAGCTTGCGCTTTCGCGTGATGTCGCCGCCGTAGCACTTGGCCGTCACGTTCTTGCGCAGGGCCTTCACGTTGGTGCGTGCGACCACGCGACTCCCGATCGCCGCCTGGATGGCCACCTCGTACATCTGACGCGGGATGAATTCCTTGAGCTTGCGCACGAGCTCGGTACCGCGGTGGTGCGCCTTCTCGCGGTGAGCGATCAGGGAGAGCGCGTCCACCGGGTCGCCGTTCACGAGCACGTCGAGCTTGATCAGGTCGGCCGTCCGGTAGCCGATCAGCTCGTAGTCGAAGGATCCGTAGCCCCGCGTGATGCTCTTGATGCGGTCGTGGAAGTCGAGGACCACCTCGGCCAGGGGCAGCTCGTAGCGGACCTGGGCGCGGCTCCCGTGCTGGGCCAGGTCCCGCTGGATGCCGCGCCGCTCCTGGCAGAGCTTGAGCACGGGCCCCACGTACTCGGCCGGAGTGTGGAGGGTGGCCACGATCAACGGCTCCTCCACGTGGTCGAGCTCATGGGGGGCCGGGAGCGCCGCCGGGCTGTCGATCTCCCGGACTTCGCCGGAGGCGAGCACCACGCGGTAGCGCACGGTCGGCGCGGTCGTGATGAGGGCGAGATTGTACTCGCGCTCCAGGCGCTCCTGCACGATCTCCGAGTGCAGGAAGCCCAGGAAGCCGCAGCGGAAGCCGAAGCCCAGGGCCGCGCTGGTCTCGGGCTCGTAGGTCAGTGACGCATCGTTGAGGCGGAGCTTCTCGAGCGCCACCTTCAGGTCCTCGTAGTCCTCGGCATCCACCGGGTAGAGCCCCGCGAAGACCATGGGCTTGACCTCGCGGAATCCCGGCAGGGCCTCGGCGGCGGGCTCGCGGGCATCGGTCAGGGTGTCCCCGATCCGCACCTCCGCCAGGGTCTTGATCCCGGCGGTCACGACGCCCACCTCGCCCGCCGAGAGCGACGCCACCTGGCGCGGGTGGGGATCCACCACGTGCAGGGCCTGGATCTCGCGTTCGGTTCGGCGGGCCATCATCTGGATCCGTTGGCCGCTGCGGAGGCACCCGTCCACGACGCGCACCAGCATGGCCGCGCCCACGTAGGGATCGAACCAGGCGTCGAAGACGAGCGCGCGGGGCGGGGCCTCCAGGTCGCCGTCGGGGGGCGGCACCCGCGCCACGATGGCCTCGAGCAGCTTGTCGATGCCCTTGCCCTCCTTGGCCGACACGAAGAGCACCTCCGCCGCGTCCAGCCCGATCACGTCCTCGATCTCCTGCGCCACCCGCTCGGGCTCCGCGGCGGGGAGGTCGATCTTGTTCACCACGGGGATCATGGCGAGGTCGGCCTCCAGGGCCAGAGTGGCGTTGGCGAGCGTCTGGGCCTCGATCCCCTGGGAGGCGTCGACCACGAGCACCGCCCCCTCGCAGGCCTGGAGGGCACGCGAGACCTCGTAGGAGAAGTCCACGTGGCCCGGGGTGTCGATCAGGTTGAGGATGTACTCGTGTCCGTCGCTGGCGCGCCAGCGCATGCGGGCCGTCTGGGCCTTGATGGTGATCCCGCGCTCGCGTTCGATGTCCATCTTGTCGAGGAACTGGTCGCGCCGCTCGCGCTCCTTCAGCGATCCCGTGGCGTCGAGCAGGCGGTCGGCGAGGGTGCTCTTGCCGTGGTCGATGTGCGCCACGATGGAGAAGTTGCGGATGCGCCGCTGGTCGGTCACGCCGCGGCCTCCGGCGGCAGGCCCGAGCTGAGCAGGGCCTCGCCCCGCAGATGGTCGCGGACGGCCTCCCGCCAGGGACGCAGTGCCACGCCCAGGCCCAGGGCCTTCTCGCAATCGAGGACCGAGTAGGCCGGGCGCCGAGCGGGGAGACCGAGCTCCGCGGTCGCGATCCGCTCGATCGGGATCTCCGGGGAGCCCGCCTCGTCGACGCAGAAGCGAGCGACCTCCCACCAGCTCGCCACCCCGGCGTTCGCGAGGTGGTAGAGCCCGCGGGCGCCGCCCTCCACCAGCCGGAGCAGGCCGGCGGCGAGATCGAGGGCGTAGGTCGGGCGCCCGCGCTGGTCGTCGACCACGCGCAGGGGGTCCCGGGCCTCGCCGCGGCGGCGCGCCGCCACCTGGGCCAGGATGGCGCCGATGAAGTTGCGCCCATGGCCGAAGACCCAGCTGGTCCGAACCACGAGGGATTCAGGGCCGACCCTCCAGACGCGCTCCTCTCCCTCGAGCTTGCTGCGCCCGTAGGCGGTGCGCGGGTCGGGGAGATCCTGCTCGAGGTAGGGGCGCTGGGACTCGCCGGAGAACACGTAGTCCGTGGAGACGTGGACGAAGAGGGCCCCGACCTCGCGGCAGGCCTCGGCGAGATAGCCGGGGCCCAGGGCGTTCACGCGCCGCGCGGTCTCGGGCTCGGCCTCGCAGCGGTCCACGTGGGTGAAGGCGGCGGCGTTGACCACGACGTCGGGCCGGGGCTCGAGGCCGAGCAGAAGGCGGCGCACTGCCGCCCGGTCTCCCACGTCGAGGGCGCCCCGGTCGGGCGCCGCCAGGCAGCGCGCTCCGGCGAGCCCCTCGAGCTGCGCCCGCAGGGCCCGGCCCAGCTGGCCGGCGCTTCCGGTGATGACCCAGTTCACTCTCTCTCCGAAATGCCGCAAGGGCGCGGGCCGGCTGCGGCCCGCGGGGTGCCGCTCGGGCTCGCGCTCAGCCCTGGCCGGCGTCCTCGTCCAGCACCCACGTCGGCAGCCGCTCCTCGGCCTTGAGCCGGGCGGCGGAGCGATCCGCCTCCTCGCGGCTGGCGAAGGGCCCGACGCGCACGCGCCAGCGCGCCCGCGTCTCCCCTGCCCCGGGCGAGAGGTAGACCGCGTAGCCCTTGGTGCGCAGGCGGTCGGCCAGCTGCTCGGCAGCGTGGCTCTCCGCGAAGGCGCCGACCTGGATCGCGAGCCGCCCGAAGGACGGCGCGAGCCGGACCGGCCGCTCCGCCGGGCGCGGAGCCGGGGCCGCCTCCGCCGGCGGCGGCGCCAGCGCGACCGGAGGCGGGGGCGCCGGCTCGCTCGCCTCGGCGGGCTCCGGCGCCAGGGGCTCCGCGACGGGCGCGGCGTCCGCGACGCGCGCCGGTGCCGCCGTGCCCGGGGTGCGCTCGGGTCCCCAGGCCACCCGCTCGGTCCCGCCCAGGAGCTGCTGCGCCACCAGCGCGGGCTCCTCGAAGAGCCCCCCGGCCAGGAAGCCCACCCCGAAGCCCACGAGCCCCAGGACGCCCAGGCCGAGCACCGTGACCAGCCAGCCGGATCCGCTCCGCGCCTCGCGCCCACGCGCCGCCATCACATCCTCTCCGGAGCCGAGATCCCGAGCAGCGAGAGCGCGTTCGCGAGCACCGTGCGCACCGCGAGCGCGAGGCCCAGGCGCGCGCCGGTGAGCGCCGGGTCCTCCGAGAGCACGCGGTGCCGCGCGCCATCCTGCAGGTAGGGATTCCACTGGCCGGCGAGCTCGCGCGCATAGTAGGCCACGTGATGGGGCTCCCTCGCTTCTGCCGCCTGCCGTACCAGGTCGGGAAACTCCGCCAGCTTCTTCAAGATGTCGATCTCCTCGGGGAGGTCCAGAGGGCTCGCGTCGACGGATGCCGCGCTCGGCATCTCCATGCCGCGCTCCCTCGCCATGCGCTCGAGGCCGCAGCTGCGCGCGTGGGCGTATTGCAGGTAGAAGGCCGGGTTCTTGTTCCAATCCGTCTCGCGCGCCAGATCGAGGTCGAAGTCGAGGTGACCCTCGGCGCGGCGCTGCACCATGAAGAAGCGGAAGACGTCTGCACCGATATCCGAGAGGAGCTCGTCGACGGTCACGTAGGTGGCCCGCCTCGTCGACTGCTTGACCTGCTTCCCTCCGCTCGTGAGCGTCACGAACTGGTGCATCACCAGCTCGATCGCCCCGCCCGGGCACCCCAGGGCCTCCGCGGCGGCTCGGACCGACGGGAACTGTTCGATGTGGTCGGCTCCGAGCACGTCGATGACCCGGTCGAAGCCCCTGCGGAACTTCTCGCGGTGATAGGCGATGTCGGGGAGCAGATAGGTGGGCTCGCCCGTGCGTTTCACGAGCACGCGGTCGCGATCCAGCCCGAAGGAGGTCGCTCGCAGCCAGACGGCGCCGTCCTGGTCGAAGACGAGTCCGCGGGCCCGCAGGTCGGCGAGCGTCTGTTCGAGCTTCCCGTCCTCGTAGAGGGAGCTCTCGTTGTAGTAGGCGTCGAAATGGATGCCCAGGGCGTCCAGCGTGCTGCGGATGTCGGCGAAGATCCGCTCCTCCGCCGTCTTGCGGAAGATCTCCTCGGACCCCGGCTCCGCCAGGCGCTCCCCGTGCTCCTCGCGCAGGCTCCGGGCCAGATCCGCGATGTATTCGCCCTGATAGCCATCGCGCGGAAAGACCACGGGCATGCCCCCGATCGACTCGGGCCACGGCGCCTCGCGGTCGGCGAGGGCGGCGGCGGAGGGCGGCGCTGCGCGGCCCAGGAGCTCCAGGTAGCGCGCGCGCACCGACTCGCCGAGCAGGCGCATCTGCCGGCCGCCGTTGTTGAAGTAATACTCCCGGCTCACCCGGCAGCCGATCGCCTCGAGCAGCCGCGCGATGCTGTCGCCCAGGACGGCGTTGCGCCCGTGTCCCAGGGTGAGGGGACCGGTCGGATTCGCCGACACGAACTCGACCTGGACGCGGGAGCCCGCCCCGGCCTCCGACCGGCCGAAGGCGGGGCCCTCTTCCAGCACCCGCCGCAGGAGCTCCTGCCAGCGCTGCCCGCGGAGCCACACGTTGACGAAGCCGGGGCCGGCCACCTCCGCGCGCGCGAAGAGTCCAGCGCCGTCGCCCAGCGCCTCCAACAGGCGCTCGGCGAGGGCGCGGGGCGGCTGGCGCAGGCGGCGCGCGAGCTGCAGGGCGGCGTTGCAGGCGAAATCGCCGTGGGCGGCTTCGCGCGCCGGATCGAGGGAGAACTCGGGCAGCTCCCCCGCGTCACCGGCCTCCGCGAGGACCCTCCGCAAGGCGCGTCGAAACTGCTCGAGGACGGCCTCCCTCATGCTGCGGGAGAATCGCCCCTTCCCAGGATTTCGTCAAGGAAACCGGCCATTTGAGACCTCCCGGCGCGGGAGGCGCACGAGCGTCTCGCCGGCCCGCACGAGCTCCAGGTCCTCGCGGATGGCGGCTTCCAGGGCGAAGGGGTCGCTGCGCAGGCGCTCCGTCCGCTCCCGCAGCGCCCCGTTCTCCCGCTCGAGCGCCTGGATGTGCCGGCGCACCTCGCCGAGGTCGGCCCGCAGCTCCTGCCAGCGCCCGATGCCCTGCTCCCGGTCGAGTGCGGCCCAGGCCACCGCGATGCCCACCACCGCCGGGATCAGCAGGAGCCCCCTCACCGCGCCCCTCCCCAAAGGCCGAGAGGGTAGCCGATCGGCGTGCGGCCCTCGCCCACCCCCGCGGGATCCCCCTCAGCCGGGCGGCGTCGCCAGGAGCCGGCGCAGCAGGTCGACGTAGGCCGCGGCGTCCCACTCCTTGGGCCCCACGAAGCGCTCGATCACCACGCCGTCGGCTCCCACCAGCAGGCTCTCGGGGAAGCGGAAGGTCTCGAAGGAGCGCGCGACGCGCTGGTCGGGGTCGAGCAGGATGGGGAACGTGAGACCGAGCCGCTGCCGGAACGCCTCGACCTCCCCCGGGGCCTCGTCCACCGACACGGCGAGGAGCTCGAAGGACTCGCGCGGGAGCTGGCGATAGAGCCGCTCCATGGCCGGCATCTCGTCCTCGCAGGGCTTGCACCAGGTCGCCCAGAAATTGAGCAGGACCAGCTTGCCCCTCAGCGAGGACAGGGACAGAGCCTCCCCGCCGCCCAGGCGCGGGAGCTCGAAGTCCGGCGCCTGGCTCCCCTGCGCGAGCGGCGGAGGCGCCGCACCTCGCGAGAGGAGCGTGAAGAGGGCCGCGGCCGCCAGCGCCAGCGCGATCCAACCGGCTCCGGCGCGGGCAGGCGGGAGGCCCCGCCCCGCGCTCACCCGGCGTCCGGCTTTTTTTCGCGGCGCGGCTTCTTCGAAGTCTGCTTCGCGGTCTTCTTCGGCGTCTGCTTCGCGGTCGGCTTCGGCGTCTGCTTTGCGGTCGGCTTCGCGGTCTGCTTCGCGGATCCGGTGCGGTCCACCAGCTCGACGATCGAGACCGCCGCGGCATCACCGACCCGGTAGCCGACCTTCAGCACCCGGGTGTAGCCCCCGGCGCGATTCCGGTAGCGCGCCGCGAGCTCGCCGAAGACCTTGGCCGCCACCTCGCGGCTGCGGATCACGGACAGGGCACGGCGGCGGGCGTGCAGCGTGCCCCGCTTGCCCAGCGTGATCATGCGGTCCGCGACGCGCCGCACCTCCTTCGCCTTGGCGTCCGTCGTCTCGATGGACTCGTGCTCCAGGAGCGAAGTCACCATGTTGCGATAGAGGGCGGACCGGTGTGCGCTCGTCCGCGACAGCTTCCGCGAGCGTGCGCGATGCCTCATGCGAGCCCCTCCCGCTCCCGCATGCGTTCGATGGTCTTGCGATCCGGGAAGCCCTCGACTCCCATGCCGAGCTCGAGGCCCATGGACGCGAGCACCTCCTTGATCTCGTTCAGCGACTTGCGGCCGAAATTCTTGGTCTTGAGCATCTCGGCCTCGGACTTCTGGACCAGCTCTCCGATGAGGCGGATGTTGGCATTCTGCAGGCAATTCGCCGAGCGCACCGACAGCTCGAGCTCGTCCACCGACTTGAACAGGTTCGGGTTGAGCGGCGTGGGCTCCTGGGAAAGGGCCTGCATCACCTCGGCCGGCTCCTCGAAGTTGATGAAGATCGCGAGCTGCTCCTTCAGGATCTTCGCTCCGTAGGCGAGCGCATCCACCGGCGCCACCGTGCCATCGGTCCACAGCTCGATCGCGAGACGGTCGAAATCCGTCTCCCGGCCCACGCGCGCGGGTGTCACGACGTAGTTGACCCGCCGGATCGGTGAGAAGATCGAATCCACGGGAATCGTGCCGATCGGCATCTCCTCGGTCTTGTTCTTCTCCGCCGGCCGGTACCCCTTGCCCGTCCCGATGCTGACCTCCATCTCCAGATCCGCGTCTGCGTTCAACGTCGCGATCTTGAGGGTCGGATTCCTCACCTCGACCGACGAGTCCTCTGCGGCGAGATCGCCCGCCGTGAGCGTTCCCTCGCCCTTCTTGTGCACGCGCAGGACCTTCGGCGCCTCCGCGTGGAGGCGCAGCCGGACCTCCTTGAGGTTGAGGATGATGTCGCTCATGTCCTCCATCACCCCGGGGATGGTGGAGAATTCGTGGAGCACGCCCTTCACCTTGACGGAGGTGATGGCGGCCCCTTGCAGAGAGGAGAGGAGCACGCGGCGCAACGCGTTACCGAGCGTCGTTCCAAACCCCCGCTCGAGGGGCTCGCACGCGAAGCGCCCGTAGTGCTCCAGACCCTCCTGCTGGTCACTCTCCAGAGAGCGCGGGCGAATGAGCTCGCGCCAGTTCCTTGCGATGGTCTCGATCTGCATCATTCGAGTCCCCCCTTCGCCTGCTCTACCGCGAATAGAGCTCGACGATCAACTGCTCCTGAATCGGCATGGTGACGTCCTCGCGCGTGGGCAGGGACTTCACCGTCCCGGAGAAGGTCTCCTTCTGGATCTCCAGCCACCCGGGCACGCTGCGCCCTTCCAGCGCCTCGAGCGCCCCCGCGATCCGCGCCACCTTCCGCGACTTCTCCTTGACCTCGACCTTGGCGCCCTGGGACAGCTGCATGGAAGGAATCGAGGCCCGGCGTCCATTCACGAGGAAGTGCCCGTGGCGAACCAGCTGCCGCGCCTCGGCCCGCGAGGTCGCGAGGCCCAGGCGAAACACGACGTTGTCGAGCCTGCGCTCCAGGAGCGTCAGCAGGTTCTCCCCCGACCGCCCCTTCATGCGAACCGCGCGGCGCATGGTGCGAGCAAACTGGCTCTCCAGAAGCCCGTACATGCGCTTCACCTTCTGCTTCTCGCGCAGCTGGACGCCGTAGTCCGAGAAGCGCGTGCGGCCCTGCCCGTGCTGACCCGGCGGGTAGGCGCGGCGGTCCACCGCGCACTTCGGCCCGAAGCAGCGGTCGCCCTTCAAGAAGAGCTTCTGCCCCTCGCGTCGGCACAGGCGACAAACCGGATCCGTGTATCGTGCCATGGAATCTCCCTGGGCGTCGCCGCCTACACCCGCCGCCGTTTGGGCGGGCGGCATCCGTTGTGGGGAATCGGAGTCGTGTCGCGGATCATCGTGACCTTGATGCCCGCCGCCTGGAGCGCGCGCACGGCCGACTCGCGCCCCGAGCCGGGCCCCTTCACGTGGACCGCGAGCTGTCGGATCCCGTTGTCCACGGCCTTCTTCGCGCACTCCTCGGCGGCCACCTGCGCGGCGAAGGGGGTGGACTTTCGCGATCCCTTGAAGCCCTGTCCGCCAGCGGTGGCCCAGCAGAGCGTGGCGCCGGCCGGGTCGGTGATGGTGATGATCGTGTTGTTGAAGGTCGACTGGATGTGCGCAACGCCCGACTGGACGTTCTTCTTGACCTTCTTCTTTCCCTTCTTCACGGATTCTCCTCGCTCTCGGACCGCCGGGGCCGTTCGGGCACTCCCGGCCCGGCTCCCCGTCCTACTTCTTGGTGGGCGCCTTCTTCTTGCCGGCGACCGTCTTTCGCGGTCCCTTGCGCGTGCGCGCGTTCGTGTGCGTGCGCTGCCCGCGCACCGGGAGGCCGCGCCGGTGACGCAGCCCCCGGTAACAGCCGATGTCCATCAGCATCTTGATGTTCTGCGCCACGCCACGGCGCAGATCACCCTCGACCTGGTACTCCCGCTCGATGACCTCGCGCAGTCTCACGACCTCGCCATCGGCCAGTTGATCCGTCCTCGTGGTGACATCGACGCCCGCCTTTCCGCAGATCTTCTGGGCCGAGGTGCGGCCGATCCCGTAGATGTAGGTCAGGGCCACCTCGATCCGCTTGGTCCTCGGAAGGTCGATGCCTGCAATACGCGCCATCTGGCGTCTCCTTCACTTCATCCCTGCCGCTGCTTGTGCTTGGGGTTCTCGCAGATCACGCGGACCACCCCACGCCTCCGGATGATGCGGCACTTGTTGCACATCTTGCGAACAGAAGCCCGGACCTTCATGCCTTCCCTTTCGCTCAGTGCGATCCCCGGATCCGCGTCAGGGGCTCGGGGCCGGTCTCGGTGATGAGGACCGTGTGCTCGAAGTGGGCAGACAGCGACCCGTCCGCGGTCACCGCCGTCCACTCGTCGTCGAGCATCCGGACCTCGGGCCCCCCCGCGTCCACCATCGGCTCGATCGCGAACACCATGCCCGGCACCAGGCGCGGTCCCCGGCCGGGCTTGCCGTAGTTGGGGATCCACGGCGGCTCGTGCAGCTTCCGGCCGATGCCGTGCCCGGCGAAGACGCGGACCACCGAGTAGCCCGCGCCCTCGGCGCACTCCTGGATCGCATGCCCGATGTCCGAGAGCCGGTTGCCGGGGACCATCTGTCGGATCCCGAGGTCCAGCGCCTCGCGCGAGACATCGAGCAGCTTCTGCGGCCCTGCGCCGATCTTGCCGACCGGGACGGTGACGGCGGAATCGCCGTGGAAGCCCTGCACCGACACCCCGAAGTCGAGGCCCACGATGTCGCCCTCTTCGAGCACCCGGGAGCCCGGGATCCCGTGGACGATCTCCTCATTGACCGAGACGCAGAGCACGGCCGGGTACTTGGGGAGACCGTGCGGGTCGTAGCCCTTGAAGGACGACTCGACGCCTCGCTCCGCGATGGCCTTCTCGGCATGGCGGTCCAGCTCTCTCGTGGTCACTCCAGGCCTCACCAGCTCGCGCAGCTCGAGCAGGATCTCCGCCACGTGCCGACAGGCCTCGCGGATCTGGTCCAGCTCCCGACGCGTCTTGATCGGGATGCGCTCGGCGTAGTCCATCAGGTCTTCAGCGCCTCTTCGATGCGGCGCGCCACCTCGTCGACGCTCCCCATCCCGTCCACCTCGGCGAGGATTCCCTGCGTGCGGTAGTAGGCGATCAGGGGCGCCGTCTGCTCGCGATATACCCTCATCCGCTCGCGGATCGTGGCCTCGTTGTCGTCCTTGCGGCCCTCGACCCGAGCGCGCAGCAGCAATCTCCGCACGATCGCTCCCTCGTCCACCGCCATCGCGACGCAGCGCTCGAGCTGGAGCCCGGAGCGGTCGAGGAGGCTCCTCAGCGCCTCGGCCTGGGCCACGGTCCGCGGAAACCCATCCAGGACGAATCCCTCGGCCGCGTCGTCCTGGGCGAGCCGCGCCGCCGCCACCCCGATCACCAGGTCGTCGGGCACCAGCTCGCCGCGCTCCATGAGAGCCCGGGCGCGGCGGCCGAGTTCCGTTCCGGCGGCCACGGCGGCCCGCAGCATGTCTCCCGTCGAGATCTGGGGAATGCCGTACCTCTCGGCCAGCCGGGTGGCCTGCGTTCCCTTGCCGGCCCCCGGAGGCCCCAGCAGCAGCAGCCGCTTCGCGATCACCGCCCGAGCCTCCCCCGGATGCGGGCGCCGCGCACGAAGCCCTCGTACTGCCGGGACACGAGATGGGCCTCGATCTGGGCGATCGTGTCGAGCCCCACTCCCACCACGATGAGCAGCGCGGTTCCCCCGAAGTAGAAGGGCACGTCGAATCGCAGGGCCAGGAGCGTCGGCAGCACGCACACGAGCGACATGTAGACCGCCCCGACCAGGGTGACCCGCGTCAGGATCCGATCGATGTACTCGGCCGTCTTCTTGCCCGGGCGGATCCCGGGGATGTACGCGCCGGACTTCTTGATGTTCTCCGCCACGTCGGAGGGATCGATCATGATCGCCGTGTAGAAGTAACAGAAGAAGATGATGAGCCCGATGTAGACGACCTGGTAGACGATGCTCGCGGGATTCAGGTAGTCGGTGATGAAGGTCTGGACGGCGGGGACCTCGGTGAACTGGCCGATCGTGAGGGGGAACATCAGCAGCGACGAGGCGAAGATGGCGGGAATCACACCCGCGGTGTTGACCCGCAGGGGGAAGTAGCTCATGCCGCCCTGCATGACCCGCCGGCCCACCACGCGGCGCGCGTGCTGGATGGGTATCCGCCGCTGCCCCCGCTCCACGACCACGACCAGGCCCACGACCAGGATCGAGAAGGCGAAGAGGAAGAGGGTGCCGAGCAGCGTGAACTGATCGGTGCGAACCAGCTGGAAGAGCTGGCCCAGGGCGGAGGGGATCGAGATGATGATCCCCGCGAAGATCACGAGCGAGATGCCGTTCCCGATGCCGCGCTCGGTGATCTGCTCGCCCAGCCACATGATGAAGGCGGTCCCGGAGGTGAGGGTGATCATGCACATCAGCCGGAAGTTCCAGCCGGGCTCCAGCACCGCCCCCTCCCCGAACTGGCCCCGCTCGAGAGCCATGGCGATCAGGGAGCTCTGGAACATCGAGAGGCCGATGGTGGCGTAGCGGGTGTACTGGTTGAGCTTCTTCCGGCCGAGCTCTCCCTCCTTCTTGAGCGCCTCGAGATGCGGGACCACCAGGGTCAGCAGCTGGAAGATGATCGACGCGCTGATGTAGGGCATGATCCCGAGGGAGAAGATCGAGAGCTGCTCGAGTGCACCCCCGGAGAAGAGACTGAAGAGGCCGAAGACCGTGCCCGCCATCTGCTCGAAGAAGGAGCGGATCACGCTGGCGTCGATGCCCGGGGTGACGATGTAGGTCCCCAGGCGATAGACCGCGAGCATCGCGAAGGTGAAGAGGATTCGCTGCCGAAGCTCGGTGATCCGACCGATGTTCTGAACGCCACCGATCACGCGACGATCTCCACGCTGCCGCCGGCTTCCTCGACCTTGCGCCGGGCCGCCGCGCTGGCGGCGTGCACCCGGATCGCGAGCCCCTTCGGGGCCTCTCCCTCCGCCAGGAGCTTGACGGGCTCCTTCGAGTGGCGGATCAGGCCGCGCGCCTCGAGGACCTGCGCGTCCACCCGGGTGCCCGCGAGGGGCCCGAGGCTCCCGAGGTTGACGATCCGGTAGGACCTGTGGACCAGGCTGTGGAAGCCCCGCTTGGGCAGTCGCCGGGCCAGCGGCATCTGGCCGCCCTCGAAATAGAACGGGGTCTCACGCCCGGCAGAGCGCTTGCCCTGCCCCTTGATCCCGCGGCCCGAGGTCTTGCGATGGCCCGAGCCCGGCCCCCGCCCCACGCGCTTGCGCCGGCGGGTGGCTCCCGGACGCGGCTTGAGCCGATCCAGCATGGTCAGCTCTCCACCACGAGGAGGTGTCTCACCTTGTCGATCATGCCTCGCACCGCCTTCGTGTCCTCGAGCTCCACCGTCTGCTGAAGGCGCCGAAGCCCGAGCCCCCGCAGCGTGGCGCGCTGGCGCCGATCGCAGCCGATCGCGCTCCTCACCCATCGCACCCGGACGCGCCCCGCCTGGCTCATGCCCGACCCAGCTCTGCGAGGCGTTGCTGGGGCTCCCGCAGCCAGAGCAGCGCCGTCAAGGTGGCCCGCACGACGTTGTGCGGGTTGCTCGTCCCGAGCGTCTTGGTCAGCACGTCCTGGATGCCCACCGCTTCGAGCACGGCGCGCACCGACCCGCCCGCGATCACCCCGGTGCCGGCGGAGGCGGGCTTCAGCAGCACGCGGGCCGCGCCGAAGCGCCCGAGCACCTCGTGCGGGATGGTCCGGTCCTGCAAGGGAATGTGGATCAGCGACTTCCGGGCCCGGTCCACACCCTTGCGGATCGCCTCCGGCACCTCGCCCGCCTTCCCGTAGCCCGCGCCCACGACCCCGTCCGCGTTCCCCACCACCACGAGCGCGCTGAAGCTGAAGCGGCGGCCGCCCTTTACGACCTTCGCAACGCGGTTGATGTGAACGACGCGGTCGGTCAACTCGAAGTCGTTCGGATTCAGATGCTGGATCGCCATGCTCGCCCACCCCAGACGCTAGAAGCGCAGGCCGCCTTCCCGCGCGGCCTCCGCCAGGGCTTTGACCCGCCCGTGGTACAGGAACCCGTTGCGGTTGAAGACCACCCGTTCGATCTGTTGCTCGCGCGCCAGCTCCGCGACGGCCCGTCCCACCCGCTTGGCCGCCTCGATCTTGCCCGGGGACGAGGCTGCCGGGAGCGCCCGGCTGGAGCGCGTGGAGACGGTGCAGATGGTTCTTCCCGTCATGGGATCGTCGATCTGGGCGTAGATGTGCTTCGCGCTTCGGAATACCGTGAGCCTCGGATGCCGGCTCCCCTCGAGCGTCCGGCGCACGCGCGCCCGACGCGCCGCGCGCTTCTTCAACTTCTCGGTTTCGGCCTTGCTCTTCATGCTCTCTCAAGCGCCCGTGGCGCCAGCCTTGCCCACCTTGCGACGCACCCGCTCGCCGAGGTAGCGGATCCCCTTGCCCTTGTACGGCTCCGGGGGCCGCAAGGCGCGCAGGTCCGCCGCGAACTGGCCCACCCGCTCCCGGCTGATCCCCTCGATCCGCAGCAGCACGTTCCGGTCGACGGATACCGAGATCCCTTCGGGAATCTCGACGTTCACCGGGTGGGAGAAGCCGAGGCTCAGGTTGACCTTCTTTCCCGAGACGTCCGCCCGGTACCCCACGCCCTGGATCTCCAGCTCCTTCACGAAGGGCTTCGTGACCCCCTTCACCATGTTCGCGACCAGGGCGCGCGCAAGCCCGTGAAAGGCGCGCGTCTCCTTCTTGTCGTCGGAGCGCTCGAACTTCACCTGTCCCTCGCCGACCTGCACGCGGATGCCCGCCGGCATGCGTTCCGAGAGGCTGCCCTTGGGCCCCTTCACGCGAACCTGCCCCCCCCCCACCTCGACCGTGACGCCGGCGGGGATCGGGACAGGTTGCTTGCCGATGCGCGACATGACTACCAGACCTCGCAGACGTATTCCCCGCCGATCCCCTGGGCACGAGCGTCCCGGTCGGAGACGATCCCCTTCGACGTGGAGATCACGGCCACGCCGAGGCCGCTGCGCACCGTCGGAACCTCTCCCGACGACACGTACACCCGCCGGCCGGGCGTGCTCACGCGGCGGATGCCGTCGATCAGCGGCCGGCCGTCGGAGGCGTAGCGCAGCCCGACCACCAGGAGCGGATGACCCTCCCGCGCCTCGACCCGGACGCCCGCGAGGAAGCCCTCCTGCTGGAGGACCTTGGCGATGGCCAGCTTGACCTTCGACGAAGGGCAGGTGGTCTCCGTGTGGCGAGCGCGCCCCGCGTTCCGGATGCGGGTCAGCATGTCGGCGATCGGATCCGTCATCATGATCGGAACGGAACCCCCAGATGCGAGAGCAGCGCCTGGGCCTCGGCGTCGTTCCGAGCCGTCGTGACCACGGTGACGTTCAACCCGGTGATGCGCTCGACCTTGTCGTAGTCGACCTCGGGAAAGATGATCTGCTCGCGGATCCCCAGCGAGTAGTTGCCTCGGCCGTCGAAAGCCCGCGTCGAGACACCCTTGAAATCGCGCACGCGGGGCAGGGAGATGTTGACCAGCCGGTCGAAGAACTCCCACATTCGATCTCCGCGCAGCGTGACCGTGCACCCGATGGCCTGACCTTCGCGCAGCTTGAAGTTGGCGATGGACTTGCGCGCACGGCGGATCGCGGGCTTCTGGCCCGTGATGAGGGCGAGCTCCTCGGTGGCGCGCTCGAGCAGCTTGGGATTCTGCGTCGCCTCGCCGAGCCCGATGTTGACGACGATCTTCTCGAGCCTCGGAACCTGGTGGACGTTCTTGTAGCCGAAATCGGAAGAGAGGCGCGGCACGATCACCTGGCGGTAGCGCTCGAGCAGGCGGGGCCGCATCTACAGCACCTCCGGAGCCAGGGACACGATCTTCATGAAACGGCGCGAGCGGAGCTCCCGCGCGACCGGGCCGAAGATCCGGGTCCCGAGCGGCTCGCGTTGGGCATCGATCAGCACCGCCGCGTTGTCGTCGAACCGGATGTAGGAGCCGTCCGGGCGCCCGATCCCCTTGCGCGTGCGCACGACGACGGCGCGCCGGACCTCGCCCTTCTTGACGCGGGCGTTGGGTATCGCGTCCTTCACGGAGACCACGACGACGTCGCCGATGGAGGCGTAGCGCCGCCGCGATCCGCCCAGCACGCGGATGCATGCCACCTTGCGGGCTCCGGAGTTGTCCGCCACCTGGAGTACGGTCTCCGTCTGGATCATGGCGAATCCCGTCAGCCTTCCATGGCCCGAGACGTGGTGGTCTGGACCTTCCAGCGCTTGCGCTTCGAGATGGGACGATGCTCGATGATCGTCACGCGATCGCCGAGCTTGCAGGAGTTGGACTCGTCGTGGGCCATGAACTTCGCGTACCGTCGCACGTACTTCTCGTAACGCGGATCCTGGACCAGCCGCTCGACGCGGACGACCACCGTCTTGTCGAGCTTGTTGCTGACCACGTAGCCCTCAAGGGTCCTCCGCAAGCCGCGCTTTCTCACCTCGACGCCCCTCGCTTCTCGCGCAAGACGGTCTCGACGCGAGCAATGTCCCGGCGGATCGACCGGAGCCTGGCGAGATTCTCCAGCTGACCCGTCGCCTTCTTCACCTTGGCGTTGAAGACCTCTCCACGGAGATCCCGAGCCTTGGTCTCGAGCTCTTCGAGAGAGAGATCGCGGAGCTCGCCAGCCTTCACAGGGCTCCCTCCCGGTGGACGAAACGGGTCGCAACGGGGAGCTTGTGAGCCGCCAATTTCATCGCCTGGCGCGCCACGATGATCGGCACCCCCTCCATCTCGTAGAGCATCCGCCCGGCCTTCACGACGGCTACCCATTCCTCGGGGTTGCCCTTGCCCTTTCCCATCCGCGTCTCCGCCGGCTTCTTCGTGATGGGCTTGTCGGGGAAGACCCGGATCCAGACCTTGCCCCCGCGCTTCACGTGACGCGTCATGGCAATCCGGGCCGCCTCGATCTGGCGCGCGGTGAGGCGCGACGAACCCGTCGCCTGCAGCCCATAATCGCCGAAGGCCAGGCTGCTACCGCGGTGGGCCTTGCCGCGCACGCGGCCCTTCTGTTGTTTGCGGTACTTGACCTTCTTGGGCTGGAGCATCGGCTAGCGGCCCTCCTCCGACAGGCGCTGGGAGAGGGCGCCCTTGCGGAGCTCCTTGTCGCCGACGTCGCCCTTGAAGATCCAGCACTTCACCCCGATCGCGCCATAGGTCGTCTTCGCCTCTGCCTGCCCGAAGTCGATCTCGGCGCGCAGCGTGTGCAGCGGCACGCGCCCCTCCCGATACCACTCCCGGCGGCCCATCTCCGAGCCGCCGAGCCGTCCGCCGCACTGGATGCGGATCCCGCCGGCCCCGAACTTCATGGTGGAGGTGACTGCCTTCTTCATCGCCCGCCGGAACGCCACGCGGCGCTCGAGCTGGAGCGCCACGTTCTCGGCTACCAGCTGGGCATCGAGCTCGGCCTTCCGGATCTCGCGGATGTTGACGAAGATCTCCTTGCCCACCGTGAAGCCCGCGAGCTCGCCCCGCAGGGTCTCGACCTCGGCCCCTCGCTTGCCGATCAGGATTCCCGGCCGCGCGGTGTGGATGTTCAGCACGACCTTGTCGCCGGTGCGTTCGATGACGACTCGGGAGATCCCGGCGTGGTAGAGCTTCTTCTTGATGAAGCTGCGGATCTTCAGGTCCTCGTGCAGCTGCTCGGAATAGCGCCGCTCCGCGAACCAGTTCGACTGCCACCCGTAGAGAGTGCCCAGGCGGAACCCGTAGGGATGTACCTTCTGTCCCACGCTACTCCTCTGCCAGCACGACCTTGACGTGACTCGTGCGCCTCTGGATCCAGGTCGCGCGACCCTGGGCGCGCGGGCGGATGCGCCACATGCTGGGCCCCTGGTCCACCAGGATCGTTTCGACCACGAGGTTGTCAACGTCGATTCCGGCCTTGCCCCGGTTGTTCCGATCCTCCGCGTTTGCAACCGCGGAGCGCACGAGCTTCGCCAGCGGCCGTGCGAACCGCTTCGTCGACAGGTCCAGGATCGTGAGCGCCTCATCGACGCCCTTCCCACGGATCTCGTCGGCGAGGAGGCGCGCCTTTCGGGTACTGACCCGGTAGTTCATGAGCCTGGCCTGCACCTTCATCTCACCGGACCGCTTTCACCTTCTTCACCCCCGCGTGCCCCATGAACTTCCGGGTCGGGGAGAACTCGCCGAGCCTGTGCCCCACCATGTTCTCGGTCACGAACACGGGCACGAAGAGCTTCCCGTTGTGCACGTGGAAGGTGATGCCGACGAAGTCGGGAGTGATCATTGAGCGGCGCGACCAGGTCTTGATGACCTGCTTCGAGCCGGCCTGTAGCAGCCGGTCCACCTTCTTTTGCAGGCTCGGATCGACGAACGGGCCCTTCCGGAGGGAGCGCGCCATCTACTTGCTCCCCCGCCGCTTGACGATGTAGCGCGAGGAGCGCTGGTTGCGGCGCGTCTTGTACCCCTTGGTAGGAACGCCCCAGGGAGTGCAAGGGTGGCGCCCGCCGGACGACTTCCCCTCGCCCCCGCCCATGGGGTGATCCACCGGATTCATGGCCACGCCGCGGGTATGGGGGCGCCGCCCCTGCCAGCGGCTGCGCCCCGCCTTGCCGATGCTCTGGTTCTCGTGATCCGCGTTGCCCACCTCCCCGAGGGTGGCCGTGCAGCTGGCGTGGATCAGGCGGTGCTCTCCGCTCGGCAGGCGCAAGGTCGCGTAGTTGCCCTCGCGGGCCATGAGCTGCGCACCGGCGCCCGCCGCGCGCACGAGCTGCGCGCCGCGTCCCGGCTTCATCTCGATGGCGTGCACCACCGATCCCAACGGGATCGCGGAAAGGGGCAGGGCGTTGCCGGGACGAAAGTCGGCACCGGGTCCGGACATGAGTTCCTCGCCGACCCGCAGACCGTTCGGCGCCAGGATGTAGCGCTTCTCGCCGTCCCGGTAGTGGAGGAGCGCGATGAAGGCCGAGCGGTTCGGGTCGTACTCGATCGCCGCCACGCGGGCCGGAACCCCCTGCTTGTCCCGGCGGAAATCGATGCGGCGGTAGCGGCGCTTGTGACGGCCGCCGCGGTGCCAGGCGGTGACCCGGCCATGCACGTTGCGCCCACCCGTGCTGTTCAATCGCCCCTCGAGCAGCGAGCGCTCCGGCTCCGTGCGCGAAATCTCCGCGAAATCCAGCACGCTCATGCCGCGCCGCCCGGGCGAAGTCGGCCTGTAGTTCACGACCGCCATGTCTGACCTACACCCCCTCGAAGAACTCGATCGTCTGGCCCTCGGCGAGGCGGACGATCGCCTTCTTCCATTCGGGCTTGTAGCCCGCGAACTTCCCGACGCGCCGGGTCTTGCGCGGCATCCGCATGGTGCGGATATCCACGACCTTCACCTCGAAGAGCACCTCGACCGCGCGCCGGATGTCGTGCTTGTTCGCGCGCGGATCCACCGCAAACGTCACGAGGTTCTGCTCCTCGCGCCCGATGTTGCTCTTCTCGGTGACGAGGGGTCGGCGGATGACCTCGTGCACGTTCACGACGCGGCCCCTCCCCGGCTCTTCCTTTCCAAGCGCGCTGCGATGGCCGCCACCGCGGCGCGCGTGAGCAGGAGCTTCTCGTGGCGAAGCACGTCGTACACGTTGAGCCCGGCGACGCGCAGAACCGAGGCGCGAGGCAGGTTTCGCGCCGAGCGCTCCACGAAGGGGCTCTCGGCGTCGATCACGATCAGGACGCGCGCCTCCCCGAGTCCGAGCTCGCGCAGGATCTCGACCATGCGCCGCGTCTTGTGCTCCTGGAGGGGGAGGTCCTCGACGACGGTAATGGCCTTTTCCTCGAGCTTGTGGGAGAGAGCGCTCCGGAGCGCCGCCCGCCGGAAGGCCTTGTTGAGCGAATGCTCGTGAGAGCGCGGCACCGGGCCGAAGACCACCCCGCCCCCGGCCCACTGCGGCGACCGGATCGACCCCTGACGGGCGCGACCCGTGCCCTTCTGGCGCCACGGCTTGATGCCGCCGCCGGAAACGGCGGAGCGGTTCTTCGTGCTGTGGGTCCCCCGCCGGCGCCGAGCCAGCTGGCGGCGCACCTCGGCGTGAAAGAGGTGCGGCTTCACCTGGACTTCGAACACCGAGGGCGACAGCTCCACCGAGCCGGCTCTGCGATTCTCTGCCGTGACGACGTCGAGAGTGGCCATGGCTAGAGCTTGATCTCCACGTCGACTCCCGCGGCGAGCTCGAGCTTCATCAGGGCGTCCACGGTCTGGGGCGTGGGATCGAGGATGTCGATCAGCCGCTTGTGGGTACGGACTTCGAACTGCTCGCGGGACTTCTTGTCGATGTGGGGGCCGCGCAGCACCGTGTACTTGTTGATCGAGGTGGGGAGCGGAATAGGGCCCGCCACGCGCGCGCCCGTGCGGACCGCCGTGTCCACGATCTCGCTCGCACTCTGGTCCACGAGCTTGAAGTCGTATCCCTTCATGCGAATGCGAATCTTTTGTGACGCCAGCTCTGCCATGTCCGTGTCCTTCCCCGCCCCCGGTTGCGATCCGCGCTACTCCGCGCCCGCCGGGCGGGCGGGCCGGCTACTCGATGATCTCGGCCACCACGCCGGCGCCGACGGTGCGGCCGCCTTCGCGGATCGCGAAGCGCAGCTCCTTGTCCATCGCGATCGGCGTGATCAGCTCCACCGTCATCTCGACGTT
>Ga0187892_10002282_pt1 | contig 39274 bp, 28 predicted proteins | sample MA1701073metaG_FD_139345 | JGI IMG/M metagenome (GOLD analysis project Ga0187892, IMG submission 139345) | Bio-ooze microbial communities from a basaltic lava cave in the Kipuka Kanohina Cave System on the Island of Hawaii, USA - MA170107-3 metaG ... | reverse complement strand
TGGGCCCGCCGGAACTCGGCCGTGAAGATCTCCTCGGGCACCCGGCCCTCGAAGTCCGCGGGCACGGGCAGGCCGACGGCATGGACCACGAGCGGGGCCACGTCGACGATGGACAGCTCGGGCAGCGACTGCCCCGGCTGGACGCCCGGGCCAGCGGCCAGGAAGATCCCGTGGGGGCGGTGGGCGCCGACCGGCTCGGGCCGCCGGGCGAGGGCGGCGGGGGCGTTGAGCACCGACACGAAGCCGTGGTCGCGCAGCACGAGCGTCAGATCCGGCGCGCGGTGGCATTCCGTCCCGGGGAAGGCCTCCTCGCGCGTCAGCACGGCGGTGACCACGCGCCCGCCGTCGGGGGCGCGGAAGGCCAGGAGCTCGTCCACGAGGCGCCGCCGGACGGCCTCGTACTCCGCCGCGTCGACGCCGGGCTCGCCGGGCCGCCGGGCCACCCGGATGTAGATGCCGTTGCTGCTCGGGGCCAGCCCGTAGGCCAGGGTCCGCTTCCAGTCGATGAGCCCGTACTGCACGCTCATGCGCTGGGGCAGGTGCCGGCCGGCGCCCTCGTCGGGGTCGGCCGCGCTGCCCCACGCGAGGTACCCGCGCTCGGCGAGGAACACGTTGACGTAGAAGATCTCGTCGGAGGCGCCGAAGCCGTGGTCGGACACCATGACCACGTGCGCGTCGGGCCCGGCCTGCTCCACCAGCTCGGCCAGGTACCCGTCGAGGTTCCGGAAGTACTCGAGGCAGAGCGCCCGCACCCGCTGCTGCCAGGGCGAGGGCGCGGCGGGGACGAGGGCCGGGTCCAGGAGGGGCCAGGCCACGTGCTGCAGCTTGTCGGTGCCGTCGAAGAGCACGGCCGTCAGGTCGCAGGGGTCGTCGGCCATCAGGCGCCGGGTGATCTCGAACCACTGGCGCTCCCGGCGGACGTGCTGGGCGATCCAGGACTCGTACTCGTCCGGGTGGAGCCCCTGGATGGACTTCTTCTCCTGGTCCAGGTCCATGGCCAGCTCGCGCGGGTTCACCCCCGGCATGGCCCGGAGCCGGTCGTAGAGCGCCGGGGGATGGCAGGCGCGGCGCAGGTGGCGCCAGGACACGAAGCCCGACACGAGGTAGCCGTCCACCGGGCGGGGCGGGAACATCACGGGGAAGTTGAGGCTGGTCACCCGCCGGCCCTGCCGGGACAGGAGCGACCAGATGGTCTCGCGCTTGATGTCCCGCGAGTCCATCAGCTTGATCGACACCATGTCGCCCTGGTACACGGGCCACATGAAGTCGAACACGCCGTGGTTGCCGGGCGTCCGGCCGGTCATGACCGTCGTCCACGCCGGCGGGGTGAGCGGGTGGGGCGTGGACCGGAGCGGCGCCCGGACGCCGCGGCGCACGAAGGCGGCCAGGAACGGCATGGTCCCGTCCCGCATCAAGGCGTCCACGACCGTGAAGGTCGCGCCGTCCAGCCCGATCACCAGCGCCCGCGCCACCGGAGGCCCTATGCGTTCAGGTGCTGGTGGAGGAACTCGCCGATCTGGCGCAGCGAGAGGTCCTCGACGTAGCGCCCGTCCACCATGACGAGCTGCACGAAGGGGATGTCCTGCCGCTGGTAGTGCTCCTCCAGCGCCACGACCAGGCCCACGACGTCGATGGACTCGAGCCCGAGGTCGGAGACGAGGAGCGTGTCGGGCCCGATGCGGCCGGTGAACCCCGTCTCCCAGTCGCCGATCATGCCCTCGAGGATGTGCACGAGGTCCTGCAGGATGGCGTCCTTGTCGTAGGCGTGGGCCCGCTCACCCACGAGCGACGATCCCGGTCACGCGGGCGGACGCCACGATGGCCTCCCCCTGCCGTCTGGTCGAGGCGCTGAACGCGCTGGCCGGCCGCGCCGCCGGAGCGGCGAGCCCGCCGGCGGGGACCATCCGGATCTCGCCGGTGCCGCGGTCGACCTGGCGCACGACCAGCGTCCGGGGGCCGCCGGGCAGCCCGTGCCCCAGCGCCTTGCCCACCGCCTCCTTGGCGCACCAGGCCCTGAGCGCCCACTCGCCGTCGGAGTCGCCGCGCCGGGGGGCCAGGAGCCGGCGCTCGGCCGGGCTGAAGGCCACCGCCATCAGCTCCTCGGACGGCGCTCGGGCCGCCTCGACGTCGACGCCGATCCCCTCGCCGTCCGGACACCATCCCGCCACCGCCACCACCAGGAGGTCGGTGTGGGCCAGCGTCACCGCGGGCGCGCGCCCGACGTCGGCCACCCACGCCCCGCCCACGCGGGGCGCGCCCTGCGCGTCGGTCGTGATCTCGACGTCGGCGGGCGACAGGCGGAGGCCGTGCCGGGCCGCCACGAGCCGCCGGACGGCGTCCTTGGCGGCGAGACGGCCCAGCAGCCAGTGGGCGCGCCGCCCCTCGTGGCGCACGCCCATCCAGGCCTCGCGCTCGGCCCGGCCGAGGATGAGCCGGGCCCAGACCGTCTGCCACAGCGGCGCGCCCTCCTCGAAGAGCTCGCGGGGCAGCCGCGCGGGCTCGAGGCGGCAGCACTCGAGGTCGCCGGCCCCCGGCAGCCCGGCGACGGCCTCGGGCCAGGGGGCGCTGATCGCCACCTCGCCGGGCCGGAGGACGAAGCGGACCACGTCCCGGGAGAAGTCGAAGCGCCGGTCCTCCCAGCCCGTGATCCGGACCAGCGGCGCGCCGTCCCCGTCGAGGAAGTCCACGTCGGACCGGAGGCGGCCGTCGGCGACGGCCCGGGTCCGCGCCCGGCACGTCGTCGCCGTCGACGCCGTCGTCGATCCGTGGAGGTCGAGCCGCTCGAACCCGACGGGGAACACGACGGCGCCGGATGCCAGCCGGTCCGCCGCCCAGAAGCCCACCACCTGTCCGGCCGCGTCCAGCAGGACGGGGTCCAGCAAGAGCTCCGCCCCCGCGTCCTCGAAGAACCCCGTCGCCCGTCCGCCCCGCACCGCCGCCTCGGCCCCCTCGGCCCCCGACCGCCGGACGGCGACGACGCTCTGGAACCGCGGCCCGTGGAACATGACCTCCCCGTACAGATCCGAAGGCGCGAACCGGAACGGCCGCTCGTCCCCGAGGACGAGGTCGGCGGCGGGGGGCGGGGGCTCGTACGCATCCCCGAGGAGCACGACCCCCTCGACGATGGGCCTCCCCTCCTCCGTGGGCCCGCCGTCGTCCCCCTCCAGGATCTGCACCTCGACCGCGGTGCCGACCTCGGAGCGCCGGCGCTTGGCCGACACCAGCACCCGGCGGCGGCCTTCCACCGGGAACCAGCGGAGCGCGCGGACGTCGCGCAGCCTCACCACGCGGCTGCCCGGACGGAGGAGGGCCGCCACCTCCGCCATGATGGCCAGGCTCACGGTGAGCGGCACCACCGGCAAGGCGGAGAGCGTGGCGTCGAGGTTCGACGGACGCCCCCCGATGGCGTGATCGCGGAGGAACGCGTCGGCCTCGGCGTCCAGCACGCACTCGGCCATCGCCTCCTCGTCGGGGGTGTGGGACAGGATCCGGCTCACGAAGCCGCCGGCGGGAGTCGCGGCCGCGGCGTCCGGCGCCGGCCGCGCGGGGACGGCCGATCCGCGCGCCAGGGCGAGGTCCACGATCTCGGCGAGGGTCTTGAGCGCGGAGGCGCGCTCCATGTCGGCGGCCGGGAGGAGCCCCGTCGCGCGCTGGAAGGCGCCGAGGATCTCCACGCGCTTGATGGAGTCGATGCCGAGGTCGGCTTCCATGTTCGACCCGAGGTCCAGCATCTCCGGGGGATAGCCCGTCTTGTCGCTCACGATGGCGAGGAGCCGGCCGACCAGGGCCTCGCGCGATCCGGCCGCCTCGGTGGCCGGGAGCGGGGTCGGGCTCGCCGCCGGCTGGGGTCTCGGCTCGGGGCCGGGGGTTCCGGCCGTCGCGCGGGCGCTCCGGCCGGCCGGCCGGTCGTCCGCCGCGGGCGCCGATCCCGCCGGCGCCCGCCCGCCGAGGTAGGCCTGCATCACCTCCTCCTGGATGGCGAGGAAGCGCTCCATGCGGCGGAGATGCTCCAGCATGACGCGCGCCCGGGGCGTCCCGCCCCCGGCGGGGGCGAGGGGCTCGTCGGCGCCCTCCGGGCGGGAGCCGGCCGGGGAGGGCGCCGCCGGGAGCAGCGGCGCGGGCGGCGCGCCGGGGGCCGCCGCGAGGCCCGGAGCCCGCGCGGTCACCCGCGCCGTCGGCAGCTCGAGGGCGACCCGCATGACCGACCGGCTCGCGGGCGGCGTCGCGCCCGCCCGCTCGCGACCCGGGCCGAGGCCCCGCCGCGCGTAGAGCGCGCCCAGACGCAGGGACGCGCCGTGGGCGGCCAGGAGCCCCACGGCGTGGTGGAGCTGGGCGACGCCGGAGCGCTGGGGGACGTTGGTGGCGACGGCCACGTGCGGCTGCCCGCGCAGGATGTCCTGGACGAACCCGACGAGCGTGCCGCGGGGCCCGACGTCCACGAACACCCGCACGCCCGCCGCGTGCATGGCGCGGATCGTCTCGCGGAAGCGCACGGGGCGCGTCCACTGGGACAGGGCCACCTGCCGGATGGCCTCCGGCTCGACGGGGTACGGGGCGGCCGTGGCGCACGAGTAGACGGGGGTGTGGGGCGCCGCCAGCGAGAGCCCCCGGAAGAAGCCGTCCAGCTCCCGGGTGACGGAGGCGAAGTGCGGCGTGTGGTAGGCGCGCCGGAACGGGAGGACGGCGCAGATGGCGCCCCGCCGGCCGAGCGCGTCCATCACCCGCGGAGCGTCCGCCTCGGCCACGGAGAGCACGACCTGGTGCGGGCAGTTGTCCATCGCCACGTGGACGGCGTCGGGGAACTCCGCCCCCACCGCCTCGATGGTACCCGGGCGCACCGCGCCCACCGTCAGCAGCACGGCCGGCGGGATCCGCTCCTCGACGGCCCGGTAGAGGGCGTTCAGGCGGAGCCCCTGCCGGAGCACCTCCGCCTCCGCCTCCGCCCGGATGGCCCCCGCGTGGAGCAGCGCCGCGTACTCGCCGCTGCTGTGGCCGACCACGGCCGCCGGCGCGACGCCGAGCCGGCCCAGGAGCCCGCTCAGGGCGCGGTTGGCGGCGAAGACGGCGGCCACCGCGCAGTCCGCCTGCCAGAGCGCCGCCTCGTCGGCGGGCCGCCCGAGCGGAGGCGGGAACAGCACCTGGCTCGGCAGGACGGCGCGGCCGCCGTCGCCGAACACGCGGTCCGCCTGGTCGAAGCAGGCCCGCACCTCGGGGAAGTGCATGCAGAGGTCCTGCAGCATGCCCGCGTACTGGGCCCCCTCGCCCGGAAAGAGGAAGCCGAGCGCGCCCTGGCGCAAGAGCGGCTCCTCGGCGAAGTAGATGCCGCTCACGTCCCGGATGCGCCGGCACGCGGCCTCGGCGAGGCGCGCCTCGGCGTGGGCGAGCTTGGCGTCCAGGTCGGCCGTCGAGGTGGCGACCACGGCCAGCCGCAGCGTGCCGTCCGCGAGGTCGGCGTCGACCTCGGCGGCGACGGCGGCGAGGGGCGCCCCCGGCGTGGCGGCCAGCCGGCGCCGCAGCGCCTCGACCTTGGCCAGGATCTCCCCGCGTCCGGCCCCGTCGACGACCACCACCTCCGAATCCCAGGCGCGCCAGAGGTCGGGCGTGGCGGCCTCGTCCCGGCCGGTCGCCTCCTCGAGCACGACGTGGGCGTTGATCCCGCCGAACCCGAAGGCGTTGACGCCGGCCCGGCGCGGCTCGGGCCCGCCGTGGATCCAGGGGCGTGGCTCCGTCCCGAGGTAGAAGGGCGTCCGGTCCAGCCCGAGCTTCGGGTTCGGACGCTCGACCCCGAGCGTGGGCGGGAGGACCTTCTGGTACAAGGCCGTCGCCGCCTTGATGAGCCCCGCCACGCCCGCGGCGGGGATGGTGTGGCTGATCATGGACTTGACGGAGCCGAGGGCGCAGCGCGGCGGCCGGCCCCCGCCGTCGCCGAAGACCCGGCGCAGCGCCTCGATCTCCGTGAGGTCGCCGACGGGCGTGCCGGTGCCGTGGGCCTCGACGAGGCCGACGCTGTCGGGCGACACGCCCGCCGCCTCGTAGGCCCGGCGGATCGCCAGCTCCTCGCCCTCGAGCCGCGGGGCCAGCACGGCCAGCGCGCGGCCGTCGCTGGCGATGCCCACGCCCTTGACGACGGCGTAGATGCGGTCCCCGTCCCGCTCGGCGTCCGCCCGCCGCTTGAGCACCACCATGCCGACGCCCTCGCCGAGCAGCACGCCGTCGGCGTCGGCGTCGAAGGGACGGATCTGGCCGCGGCGCGAGAGCGCCCCGAGCTGGCAGAACACCATGAACACCAGGGGCGGCGTCGAGACGTTGACGCCGCCGACCAGCATCAGGTCCGAGCGGCCGCTCAGGAGGTCGCGGATCCCGAGGTCCACCGCCACCAGCGAGGAGGCGCAGGCGGCGTCCACCGCGTAGGTCGGTCCCTTGAGGTCCAGGCGGTTGGCGATGCGACCGCACATCACGTTGGACACCAGCCCGGGCGCCGTCTCCGCGTTGAACGGCGGCAGGCTCGCCTTGAGCTGGCGGCGGACCTCGTCCAGGGCGGCTCCGTCCAGGTCGGGGCGGAGCTGGCGCAGCACGCCGAGCGTCTGGTCGACCACCAGCCCGTGCTGGAGCGCCGTCACGCTGCCGCGGTTCAGGAAGGTGCCGCGGCCGAGGATCACCCCGGCCCGGTCGCGGTCGAAGGGCCGCGACAGGTAGCCGGCGTCGGCGAGGGCCTCGTGGGCGACACGCAGGGCCAGGAAGTGCTCGGGCTCGGCCCCGTCCACGGCCAGGGGCATGACGCCGTAGGCGGTGGGGTCGAACCGCGACAGCTCACCGAGGAAGCCCCCGCGCTGGCAGTAGATCCGGTCCGGCTCGGCCGACGCCGGGTCGAACACGTCGGCGGCGGCCCATCCGGGCGGCGGGTCCCCGATGGCGCTCACCTTGCCGACGATGTTGTTCCAGTACGTCTCGAGGTCGGGGGCGCCCGGGAAGAGACAGGCCATCCCGACGACGGCCACGTCGCCGGCGGCCCCGCGGTCGACCCTCATCGCCCCTTCCACTTCACGCGGCCGCCCAGGCGGTTGAGGGCGCGGCTGCAGGTGAACTCCATGTCCTCGAGCACGCCCACCGTCCGCCCGTCGGCCTCGACGAAGGCGATCTGCGTGGTCAGGGCGGCGGCGCCCGCCCCCGCCTCGGCCCGCAGATGGCAGCGGAGCGGCGCCCCCGAGAGCAGGCGGAGCCGCCGGTAGGCGCCGAGCCGGGACGGCAGCGGCGTCACCTCGTGGTGCGCCCGGACCCAGAGGATGGCGAGCTGGAACGCGCTGTCCACCAGCACCGGGTCGATGAGCCAGCCGCCCTTGGCCTCCGCGACGAGGCGGGCCGGCGCCGACGGACGGACGACGGCGGAGATGGAGTGGGCGTCCATGCCGTCGATGGCCGTGATCGCCTGGAAGGCGGGGCCGTGGAAGAGCCAGCGCTCGTAGGCCTCGGCCACCGACAGCGGGAACGCCGGCGCCGGCGCGACCGCCGGCACGGGCACGACGTCCTCGGGCAGCCGCGCCCCCAGCTCCACGGTGGCCCGATAGCTGGCCCGGCCGGCCTCGCCTTCGAGGACCTCCACGTCGACAGAGAGCCCCGACGGGCCGGCCGGCCCCGGCGCCGGCCGCGCGACGACCCGGACCGTCTTCGGTCCGCCGTCGAGCACGATGCCGCGCAGCACGCGCAGGCCCCGGACGCCCACGACGGACCAGCCGGGCCAGGCGTGCTGCACCACCTCCGCCATCAGCTCGAGCGCCATCGCGGCGGGAAACACCGGCCGGCCATCCAGGCGGTGGTCGGCCAGGTAGACGTCGTGGGTCGGGTCGAGCGCGCGCACCAGCTCGACGGCGCCGGACCCGTTCCGCGTCGGCGTCGTGCCGTTCAGGAGAGGCAGCGCGGCGGCCGGAGTGACGGCGGACGCGGGCCGGGCGGCCTCCCAGCGGCCGCCGCCCAGCAGGACCTCGCTCGCGCCCTTGCCGCCCTGGCAAAGCTCGGCCACGGCGGCCCGCCGGCCGGCGCGCGGGGAGATGACCTGCACGCCCCGGGCCCGGAACTGCCGCTCGACGGCCGGGGAGACCATGCCGCGGCCGCCCCACGGGCCCCACCCGAGCGCCACCACCCGCGTGGGCCACGCCCGGTCCAGGCGGACGGCGAGCTTGTTCAGCACCTCGTTGGCCGCCGCGTAGTCGGCCTGCCCGGCGTTTCCGAAGCGGGCGGCGACGGAGGAGAAGAAGGCCACGACCCGCGTGGCCTCCGGACGGAGCCGCCGCGCCAGCACGAAGGCGCCGTCCAGCTTCGTCCCCACGACGCGCTGGAAGGCGTCGGCGGCCTTGTCCGCGATCAGCCGGTCCTCGATGACCCCGGCCCCGTGGAGCACGGCGTCGATCCGCCCGTGGCGCGCGTAGAGGTCGTCGATGAGGGCGCCGAAGGCGGCCTCGTCCCGCACGTCGACCTGGTGGTAGTGGACCGGCGCGCCGGTGCGCCGCATGTCCTGGAGCGCCTCGCGGAGCTCGCGGTCCTGGACGAGCCGCGCGTAGGCCGCCTCGACCCGGGCGATGGCCGGGGGCCGGCCGTGCTCGCCGAGACGCTCGGCCAGCGCGCGCCGCAGGGCCGATCCGCCGAGCCCGGCCGTCTCCGCCGCCTCGCGGGCCGCCGGCGGCGCCGACCGGCCGACGATCACGAGGGTGGGCTTGTACCGCTCCGCCAGCTCGCGGGCGACCTCGGCCGTGATGCCCCGCCCGCCGCCCGTCACCAGCACGACCCAGCCGGCGTCGATGGGCGTTGCCGCGTCGAGCGCGTCGAGGGGCGCCGGGCGCGGGCGGAGCGCCACCCGGCGCCCCGCCTGATACCCGACCTCCACCAGGCCGTCCCCGGCGCGCGCCTCGCGCAGGACCAGGGCCGCGACCGCCTCCGGCGCCAGCGTCGGCTCCACGTCCACGACCTTCGCCCGGACGCCGGGCCACTCGAGCGCCGCCGTCTTGACGAAGCCGGCCACGCCGCCCGGGACCGGGTCCACCGGCGCTCCGGACCCCAGGCTCCCGAACGCGCCGCCGAGACCGGTGGCGGTCACCAGGAGCCCAACCGACGTCTCCCCCGCCCGCTGCACGTCACGTGCGAAGGCGCGGGCCAGGCCGAAGAGGCTGCCGACGTCGAGCGCGATCTCCCGCCGCCATCCCTCGAGGTCCAGCGCCTCGAGATCGGCCCGGCGGCGCAACGGCAGGAGGTGGACGATGCCCGCGGGCAGGTCGTCCCCCTGGCGGAGGAGGCGGGCCAGGCCCTCGATGTCGTCCGGGCTCGTGAGGTCCGCGGCGCCCGCCCCCGCCCCGAGGGCGGCGGGCCCGCCGACCTGGTGGCGGATCAGGACGGTCCGGACGCCCGCCGACCGAAGGGCGGCGACCGTCGCCGCGGCGACGCCACCACCGTCGTCGGTGACGAGCACGGGGCCGGGGAGGACGGGCAAGGGCGGTGGCTCGGCGAGGGGCGCCTCGACGGCCACCAGCCTGAAGCGCGGCGCCTCCGCGTCCGCCTCGGGCGCCGCGTCCTCCTCGGGCGCGCTCGGCTCCTCCGGCGCTTCGGCGTCGGCCACCGGCGTGGTCGCCGCCGCGGGGGCGGGAGCGGATCCGAGGCCCCCCACGAGGTCCGCGGCCTGGCGGAGGGTCTTGACGGCGCTCAGCCGCTCCATCAGCTCCTGGGTCCGGCTCGGCGCGTGGGCGCGCAGGAAGGCGCCCAGGATCTCCACGCGCTTGATCGAGTCGATGCCCAGGTCGGCCTCGAGGTTCAGGTCCAGGCCGAGCATGTCCGGCGGGTAGCCGGTGCGCTCGCTGACGATCTGCACGAGGTGAGCGGTGAGGGCGGCGGCGTCCGGGGTCGCGGGCCCGGCGGCCACAGGCGCCGCGGCGGGCGGCGGCGACCCGGCGGCCGGGGCGAGGGCGACCGGCTCCGGCGCCTCCCGCGCCGCCTCTGCCGGCCGCTCGAGCGCCGCCTCCGGGGACACGGTCTCCGCGTCGCCGCCCAGGTACGCCAGCATCACGCGGCGCTGGGTCTCGAGGAACCGGGACATGAGGCGCTGGTACTCGAGCATCACCTCGTCGGCTCCGCTCGCCGTCCGGCCGGCGGGCGGGGCCGCTGGCGTGGGCGTCGGCGCCGGCAGCGCGGGCTGCGCCCGCGGCACCGCCACGCGGCCGTTCGAGCCGGGCATCGCGAGGGGGGCGGCCGCCGCCTCGGACGCGCCCAGGAGCGGGGCGGCCGGGGCGGGCGCCGGCTGGTGGGCCGGCCAGGCCTGGCCGCCGTGCACGAGCCACGCGCTCGCGGGCACCGGCGCCGGTCGGGTGGTCTCGGCGAGGGCGTCGAGGTCCAGCAGGCGCGCGTGACGTCCCCACCACAGCCGGTCCAGGTCGAGCGGCACGTCGTGGGCGACGAGGCGGGCCAGCGCGTGGAGCAGGGCGACGAGGCCGGCGCGCGGGTCTCCCGCTCCGGGCGCGACGGCCACGTGCGGGCGATCCCCGAGGTTGTCGCGCACGAGGTTGGTGAGCACGGCCCGTGGCCCCACCTCCACGAACACGCGGGCGCCCATCGCGTACAGGCGCTCGACCTGCTCGGCGAAGCGCACCGGCGTCACGAGCTGCTCGGCCAGGATCGCGGCGACGGCCTGGGGGTCGCCCGGATAGGGCGCGGCGGTGGCGTTGGCGACGACGGGGAGGCGGGGCGCGGCGAGCGTGGCCACGGCCAGCCGGGCGGCCAGGGTGTCCCGCGCGCGCGCCACCAGCGGGGAGTGGAACGCGCACGCCACGGGCACGCGGCGGGCGGTGAGGCCGGCGGCGTCGAGCCGCCCGAGAGCGGCGTCGATCCCGTCCCGCGTCCCCGAGATCATCGTCTGGCCGGGCGCGTTGAGGTTCGCGATCCAGACCCCGTCGAGCCCGGCCAGGGCGTCGCGCGTCCGGCCCTCGGCGGCGTGGACGGCCGCCATCGTCCCCAGGTCCCCGTCGGCCGTGTCGACGATGGCGCGGCCCCTGGCCTCGGACAGCGCGAACAGCGTGGCCTCGTCCATGGCGCCCGCGGCGTGGAGCGCCACGTACTCGCCGTAGCTGTGGCCGGCGACGAGGTCCGGCTCGAGGCCGAGCGCGCCGAGGAGCGCCAGGAGCCCGGCCTCGGCGGCGCCGAGCGCCGGCTGGGCGACGTCGGTGGCGGTCAGGGCCGCCTGACGGGCGGCCGCCTCCACGTCCGAGAACGACGGCGGCGGGAACACGTGGGCGGAGAGGGGCTCGGGGAAGCGGCCGGCCAGCGCGGCGTCGGCCCGCTCGAAGGCCAGGCGCACCTCCGGGAAGTGCACGGCCAGCTCGCGGAGCATGTCCACGTGCTGGGAGCCCTGGCCCGGGAACAGGAACGCGACGGGGCTCCGGCCCAGCGGCCGCTCGGCGAGGTAGATGCCGCGCGGGTCCTCCAGCGCGACGCCGCCCGCCCGGAGCGCCGCCACGGCGCTCGCGAGCTTCTGGCCGAGGTCCTCCAGGTCCGACGCCACCACGGCGAGCCGTGGCCCGGGCTCGGCCCGCCGCGCGCGCGCGGCCTGCCACAAGGACGCGGCCAGGTCGGCGAGGGCGGGGGCCGCTCCCGCCGCGAGCGGGGCCGCGAAGCCGTCCAGCGCCTCCAGGAGCCGCTCCCGCGAGGGCGCCGTCCACACGCAGACCTCGGCCGGCCAGCGGCGCACGGCCGCGGGCGGGGCGGCGGGGGCGTACTCCTCGACGGCGACGTGGAAGTTGGTGCCGCCGAACCCGAACGAGCTCACGCCGGCCCGCCGCGGGACCGCGTCGGGCGCGGTCCACGGCCGCGCCTCGCTGTTGACGTAGAAGGGGCTCGACGGCCCGAACGCCTTCGGGTTGGGCCGGCTCACGTGGAGCGTCGGCGGCAGCACGCGGTGGTGGAGCGAAAGGGCCACCTTCACGAGCCCGGCCACGCCGGCCGCGCACTTGGTGTGGCCGATCATGGACTTGACCGACCCGATGGCGCAGCCGCCCGGCCGGCTCCCGCCCCGGGCGAACACGCGGGTCAGCGCGTCCACCTCGGCCTGGTCGCCGGCCACCGTGCCGGTGCCGTGGGCCTCGACCAGGCCCACCGTGCCCGGCGCGAAGCCGGCGGCGGCGTAGGCCCGCTCCAGCGCCCGCATCTGCCCCTCCGGCCGGGGCGCCGTGAGCCCGCGGTCCCGGCCGTCGCTGGAGCCGCCGACGGCCTTGATCACGGCGTAGATGCGGTCGCCGTCGCGCTCGGCGTCCTCCAGCCGCTTGAGCACCAGCACGGCCAGCCCCTCGCTGATCACGATGCCGTCCGCCTCGGCGTCGAAGGTGCGGCAGCGCCCGCGCGGGGACAGCGCCTGGGTCTTGCTGAAGCAGAGGTAGGCGAAGGGGTTCTGCACGGTGTCGGCGCCGCCCACCAGCATCATGTCGGCGGTGCCCGCCTCCAGCTCGCGGACGGCCAGGTACACCGCGGCCAGCGAGGAGGCGCAGGCCGCGTCGACCGTGTAGTTCACCCCGCCGAGGTCGAAGCGATTCGCGACGCGGCCGGCCACGACGTTGAGCAGGATGCCGGCGAAGGAGTCCTCCGTCCACTCGGGGAGCCGGGCCGCGATGTCGGGCCGCTCCCCCACGTACATGGGCAGGCTCGAGCGGACCGCGTACTGCTGGCCCAGGTCGCCCGACCCGCCCCCGACGCCCATCACGACGCCGGTGCGCTCGCGGGGGAAGGGGCGGTCCAGGTATCCGGCGTCGGCGAGGGCAGCGCGCACCACCTCGAGCGTCAGGAGCTGCAGGGGCTCGATGGAGCGGAGCGAGTTGGGCGGCATGCCGTAGGCGGTGGGGTCGAAGGGGACGGGATCGAGGAAGCCGCCCCACTTCGAGTACACCTTGTCCCGGGCCCGGGGATCCGGGTCGTAGTACCGGCGCCAGTCCCAGCGCTCCGCCGGAATCTCCGTGACCGCGTCCACCTTGGCGAGGACGTTCTCCCAGAAGCGCGTCACGTCGGGCGCCCGGGGCAGGAGCGTGGCCATGCCGACGATGGCCACGTCGACGGGCCGGACCGTCCGCGCCGCCGCCGCCGGAGCCGCCGCCGCGTCCAGGGCCCTGAGCCGCTCCGCCGCCCCCGCCGAGACCGTCCGGTGCAGCTCGGCCACCCCGACCACCCGGTCGCGGAGCGACGCCACCTGGCCGATCATGAACATCCCCTCGGCGCGCTGGGTCGGGGCGTCCACCTCGTGCAGGCGGCCCTCCCCCGGCGCGCCCGCGCCGTTCCGCCGGGCGAGCCCCTTGGCCGCGATGCGGAGGCGGCCGAGGTTCAGCGCCTCCAGCGCCTCCCGGACCTCGCCCGCCGCCCCCCCGCCGCCGGCGAGCCGGCGCTTCTCCTCGGCGAAGTAGCGGCCGAAGGCCGTGTCGGCGCACCGCGTGGCGTGGCCGGGGCCGGTCTCGAGCAGGATCGTCCGCCGGCAGCCCAGCGCCTCGTCCTGGAAGACGGGGCCGATGGCGCCGCTGGCCACCGCCTCCTCCGTGAAGAGATACGCGGTCCCCATCAGGATTCCCACGCGCACGCCGCGCTCGGCCAGGGGCGCGGCCAGCGCGGACACCATGGCCGCCGAGCGATCGTCGTGGATCCCGCCGGCGAACACGACGTGGAAGGCCTCGGCCGCCGGGCCCGCCTCGACCCGGTCCAGCAGGACGTCCAGCATCTGCTCCCAGAGCACGAAGCTCGACCGCGGCCCCACGTGGCCGCCGCACTCCCGCCCCTCGAACACGAAGCGGCGGGCGCCGGCGTCGAGGAACATGGACAGGAGCCCCGGTGACGGCACGTGCAGGTAGGTGGGGATCCCCCGCTGCTCGAGGGTCAGCGCCTGGTCCGGCCGTCCCCCTGCGATCAGCGTAAAGGGCGGCCGGATCGCCTCGATGACGCGCGTCTGCTCCTGCCGCAGGTCCCCGGGCACGAAGCCGAGGATGCCCACGCCCCAGGGCCGCGCGCCCAGCCGGCGGCGCGTCTCGAGGAGCAGCCGCTCGACCTCGGGGCCCGACAGGAGGGCCAGGGCCAGGAACGGCAACCCCCCGCCCGCCGCGACCGCCTCGGCGAAGGCCGGCGTGTCGCTGACGCGCGTCATGGGCCCTTGCAGGATCGGGTAGCGCGTGCCGTGGGAGCGGGCCAGCGGCGCGCCCTCGTCGAGCGGGCCGAGCCGCCGCGCCGCCCGGCAGTGCTCCTCGGCCGCGCGGCCGAGGTCGGCGACGGCGCGGGCGACGGTGCCGAAGCGGCGCGCGAAGGCGCCCGCCAGGGCGGCGTCCTGCCCGAGCGGCCAGAGCTGTCGCTCCGGGTCGCCCCAGCCCACGCGGGCCCGCACCGCTTCCCGCCAGGCCCGGCGCGCGGCGTCGCCGGCCAGCCCGTCGTCGAGGCGGGCCTCCAGCTCGCGCAGCTCCTCCAGCGCCGGGTGCCGCGGGCGGGCGTGCACGCGGCACCGCAGCCCGAGGGCCCCGCCCACCACCGCCGTCTCGCTTCCGTCCAGGCGCTCGATGGCCGCGCGCGCGGGCGCGGGGAGCCGGCACTCCCGGAGCAGGAGGAGCTGGCCGTCGAGGACGACGCCCGCCGCCCCCGCCGCGTAGCAGGCCGCCACCGTCCGGGGCCCGATCCCGCCGTGGGCCCACACGGGGGCGCGGCAGCGGGCGAGGAGACGCTGCAGGAGGACGAACGTCGTCTCGTCGCCGATCACGCCGCCCGCCTCGTGCCCCTTGGCGATCACGACGTCGGCGCCGAGCGCCTCGGCGAGCGCCGCCTCCTCCTCATTCGTCGCGGACAGGGCCACGCGCACGGACCGCGCCCGCAGCGCGGCCACGCGGTCCCTGAGGGCGCCGGCGTCGCCCGCGGTCAGGATCACCGTCGTGACGGAGCTCGGCGCCTCGGCGATCAGCCAGTCCAGGAGGTCGACGGCGGCGCCGTCCAGCCGGACGCCGACCGGTTGCGCGCGGCAGGCGCCGAGCGCGCGGACGGCCTGGCGGGCGAACGCGGGGCTGCCGGCGTGCTCGAGGTCCACCACGCCGAGCCCCCCGGCGCGGCTCGCCGCGACGGCCACGGTGGCGTCGGCCCAGGCGCCGGGCGCCAGCGCGACCACCTCGAGCGGTCGGCGAAGGGACATGGGCGGGCTCGGTCGGCCCTTACGGCCGTCCAGGCTCCTCCGGCGCCGCCGCGCCGTCCTCCACCACCTCGGGCTCGGCCTTGGCCGACTGGGCGTCAAGCTGCTCGATCTGCTCGTACGTGGTCTGCAGGAGCTTCTCGAGCCGCGCCGCGCGCTGCACGAGCATCTCGCGCTGGTCGCCGGCCGCGGGGGCGTCCGGGCCTGCGGGTCCCTCGAAGGCGCGGCCGGCGAGCCCCAACCCGCGGCCCAGCCGTCCCTGCCCCTGGAACCCCCGACCCTGTCGTCCCTGGAGCAGCATGGCGAGCAGGGGGAACCGGCCGCCGCCCGCGCCCTGCCCGAATCCGCCGCGCTGGCCCATGCCGAACCCGCCGCGCCGCTGGGCCATCAGGCGCTGGCGGAGCCAGACGCGCCGTCCGGCCGGGCCGACGCCCTGCCGCTGGGGCTCTTCCTGCTGGTCCATGGCCTACCTCCCTGGTGTGAGCGGACGCGACGACCGGCAGCGGGCCTGGCCTCCGCGCCGGCGGTCAGCGACCTGCTCTGTTGGTGCACGTCGATCGGGCGCGCCGCCGGATCGGCTCGGCGCGACGGTCGGTGGTGAGTCCAGGCCCCGCGGTGGGACATCGGCGGCCCAGGGAGCGGATCGACGACTCAGCCGAGGCTCCGGATGCCGGCCGGCACTTCGACTGCCGGTCCATGGCTCTTCCGGTCATCCATCCTTCCGGATCCCCTCCCCCTGGACTCCCGGACCGGCTCCAGCGGAGGCTGGAACGCCGGACGGCCCCGGCGACTCGAACCCGCGCAGCCTCGGCCGAGGGCGAGGACGAGCAATCGGAATGCCAGGTCGCCGTCCCGACCCCACCCGACTACGCACCACGCTCCCCTCACATGGGTTCCCTGGGCACGATCACTCTATGTTTAGCGATTCGTCTTGTCAAACAAGGACGTCCGCCGCGTCGCGGGGGTGGGGCCCGAGGGGTCGCCCCCCGGGCCGACCCGGCCCCGGGGACCCTCCGCGTCCGGGCCCTGACGGCCTTGGCCGGGGTGTCAGACCCCCGACGTCCAGGGCCCCGGGGCTCGGGCGGATCGCCCGGCGCGGGAGCGGGCGGGGGGGGCCGGCACGTATCCGCGGCGCTCCAGGTGCTCCAGCACGCGGCGGGCGGCCTGCTCGGGCGACTCCCGGCTCGTGTCGAGCACGAGGTCGGCGTCCTCGGGGGGCTCGTAGGGATCGGACACGCCGGTGAAGTCCTTGATGAGGCCGGCGCGCGCCTTGGCGTAGAGCCCCTTGCGGTCCCGCCGCTCGCAGACCTCCAGCGGCGCGGACACCAGCACCAGGACGAACCCGCCGTGGAGCTCGACCATGGCGCGCGCCTCCTTGCGCGTCCGGTCGTAGGGCGCGATGGGAGCGCAGATGGCGATGCCGCCGTGGCGCGTCACCTCCGCGGCCACGAAGGCGATCCGGCGGATGTTGAGGTCGCGGTGCTCGCGCGAGAACCCGAGCTCGGACGACAGATGCCGGCGCACCACGTCCCCGTCCAGGAGGGTCACGCCGCGGCCGCCCCGCTCGAGGAGCCTCGCGCGGAGGATGCTGGCGATCGTCGACTTGCCGGCGCTGGGCAAGCCGGTGAAGAACACCGTGAAGCCGCGGCGCGCGGGACCGGGGCGCGCGGCGCGCAGGATCCGCGCGACCTCGGGATAGGTGGAGCGCGCGGGCCGCGGACGCCCGCCGTCGAGCGGGCGGGGCGGCGCCGACGACGGACGCCGCGCCGCCGGCGCGCGCCCGGGATGCGCGGCCGCCGCCGCGAGCACCGCGACGCCGAGCTCCCGGGCATGGGCGGCGAGGGCCGCGGCGGCCTCCTCGGAGCGGCCCGCCCCATCGCCCTCCGGCTCGACGCCGGTGATCACGTGGCTACAGCCGAAGTTCCTCGCGACGATGGCGAGCCGGAGCGCGTCCCGGTCCCGCGGCCGGCGTGGCGCCACCGGACAGAGCACGAGCCGCACGGCATCGCGCGGGTAGCGGCGGAGCACCGCCTCGTAGCAGCGCACGCGCGTGAAGTGCTCGGCCTCGCCCGGGATCCCCGGGCCGACGGCGCCGTGGATCAGGAGGCCGGCCCCGCTGTCGCGGACGAGCCGCCGCGTCCGCTCCACCTCCGCCCGGTGGAGCACGGCGGTCGTCCAGAGGGCGGCCACGCGCCGCCACCCCGCCGCGTCCAGGGCCCGGCGGACCTCCGCCGGCGTCAGCCGGAGCCAGCGGTAGTCCTGGTGGGCCGGCAGCTCGAGCCCCTCGAGCGGGCCGCCGACCCGCCACGCGGCGCGCGCGGGATCGGGCCCACCCGGCCCGCCGACGGCCGCCGCCTCGAGGTCGGGGTCGGCCCGCCACACGTCCTCGACGGTGAGCGCGGCCAGCATGGTGCCCTCGCCGTCGCGCAGGGCGAGGCGGGCGCCGGGGGCGAGTCGAGTGGCGAGGCCCTCGGACACCTCCAGCGTGATCGGGGAGGGCCAGAGCGTGCCGTCGGCCAGCCGCAGCCGCTCGCACACGCTCTGGTGGTCGGCCCGGCCCATGAACCCCCGGAGCGGTGAGAAGGCCCCGGTGAGCAGGCACTCGAGATCGGCGAGCCCGGACGGCCCGAGGTCCCACGACGGCCAGTCGCGGGACGCCGCCTTGAGCTCGGCGGCGCGCGCGGGGGCCACCCGGAGGTCCACGAGGCGGCCGCCGTGGGGCGCCACCAGGGCGTCGCGGGCGCGGGCGGACGCCCTCCGGCCGGTCCCGGCTCGAGGGACGCTCACGCCGCCGCCCCGCGTCCGGATCGGCGTGGCATGACGGCCCAGTGTACCGCGAGGGCTCGCCCAGGCAGGCGACTCGCCGCGCGGCGGGCCGCGCGGCGGGCGCGACGCCTCAGATCGCCATGGAGACCTGGCCGGTCCGCCGGTACGCGGCCGGGTCCAGCTCCACGTTCACGCACCACACCTCGCCCGACCCGAGCGCCCGCGCCAGCGCCGGGCGGATCGCGTCGGGATCGGTCACGTGGACGCCGCGGCCGCCCAGGGCCTCCACCATCCGGTCGTAGCGCGAGAACGGCAGCGACGTGCCCACCGCCCGCTCGGCGCCGAAGAACGAGAGCTGGGGGTTGCGGATCTGTCCCCAGCCCCCGTCGTTGCCGACCACCACGGTCATGGGCAGCTGGAAGCGGACGGCGGTCTCCACCTCCATGCCGTTCAGGCCGAAGGCGCCGTCGCCCGCGATGAGGAGCACGGGCCGGTCCGGGTGGAGCAGCTTGGCCGCCACCGCGAAGGGCGGGCCCTTGCAGCGCGCCGAGCCCGCGCAAGCCGAGCGGCGCCGCGCCCCCGATGAGCAGCACCGGGCTCCGGGCGGCGTGGGCGTTGGCGACGCCGGTGACCGCGTCGGTGACGCCCGGCCCCGCCGTCACCACCGCCACCCCCACGGACCGCGTCAGCCGCGCGTAGGCGTCCGCCGCGTTGGCGGCGGCCTGCTCGTGGCGCATGTCCACCACCCGCACGTCCTCGGTCACGCAGCCGTCGTAGATGGGCAGGATGTGGCCGCCGCAGAGGGTGAAGACGTGACGCACGCCGGCCTCGCGGAGGGTCCGCGCGACGAGGTGCCCGCCGTTGACGTCAGCCACGGCGGGCCGGGCGCCTCGCGCCCGGGCGGCGGGGTCGCGGGCGCCGCCCGAAGCTCACGACGGCCTAAGACGCGGGATCACGTCGGCCGCGATGGCCTCGAGCTGGGCCCGCTCCTCGGCCAGCGGCGCGATGGGGTTCATCAGGAAGCACCGGACGCCGGCCTCGGCGAAGCGGCCGAGCTGCTCCACGCACTGGGCCGGGGTGCCGATGATCCCGTACTTTTTGGCCAGGGGGCCGAAGTCCTGGGCGTACCGGCGCGACAGGCGCTCCACCCACACGCGCTCCGCGCTCTCGTAGTCGCGCCCGACCGTGATGAACGTGAGGTGGGCGGCCACGAAGCCCCCGAGGTCGCGTCCGGCCTCGTCCGCCGCCTCGCGGATCTTGCCCAGGCTCTGCCGGTAGCGCTCGGGCTGGACCACGTAGGACACCCAGCCGTCGCCCTGCCGGCCGGCGCGGTGCAGCGCGGCGTCCGACCGCCCCCCGATCCAGATGGGCGGGCCCGGCCGCTGCACGGGCTTGGGGTCGAGGCTCACCCCCGCGAACTCGGTGAACCGGCCCTTGAAGGTGGCCGGCCCGTCCCGCCAGAGCGTCCGCACCACGTCGATCCCCTCGGTGACCCGGGCCCCGCGCTCGCGGTGCGGGATGCCGCAGGCCTCGAACTCCTTGGGGTTCTCGCCCCCGACCCCCACGCCGAAGATCAGCCGCCCTCCGGACAGCGCGTCCAGCGTCGAGGTGATCTTGGCCGCCACCGTCGGGTGGCGGAGCGCCAGGAGGTACACGGCGGTGCCGAGCTTGATCCGCCGCGTGATGGGCACGTAGGTGGCCAGGAGGGTGAGGGACTCGTACAGCGGGTGGTGGAAGGCGACGTGGTCCCCCGTCCACAGGGAGTCGAAGCCGAGCGCCTCCACGCGCTGGGCGAGCGCGTGCTGCTCCTCCACCGGATGGGACGACAGGAAGGCGCCGAACGACGGGGTCACGCTCTCGGGCGGCATGGGCGGTGGCTCCGCTCGGGCGAGGCTGACACGGGCCGCTCGACCCCCTCTACCGGGGGAACGCGTCCTTGAGGCCGCCGTCCACCGTGAGCGTGCAGCCGGTGGTCTTGGCCGAGCGGTCGGAGGCCAGGAAGAGCACCGCCTCGGCCACGTCCTCGGGCAGGATCGGGCGGGCCAGGATGTTGCGCTTCCGGTAGTAGTCCTCGAGGTCGCCGACGCCGATGCCCTGGGCGCGGGCCCGCTCGCGCCGGACGTCCTCGGACCAGAGCCGCGAGTCGCGGAAGACGGCGTCGGGGTTCACGATGTTGGAGCGGATGCCGTGGGGGCCGCCCTCGAGCGCCAGCACCTTGGCGAGCTGGGCCTCGGCGGCCTTGGAGGCCGAGTAGGCGCCGAAGTCCTTGCCCGGCGACATCACGTTCTTGGTCGCCACGAAGACGAAGGCGCCCCCGAGCCCCTGAGCCTTCATGAGGCGGAGCCCCTCCCGGGCCACCAGGAAGTGGCCGGTGGCGTTGACGGCGAAGGAGCGCTCCCAGTCGGCGAGCCCCAGCTCGTCGATGGGGGCCGAGTGGGCGATGCCCGCGTTGGAGACCACCACGTCCACCCCGCCCCAGGCCAGCACGGCCTCCTCGAAGCCCGCGCGCACGGAGGCCTCGTCGGCCACGTCCAGCGGGACGCCGATGGCGCGCCCGGCGCCGGCCGCCGCCGTCACCTCGTCGGCCACCTTGAGCGCCCCCGCCCGGTCCAGGTCCGCCACCACCACGTGGGCCCCCTCGGCGGCGAGGCGGAGGGCGGCGGCGCGGCCGATGCCGCTCGCCCCGCCCGTCACCAGCGCCACGCGCCGGGACAGCTCCTTCTCGGGCGGCTGGAGCGTGAGCTTGTACAGCTCCATGGGCCAGTACTCGACGTCGAAGGCCTCCTGGGGCGTCAGCGAGACGTACCGGCCGAAGGCCGTGGCCATGCCGAGGACCGAGACGGTGTGGCGGTAGATGTCGTTCACGATGCCGGCGGTGCGGCGGTCCTTGCCGGTGGTGAACAGGCCGAGCCCGGCCACCAGGACGACGCGCGGGAAGGCGTCCTGACACGTGGCGCCGAGCCGGTTGTGAGCGGTGAAGTAGGCCGTGTACTCGGCCACGTACCGCTCCACCGCGGCGGCCACGGCGGACCGGACGGCGGCGGGGTCGCCCGGGCTCGCCGCCGGCACGAAGCACGGCAGCCGCTTGGTGTAGAGCGTGTGGTCCGGCGTGGCCGGGCCCACCTGGCAGAGCGCGGCGGCCTCCCGCGACCCCGCCAGTTCCAGCAGTTCCGGGGCGTCGTCGAAGCTCACGATGACCCGCCGGTCGCGGCTCACCAGCCCGCGGAGATACGGCGCCACGCCCAGCGCCACGCGGCGCCGCTCGGCGGCGCCGGGCGCCTCCACCTGGACGCCGCCGAACCGGGTGCGGCCGCGCTGGCGGTGGGCGATGGCCTCCTCGGCGCGGCTGATCAGCTCGATGGTGGCGAGGTAGGCCTCCTTCACCGAGCCGCCCCAGCAGATGGTGCCGTGCTTCTCCAGCAGGATGGCCCGCGCCCGCGGGTGCGCCTCCCACGCCGCCAGCACCTGCTTGGAGATGGGGAAGCCGGGACGCAGGTACGGCAGGGCCACCACCTCGTCGCCGTACACCTCGCGGAGCACGGCGCCCGCCCGGTCGTTGTTGGTGAGCGCCACCACGGCGTCGGCGTGGGTGTGGATAACCGCGCTCACGGGCAGGAAGCCGTGGAGCAGGGTCTCGATGGACGGGCGCGGGCTCCGGGGGTCCTGGAGCGCGCGGGCCAGGTAGTCGACCATCTCCTGGTCGTCCATGGCGTCGCGCTCCCGGAGCGCGAGCACGTCGTCCATGCGCACGCCCGGGAAGTCCCGGAGCTGGATGCTCTTGAGGTCGGAGCCGGAGCCCTTGACCCGGAGCACGTCCACCTCGCGGCCGCGGTAGTCCGGCTCGCGCCGCTTGACCGACGTGTTGCCCCCGCCCCACACCACCAGCGAGGTCTCGGCCCCGATGAGCCGGGAGGCGTAGACGAGCTGGTCGAGGTCGGACAAGGGCGCGGCGACGGCCTCGTCCCAGCGGGATTGCATGGCGCCCCCACCATACCGCGAAGCGCGGGGATCGGCAAAGGCGCGCGGCCCCGACGCGGCGCCGGCGCGCCGGAAGTTGGTGGTGACGCGTCCGGCGTGACAGCATGAGCCGAGGCGCCGCCCATGGAACCCACGGGCCAGATCGCGTCCCGGCCGGAGCGAGCCGCGCCGCGGTCCGCCGTCGCGCGCCCGACCCTCGGAGCGGCCGTCCGCCCGGGGCCGGTCCCCCCGTCGGACGGCGGGGCCCCGGCGGGCGGCGCGCTGCTCGGGGCGCTCGTCGCCCTCGTGGGCGTCATGCCCATCCTGGCCGGGCTGGGCGTGCCCCCCTTCGATCGGGCGCCCGCCGAGGCGCCCGGATGGGTCCCGATCGTGGCCGGCGCCATGTTCGTCGTGGCCGGCCTCGCCGTGTGGGCCCAGGGCTCCCCGGCGCGGCACGCGGTCGCCGAGGCCGCCGGGTTCGCCGTCGCCGTGGGGCTGGCCGTCCTCGCCCACTGGGTCGCCCTCGGCCCGGGCCGGCGCGCCTGCACCTCGACCCTGTCCGCGTTCTGGGTCACGACCTGGCGCCGGGCGCCCGAGCTCGAATGCCGCATCGCCTTCGGCGTCGGCGCGCTCATGCTGGACGCGGTGCTCCTGCTGATGCTCGTTCACGCCCTGGGCCGCCGGCTGGGGCCCTACCGCCTCGGCCGGGCGCTCGAGCGGGCCGGCCAGGCGCTGCTCGTGGGGACGCTCCTGCCGTTCGTCGTCCTCGTGGCCCTCCTCGCCCTCGCCGGCGCCGCGTGGCACGGGCTCCGGGCCCGTCGCGGGTCCACGCTCCGTTGACAGGCCCGGAACCCCCCGCCTATCCTGAGCCCCATCCCATCCCCGGAGGGACGCGATGAAGGGCCTCATCATGGACTACCCGCTCACGCTCACCCACTTCTACGAGCGCGCGCGGCGGCTCTTCGCCAGGAAGCCCCTCGGGACCCGGGTGCCGGAACGCGGGCTCGAGCGGTACACCTACGCGGACTGGGCCGGACGGGTGGCCCGGCTGGCGGGAGCGCTCCGCCGGCTCGGCGTCGGGCAAGGGGACCGCGTCGGCACGCTGGCCTGGAACTCCCACCGCCACCTCGAGGTCTACTTCGCCGCGCCGATGATGGGCGCGGTCCTCCACACCGTGAACCTCAGGCTCTCCGCCCAGGACATCACCTACATCGTCAACCACGCCGAGGACCGCGTGCTGATCGTGGACGCCAGCCTCTGGCCCATCCTGGAGCCCATCCGCCCGGCCCTGACCTCGGTCCGCCACGTGGTCGTGATGAGGGACACGCCCGGCGCCCTCGTGCCGCCCGGCGCGCTCGAGTACGAGGCGCTCCTGGCCGACGCCGCGCCCGTCCTGGACTGGCCGCGCCTTCAGGAGACCGACGCCGCCGGCATGTGCTACACCTCCGGCACCACCGGCCATCCCAAGGGTGTCGTCTACACCCACCGCGGCATCTTCCTCCACTCGATGGCCTCGTCCATGGCCGACACCCTCGGCGTGTCCGAGCGGGACGTGATCCTGCACATCGTGCCCATGTTCCACGCCAACGCCTGGTGCGTGCCGTTCGCGGGAGTCCTGAACGGGGCCACCCAGTACTTCGGCGGGCCCAATCCCCAGCCGCGCGACATCCTGGAGATCATCCACCGGGAGCGCGTGACGGTCGTGGGCGCGGTGCCCACCGTGTGGCTCGCCATCCACGGCATCCTGGAGAAGGAGCCGGAGTGGGACATCTCCTGCGTGCGCTGCATCCCGATCGGCGGCTCGGCGGCGCCGCGCACCCTCATCGAGACCTTCGACAAGCGCTACGGGGCCTTCATGCTCCACGCCTGGGGCATGACCGAGATGTCGCCGCTGGGCACGCTCTGCCGGCTCAAGTCCTACATGGAGGCCTGGCCCGAGGCGGAGCGCTACGCCGTCCGGGCCAAGCAGGGCCTGCCCATCGCCGGGGTGGAGGTGCGGGTGATCGGCGAGGGCGGCGACGAGCAGCCCTGGGACGGGGTGAGCGTGGGCGAGCTCCAGGTGCGCGGCCCGTGGGTGGCCAGCCGCTACTACGACAACCCGTCCGGCGACGTCCAGTTCACCGCCGACGGCTGGTTCCGCACCGGCGACGTGGTCACCATCGACCCCGAGGGCTACGTGCAGATCACCGACCGCACCAAGGACCTCATCAAGTCCGGCGGGGAGTGGATCTCGAGCGTGGACCTCGAGACCACCCTCATGGGCCATCCGAAGGTGCTGGAGGCGGCGGTGATCGCGGTGCCCCACGAGCGCTGGGTGGAGCGGCCCCTGGCCTGCGTCGTGCCCAAGCCCGAGCACGCCGGCCGCGTCAGCCCCGACGAGCTCCTGGACTACCTCCGGCCGCTCGTGGCCAAGTGGTGGCTCCCCGACGCCGTCGTCTTCATCGACGCCGTCCCGAAGACGAGCGTCGGCAAGTTCGACAAGAAGGTGCTGCGGGAGCGCTTCAAGGACTGGACGCCGCCGGCCTAGGGCGGGGCCGGGACCCTCACGGCGCCGGCCGGCGCCCCTGGCAGATGCGCCGGGCGTCCGTCCACGCCTCCGCGCTCATGAGGGGCTCGCCCCGGACGGGGGTGGCGGCGGCCAGGGCGCGGAGGCGGGCGATGCGGTCCTCCGTCGCCGGGTGGGTGGACAGGTAGCGTAGCGCCCCCGGCGTCCTCCCCTCCTCGGCCAGCATGCCCTCGAGGACGGCGATCATGGCCGCCGGGTCGATCCGGGCCGCGGCGAGGAGGCGGAGGCCCTCCCGGTCGGCCTCCTCCTCGGCCGCCCGGCTGTGGGACAGGGCGCCGAGCAGCCGCGCCGCCTCCGCGCCGTAGGCGAGGGGGCCGGCGACGTCGCCGATCACGACGGCGAGCAGGAGCCCGGTGGACGCGTGCTGGATCAGGTGGCGGGTGGCGTGGCGGCGCGCCACGTGCGGGATCTCGTGGGCGAGGACGGCCGCCATCTCCTCCGGGGTAGCCAGGCGGGCCACGAGCCCCCGGTACAGCACGATGAACCCGCCCGGCGCCGCGAAGGCGTTCGGGGCGGGCTGGTCCGCGACGATCACCTGAAGCCGGTAGGGCAGCGGGGGCGCGACGGCGGCGAGCCGCTCGACGATGGCGGCCAGGGCCGCCTCGCGGCCCGCGTCCACGCAGCGCTGGCCGGCGGGCACCAGCACGCCGACGGCGCGGCGCCCGAGCTCCTGCTCCCAGCCGGCCGGCACCCACGCCGCCAGGAGGCCGGCGACGCCCGGGATGCCCCAGAGGTAGAGGGCGGCGGCGAGCCCGATGGCGCCGAGGCCGGCGGCCACGGTGCCGCCGACCCGCCAGCCGCGCGGGCGTGGGCCCCCGAAGCCGTGCCCGGCCTCGGCGGCGACCTCGGCCAGGCTCGCCAGGGCCCCGCGGTCGTCGATGACCAGCGCCTCCCCGGGGCCGCCCCTGCGCTCCAGCCTGACGGCCTCACCCTCGTAGGCGCCCAGGGTCTGCCGGATCTCGCGGTAGGGCCAGAAGCGGGCCGAGCCGTCGGCCAGCGTGACCTCGAGGCCCTCCCGCATCAGGCGGGCGGTGGCCGGGTGGCGGACGGCGGACTGGCCGTCCAGGTAGTGCGCCGGCCACGTGGTCCGGGTCACGACGCGCGTCCCCCGCGCCCGCTACCCGAGGTCGAAGCCGGTGTCCAGGAAGCTCGCCAGCCCCTCGCCGGTGGCGGAGGCCTCGCGCGCCTGCTGCCGGATGCGCTCCACGTCCAGGGGGCCCTCGAGGGCGAGGTACCGGAGGGTGAACTGAAGCGTGCGCACCCGCACCCAGGGCCACCCCAGGCCGAGGGTGCCGACCAGCAGCAGCGCGTTCAGGAGCCAGAGGCCCAGGAGGGCGCTCCCCGTGACCGTCGACCGGAAGCGGGCCTCGCCGAACGCGGTGTGGTTCCAGAAGAAGCGGCGCCGGCGGGCGATGAACCACACCCAGCCGAGCCCGAGCGTGGGCAGCGTCAGCAGCACGGCGAGGAGGAAGGGCCAGAACAGGTCGCGTCCCTTGCCGTCGAAGGCGAAGCGCTCGTTGCCGAAGTGCGAGTGGGAGACCATGAACGCCTGCCGCTCGGTGGCGAACCACGGGTAGTAGAGGCCGAACGTCACCCCGACGAGGAGCGTGCCCCGGAGGAAGATGCCGATGAACTGTCCGGCCCGCCCGCGGAAGGACAACCGGATGCCCCGCCAGGAGGCGCGGCTCAGGCGGTAGCGCCGGGCCCCGACCATGGCGACCGGGATGAAGACCAGCACCAGCACCGAGATGCCGAAGGCGGCGAGGCCCTTCAGCCCCGGGTCCACGTCGAGCACGTCGCGGATCAGGCTCAGGCCCAGGATGGGGACGAAGAAGACGACGAAGGCCCGCGCGAAGCCCCAGCAGAGCTCCGCCCCGGTGCCGTGGTAGCCGAACCGGTCGCCCTCGAACTCGGTCTGGCCGAACAGGTATCGCCGGATGCGCGTCTTGCCCCAGAAGTAGTAGACGCCGAGGGTCAGGAGCGTGCGCAGCACGTTGACGACGGAGAGGCCGAAGAGCGTCCCCCCCGATCCGTGGAAGCGGGCGCGCCGCACGGCGGGGGGCGCGGCGGGCGGCGGGCCGGGGCGAGCGGCGGCCGGTGGCGGGCCGGGCGGCGCCGGCTTCCTGAAGAGGGAAGCCGACGATCCAGGCCCTCGCGCATCCATGGTCGCACTATGGGCAGACGGTTCGAGGGGTGTCAACTTCTGGTCGGCGGCAGCACGCCCACCTCGGTCAGGAAGTCGCCGATGGCCTCCTGCACCTCGGCCCGGTGGCTGCGGTTGGGGAAGTGGGGCCCGCCGGCGATGACCCGCAGGCGGGCCCCGGGGATCGTGGCCGCCACCCGCCGGGACATCTCCACGGTCGGGAAGGTGTCCTCGGAGCCGGCGACGACCAGCACCGGACAGCGGATGCGGGCGCACGCCTCGAGCCACGTGGTCCGGGAGTAGGTCTCGTCCAGCAGCGCCAGCAGCGAGGCCGTCGAGTGGGTCTGAAGGCGCGCGATGATCTCGTCGTACCGCTCGGGGCGCGCCTTGAGCCGCGCGAGGGCCGCCTCCCCCATCCGCAGCCGGATGTTGGCGTCGAAGTACTCGCCGAGCCGCCCGGCCTCCACGAGGTGCCGGTGGGCGGCCCACCACCGCTTGTCCTCCGCCGTCGGCTCGAACGGCGGGCCGCTGATGGAGACCGCGGCCCGCGCCCGCTCCGGCGCGTGGGCCGCCACCCACAGGGAGAGCGCGGCGCCCATGGAGGCCCCGCCCCAGACCGCCCGCCCGATGCCGAGGTGGTCGAGCCAGAGCAGCACGTCCTCGGCCTTCCTCGGGTAGGTGTAGTCCCCGGGCCGCTCGAACTTCTGGGACCGCCCGTGGCCGCGCGTGTCGGGGAACAGGGCGCGGATCCGCGGGAAGAACGGCTCCAGGTCCGGCACCATGAACGACGCGTCCTCGACCGAGCCGCCGTGGATCCAGACGACGGGCGGGCCGGCCGGGTCGCCCGCCTCCAGCCAGTGCAGGCGGACGCCGTTGGGCAGGAGGGTCTCAGGCAGGGCGACGTCTCGTCGCGGGGAGGCCGGCGGGCCGGCGCGCGGCCCGGGAGCGGCGGGCCGCCGGCACGCCTACTCGATCACCACCAGGGTGTCGCCGGCGTTGACGGCCTGCCCGGCCCGGACGCGGACCTCCTTCACCACGCCCGCGATGCCGGCCCGGAACTCGTTCTCCATCTTCATGGCCTCGATGACCACGAGGCCGTCCCCCGGCTTCACCGACTGCCCGACGCTCACCTCGACCAGCGTGATGCGGCCGGGCAGCGGCGCGCGGAGCACCTGACCCGCCGCGCTGGCCCGGCCGCCCCGGGTGCGGATGATGTAGCGCGTCTCCTCCTCGACCCGGCTGCGGTAGCGCTCGCCGTCGACGGAGACCACCAGGACGCCGTCCTCGTCGGTCACGTCCACGGCGTGGGAGGCGCCCCCGAGGAGCACGGACCAGTGCCCCTCCCCCATCCGGCGCGCGTCGACCTCGTGGCGCTCGTCCCCCACGAGCACCTGGTAGCGTCCCCCGGCCTCCGTCACCTCCAGCGCGATGGTCTCCTCGCCCAGCTCGGCCTGGAACCTCACCGCGCTCTCCAGGCCGGCTGCGCGGCCCGGCGCCAGGCGACGGGCGAGGCCGGGCCGGGCGGCGGCTCCTGCCGGCCGGCGCGCTCGTAGGCGTGGAGCGCGGCCGCGACGAGCGCGGCCGTGCGCCGCGGGCCATCGGCCCGGGGCCCGCCGGCCTCCAGGAGGCGCTCGAGGAAGTGGGTGCTGAGGCGCCCGGCCCGGAACTCCGGGTCCCGGAGGACGCGGGCGAGGAGCGGGATCGTGGTCTCGACGCCCGCCACCCGGTACTCGCCGAGCGCGCGCGTCATGCGGGCGACGGCGGCCTCCCGATCGGGGCCCCAGACGACGAGCTTGGCCATCAGCGTGTCGTAGTAGCGGGGGATCGTGTAGCCGGCGTAGACGCCCGTGTCGTCCCGCACCCACGGTCCGCCCGGGACGCGCAGGCTCGCGACGCGCCCCGGGCAGGGCAGGAAGCCCTGGTCGGGGTCCTCCGCGTTGATGCGGCACTCGATGGCCCAGCCCCGCCAGCCCACGTCGTCCTGGGCGAAGCCGAGGGGGTCGCCGGCCGCGATCCGGAGCTGGTCCTTGACCAGGTCGCGGCCGGTCACGAGCTCGGTGACCGGATGCTCGACCTGGAGCCGCGTGTTCATCTCGAGGAAGTAGAAGCGCCGCTCGGCGTCGACGAGGAACTCGACGGTGCCGGCGTTGACGTAGCCCACCGCCGCCGCCACGCGGCAGGCCGCCTCGCCCATGGCCCGCCGCAGCTCCGCGGTGGCGACGGGGGACGGGCACTCCTCGATCAGCTTCTGGTGGCGGCGCTGGATCGAGCACTCGCGCTCGCCCAGGTGGACGACGTGGCCGTGGCCGTCGGCGAGCACCTGGATCTCGACGTGGCGCGGCGCCTCCAGGTAGCGCTCGATGTACACGGCCGACTCGCCGAAGGCCGACGCCGCCTCCGAGCGGGCGGCCCGGAGCGCCCCCGCCAGCTCGCCGGGCGCCCGCACCAGCCGCATGCCCTTGCCGCCGCCGCCGAGGGCCGCCTTCACGAGGACGGGGTAGCCCACCTCCGCCGCGACGGCCGCGGCCAGTCCGTCGTCGGCCACCGGCTCCTCGGTGCCCGGCACCACCGGCACGCCCATCCGGCGCGCCACGCGGCGGGCCTCGACCTTGTCGCCCATGGCGCGGATGGCGGCGGGGGGAGGCCCGATGAACACGAGGCCGGCCGCCCGGCAGGCCTCGGCGAAGGCCGCGTTCTCGGCCAGGAAGCCGTAGCCGGGATGGACGGCCTCGGCCCCGGTGGCGCGGGCGGCGTCCACGAGGGCGTCGATGCGCAGGTAGCTCTCGGCGGACGGAGCCGGCCCGATGGGCACCGCCTCGTCGGCCAGGAGCACGTGCAGCGCCTCGCGGTCGGCCTCGGAGAAGACGGCGACGGTGGCGACGTCCAGCTCGCGGCAGGCCCGGACGACGCGGACGGCGATCTCGCCACGGTTGGCGACGAGCACCTTGCGGAAGGGCGGCGTCACGGCGGGGGCATGATAGCAGGGACCCCGGAGGCCGGCAAACCGCCGCCGCGCGCGGCTACCGGTCGAGCGCCGCCGCCGCCGCCTCGACGAAGCCTCCGTCGACGATCTTGCCCAGGGGGAGCGTGGCCTTGATGAACCCGTGGGCCTTCCACCAGGCCATCTGCCGCTCGATGTCGGTGACGAGCAGGCGGCCGTTCTTGTCCTGGAAGGGGAAGCCGCGCTTGATGATCTCCGGTCGCGCCCCCGTGTAGCGGGCCGTGATCGCGACGACCTCGTCGTAGTGGGGGCCGGGGGCGATCTGGCCGTCCTTCTGCACGAGGGCCGCGTCGAAGTAGTAGCGGGAGGCCTTGACGTACCCCTTCATGAACGCGGTGGCCTGGGCGCGGTTCTTGGCGAAGGCGTCGGCGTAGAAGATGGCGGCGACCTGCCAGGGATGCAGGTCGCCCGCCCAGGCCAGCACGCGGCCGAAGCCCTGGGCCTCGGCGGCGCCGGGGAAGGGCTGGGGCACCATGATGGCGTCCACCTGCTTGCCCTTCAGGGCCTCCATCGTGGCCGGCATGGCCTGGAGGGGGACGAAGCGCACGTCGTCCAGGCGCATGCCGAACCTCTCGAGGATGTTGCCGAGCTGGTAGTGGAAGGTGGAGCCGAGCTGGGTGATGCCGATGCGCCGCCCCTTGAGGTCGGGGACGGACCGGACCCCGGCGTCCCACAGCTCCTTCTGGACCACGATGCCGATGAGCGGGTAGCCGGGCCACTCGCGCCCCTTGTCGGCCACGATCCACACCTGCTGGCCGCCCAGCACGATGTTGTAGAGGGCGGCGGTGAGGCCGGTGGCGCCCACGTCCACCTGCCCCGCCGCCAGCGCCGTCGCGATGGGCGCCGCCGCCTGGAAGTAGACCAGCTCGGGCTCGACGCCGAACTCCCGGAAGAAGCCCTTCTCGACGCCGACGAAGATGGGCGCCGACGAGGTGAGCTTGAGCACGCCGACCTTGACCCGGGACTGGGCCCCGGCCGGCGCGGCGGCGAGGACGACGCCCAGCGCCAGGAGGGCCACGCACGCGATCCGACCCATCGACTCGATCCTCCGTGTCATGTGTGCCGCCAGGGAATGACCAGTCGCTCGAGGCGGCCGAGCGACCAGTGGGACAGGACACCGAGCAAGGAGAGCAGCACGATGCCGACCATGAGCCGCGTGGTCTCCATCAGGTTCCCCGCCTGCAGCACGAGGAAGCCGATGCCGGACTCGGCCCCGATCATCTCCGCCGCCACCAGCAGGAGCAGGGCCGTGCCCGCGCCGAGCTTGAGGCCGGCGAAGACCATGGGCAGGGCCGACGGGATCACGACCTTCCGGATCACGCTGACGCGGCCGGCCCCGAAGGACACGGCCGCCCGCACGAGGAGCGGGTCGGCCTGGCGCACGCCCGTGTAGGTGTTGATGGCCATCGGGAAGAAGACGCCGAGGGCGATCACCGCCACCTTGGACGGCTCGCCGATGCCGAGCCACAGGATGAGCAGCGGCAGCAGCGCGATCTTGGGGATGGGGAAGGTGGCGGCGATGATGGGCTGGCCCACCGCCTCCGCCACCGAGAAGAAGCCGACGGCGACCCCCACCGCGATCCCGCCCAGGGCCCCGAGCCCGAAGCCGAGCAGGAGGCGCTGGAGGCTGGCCGCCACGTGCACGAGGAGCTGGCCCGAGCGGGCCAGCTCCCCGAGCTCCGCGAGGACGCCCAGCGGGGAGGGCAGGAACAGCACGGGCACCCAGCCCACCCGCGCCAGCGCCTCCCACACGGCCACCAGGCCCACCAGCGCGAGCCCGCGCAGGAGGCGGTGCTCGCGGCGGGTCAGGAAGGCCGCGCGGTCCTCGACGCGCACCCGCTCGGCGGTCACGGACCCTCCCGGCCCGGGTCGAGCAGCGCCGAGCGGGCCTGGGACTTGATCAGGCCCCAGATGTGCTCCACGGCGTGGACGAAGGCCGGCTCCCCCTGCTGGCTCTCGACGCGGGGGCGCTTGAGGTCGACGGGCACGTCGGCCAGCACGCGGCCGGGGCGCCGCGAGAGCACGACCACCCGGTCGGCCATGAACACGGCCTCCTGGATGTTGTGGGTCACGTAGAGCACGCTCTGGCGGGTCCGCTCCCAGACGCCGAGCAGCTCCTCCATCATCAGGGTCCGCGTCTGGGCGTCCAGCGCCGAGAAGGGCTCGTCCATGAGGAGCACGGCGGGGTCCACGGCCAGGGCCCGCGCGATGCCCACGCGCTGGCGCATCCCCCCCGAGAGCTGATGCGGGTAGCGCCCCTCGAAGCCGGCGAGCCCCATCACCTCGAGCTCGCGCCGGGCCCGGGCGGCCCGCTCGGCCGGGCCCAGGCCCAGCTCCTCGAGCCCGAGCTCCACGTTGGCCTGCACGGTGCGCCACGGGAAGAGCGCGAACTCCTGGAAGACCGTGGCCGTGAGCGGACGGCGGGGGCGGCGCGCGCCCTCGAAGTAGACGCTCCCCGCGCTCGGGGGCAGGAGACCGGCGATGATGCCGAGCAGCGTGGACTTCCCGCAGCCCGAGGGCCCGAGGAGAGCCACGAACTCCTCGGGCGCGACGGCCAGGCTCACGTCCTGGAGCGCCACCACCTCCTGCCCGGACCGGTCGCGATAGGTCTTGGACACGCCCTCGACCACGACGCGCACGCGGGCGCCTCAGCCGCCGAGGGCGGCCGACGCCGGGCGCGCGCGACGGGCGGGGACGGCCGGGCGGCAGGGGGGGGTGGGCATGGCGTGCGGTGTCTCCCGGTGTGATACCCCAGGGCCGGTCGCGGCGCAACCCGTCGTGCTATGCTCCGGGCGGCTCCATGCCTGACCTGGCCGAGCTGATCCACCACTGGGGGTACCCGGCGATCTTCGTCATCGAGGTCCTCGGGAACGCGGGCCTGCCCATCCCCGAGGAGAGCGTGCTGGCGGTGGCCGGCTACCTCGTCTGGCAGGGGCAGGCCAGCTTCGCGGCCGTAATGGCGGCGGCGGTGAGCGGGGCCGTCGTCGGCGACAACCTCGGCTACTGGGCCGGCCGCCGCTTCGGTCGGCAGGTGCTTCGCCGCCGGCTGGCGCTCCGGGCCGACCGCATCGAGCGCCTGAGCCGGCTCGTCAGCCGCTACGGCATGCTGGCCGTGTTCGTCGCGCGCTTCCTGCCCGGCGTGCGCGCCACGGCCGGGGTGCTGGCCGGCAGCGCCGGGCTCTCACCCCTCCGGTTCTTCGCCGCCAACCTCACGAGCGCGCTGGTCTACGTGCCGCTCGGCATCGGGGCGGGCTACGCGGTGGGCTGGGGGTTCGGGGAGGAGATCGAGTGGCTGTGGCGGGGGCTCCGGCGGGGCGGATCGGCGATGCTGGCCTCGCTGGCCCTGGCGGGGGGCGCGCTCTGGCTCGCCCTGACCCTCTGGGTGCGGCGACGGCTGTGAGGCGCGCGGGCGAAGTCAGAGCCGGGGCGCCACGGCCGCGGCCAGCCGGTCGAGCTGCTCCGTCTCGTCGAAGACGGGGTTGAGGACGAGCAGCCGGGCGCCGGCCTCGACGACCTTCGCCAGCCCCTCCACGCACGCCGCGGGCGGGCCGAACACCGAGACCTGCTCGGCCAGCTCCGCCCGGCCGTAGAAGCCGCCGAACCAGCCGGCGAGCCGGCGCGCGGCGCGCGCCCGGTCGTCGTCCACCGCCACGTAGACGCGCTTGCCCACCGGGAAGGCCCCGGGGTCGCGGCCGGCCGCCTCCAGCAGCCGCCGCAGCGTCCGGACCTCCTCGGCGAAGCGGGCCGTGGAGGCCGACCCCGCCCCCATGAAGCCCTGCCCGAGCTCGACCGCGCGCCGGAGGGCGTTGTCGTGGTGGGCGCCGAACCAGAGGGGCGGATGGGGCGTCTGGAGCGGCTTGGGCTCCACCGCCGCGTCCTCCACGCGGTAGAACTCGCCGGCGAAGGTCACCCGGGGCTCCGTCCACAGGCGCGTCAGCAGGCGTAGGCCCTCGGCGAACCGCGTGGCGCGACGGGCGGCGGAGAGCCCGTGGGCCGGGTAGGCGGCCGGGCTCGCGCCGAGGCCGACGCCGACGACGAGACGGCCGCCGGCGAGATGGTCGAGGGTGGCGAGGCTCTTGGCCAGGTGCACGGGCGAGTGCAGCGCCGTCAGCAGCACGGCCGCCCCGAGCCGCATCCGCGACGTCACGGCCGCCGCCCAGGTCAGGAGCTCCACCGGCGCCAGCGTGGGCATCGCGCCCAGCACGTGCTCGACGACCCAGCCGCTCACGAACCCGAGGTCCTCGGCGCGCCCGAGGTACTCGCGCAGGAAGCGCGGGTCGACGGGCCGCTCGGGGAACGTCTGGGGGATGGCGATGCCGAGCTCGACGCGGGCCGAGGTCATGGGCGGCCTCCGGGGGCGGGCGGGACGGGGATCATGGCCGGGCCGCGCCGTCGGCGCCGCCGCGGGGGGCGCCCGGGGCCAGCGCCGCGCCGAGTCGCGCCGCGAACTCGTCGGGGCGGGCCGGGGACAGCGCGAGGAGCCCGCGCGTCGTGTGCAGGAACACGAGGTCCTCCGTGTTGGCGATGGCCAGCTCGTGCCAGCCCGTCCACGGGTTCCAGCGCACGCCGTGGGCGCCGAACAGCCCGTTGAGGCCGAGGGCGCCGATCCCGCCCAGGGGCCGGCGCGCCCGGTCCACCGCGCGGATCGCCTCGTAGGGGATCACCCGGGACCGGAACCGCCGCTCGATGGTCAGCCCCTGCTCGTCCAGCCGGTAGCCCGTGGGGGCGAGCCCCTGGGCCAGCCAGAGGGCGCCGAGGAACGGCAGCGGGAGCATCAAGAGACTCAGGTCCCCCGAGGTCGCGACGAGCGCCACCGACAGGACGAACGGCCCGCCGAAGCCCAGCCCCACCGCCACGCCGGCCACGACGCGCTGCCGCCGCCCGAGCACCGCCGGATGCATCGGGGGTCAGGCGCTCGAGGCTCGCCATCGCCCGCGGCCGGGCACGGGGCCCTCCGCCCCCCGGCTACCCCGCGGCCCGCCGAGCGGCCGCGAGCGCCGCCTCGTAGTCGGGCTCGGTGGCGATCTCCTTGACGTACTCCACGTGCTGCACCCTGCCGTCCTTGCCCACCACGAACACGGCCCGCGCCGTCAGCCCCTTGAGCGGGCCGTCGCCGACCAGCACGCCGTAGGCCCGGGCCATCGCGCGGTCCCGGAAGTCCGAGAGGGTCTTGACGCGGCTCACGCCGGCGGCGCCGCACCAGCGCTTCTGGGCGAAGGGCAGGTCCATGCTCACCGTCCACACCTCGACGTCCGACCCGAGCTTGGCCGCCTCCTCGTTGAACCGCCGCGTCTCCGTGTCGCACACGGCCGTGTCCAGCGACGGCACCGTGGACAGGATCACCACCTTGCCCTTGGCCTGGCCGAGGCTCACCGGGGCCAGGCCGTTGTCGACCGCGCTGAAGTCGGGCGCGGGCTGGCCCGGCCGGATCTCGGAGCCCTCGAGGGTGACGGGGTTGCCGCGCAGGGTGACGGACGCCATGGTGTCCTCCGTTGGGCGCGGGGGCGCGGCGGGCTCAGCCGCCCACGATCTCCAGCGCGGTGAAGAAGTACGAGATCTCGAAGGCGGCGGACTCGGCGGAGTCCGAGCCGTGCACGGCGTTCTTCTCCACGTTCTCCGCGAAGTCCTTGCGGATCGTGCCCGGCGCGGCCTTGGCGGGATCGGTGGCCCCCATCACCTCCCGGAGGCGGGCGATGGCGCCCTCCCCCTCGAGCACCATGGGCAGGCAGGGTCCTGAGCTCATGAAGGCGCACAGGCTCGCGTAGAAGGGCCGCTCCCGGTGCACGGCGTAGAAGCCGCCCGCCTGCTCCCGGGTGAGGGTGAGCAGCCGGGCGGCCCGGATCGCGAGCCCGGCCTCCTCGAGGCGGGCGATGATCTGGCCCGCGCGGCCGCGGCTGACGGCGTCGGGCTTGATGATGGTCAGCGTGCGCTCGATGGCCATCGGTCGGCGGTCATCCTTTCGCGCCCAGGACACGGGCCACGGTGGCCCCCATGTCGGCCGGGCTCTGGACGGTGGTGATGCCCGCGGCCTCCAGCGCCCGCATCTTCTCGGCGGCCGTCCCCTTGCCGCCAGCGATGATGGCGCCCGCGTGGCCCATGCGGCGTCCGGGGGGCGCCGTCTGGCCGCAGATGAAGCCCACCACGGGCTTGGTGACGTGGGCCTCGACGAAGGCGGCGGCCTGCTCCTCGGCCGTCCCCCCGATCTCGCCGATCAGCATGATGGCGCGCGTGTCGGGGTCCTCCTCGAACAGCCGCAGCACGTCCACGAAGCTCGTGCCGTTGACGGGGTCGCCGCCGATGCCGACGCAGGTGGACTGGCCGAGCCCGCGGCGGGTGAGCTGGTGGACCACCTCGTAGGTCAGCGTCCCGCTGCGCGACACCACGCCGACGGGGCCGGGCTGGTGGATGTGGCCGGGCATGATGCCGATCTTGGCCTGGCCGGGCGTGATGAGGCCGGGACAGTTGGGCCCGATGAGGCGGCTCCGGGTCCGGCCGAGGAAGCTCCTGACGCGCACCATGTCGGCCACGGGGACGCCCTCGGTGATGCACACCACGAGCGGGACCCCCGCGTCGGCCGCCTCCAGGATGGCGTCGGCCGCCGCCGGCGGCGGCACGAAGATGAGGGCGCAGTCGGCGCCGGTGGCGCTCACCGCCTCCGCCACCGTGTTCCACACGGCGAAGCCCTCGTGGGTGGTGCCCCCCTTGCCCGGCGTGACCCCGCCCACCACCCGCGTGCCGTACTCCTGGCACCGGAGCGCGTGGAAGGCGCCCTCGCGACCCGTGATGCCCTGCACGAGGACCCGCGTGTGCCGGTCGACCAGCACGCTCACCGGGCGCCTCCTCCGGCCGCCCGCGCCAGCTCGACGGCCCGGGCGGCGCCGGTGGCCATGTCGTCGGCGGAGGCGAAGTTGAGGCCGGACTCGGCCAGCATGGCCTTGCCCTGCTCCACGTTGGTCCCCTCCATGCGGACGACCACCGGCAGCGCGAGCCCCAGCTTCTGCACGGCGGCGATGAGGCCGGCCGCGAGGCGGTCGCAGCGCAGGATGCCGCCGAACACGTTGATGAAGACCGCCCGCACGGCGGGGTCCGAGGACAGGATGCGGAAGGCGTTCTCGATCTGCTCGGGGGAGGCGCCGCCGCCCACGTCGAGGAAGTTGGCCGGCTCGCCCCCCGCCAGCTTGATGATGTCCATAGTGGCCATGGCCAGGCCGGCGCCGTTGACCATGCACCCCACGTTGCCGGCGAGCTTGATGTAGTTCAGGTGGTGCCGGGAGGCCTCCACGTCCAGCGGGTCCTCCTCGTTGAGGTCCCGCAGGGCCACCACGTCGGGGTGGCGGTAGAGGGCGTTGTCGTCGAAGTTGAGCTTGGCGTCCAGCGCGAGGACCCGGCCGTCGCGGGTCACCACGAGCGGGTTGATCTCGGCCAGCGAGCAGTCCTTGTCCAGGTACAGGCGGAAGAGGCTCTGGATCAGCCCGACGCCCGCCTTGAAGGCGTCGCCGTCGAGGCCGAGGCCGAGGGCGAGCGCGCGCGCCTGGAAGGCCTGGAGGCCGAGGGCGGGGTCGGCCCACTGCCGGATGATGCGGTCAGGATGGGTGGCCGCCACCTCCTCGATGTCCATCCCGCCCGAGCGGGAGGCCATGACGGCGTGGGCGGCGCGGTCCCGATCGAGGGTGATGGAGAGATACAGCTCGGCCGCGATGGCCGACGCCTCCTCCACCAGGACCCGGAGCACCTCGATGCCGTCGGGCGGCGTCTGGGGGGTGCGGAGCATCATGCCGAGGATGCCGGCCGCCGCCGCCTCGGCCGCCGCCGGGTCGTCGGCGAGCTTCACGCCGCCCGCCTTGCCCCGCCCGCCCGCGTGCACCTGGGCCTTGACCACCACCCGGCCGCCGAGGCGCCCGGCGATGGCGCGGGCCTCGGCGGCGGTCTCCGCCACCTCGCCCCGGGGCACGGGGACCCCGAACTCGCGCAGCAGCGCCTTGGCCTGGTACTCGTGGACCTTCATGCGCGGCCGGCGGCCCGGCCGCTCATGCGGCCAGGAGGACCCAGGCCGTCACCACCGTCCCCACGATGGCCGCGCCGTAGCACAGGACGGCCAGGAGGGTGCGGAGCCCGTGCAGCCCGAGGTCCTCGAGGACGAAGCGGAAGCGGTGGGCCCAGTGGTACAGCGGCAGCGCGATGAGGACGAACAGGTACAGCTTCACGAGCGGGTGGGCGACGAGGGCGGCCATGCTCGCCTGGCTCATGGGGATCCAGCCGAGGGGCACGGCCAGCGCGTGCACGAACAGGTGCACGGGCACGAGGATGGCGGCCACCACGCCCCCCACCGAGAACAGGAGCCACCAGAGCGGCTCGGTCGTCCGGGCCATGGCTCAGCCCCGCGCGACGAAGAAGGCCAGGATCACCGCCGAGGCGACGATCCAGCCCGCGAAGGCGCCGCCCACCACCAGCGCCGCGGGCAGCGTGCGTTCCCCGAGCCGCACCACCTGCACCACGCCGGTGGCCTGGAACCAGGTGATGCTGTGGTAGATGGCGAAGGCCAGCGCCACCACGTGGAAGACGATCCAGCCCGGCGAGGCCAGCGTGCCGAGGAGCGCCGCCCACGCCTCCGGCCCCTGGCCGGCGCGGCGGATCTGGACGAGCAGCACCACCAGGAAGATGGCGATGAACACGCTGGTGATCTCGCGGAGCATGAAGCGCACGTAGCCGGGCCGCTTGAGCCACCAGGTGGCCGGCAGCTTCGGGTAGTAGAGACCGGGGCGCGGCGGCGTCGGGGCGGCCATCACCGGTCCCCTCCGCGGCCCCCCCACGGCATCAGCACGGACCGGGCCCAGTCCGTGGCGCTGGCGAGCTTGGACCGCTGGATGGCCGCGGCGGGGTCCACCCCCTTGGGGCACACCACCGAGCACTCTCCGATGAACGTGCACTCCCACACCCCCACCGAGTCGGCGATGACGGGGGCGCGGAAGCGGTAGCCCTCGTCGCGGGAGTCCATGTTGTAGCGGTGGGCCAGGGCGGTGGCGGCGGGGCCGAGGAACAGGGGCTCGATGCCGTACACCGGGCACGCCGCGTAGCACAGCACGCAGTTGATGCACATGCTGAACTGCTTGAAGGCGTCGAGCTGGGCCGGGCTCTGCCGGTACTCCCCCTCCGCCACCGGCCTCTCGGCATCCCGGATGATCCACGGCTTGACGCGGCGGAGCTTGTCCATGAAGTCGTCCATGGAGATGACGAGGTCCCGGATCACCGGGAAGTTGGCCAGGGGCTCCACGCGGATCGGCCCCGGCCGGTGGTCCCGGAGGAAGGCGGCGCAGGTGAGGCGCGGGACGCCGTTGACCATCATCCCGCAGCTCCCGCAGACGCCCATCCGGCACGACCAGCGGAAGGACAGGCTGCCGTCCACCTGGTCCTTGATGTAGTTGAGGGCGTCGAGCACCACCCAGTCCTCCTGGTAGGGCACCGTGAAGGACTCAAGGCGCGGCTCCCGATCCTGGCCCGCCGCGTAGCGCGTCACCTCCAGCGTGATCGTCTCTCGGCTCATCGCGTCTCCTTGCCTAGAGTCCTTGAAGGCTCAGAGTTGTAGTGAATGAGTCAAGTCTCATGCGGCGACCTTCGCCTGGGCGCACGACTCGTCCATCGCGTGCTCGAGGCGCTCGAATGCCCGGCGGAGCGCGC